>Ga0302263_10000096_pt1 | contig 36564 bp, 33 predicted proteins | sample II_Fen_N1_4_FD_194564 | JGI IMG/M metagenome (GOLD analysis project Ga0302263, IMG submission 194564) | Peat permafrost microbial communities from Stordalen Mire near Abisko, Sweden - II_Fen_N1_4 | ecosystem: Environmental > Terrestrial > Soil > Wetlands > Permafrost | place: Sweden: Abisko... | reverse complement strand
TGACCTTCAGACCGAGGGCGGAGAGGATCTTCGTCGCGTCGGACGCGGTCTTGCCGGACACGTCCGGCACGGTGAACGCGGTCGGGCCGCTGGAGATGTAGAGCGCGACAGGGGAGTCCCGGTCCACCACCTTGCCCTCGGCGGGGTCGGTCCGGGTGGCGTTGCCCTTGGTCACCGTGTCGGAGGGCTCCTGCTGGATCTTCGGGACGAGGTGGGCGTCCGTGAGCGCCGTGACCGCGGCCTGCTGGGTCAGGTTCGTCACCGGCGGCACCGTGGACTTGGTGGGGGTCTCCGGGCCCTGGTTGGCCAGCAGCAGGTAGACGATGCCGCCGACCGCGGCCAGCGCCAGGGCGACGAGCAGCCAGATCACCCAGGGCCGCGAGCGGTCGTCCTCGTCGTCGGCGACCGGTACGCCCGCCGCCGCGGCGAGCCCGGTGGCCCCCCACGGCGGGCTGACCGGCGCGATCGCCTGCGTCAGCGCGGGGGGCGGCGCCATCACCTGGGTGGCCTCGGCGGCGGGCACCGCCGCGAGGGCTGTCGCGACCGCGGGCGCGGACACCTGGCCGCCGTGCAGCACGGCCTCCAGGTCGGCACGGAACTCGGCGGCCGTCTGGTAGCGGGCCTCGCGCTCCTTCGCCAACGACTTGAGCGTGATGCGGTCCAGCACCTCGGGCAGGTCGGAGGCGATGGAGCTCGGCACCGGCGGAATCTCGCGCACGTGCTGGTACGCCACGGCGACGGGCGAGTCGCCGGTGAACGGCGGGCGCCCGGTGAGCAGCTCGAACAGCAGGCAGCCGGTGGAGTACAGGTCGGAGCGGGCGTCCACCTGCTCGCCGCGGGCCTGCTCGGGCGACAGGTACTGGGCGGTGCCGATGACGGACTGCGTCTGCGTCATGGTGGCGGCGGAGTCGGCCATCGCGCGGGCGATGCCGAAGTCCATGACCTTGACCGCGCCGGTGGGCGTGAGCATGACGTTGGCCGGCTTGATGTCGCGGTGCACGATGCCCGCGTGGTGGGAGTACTCGAGTGCCGACAGCACGCCGGCGGTGATCTCCAGGCCCTCCTCGATCGGCACCGCGGCGCCGTCCTTGAGGATGTCGCGGACCGTGTGCCCCTCGACGTACTCCATGACGATGAACGGCACGTGTGCGACGACCCCGGTGGGCTCGGTGACCACGTCCTCGCCGGTGTCGTACACCGCGACGATCGCCGGGTGGTTGAGCGACGCCGCGGCCTGGGCCTCGCGGCGGAACCGGTTCTGGAATGAAGGGTCGCGGGCCAGGTCGGAGCGCAGGATCTTGATCGCGACCGTGCGGCCCAGCCGGCGGTCGTGGCCGATGTGCACCTCGGCCATGCCGCCACGCCCGATGAGCTCGCCGACCTCGTACCGTCCGGCAAGGATGCGGGATCCGTCGTCCACCACGTGCGGTGCCCTTCAGCGTCGTCCGTCGGCGGGGCGAGAGGCCCCGCTGTCCGGGGTGATCATCGCACCCGCGACCGTGCGCGGGTTGTCTTCCGGCCCAGGACGTGCCGGTGAGGCCACCCGGACCACGTCCACGCCGTCGAGCGGTTCTGCCCTCGTCACGCGGTCGGCGAGCGCCGCACCGAGCAGCGCGAGCAGCACGAGGAGCGCCACCACCACCGGTCGACGCCAGCGGCCGAGGCGGCGCCCGACGCTCTCCGGCGTCGCACTCGGCCGGTGCGCCGACGAGCCCGCGACGCGCTGGGCGTGGCCGATCTCCCCGGGCTCGATGCGGTGCCGCGGCGGGTAGGACGGTGGCACCGGGCGGTCCATCGCGCCGGCCGCGACCGGCGCCGGCGCCCGGCCGGGGGCCACAGCCACCGGGGCGGCGGTGGCGATGCGGTCGGCGGGCCTGGGCGGGGTGCTGATCAGCACCGGGACGCCCTCGGCCGGGGTGCGCGGCGCCAGCCGGTCGAACAGCAGCGCCAGCTCCTCACCGGACTGCGGGCGCCGGGCCGGATCCTTGTCCAGCAGCCGGACGACGAGCTCGGCCAGCGCCTTGTCCACCGAGGCGGGCAGCGGCGGCACCGGGTCGTTGACGTGCGCCACGGCGATGTCCACCGCGGTGGGTCCGGTGAACGGGCGCCGGCCGACCAGGGCCTCGTAGGCGACCACGCCGAGCGAGTACAGGTCCGACAGCGGGGTGGCCGGGCGGCCGACCGCCTGCTCGGGCGACAGGTACTGCGCGGTGCCCATCACCATGCCGGTGGCGGTCATCGTCGGCTGGTCGCGGGCCATCGAGACGCCGAAGTCGGTGATCTTCACCCGCCCGCCGCGGCCGATGAGGATGTTGCCGGGCTTGACGTCGCGGTGCACCACGCCGGCCTCGTGCGCGGCGTGCAGGCCGCGGGCGGTCTGGGCGAGCAGCGGCAGCAGGCGGCGGGCGGGCAGCACCGGCTCGCGCTCGAGCACGTCGGACAGCGGCTCCCCCACCACCAGCTCGATGACGAGGTAGGCGGACCCGTCCTGCTCGCCGTAGTCGTAGAGCGCCGCGATGTTGCCGTGGGACAGCGCCGCGGAGTTGCGCGCCTCGGTGCGGAACCGGTCGAGGAAGCCGGCGTCGCCGGCGTACTCCTCGCGGAGCACCTTGACCGCGACGGCGCGCGCCAGCGACTCGTCGTACGCCTGCCACACCTCGCCCATGCCGCCGACGGCGATCTGCCGCTCGAGCCGGTAGCGCTCGCCCAGGGCCAGTCCGGGTGCCGTCCTCATTGCGCCAGCACCGCTTCCATGACGGCCTTCGCGATGGGGGCGGCGACCTGGCCGCCGGTCGCGTCGTTCCCCATCGAGCCGCCGTGCTCGACGAGCACCGCGACCGCGACCCGAGGCGCGTCGGCGGGGGCGAACGCGGTGAACCACGCGTTCGGCGCCGCACCCTGGGTCGTCTGGGCCGTGCCGGTCTTGCCGGCCACCTGCACGCCGGGGATCTGCGCGGCCTTGCCGGTGCCGGACTGCACGACGCCGAGCATCATGTCCCGCAGCGCCGCGGCGTTCGCCGGCGTCATGGCGACGCTGTACTGCTGCGGGCTCGCCTGGCTCACCACGGACAGGTCCGCCGCCCGCACGGTCGCCACCAGGTAGGGCCGCATCACCACGCCGCCGTTGGCGATGCCCGCCGCCACCATCGCCATCTGCAGCGGCGTGGCCTGCACGTCGCGCTGGCCGATGGCCGACTGCGCAGTCTGGGCGGCGTCCAGGCCGGTGGGGACCACGCTCTCCACCACCGCCAGCGGGATCGTCAGGCTGTCGTCACCGAAGCCGAACGCGGCGGCCTGGGCGGCGATCGCGTCGTTGCCCAGATCCATGCCGAGCTGCGCGAACGCGGTGTTGCACGAGATCCGCAGGGCGTCGGCCAGCGAGACGGTGTCGCCGCCGCAGCTCTCGCCGCCGAAGTTCTGGATGGTCGCGGTGCTGCCGGGCAGGGCCAGCTCGCGGGGCGAGGACAGCGGGGTCGCGGTGGTGTACCCGGCGGACAGCGCCGCGGCCGCGGTGATGAGCTTGAACGTCGACCCGGGCGCGTACCGCTCGCGGGTGGCGTTGCTGCGCAGCGGGTTGCCCGGGGCCGCGGCCAGCGCGGTGTAGGCGGCGCCGGCGGCGGCGGAGTCGTGCACCGCGAGCTGGTTGGGGTCGAAGCCCGGGGTGGACACCAGCGCGAGGATCGCGCCGGTGGACGGGTCGATGGCCACCACGGCGCCCTGCTGGTCACCCAGGCCGTCGCGGGCCGCCTGCTGCGCGGCGGGCAGGATCGTCGTCTCCACCGCTGCGCCCTCCGGCGAGCGGCCGGTGAGCAGGTCGCGCACGCGGCTGAAGAACAGCTGGTCGCCCCGGCCGGTGAGCACGTCGTTCTCCACGCTCTCCAGGCCCGAGGCGCCGTTGGCGATCGAGTAGAAGCCGGTCACCGCGGAGTAGAGGTCGCCGGCGGCGTAGGACCGCTGGTAGCGGAAGGGGTCGTCGGACGGGACGGAGGAGGCGACCGCGGTGCCCGCCGCGACGATGGGCCCGCGCGCGCTGCCGAACTCGCGGTACAGCGTGCGCACGTTGCGCGGGTCGTTGTTCAGCCGGTTCGCCTGGAACACCTGCACGCTGGTCGCGGAGCCGATGAGCACCAGGAACATCACCAGCACCATGCTCGCCAGCCGTCGCAGCGGGGTGTTCACGGCGCACCCCCCGAGACCACGACGGGGGTGCCGCCGGCCGGGGTGAGGGCGGGGCGCAGCGCGGGCGCGGGGCGGCGGGCGTCGTCGGAGATGCGCAGCAGCAGGGCGACGATCACCCAGTTGGCCAGCAGCGACGAGCCGCCGTAGGCCAGGAACGGCGTCGTCAGGCCGGTCAGCGGGATGAGCCGGGTCACGCCGCCGACGACGACGAACACCTGGAACGCCATGACGAACGCCAGGCCGCCGGCCAGCAGCTTGCCGAACCCGTCGCGCACGCCGATGGCGGTGCGCATGCCGCGCTCGGTGAGGATCGCGTACAGCAGCAGGAGGGCCACCAGCCCGGTCAGCCCCAGCTCCTCGCCGAGCGAGGAGATGATGAAGTCCGACTCGGCGTAGGGCACGATGTCCGGCCGGCCCTGGCCCCAGCCGGTGCCGAACAGCCCACCGTTGGCCAGCCCGAACAGGCCCTGCACCAGCTGGTAGGAGCCGCCATGCGGCTTGTCGTACTGGGTGGCGGACAGCGCGTTCAGCCAGCCGTCGAACCGGGCGCCCACGTGCGGGAACGTCACCGCGGCCAGCGTCGCGCCGGCGCCGAACAGCGTCGCGCCGATCAGCACCCAGCTGATCCGCTCCGTCGCCAGGTAGAGCATCGCGACGAACAGCCCGAAGAGCAGCAGCGAGGTGCCGAGGTCGCGCTGCAGCACCAGCACGGCGAGCGAGGCGCCCCACACGACGAGGATCGGCCCGAGGTCGCGCAGCCGGGGCAGCGCCACGCCCAGCACCCGCGGCCCCGCCAGCGTCAGGGTGTCGCGGTTCGTCACGAGGTACCCGGCGAAGAACACCGCGAGGGCGATCTTCGCCAGCTCGGCCGGCTGCAGGCCCACGCCACCGACCCGCACCCAGATCTGCGCCCCGTTGATCGTCTGGCCCACCACCGGCAGCAGCGGCGAGGCGATCAGCACCAGGGCGACCACCATCGCGGTGTACGTGTACCGGCGCAGCGTGCGGTGGTCGCGGAGCGCGATCAGCGTGCCGGCGGCCAGCACCATCGAGATCGCCGTCCACACCAGCTGGCGGTTGGCGAAGGTGGACCCCTCCGCGAGGTCGAGCCGGTAGATCATCGCCAGCCCGATCCCGTTGAGCGCGACGACGATCGGCAGGATCACCGGGTCGGCGAACGGCGCCCGCCACCGGACGACGGCGTGCATGGCGAGCGCCAGGCCGGTCATCCCCAGGCCGTAGCCGAGCACGCCGGCCGGCACCCGGTCGGACGTGCCGAGCCCGACGAGGGCGTACGCGGCGACACCCAGTGCCAGGGCCAGCGCGAGCAGCCCCAGCTCGACGCCCCGGCCGGCGCGCACGCGCACCGGCTGGACGGTGGCCATCACGCCCCGCCCGCGACCGGCGGCGAGGGGGCCGGAACCACGGTGTCCGGTTCGACCGGGGCCAGCGTGAACGACGGGAGGGGGGTGGGGCTGAACGTCGGTGCGGGCAGCGTCCGGGTCGGCGTCGGCGTGGGCGTGGGCTCCGTGGTGTCCGCGAGCAGCTGCACCTGCCGGCGGGCGGCGTCCAGCGAGCCGGCCCGGATGGTGCCCTCCACGCGTTCACGGAGGTACGGCGTCAGGTCGTCGAGGGCCACGTCGCTGCGTTCCACCACGGTGGACAGCTGGAACGAGAGGACCGAGGCGGGCAGCCCACGGAACACCGCCACCTGGCCGCCGTCAGCGCCCACGAAGTACTGGCCCTGCGTCCAGGCGTAGCCGCCGCCCAGCACGGCGACGAGCGCCACCAGCGCCGCCACCCAGACCACCAGCAGGCTGCGCCGGGTCGGGCCGCCGACGGCCTCGGGCTCGTCGTCGCCCGCCGGGTCCTCCCCGGTGGACCCGGCGCCCGTGGCGTCGTCGCCGGACCCTTCGTCGGACCCCGCGCCGGCGCCGGCGCGTCCACCGCGCCCCACCTTCTTCGCCAGGGCCGCGGCACGTGCCGCAGGGCCGTCGGCCGCAGCGGTCGGACGGTGCCGGCTGGTCGCCGCGGCACCCACCACCGTGATCACCGTCGTCGGCGCCGCGCCGTCCGGCAGCTCGTCGAGCTCGACCACGTCCGCCACCACCACGGTGACGTTGTCGCCACCGCCGGCGCGCAGCGCCAGCTGGACCAGCCGGTCGGCGCACGCGTCGACGTCGGTCAGCTCGACGAGCGTCTCGGCGATCGTCTCGCCGGAGACGAATCCCGACAGCCCGTCCGAGCACAGCAGCCACCGGTCGCCGGCGCGGGCCTCCCGGACCGACAGGTCCGCCGTGGTGTCCACGTCGAAGTCGCCGATCACGCGCATCACCACGGACCGCTGCGGGTGGTGCTCGGCCTCCTCCGGCGTGATCTTGCCGGTGTCGACGAGGTGCTGGACGAACGTGTGGTCGGCGGTGACCTGGGTGAGCTCGCCGGCGCGCAGCAGGTAGCCCCGCGAGTCGCCGATGTGCGCCATCGCCAGCTTGTTGCCGGTGCGCAGGATCGCGGTGGCCGTGGTGCCCATGCCGGCCAGGTCGGGCTCCACCGCGCTGCGCTCGATGATGGCCTCGCGCGCCCGCTCCATCGCCGCCCCGAGCTCGGCCAGCGCGTCGTCGGGACCGTGGGACTCGTCGTCCAGCGGAGCGAACGCGGCGACGGCCAGGGACGAGGCGACGTCGCCGCCCGCGTGGCCGCCCATGCCGTCCGCGACCATCAGCAGGTGCGGCCCGGCATACGCCGAGTCCTGGTTGTTGGCGCGGACCAGGCCGACGTCGGACCGGGCCGCGTAGCGCAGGCCGATGCTCACCGGGCTACCTCGCCAGCTCGAGCACCGTGCGGCCGACCCGCACCGGCGTGCCGGTGGGCACCGGCGTCGGGCCGGTGATCCGCTGGTCGCCGACGAACGTGCCGTTGGTGGAGCCGAGGTCCTCGGCGAACCACTGCTCACCCTGCGGGTAGAGGCGGGCGTGCCGGGACGAGGAGTAGTCGTCGTCGAGCACCAGAGTGCAGCTCGGCGCGCGTCCGAGCAGCACGCTCGAGGGGCCCAGCGGCAGGATCGTGCCGGTCAGGGGACCTTCCGTCACCACCAGCCGCGTCGGGGCGCTCGAGCCGCGTTGGCGACGAGCCCCACCCGCCGTGCCCGCGGCCGCGGCCTGGCCGGCGCCGGCCGCACGCCCGGCCCGACGACGGTCGGAGATCCGGGTGCCGTACAGGTCACGGCGCAGCACCGAGATCGCCGACAGCACGAGCACCCAGAGCAGCGCCAGATATCCCAGCCGGAGCAGGGTGATGGTCAGCTCGCTCATGCGCCGGTGTCACCCGTCCGCGTCAGCGTCGCCACCGGTCCAGAACAGGATGCGGGTGCGGCCGATGGTCATCGTGTTGCCGTCGAGCAGCGTGGCGGCCGGCACCTTGTGACCCTCGACGAACAGGCCGTTGGTGGAGCCGAGGTCGGTGGCGACCACCGCGTCGCCGGCGACCTTGATCTCCAGGTGCTTCCGGCTGACCCCGGGATCGTCGACGATGATGTCCGCCTCCGAGCCGCGGCCGATCACCGTGACGGGCCCGGTGAGCAGGTAGCGCTGACCGTCGATGTCGAGCAGCGGGTGCCGCGCGCTGGGTGCGACCGCGGTGGCGGGGGCGACCGCGCCGCGCACCGTGGACGAGTGGACGGAGAACCGGCCGGTCTCCAGCTCGGTGTCCTCCGCGAAGGAGACGGTCACCGGCCCGACGAACGCGTACCGCTGGCCGGCTGCGTAGTCGGTGAGGTTCGCGGCGAACTCGTCGGCCAGCGCCTCGGCGCCCCAGGCCTCGACCTGGTCGTAGTCGGCGGTGGACAGCTCGAGGATGAACTCGTTGGGCGCCACGGTGCGCTCGCGGTCCACCGCGGCGGCGCGGTCGTCGAGCTCGCGGCGCAGCGCGCTGGCCATCTCCACCGGCTTGACCTCGCTGCGGGAGAACCGGGTGAAGGCGTTGTTGACCGCACGCTCGACGCCGTTCTCGAACTTGTCGAGGAAGCCCATCGCCCACCTCCTTCGCCTGTGGCCGTGCAGCGGGCGCGCACGCAGGGTGCGCGGGACCTGCTCGATGGTATCCGGGCGCACCGCGGCGAAGGTGCGCGGACGACGAGGCGCGCGGGAGCCGGCCCCTCCGGGTCGGCCCGGTGCACCCTGTCGCGGCCCCTCGTCGGGCCCTCCGCGGGCCTGGGCGACCGCCGGGCGGGGCGGCGTCCGTGCTAGTGTTCTGCCCCGCGCGCGAGTGGCGGAACGGCAGACGCGCTGGCTTCAGGTGCCAGTGTCCGAAAGGGCGTGCGGGTTCAAATCCCGCCTCGCGCACCAGGCGGTTCCCCCGGGAACCGTCCCCGCAGAGCAGTGACGAACTCCCGGTCAGCACCGCTGGCCGGGAGTTCTCCGTTCCGCGCCGGCCGCGCACCCCGGGTGTGAAGGGTTGTGCTCTCGCAGGGGGCGTAACCCTTCACACCCCGGCCGCGGGCACCCCCCGGACGACCGGTACGCCGCCGCGGCGGACCTGTTCCGGCGGGTGGCGCTCGCCGAGGAGTTCCCGCCCTTCCTCACCGGGCCGGCCTGCGGCCAGCACCTCGTCGAGCAGGGCTGAGCGTGCATGACGGTCGGGGGCCAGTGGGCACGGCCGCTGACCGCCGTCAGAGGTCCCGGATGCGCGCCACCTCGTTTGCCGGGAGGTCGAGGGACTCGAGGAGCCGTTGGTGCAGGTCTCCGTCGACCCGCTCCGCGGCGGCGTGCCAGGCCGCCTGCTGGTCCGCGCCGATGCCGGCGGCGGCGAGGACGGCCACGAGCTGCGCCTTGTCCATCGACCACGTCCGGTCGCCCTCGCGGCCGGTGGCGAGGGCGTTCAGGATGGTGCGCTGCCGGTCCCGGAGCACCTGGATCTGGTCGTCGAGCTCGCCGAGCCGGACGGCCAGCGCAGCCACGAGCTGCGGCGGCGCGGCGTCGATGGCCCGCCGGATCTCAGCCAGCGACAGGCCGGCCCGCCGCAGGCGACAGATGGTGGCCAGTCGCGCGACGTCCGCGCCGTCGTAGACCCGGTAGCCCCCCGCCGAGCGCGCCGCCGGCCGCAGCACCCCGAGCCGGTCGTAGTAGAGCAACGTGGTGCGCGAGAGGCCGAACCGGGCGGCGAGGCGCCCGACCGTCAGGGCCTCGTCGGCTCCGGTGCCGTCGGGACGGTCGGGGCCTCCAGCCGGGTCCCCGTCGTCAGGTAGTGGTTGGCCTGCGCCTCGCGCAACCGCCACATCCGGCGCTGGTCCTCGGCCGTCCAGCCGAGGACCTCGCCGACCCCGGCCTGCGTCAGTGCGGTCGCCGTGGTGCGCAGCGCCGCCGACGTCGTCCCCGGGCCGGTCGCGGTCAGCACGAACGACAGCGTCCGCACGGCCCGCCCCGGGATCACGATCGTGTAGTCGATCCGGACCGGCGGCTCGTAGCGCGTGGTGATCCACGTCTCGCTCTCCCGCATGAAGAGGCAGCCCAGCTCCGCGACACCGCTGGTCGAGTGGATCATCGTGCATGCCCACTCCGGGATCCAGTCGTACTCCTTGACCGGGCACAACAGCTCGAAGACCTCCCTCGGCGTGCCGGCGAAGGTGAGGGGGATGTCGACGACGAGGCGGGCGGGTGCGGTGATGTCCATGCGGCCACCGTCGACCGTGCACCAGTAGACAGGTCAAGACGGGCGGTGGGTAACGTTCACGGGGACGCGCCACGCACCGCCGCCGCGCCCGTCCCACCCGCACCCCGATCGGAGACCGCCCGCCATGGCACCCGCTCCCGACGACGACCCGACCCTGGCCGCGCTGATCGCCGAGCTCGAGGCGCACGAGGCCGAGCTGGTGCTGCCGCGGTTCACGAACGACGACGCCTGGGCGCTGGGCTCGTGGCTCTGGACCACCGCCACCGCGCGCGGCCTGGCGGTGACCATCGACGTGCAGCGCGGCGACCAGCGCCTGTTCCACGCCGCGCGTCCCGGCACGGCGGCGGACAACGACGGGTGGATCGAGCGCAAGGTGCAGGTGGTGCGCCGGTTCGGTTCGTCGTCCTACCTCGTCGGACGCCGGATGCAGCGCGACGGCGACACGGTCGAGGGACTCGGGCTCGACCCGGCCCGGTACGCGGCACACGGCGGGTGCTTCCCCGTGCTGGTGGCGGGGGTGGGCATGGTCGGCACCGTCACCGTCTCGGGGTTGGCCCAGGCCGACGACCACGCCCTGGTGGTCGAGGCGCTGCGCGCGCTGCACTAGGGGGCGATCGGGCCGTGGCAGGCTGGCCGGGTCCGGACCGACCGAGGAGCGCCGCATGACAGGCCCTGGTGCTCCCGAGCGGGTGCGAACCCCGGGTGCGCCGATCGACCGATGGCGGGCCGTACCGCCGGCCGCGCTGCTCGTCGTCGCCGTGGTGCTCGCGACGGCGCTCGCGGGACCGTGGACGGTGCAGGGGCGCCCGGCCGGGCTGTGGCCGATGCCGACCGACATCCCCACGTCGTGGCCGCAGGAGACCGGCGACGCGCAGGCCCCCACCTCACCCCGGGACCTGCCGGCGGGGTTGTCGTGGGTCGGCACCGCGCTGAAGCTCGCGGCGCTCGTCGTGCTCGCCGGGCTGGTGGTGCTCGTCCTGCGCGCGGGGGTGCGCCGGCTGCTGACGTGGTGGCGCGGCCTGGACCGCGAATCCGCGGCGCCGGTGCCGGCGACCGGCGGCGAGGCCGTCGCCCCGCTCGACGAGGCCACCACCGCGGCGCTGGCCGACGGCCTCGCCGCGGCCGACCGTGCGCTGCGCCGCGAGCTGCCGCCCGGCGATGCGGTGATCGCCGCCTGGATGGCGCTGGAGACCGCGGCGGCCCGGGGCGGCGTGGAACGGGATCCCGCCCAGACGGCCAGCGAGTTCACGCTCGCGCTGCTCGACCGCACGTCCGCCGACCCGCGCGCCGCGCGACGGCTGCTCGCCCGCTACCACGCGGCCCGGTTCAGCACGCATGAGGTGACCGCGGCCGACGTCGCCGCGGCCCGCGACGCGCTGGCCACGCTCGCGACGGCGCTCACCGTTCCGGACGAGGCGCTCGGGCCCGACGACGACGCCTCCCGTCCCGACGACGACGCCTCTCGGCCCGACGACGACGCCTCCCGGCCCGACGACGACGGTGGCGTCGACCAGCCGCCGGAGGCCCTCCCGTGACCGGGCTCGGGCGGCCCGCGGCTGTCGTGGCGGGCGCCGCGGCGGTCGGTGTCGTCGTCTGGGCGCTCGGCCTGCAGCCGGTGTCCGCCCTGTTCATCGCCCTGGCCGTGGTGGGGGTCACCGTCCTGGTCGGCCGGCTGGACCACGGCCTCGAGCCGGGCGCGGAGCGGGTCCCGCTGCCGACGCGCGACGGTGCGCGCCGCGACGCGCAGGAGCTGTCGTGGGCGATGGCGGGCCGTGGCGGACGGGTCGGACGACGGCCGATGCTGGCCCTGCGCGCCGCCGCCGCGCACCGGCTGGCCCGCCACGGCCTGGACCTGTCCAGCGCGGACGACGAGCCCGCCGTCCGCGCCCTGATCGGCGTCCGCGCCACCGCCGTGCTGACCCGCGTCGGCGGCCCGGCACCCCGTGTCGGCGACGTCGAGCACGTCATCACCGTCCTGGAACGACTGGGGCCCGGCGGTCACGCCCGGCCCGCCGCACCCCCGAGGAGCACCCCGTGAGCGTCACCCCGCTGTCCGTGGCCGCCGTCTCCACCGCCGGTCAGGCGGTGCTCGACGAGGTCGGCACCGTCGTCGTCGGCATGCACGAGACGCTGCGGCTGGCCCTCGCCGCCGTGCTCGCGGGCGGGCACGTGCTGCTCGAGGACGTGCCGGGCCTGGGCAAGACGCTCGCCGCCCGCAGCCTGGCCACCGCGCTCGGCCTGGACTTCCGCCGGCTGCAGTGCACGCCCGACCTGCTGCCGTCGGACATCACCGGGTCCAGCGTGTTCGACCCGGCGTCGGCACGGTTCGAGTTCCGGCCCGGTCCCGTGTTCACCGGCCTGCTGCTGGCCGACGAGATCAACCGGACCGCGCCCAAGACGCAGTCCGCCCTGCTCGAGGCGATGGCGGAGCGGCAGGTGACGGTGGACGGGCACACCTACCGGCTGCCGGACCCGTTCCACGTGGTCGCCACGTCCAACCCGGTCGAGTACGAGGGCACCTACCCGCTGCCCGAGGCGCAGCTGGACCGCTTCATGGTGCGGCTCGACGTCGGCTACCCGGGGGCCGACGGGGAGGCGCAGATCCTGCTCCGGCGGCTGGCCCGGCGCACGGAGCAGGCGGACGTGCGCCAGGTGGTGGACACCGACCGGCTGCGGGCCATGCAGGCCGGCGTCGAGGCCGTCGCGGTGGAGGACGACGTGCTCGCGTACGCCGTCGCGCTGGCCGCCGCCACCCGCACGCACCCCGCGGTCGAGGTCGGCGCGTCGCCGCGCGGCTCGCAGGCGTTGGTACTGGTGGCGCGCGCGCTGGCCGTGCTGGCCGGACGGGACTTCGTGCTGCCCGAGGACGTGAAGGACGTCGCCGTCGCCGCCCTGGCACACCGACTGTCCCTCACCCCCCAGGCGTGGGCCACCGGCCGGGCGCCGGCCACCGTGGTGGCGGAGGTGCTGGCGCACGTGCCGGGCCCGTCCACCGCGCGAGCCCGGCGGTGAGCGGGTGAGCGCGCCCTGGGACGTCACGCGCGCAGCGGTGGTCGGTGTGCTGGCCGGCGGTGCGCTGCTGCTGGTCGGCGCGCTGGTGGGGCGGGTGGACGTCGCGCTGGTGGGCGCCGTCCCGCTGCTGGTGGCGGTGCGTGACCTGACGCGACGGCCGTCCGGGCGGGTCGTCGTGCAGCTCGACCGGGACGAGGCGGGCACCGGCGCCGCGGGCGCGCAGAGCGCCGCGGGTTCACGGAGCGCGACGGGCTCACAGGGCGCCGCCGACGCCCCGGCGTTGCGCGCGATCCTGCAGGTCAGCGTGCCGGGGGCGGCCCCGGCGGCGCTCGTCGGGCTGCACCGGGGTGGGCGCCCGGCGGGGTCGGTGCTGCTCGCGGTGCATGGCCTGCGCGAGGTGCACGTCGTCGTGCGCACCGCACGGACCGGGCCGCAGGAGGTGGTCAGCGCCGACGCGCAGGGCGTGGGCCCCGGCGCGGCGACCCTTGGCGATGTGACCGGCCGGGTCACGCACTCGACGCTGGTGCTGCCCGCCGCGGCGCCGCTGCGCGAGGTGCCGCTGCCGACGCGGCTGCGTGGCCTCACCGGCCCGCACCCGTCCCGGCGCCCCGGCGAGGGCGGCGACCTGCGCGACGTGCACCCGTTCACGCCGGGCGACCGGCTGCGCCGCATCGACTGGCGGGCCACCGCCAAACGCTCCCCCGACCTGCGGGAGCTGTACGTGCGCCGGGAGCACGCGCTCGGCGAGGCGGCGGTGGTGCTCGTCGTCGACTCGCGCGACGACCTCGGCCCCGACCCCCGCACGTGGGGCCTCACCGTGGCGCCGCGGCCGGACGACGCGACGAGCCTGGACCTGGCCCGCGCCGCCGCGGCATCCCTGGCCCGCGCCGTGCTGGCCGCCGGTGACCGGGTGGGGCTCGACGACCTCGGGGTGCTGCGCCGCCCGCTGCCGCCCGGCGGCGGCCGCCAGCAGCTCGACCGCGTGCGGCACGCCCTGGCACTCACCCACCCGGAGGGCGCGGTGCGCGCGCGGCTGCGCTCGCCGCGGCTGCCGTCCGGCGCGCTGGTCGTGGTGTTCTCCACATTCCTGGACGACGAGGCGGCGCGGGCGGCCGCGGCGTGGCGCCGCGCGGGCCACCGGGTGCTGGCCGTGGACGTGCTCCCGACGCTGCGCACGCGGCACCTGGCGGAGCGCGACGCGGTGGCCGTCCGGCTGGTGCTGCTGGAACGTGAGGACCGGCTGGCGGACCTGCGGGACGTCGACGTGGACGTCGTCGACTGGCGGAGCGAGCCCGCGGTGGCGCTGGCCACGCTGGCCCGCCGGGACCGGCGCCGCATCGGACGGGCGGCGCCGCGATGACCGCCCGGCCACGCCGGCCCGCCGACCCCGGTCGCGCGGTCCGTTCCGTGCGGGAGCGGGCCGAGGAGGGCCGGGCCACCGAGGTGCGCGTCGAGGGCCTGCGCACGGTGCCGGGCGCCGTGCTGCGGCTGGCCACGGGCCTGCTGGCGGTCGGCCTGCTGGCGGTCGCGGCGCAGGGCGGCACGCTGGTGCTGGCGATGGCGTTGCCCCTGGTCGCGGGCGTGGCCTGTGCGGTGTTCGTGGCGGTGCGGCCGGCGGCGGGCTGGGTCGGCGGCGTGGTGCTGGCGGCCGGCGCGCTGATGCTCGTCGGGCCGGCGCGGGGGGTGCTGGGTGCGGCCGTCCTGGTGCTGCTGGTGCACGCCGTCGTGCTGACGGCGGCGCTGGCCGCGCGCACCACCCCCCGCACCCGCGTGGAGGTGGACGTGCTGTCCGAGGCGCTGCGTCACGCCGCGCCGCTGCAGGCCGGCGCGCAGGTGCTGGGCGTGGTGGCTGTGCTGGTCTCCCAGGTGGTCACCGCCGGCGGCGGTGGGCTCGGCGCCGCCGACCTGTGGCGGGCCGGCGCGCTGGTCGGTGCGGCGGCGCTGGTCGTCCTCGTCCTGCCCGCTGACGAGGCGTGAGCCGCGCCCGGGAGAAGGGCGGAAATTGGTCTTGGCAGCCCCCGGGACGCGACGTACGGTCGTCGGACACGGGAGAGGAGGTGGTTCGAGAGATGACGATTCTTCGGACGCGTGAGGTGACTGCCCGCTAGTCGCCCGGTGCACCGGACGGACCGCCAGGCCCGCCGCTGCCCCCGCCGCACCGCGGCAGGGCGACCGGCGAGACCCCGGCAGTCACCGCAGCCCGTGGGAGCCGCGACCTCGTCCTTCGCGGCAGGCCCCGTCAGGGACCGGCCCACGGGCTGTCCCGCGCCTGCGCGCATCCACCCCCGGGCGCCGGAGCCGGCGCCGACCGCGACGCTCCCCGGCGCGCGTGGCAGGGTGGGTGGGTGATCACCCTCAAGAGCCCGGACCAGATCGAGCAGATGCGGCCGGTCGGACGCTTCGTCGCGGACGTGCTGTCGTCGCTGCGGGAGCACGCCCGGGTCGGCATGACGACCAACGACCTGGACGCGCACGCCGCCGAGCTGATCGCCCGCGCCGGCGCACGCTCGGTCTACCTCGGCTACCACCCCTCGTTCGGCGCGATGCCGTACCCGGGCGTGCTGTGCACGTCGGTGAACGACGCCGCGCTGCACGGCCTGCCGTCGGACGAGGTGCTGGCTGACGGCGACCTGCTCAGCATCGACTTCGCGTGCGAGCTGGCCGGCTGGGTGGCGGACTCCGCGCTGACCTTCCAGCTGGGCACGACGAGCCCGGAGGCGCAGCAGCTGGTCGCGACGACCGAGCAGGCGCTCGCCGCCGGCATCGCCGCCGCGACGGTCGGCGGGCAGATGGGCGACGTGTCCGCGGCGATCGGTGCGATCGGCCGGGCGGCGGGCTACGGCCTCAACACCGACTTCGGCGGCCACGGGGTCGGCCGCACGATGCACGAGGACCCGCACGTGGCGAACGCCGGCCGGGCGGGCACCGGTTTGCGGCTGCGCGAGGGCCTCGTCGTCGCGATCGAGCCGTGGTTCATGGCCGGTGGCGACGAGTACCTCATCGACGAGGACGGCTGGACCATCCGCTCGGCGGACGGCTCGCTGGCCGCCCACGCCGAGCACACGGTCGCGCTCACCGCCCACGGCACCGTGGTGCTCACCGCCCGCGACTGACGGACCCGGGCCGGGCCGCGGGCGCGGCCGGGACGCGAGCGCTTCCGGGACGCTGTGGCCCGGCGCGCCACGAGGCGCGCCTGAGGCGTCCCCCATGCCCGATCTGGACCAACGTCCGGGAACTCACCCGGACATTAGCGCAGGTCGGAGCCGATATCTGCCATGATGTGGGCGGCTGCCGGGTGGCAGAGGGGTCGATGGAGGAGAAGAACGCATGCGTGCGGGACGTGTCGCTGCAGTACTGACCATGGTCGTCGGGGCGGTGGGCGCATGGGCTCTGCCAGCAGCGGCTGCCCCGAGCTACACCGTCGACATCGACTGCCTGACGAGTGAGGACGTGTCGCTGATCCTGCCGGTGGACGGGTCGGTGGCGGTGACGGCGACCAACTGCGTGGCCTTCGACTCGGACGCGGCGATCGTGGTCGGCGACCTGCCGTCCTTCACCGTCACGCAGGCGACGGCGGGCACCTCCGGCTACTTCTACCTGACGGCGGACCCGGAGTGGGCCAGCGGGGTTCAGATCACCCTCAACGGCGGTGCACCGATCCCGACACCGACGCCGTCGGGCGTGGTGCTCAACGACACCGCGACGGTGACGATCCCGCAGGAGGCGCCGACCCAGTTCGTGGCCGACAGCAACGCGATCTGCACCGTGGCCTCGGGCCAGGCCGCGACCTACAGCTCCGCGCAGATGGAGGTGCTGACCGCCGGCACGTACACGCTGCGCGTCGTCGACGTCGCGCCGACCTCGGGCTCGGTGGACTCCCGCCAGCCGTGGCACCCCTCCGCCGACCCCGTCCTGGTGCTGTACCGGGGCACGTTCGACCCGGCCCAGCCCTCGGCCAACCTCGTCGCCTGTGACGACGACGGCGGCTGGTACGGCGGCTCGGCCAGCGGCACGGCCGTCGACGGCCTGTTCTCCGAGATCGCGGGCGCGAACCTGGACCCCGGGCTGTACACCATCGTGGTCACCACGTACACCACCGTCTCCGCGGCGCAGTGGTCCTCCGGTGTGAGCTCCGATGGGGAGTTCACGCCGAGCGCCGCCACGACGACGATCGAGGTCTGGGGCCCCGACGGCGGCGCGGTGGTGCTGGCGGCACCGGAGGTCGTGACGAACCCGGCCAGCCAGAAGGTCTCCGACGGCGCGAAGGCGACCTTCGCGGCCGCCGCGAGCGGCTACCCGACCCCGACGGTGCAGTGGCAGCAGTCGCGTGACGGCGGTGCCACCTGGACCGACGTGGCGGGTGCGACGAGCACCACGCTGTCCTTCACCGCGGTGCTGGGCAACAACGGCTACCAGTTCCGTGCCGTGTTCACCGCTGGCACGGACGTCGCCACGACCACCGCCGCGACACTGACCGTGACGGCCGTGCTGGCCGCGACCGGGTCGTCGTCGCAGGCCGGTCTGATGCTCGCCCTGGTGCTGATCGGCGCCGGCGCGGGCTTCGTCGCTCTGTCCCGGCGGCGCAGCGCGGTCGAGGCGCCCGAGCTGGCCTGACCTGAGCACGACGACGCCGGGCATCGCCACCCGCGGTGCCCGGCGTCGTCATGTCCGCGGCCGGGGCGCCGGGACCGTGCCGGCGGGGTCCGGCAGGATGGCCCGGTGACCTACCGCGTGATGACCGTGTGCACCGGGAACATCTGCCGCTCACCGATGGCCGAGATCGTGCTGCGGGCCCGGTTCGCAGCCGCCGGGCTCGGCGACGAGGTCGTGGTGGACTCGTCGGGAACCAGCGACGAGGAGCGTGGCAACCCGGTGGACGCCCGCGCCCGCCGCGTGCTGGTGGCCCACGGCTACCCGGCGGGCGACGGGCACCGGGCGCGGCGGGTGCGGTCCGACGACCTGGCGACGCACGACCTGGTGCTGGCGATGACCGCCGCCCACGCGCGGACGCTGCGCCGCCTGCTCCGCAGCACCGAACCTGAGGTTGCGGTCGGAATCCCGACGAATACCGATCACAACCTCAGGTTCGACGACGCCTCGGTGAGCGGCGGGCCGGTGGTGATGCTCCGGCGGTTCGATCCGGGCGCGCCCGTGGTCACCGATCCGCGCGAGGAGCACCGGCTGGACATCGACGACCCCTGGTACGGCGGGCCCGACGACTTCGAGGCATGCCTGGCCCAGATCGAGGCGGCTGCCGACGGCGTGGTGGCCCACGTCCGGGCGGCGCTGGGCCGCTGAGCCGCCACGGCGTTGAGGAGGCGCTGGCGCGCTGAGCCGCGGCGGCGTTCGGACCGGCGCCTGGACGCCGCACGGAACCGCGTCGGGACGCCCTGCGGAACCCGCGCCGGTACGCCGCACGGAACCGCGTCGGGACGCCCTGCGGAGGCCGCGCCGGTACTCCGCGGGAAATGACGTTGCCGGTCGCGCGCCGGCCTTCCTACAGTGGCCCGGTCCCGCTGACAGGAAGGAGGCTGGCCTTGATCACGATCACCCCGGAGATCTCCCGGAACCACGACGGTTCCTGCTGCGCCGGCCTCGGCGGTGCCCGCTCCCTGCTCGGTTAGCCCACCCGGCCCGCCGGTGCGCGGGAGCGGCCTGCGAGGCGGCAGCACCTGACCGGACCCCGGTCACCCCGCCCTTCGTCCCGGACCGGCTCTGGCGCCGTCGTCCGCTGCGCCGCCACGAGCGGCCCCCGATGCCGCCCCGCGGCCTCCCCCTGCCGACTCAGAGGACTCGTCATGACCACCACCCTGTCCCAGCTCTCCCAGCACTCCCATCCACCCCACGTCCGCACCGGGCTGGTCGACCGCACCGCATGGCGGGTCGGCGTCGTCCTGACCGGCTGGGCCAGCCGCCCGGTGCCGGCCGTCGAGCCGGTCTCGCTGCGCCGGCTGGCGGAGCGGAGCCAGGAGGTCGCGCGGCTGCGCGAGCAGGCCGCGTACCAGCGCCACGTGGCGGACGCGTTCGCGCTGTACCGCACGCTGCGGTGACGACCGGCACCCCTGCCGGTCCCGGACCGCCCGGTGAGCTTCGGCTCCCGGGCGGTTCGTCGTCCACGGCGCCGGACGGCGGGAGGATGGGTGGGTGAAGGTCGCCACCCGCTCCGCCGTGCCACCGTTCGCCGTGATGGAGATCCTCGCCGCCGCCAACGCGCGCCGCGCCCGCGGCGAGGACGTGCTGGTGCTGTGCGCGGGAGAACCCGCCGCGGGCGCCCCGACGGTGGTGCGGGAGCGCGCCGCCGCGGCATTGGCTACCGGCCACCTCGGCTACACCGAGGCCACCGGCATCCCGTCGCTGCGCGCGGCGCTCGCCGCGCACTACGCGGCCACGTACGACGTGCCGGTGCCGCCGGACGCGATCGCGCTGACCACGGGCTCGTCGGGCGCCTTCCTGCTGGCCTTCCTCGCTGCGTTCGACGTCGGCGACCGGGTGGCCCTGGCCCGGCCGGGCTACCCCGCATACGCCAACATCCTCACGGCGCTGGGCTGCGAGGTCGTCGACCTGCCGTGTGGGCCGGACCAGCGCTACCAGCCCACGCCCGGGCAGCTCGACGCGCTGACCGAGCCGCTGGACGGCCTCGTCCTGGCCAGCCCGGCGAACCCGACCGGCACCATGGTGGCGCCCGACGAGCTCGCCGCGCTCGCCACCTGGTGCACCGACCACGGCGTGCGGCTGATCAGCGACGAGATCTACCACGGCATCACCTACGGCGCGGAGCCGACGGCGACCGCGGCGGCCTACCGGGACGGCGGCGCCGTGGTGGTCAGCTCGTTCTCCAAGTTCTGGGGCATGACCGGGTGGCGGCTCGGCTGGCTGGTGCTGCCCGACGACCTCGTCGACCCGGTGGCCGCGCTGGCCGGCAACCTGGCGCTGTGCCCGCCGACGCTCGCCCAGCACGCCGCGCTCGCCGCGCTGGGTGAGGACGCGATGGCCGCGGCCCGCGCCGCCGTGGACGGCTACGCCGCGTGCCGGGCGCTGCTGCTCGACGCGCTGCCCCGCCTGGGCTGGGACCCGGTCGCCCCGGCCGACGGCGCGTTCTACCTCTACGGCAGGATCGACCGGTTCGGGCTGGACTCGGTGACGTACTGCGCGCGGCTGCTCGACGAGGCCGGCGTGGCGCTCACCCCGGGCACCGACTTCGATCCGGTGGACGGCACGGACTGGGTGCGGCTGTCGTTCGCGGCCCCGATCGCCACCGTGCGCGCGGCGGTGGAGCGCATCGTCGCGTGGCAGGCGACCCTGTGACGCCCGACACACCCCCCGAGGGAAGGACGACCATGACCGGGACGCTCCCGCAGCACACGCTCCGCGACGGCAGCACCCTGCCGGCGCTCGGCTTCGGTACCTACCCGCTGCGCGGCCAGGCCGGAGCCCGGGCGGTGGCGAGTGCGATCGAGGTCGGCTACCGGCTGATCGACTCGGCGGTGAACTACGACAACGAGGGCGCGGTCGGCGCGGCCGTGCGCGCCGCGCAGGTGCCCCGTTCCGAGCTGCTCGTCACCTCCAAGCTTCCCGGCCGCCACCAGCGCAAGGCCGACGCGATCCGCTGCGTCGAGGAGTCGGTGCTCCGCACCGGCCTGGACTACCTCGACCTGTACCTCATCCACTGGCCGAACCCGGGGCGGGGGCTGTACGTCGAGGCCTGGGAGGCACTGCTGGAGTGCCGGGAGCGTGGCCTGGTGCGCACGGTCGGCGTGAGCAACTTCCTCCCGGCGCACCTCGAGGCCCTGGTGGCCGCCACGGGCGAGATGCCGATGGTGAACCAGGTGGAGCTGCACCCCTTCTTCCCGCAGGACGCGCAGCTGGCCTACCACGAGGCGCACGGCGTGCTCACGGAGGCGTGGAGCCCGCTGGCCCGGGCGAAGGACCTGGGCACGTACCCGGCGCTGGCGTCCGCGGCGCGGACGCACGGGGTGGACGAGGCGCAGGTGGTGCTGCGCTGGCACCTGCAGCGCGGCGTGCTGCCCCTGCCGAAGACGGCGGGTCGCGAGCGTCAGGCGGCCAACCTCGACCTGGCCGGTTTCACGCTGACCGACGACGAGGTGGCGGCGATCACGGCCCTCGGCCGTGCCGACGGCCGCCTGTTCGACGCCGACCCGGCGAGCCACGAGGAGTTCTGAGCGCCGCCGGCGCGCTGCGGAGTGGAGCGAACCGCCCCGCTGGGTGACCAGGGAGGTTCGCTCCACTCCGGGTGCCGATCAACCTTTGCCGTGCCGAGGCCACCCTGGCGGCGGTCGCCGGTCGGCGCGTGGTGCTCAGCTCTCGGTCTCGACGACCTCGGCGTCGGGCGAGTTCTTCTGCACGGACTCGATGCCGTTCTTCGCGCTCGCCTTGCTGGAGTAGCCCTCGCCGCCGGTGGCGATGATCTGGCCGTTGCTGTGCCGCAGCCGCCAGCGGTACTGCTCGTCCTTGGACTGGTAGAGCTCGAACTTGGCCGCCATCGCCACTCCTTCGTGTCGGACGCGCGCCGCCGCCTGCGACGACGCCGTCGTGTCGAGCTGACGTGGCAAGGCTAGTGCGCGGCACGACGAGGCGGCAGGGGTTCGGAGGGACGCCTCCCGCCGGACCCGACCCGCCGAGGGGGGCCGCGCGCCGCGTACCCTCCAGACGTGGACGTGGCGGTGATCGGGGCGACGGGCGACGTCGGGCGACAGGTGTGCACCCAGCTGGTGGAGCGGGCGCTGCTACCGGCGACGTCGCGGTTGCAGCTCGTCGGACGGGTGGACGGCGACTCGGCGGACGCGGTCCACGGCCTGCGCGCCGACCTCATCGACGCCTACGACGAGCACGCGCCGCTGCTCGACGTGGCGCTCGACCCGGCCGACGTGGTGGCGGACGTCGTGGTGCTCGTCGCGGGCCGCACCCAGCCCGGCGGGCGCGGCGCCTCGGTGGACCGTGCCGCGCTCGCGGCCGACAACTACGCCGTCTTCGCCGCCTACGCGGATGCGCTGGCGCGCCACGGCTCGGGGTCCGAGGTGGTGGTCGTCGTCTCGAACCCAGTGGAGCTCGGGGTCGCGGTGATGGCGGACCGGCTCGGCCGGCACCGGGTGATCGGCATGGGTGCCTGGCTGGACACGCTGCGGTTCCGCCGGGAGGTGGCGGTCTCGCTCGGGGTGCGCCGGCACCGGGTGGGCGGCTTCGTCGCCGGTGAGCACGGGGCGGGCGCCGTGCCGCTGTGGTCCACGGTGCGGGTCAGCGGGCTGGACGTGGACGAGCGGCGGCGGGCGGTGGCCCGGGTGCGGGGGCCGCGCAGCCTGGACGACTTCCCCGCGGAGCTCGCGGCGGCGCACGCCCGGATGGACCGGCTGGGCACCGCCGACGCGTACCGCTTCGCCGACAGCCTGCCGCCGGACCTGCGCGTGGTGATCCGGCCCTGGCTGACGCAGCGCAGCGGCGCGAAGACCGCTGCCGGCTCGGCGAGCGCCACGATCGACCTGCTGGACACCATCCTCGACGGGCGGGACATCGTCGTCGCCGGCCAGGTGGCCCTCGAGGAGGAGGACGAGGTCGAGCTGGCCGGCCGGCAGGTGCGCGGGGTGCTCGGCGTGCCGGTGGTGCTCGGTCAGGAGGGGTGGACCCGCGTGATGTTCGACGAGCCCGCGCCCGACGAGGTCCGCCGGCTGGCCGGTGCCGCAGCCGTGATCGACGAGGGCCTGGCCCCCTGGGGGCTGCCGCGGGAGGCTGGGGCATGAGCTCCGAGGCGATGCCGTCCCCGCCGGGCGATACCGAGTTCGACGAGGTGGCCGACGACGACACCCGCTGGGTGGGCTTCGTCCGGGCGTACGACGCCACCGGCACCATCGCCACCCTGGCCGGGGTGTTCGCCACCCGCGGCGTGAGCATCGACTCGTTGGCCACGGGTGACCTGCACGGCGGCGCCGGCCTGGTGGTGGTGACGTTCCGCGCCGGTGAGCGGCGCCAACGGCTGCTGGCGCGCACGGTGGAGCGGCTGCCCGCGGTGTCCGGCGTGCTGGTGCGCCGGGTGGACGACCTCGGCGTCCGCGCCGTCGCGGTGGTGCAGGCGCCGGCGGGCGTGGCCCTGCGCCCGCCCGCGCACGCCATGGTCAGCTGGTCCGGCGACACCGCGGGTGGCGAGCCGCTGCTGGTCGAGGGACCGCTGGTGGACGTGGAGGAGGTGGTCGCCGCGGCCCGCACCGCCGGCGCCACGTCGCATGCCCTGGTGATCGAGCCACCGCGGACCTGAGGGCGCCGAGCCCCCGCCGACCTCGGCGCCTCGGCGTCCGCGCCCCGGGAGACGAGTCGACGCCCGTCACTCGTCCACGAAGGAAGGGAGCCCACGCGGTGCTCGGACTCGGATTCGACAGCGGCGGGACGCACACGACTTCTGCGGCGGCAGACGGGACGGGTGTCCTGGACGGCGCCAGGAACGAGGTGGGGCACTCGATCGCGGATGCCCGCGACCCCGAGTCCCTCGGCGCCGCCGTCGACTGGATCATGGACATCATCGAGGACCAGACGGACGACGAGATCGCCGTGTGGATCGCAGCCGCCGGCTTCTCCGCGCCGACGGCCAGGGCGATCGCGGCTCGGTTCGAGCCTCGAGTCGGCTCGCTCAGCCGTCGGCTGGAGAAGGAGGACCGCAGCATCCGGATCCTCATCGCCAATGATGCGGTCTCGCTGCTGAAGGCTCCGCCGTTGAACGGAGCCGGTGTGATCGCCATCGTCGGGACGGGTTCGGTGGTGCTCGGCGCGCACCCTGACTTCCCGGACGGCGTGATCCAGCGGGGCGGCTACGAGTGGATGGTGAGCGACGAGGGCGCCGGGGTCTGGATGACGCTCCAGTGCATGCGCCTGATCCTGCACGAGCTCCAGGAGCGCGGGCCGCGCGACTACCACTCCGCGCTGCTCGACCGCCTGGCCGACCACGTCGGGGTCACCGACTCCGACCTGGGCGATGTGCCCGCATCGCACCGGTCGATGGCCCGCGCGGAGGCGGTGGCACGCAAGATGTCGGAGAGCCGGTCCGACATCAAGCGGTCACTCGCCCGCTTCGTGCATCCCCACCTCTTCGACCTCGCCTCCCCGGGCCCGGGGAGGTTGCCCGACCCCATCGCCGCCGACGTGATCTCGCAGTCGGTGGGCATCATCGTGGACGCGGTCCGGTCGGTGTCGGACAGCCTGGCGGCCTGCACCGCCGACGAGCCGAACCTGCGACAACCGCTGCCCCTGATCGTCGGCGGCAACATCGCCGCGAACCCGCTCTACGACCAGCAGCTGCGGGAGCAGGTCGCGTCGAGCTGCCGCTCCATCAGCTCCGTCGAGGCGATCGGATCCGCGGCTGACTGCCTGGCGCGGCTCGCCCTCAGCTACGCCGAGGGGCGTGAGACGGACCGGCGGCAGATCGCCCGGTCCCTCGACCCGTTGCACCCGGTCCTGCAGCTGCTCTGACGGCGACACGGACGATCGGGGGAGTCCGATGCGCGTACGCCGGCGACGTCCGCGGGCCCGGCTCGCGTACGCTGACGCCCGGACAACTGAACACGCTGCTCGAGCCATGGCGGGAGAGTCCCCGCCCGCGCGGGGCGCCGTAGGAGCAACCCTCCCCGGGAATCTCTCAGGCACCCGTACCGCCGTGGTCAGGCAACTCTGGAAAGCGGCCCGCGCCCCGGCGCAGGCCCACCGACGGTGCAAGCCGGCAGTCCGCGCAGATCCCCGACGCGGCGGCCGGCCAAACTCTCAGGTCGCCCGCCACCCGGCAGGCCGAGGACAGAGCGGGGAGGCCCTGCCCGTCCCGGCGCCTGCGCCGGGCGACCCTTCGGAGGCCCCGGCGTGACCCAGCACCCAGTCGCCAGCTCCACCCCCGGCTCCCCTGCGCCCGAGCCCGGGTCCCCGCTCGCACCCCCGCCCGTGGCCGCGGCCTTCGTCGACCGGCACGTCGGGCCGCGCGGCGACGAGGCGGCCCGGATGCTCGCCGTCCTCGGGTACGACGACCTCGACGCCCTGCTGGACGCGGCGGTGCCGGCGTCGATCCGCTCGGCGCGGCCCCTGGACCTGCCGCCCGCGCGCACCGAGGACGAGGTGCTGGCGGCGCTGCGGGCGCTGGCCGCCGAGAACGTCGTCGCGACGCCGATGATCGGGCAGGGCTACTACGGCACGCACACCCCCGCGGTGATCAGGCGCAACGTGCTCGAGTCCCCGGCCTGGTACACCTCCTACACGCCGTACCAGGCCGAGATCAGCCAGGGCCGCCTCGAGGCGCTGCTCACGTTCCAGCAGGTGGTGGAGGACCTGACGGCGCTGCCGGTGGCCGGCGCCTCCCTGCTCGACGAGGCGACCGCGGTGGCCGAGGCGATCGCGCTGATGTGGCGGGCGGCGCGCGGCCGGCCCGGCACCGTGGTGCTCGACGCGGACCTGTTCGCCTCGTCACTGGCGGTGGCGCGCACCCGTGCCGAAGGGATCGGCCTCCCGCTGGTGGTCGCGGACCTGTCCGCCGGCCTGCCGGACGTCGACGGCGACCTGATCGGCGTCGTCGTCGCGCAGGTCGGCTCGTCGGGGCGGATCCACGACGTGGCGGCGGTGGTGGCCGCGGCGCACGAGCGCGGCGCGCTGGTCACCGTGGCCGCGGACCTGCTGGCCCTCACGGTGCTGGTGGCGCCCGGCGACCTCGGCGCCGACGTGGCGGTCGGCTCGGCGCAGCGGCTCGGTGTGCCGCTGTTCGGCGGCGGCCCGCACGCCGCCTTCATGGCGGTGCGCAGCGGGCTGGAGCGTCAGCTGCCCGGCCGTCTGGTCGGGGTCAGCGTGGACGCCGACGGCGCCCCCGCCTACCGCCTTGCCCTGCAGACCCGTGAGCAGCACATCCGTCGCGAGAAGGCGACGAGCAACATCTGCACCGCGCAGGCCCTGCTCGCCGTCGTCGCGGCGATGTACGCCGTCTACCACGGCCCCGAGGGCCTGCGCGCGATCGCCGAGCGCGTGCACGCCCACGCCACCTCACTGGCGGCGTCCCTGCGGGCCGCCGGGATCGTCGTCGAGCACGACGACTTCTTCGACACCGTCCGCACCCAAGTCCCCGCCCAGGCCCAGGGGATCGTCGCCCACGCTGCGACCCACGGCATCACCCTCTGGTCCCCCGACGAGAACCACGTCCAGATCACCTGCGACGAAACCACCACCCCGACCCACCTAGCCGCCGTCCTGGAGGCCTTCAGCGGGACGCGCGCGTCGTCTGGCTCAGTGGCCCGAGCGGTGAGCGAGCCGGAGGGAGCGCAGCGCGTCAAGGCGGGCGACGCCCAGCGGGCGTCGTCCGACAGCGCAAGCCCCTCCGGCTCGCTCACCGCGGACCCGACCACGTCAATCCCGACCTGGGCAGCCCGCACCACCGCCTACCTGACGCACCCGGTGTTCCACCGTCACCGCAGCGAGACCGCGATGCTGCGCTACCTGCGCCACCTGTCCGACAAGGACCTCGCGCTGGACCGCACGATGATCCCGCTGGGCTCGTGCACCATGAAGCTCAACGCCGCCGCCGAGATGGAGCCCATCTCCTGGCCGGGCTTCGCCGACATCCACCCCTACGCCCCGCTCGACCAGCAGCGGGGCTACGCGCGCCTCGTCGCGGACCTGAGCGCGTGGCTGGCGGAGATCACCGGTTACGACGAGGTCAGCGTGCAGCCGAACGCCGGCTCGCAGGGCGAGTACGCCGGGCTGCTGGCGATCGGCGCGTACCACCGGTCCCGCGGCGACGACGAGCGGGACGTCTGCCTGATCCCCGCGTCGGCCCACGGCACCAACGCGGCGTCGGCGGCGCTCGCCGGGCTGCGCGTCGTCGTCGTCGCGACCGCGCCCGACGGCTCGATCGACCTGGACGACCTGCGCACGCGCCTCGTCGAGCATGGCCCACGCCTGGCGGCGATCATGCTCACGTACCCGTCGACGCACGGCGTCTACGAGGAGCACGTGCGCACGGTCGCCGACCTGGTGCACGCCGCGGGCGGGCAGGTGTACATCGACGGGGCGAATCTCAACGCCCTGGTCGGCGTGGCCCGGCCGGCGGAGCTGGGTGGCGACGTGTCGCACCTCAACCTGCACAAGACGTTCTGCATCCCGCACGGCGGCGGCGGGCCGGGGGTCGGGCCGGTCGCGGTGAAGGCGCACCTCGCGCCGTTCCTGCCGGGCGACCCCACGCCAGGTGCGCACGGCTCCGACGCCGTCGTCGGGCCGGTGGCCGCGGCGCGCTGGGGGTCGGCCGGCATCCTGCCGATCTCCTGGGCGTACATCGCCCTGATGGGAGGCCCCGGACTGCGGTCCGCGACCGCGCACGCGGTGCTGGCGGCGAACTACCTGGCAGCGCGACTGCGCGACGACTTCCCGGTGCTCTACACGGGCCCCGGCGGGCTCGTCGCGCACGAGTGCATCCTCGACCTGCGCGAGCTGACCAGGGCGACCGGGGTCACCGCCGAGGACGTGGCCAAGCGGCTGATGGACTACGGCTTCCACGCCCCCACGCTGGCGTTCCCGGTGCCGGGCACGCTGATGGTGGAACCCACCGAGAGCGAGGACCTCGCCGAGCTGGACCGCTTCGTCGAGGCGATGCACGCCATCCGCGCCGAGGTGGACGAGGTCGCGGCGGGCACCTGGCCGCTGGCGGACTCCCCGCTGCGCAACGCCCCGCACACCGCGGCCGCGGTGACCGCCGACAGCTGGACGCACCCGTACGGCCGCGAGCGCGCCGCCTTTGGTGTGCCCGGTCTGCGGGCCGGCAAGTACTGGCCGCCGGTGCGTCGCATCGACGGCGCCGCCGGCGACCGGCACCTCGTGTGCTCGTGCCCGCCGGTCGAGGCGTTCGCGGACACCCTGTGACGACGACGGAAGGCCCCACGCCCATGGACCGCGACACAGCGCCGGACCGACCCTCCCCCCTGCACGACGAGCACGTCGCGCTCGGCGCCACGCTGACCCCGTTCGCCGGGTGGCTGATGCCGTTGCGGTACACCTCCGACCTCGCCGAGCACACCGCGGTGCGCACGGCCGCCGGGCTGTTCGACCTGTCGCACATGGCCGAGATCGTCGTCGAGGGACCGGCCGCGGCCGCCGCGCTCGACCGCGCCCTGGTGGGCAGCGCGTCCGCAATCGGCGTCCACCGCGCGCGGTACTCGATGCTCGTCGCGCCGGACGGCGGCGTGCTCGACGACCTCGTCGTCTACCGGCTCGGCGACGAGCGGTTCCTGGTGGTCGCCAACGCGGCCAACCACGACGTCGCGCTGGCCGAGCTGGTCGCCCGAGCGGCCGGGTTCGACGCGGTGGTGCGCGACGAGTCGGAGCAGACCGCGCTGATCGCCGTGCAGGGCCCCGCGGCGCTCGCGGTGCTGGCCGCCGCAGGCCTGGACCTGGCGGACGACGAGGTCGCGGCGCTGCGCTACTACGCCTGCCTGCCGTTCACGTGGCAGGGCCGGCCGGCGCTGCTGGCCCGCACCGGCTACACCGGTGAGGACGGGTTCGAGCTCTTCGTGCCGTCCGACGAGGCCGTCGGCCTGTGGCGCGTGCTGCTGGCGGCCGGCGCACCGCTCGCTCTGGTGCCGGCGGGGCTGTCCGCGCGCGACAGCCTGCGGCTCGAGGCGGGCATGGCGCTGTACGGCCACGAGCTGGACGCCACCACGACCCCGTACGACGCCGGCCTGGGTCGGGTCGTCGTTCTGGACAAGGTCGGGCCGGACGGTGCGCCGGTGGACTTCGTCGGGCGGGCGGCGCTGGCGGCCCGTGCGCACGCGGCGCCGGCGCGGGTCCTCGTCGGGCTGGAGGGACTGACCCGGCGCGCCGCCCGCGCCGGCTACCCCGTGCTCGGCGGGTCCCAGCCGGACGCCCCGGCCGTGGGCACCGTGACGTCGGGCGCGCCCTCGCCCACGCTCGGCCACCCGGTGGCGATGGCCTACGTGACGCCGGAACGCTCGGCGCCGGGCACCGAGCTGGCCGTGGACGTGCGCGGCCGGCGTGAACCGGTGCGCGTGGTGCCGCTGCCGTTCTACCGTCGTCCTCGCTGACACCGCCGGACCTACCCACCAGGAGTCGTCATGAGCATCGCACCGCCTGCCGGGCTGCAGTACAGCGCCGACCACGAGTGGCTGGACGGCAGCTCGCCGGCCCGCGTCGGCATCACCGCGATCGCCGCGGAGGCGCTCGGCGACATCGTCTACGTCGAGCTGCCCACGGTGGGCGCGACGCTGGTCGCGGGCGCGGTGATCGGCGAGATCGAGTCGACGAAGTCGGTCTCCGAGCTGTTCTCGCCCGTGGACGGCACCGTGGTGGAGGTCAACACCGCCGTGGTGGACGACCCCTCGCTGGTCAACGCCGACCCCTACGGCGCCGGCTGGCTGCTGGCTGTCGACGTCACCGGCACCGGGCCGCTGCTGACCGCGGACGAGTACGCGGGACTCAACCCGGCCTGAGGCGCCCTCCGGCGGTCCCCCCAGGCCTCCGGCGGGTTCCCCTCGGCCTCCGGCGGGTTCACCTCGCCGGGCGACCGTTCGGCGGTCGTGGCATGGTGGCGCGATGTCCTTCACCCCGCGGGTCGACATCTCCGCCCTGCTCACGGCGGTGGAGGACGTCTCGCCGGCGGAGGCGATGTCCGCCGCCGCGGACGAGCTGCGCCGGACGCTCGGTGTGCTCTCCGCGGCGTTCCTCATCGCCGACGCCGCCGGCCGCACGCTCATCGACCTCGAGAACCCCGAGGGGCGCTTCGAGCTGGACGGCACGGACCCGGGGCTGGCCTGGCGCGAGCAGCGGACCGTGGACGACGGGCACGGGTGGGTCTACACGCCCGTGACCGTGCGGGGTGATGCGCTCGGGGTGCTCGCCGTGCAGCTGCCGGCGCACAGGATGGGCGCCGAGGCCACCACGGGTGCGGGTTCCATGGGCGACGCGACGACGGCCGAGCAGCTCGCGGCGGTGGCGCACGCCCTCGGGTACGTCGTGATCGCGAACCAGCGATACACCGACAGGTTCGAGACGGCCATGCGGACCGTGGAGTTCACGCTCGCCCGGGAGATCCAACGTCGCCTGCTGCCACCGGGGTTCGTGTGCGAGGGAGGCTCCTTCACGATCGCCGGCTGGCTCGAACCCTCCGCCAGCGCCGCCGGCGACACCTTCGACTACGTCGCGTCCCCCGACCGACTCACGGCCTCCCTCACTGACGCCACCGGGCACGACCTCAGCGCCGCTCTGGTTGCGACCCTGACGGTGAACGCGCTCCGCAACGCCCGGCGCAGCGGCGCCAACCTCGTCGAGCAGGCGAACGCCGCCAACGCCGCCCTGCTCGACCACGACGGGCCCCGCAGCCTCGTCACCGGGATCCTCCTGGAGATGGACCTGCGATCGGGCGGCGGCGAGGACCGCCCCGGCGACCGCACCGTGGCCCGGATCATCAACGCGGGTCACCCCGGTGCCCTCCTGCTGCACGAGGGACGGGTCACCAGCGTCGCACCGGCCAACAACCCGCTGCTGGGGCTGCGCGAGCACGAGTTCCAGGTCCAGGAGATCGAGCTGTACCCCGGAGACCGGCTGCTGCTGATGACCGATGGCATGTTCGAGCGGAGCGCCGCCAGCTTCGACCTCCCCGGTGCCCTCCGCGACACCGCCGCCGAGCACACCCGCAGCGTGGCCCAGGGCATCGCGCGCATCTTCCTCGACACGGTCGGCAACGAGATCCAGGACGACGCGGCCCTGCTGCTCCTCGAGTGGCATGGCGGCACCACGAGCCGCGCCACCCGTCGCGGGGCGGACGACGATCAGCAGTAGCGGTCGCCCGCTATACCGGCAGGTCACGGTTCGATAACAGGGACCTTGGTCCCCATGAGCCGTTCGGGTGATTCCGTGGCGATCGGAGCCCTCCCATGTATCCAGGAGCCGTCGGCGACGTCATTCTGAGAGCGGGGCGGGCGGCAGGGGTGTCGGTCTCGTGCTGACAAGAACGTCGCGAAGCGGCGTCATGAACCGTCGGCGCGGTGCTCTCATCCGATATGCAACGCCCCAAGCGGGCTTCCCGGAGGGGCCGGGTTCCCGTCGAGTCACCGGAGGACACCATGAGCATGCTGGAGACCACGAGGTCGGCGACGTTGGGTGACCCGTTGACGCGGCGTGAGCTGGTGGTGCTCGGCGAGCTCGCCGAGGACGTCACCCTCGAGGAGATCGCCGCCCGGCTGTTCGTGACCCGCAACACCGTGAAGTCGCAGGTCCGCAGCGTGTACCGGAAGATCGGCGCCTCCACCCGGCAGCAGGCCGTCGCCTGGGCGCGGGAGCACGAGATCCACTGACGTCCACCTGCGCCGACGCCGTGATCCGGGGCGTCGTCTTGGCTGGTGCACGCCTCGTCCGAGCAGCGTGACGAGGCTGGCAGACTGACGCCATGGCACCCCGGAGTCTCGTCGTCGCCGCGGCGCTCGTCGACGATCTCGACGACCCGCAGCTGCTGCTCGCCGCCCGGCGTGCCGTGCCCGCCAGCCTGGCCGGCCGGTGGGAGTTTCCCGGCGGCAAGGTCGATCCCGGCGAGGCCCCGGAGGACGCGCTGCGGCGCGAGCTGCGCGAGGAGCTGGGCGTGCGGGTGGTCCTCGGCGCCGAGGTGCCCGGCCCCGACGGCGGGGCCTGGCGGCTGTCCGAGCGGTACGAGATGCGGCTCTGGATGGCGGAGGTCGCCTCCGGGATCCCCGAGCCCCTCGTCGAGCACGACGAGCTGCGCTGGCTGCCGACGTCCGCGTGGCTGGACGTCCCGTGGCTCGACGCCGACGTGCGCATCGTCGAAGCCCTGGTCAGCGCCCTGGCGGTGCACCCCGTCTGACGCGGACGGCCCCGGCGGGCCTACCGCCCGAGGGCCGGCGCGGGCCTACCGCCCGAGGGCCGTCGCCATGCGGTCGATCGCCTCGTCGAGCACGGCGGGCGTCGTCGCGAAGTTCAGCCGGGCGAAGCCGCCGGCCTGCGGACCGAACGCCGCGCCGCCGGTGAGCGCCACGCGGGCGTGCTCGACGAGCCACTGCTCCGGGTGGGGTTCGTCGGGCAGGACGGCACGCAGGTCGAGCCAGGCCAGGTAGGTGGCGGGCCCGCGGAGCCAGCTGACGGTGGGCAGCCGGTCGGCGAGCAGCGCGTCGAGGTGGTCGGCGCGCGCCCGCAGGCCGGCGAGCACCGCGTCGAGCCAGGCGTCGCCGTGCACGAGGGCCGCGGTCTGCGCGATGACCCCCAGGTGGGCCACCGGGTGCGCGACGACCTCGGGCAGCCGCGCGACGTCCTCGATGGCGGCGGGGCCCGGCACCGCCAGGGCCGCGGGCAACGCGGCGAGGTTGAACGCCTTCGAGGCCGAGACCAGGGCGATCGCGTCCGGGATGACGGTCGGCGCCGGGGTGAGGGTGACCGACGGGTCCAGCACGAGGGGGGCGTGGATCTCGTCGGAGACGACGCGCACGCCGTGTGCGCTCGCCAGCTCGCCGAGCAGGGTGAGCTCGGCGGCGGAGTGCACGGTCCCGGTGGGGTTGTGCGGCTGGCAGAGCAGGTACACCGCGCGACGACCACCGGCGGTGGCCCGGGCGAAGGTGTCGTCGAGCGCCACCGGGTCCAGCCGGCCGGCCTCGTCGAGCGGCGCCTGCGCGATCCGGCGGTCCGCGTCACGCGTGAAGGCGACGAACGGCGGGTACACCGGCGGGCTGATCACCACCACGTCGCCCGGGTCGGTGAGCGCGCGGATCACCGCGGCCACGCCGGTCATAACGGTCGGCACCAGCCGCATCGTCGCCGGGTCGGGGGACCAGCCGTACCGGCGGGCGGCGAACGCGGCGAACGCCTCGGCGTACCCGCTGCCCGCCGGGTAGCCGGTGTCGCCCGCGCGCATGGCCGCCTCCACCGCCGCGACGACGCTCTCGCTCTGGTGCACGTCCATCTCCGCGACGAACAGCGGCAGCACGTCCTCCGGGAAGGCGCGCCACTTCACGGAGGTGCGCCGGCGCAGGTCGGCGAGGGTCAGGTCGAACGGGTTGGTCATAGTGCGGCACGTACCGCGAGCGTGGCCTCGATCATGTGCTCCAGCGAGGGGGTGACCTCCTCGTAGCGCCGCGTCTTGAGGCCGCAGTCGGGGTTCACCCACAGCTGCGCCGGGTCGATCGCGCGGACCGCGCCGGTGAGCAGGTCGGTGATCTCGGCCGTGGACGGCACGCGCGGGGAGTGGATGTCCCAGACGCCGGGGCCGACGCCGCGCGGGTAGCCGGCGGCGGCGATGTCGTCGAGGATCTCCATCTTCGAGCGGGCCGCCTCGATGCTCGTCACGTCGGCGTCCAGGCCGTCGATCGCGCCGAAGATCTGGCCGAACTCCGAGTAGCACAGGTGGGTGTGGATCTGCGTGTCCGGCCGCACCCCCGAGGTGGCCAGCCGGAACGCGTCCACCGACCAGGCGAGGTAGGGCTCGTGGTCGGCGGCGCGCAGCGGCAGCAGCTCCCGCAGCGCAGGCTCGTCCACCTGGACGATGGCGATGCCGGCGGCCTCCAGGTCGGCGATCTCGTCGCGCAGCGCGAGCGCCACCTGGTCGGCGGTGTCGCCCAGCGGCTGGTCGTCGCGGACGAACGACCACGCGAGGATCGTCACCGGCCCGGTGAGCATGCCCTTGACGGGCCGGTCGGTGAGGGACTGGGTGTAGGTGGTCCAGGCCACCGTGATCGGCGCCGGGCGGGACACGTCGCCCCACAGGATCGACGGTCGCGTGCACCGCGAGCCGTAGGACTGCACCCAGCCGTTGCGGGTCACCGCGAACCCGGCGAGGTGCTCGGCGAAGTACTGCACCATGTCATTGCGCTCCGGCTCGCCGTGCACCAGCACGTCGAGGCCGATCCGCTCCTGCAGCTCGACGACGCGCGCGATCTCCGCCCGCATCTCGTCCTCGTAGGCCGCGGCCGTCAGCTCGCCGGCGACGAAGGCGGCGCGGGCGGTGCGGATCTGCGGCGTCTGCGGGAACGAGCCGATGGTGGTGGTCGGCAGCGCGGGCAGCTGCAGGCGCGCCGCCTGGGCCTCCCGGCGAGCGGCGAAGGGGCCGCGGTGGAATGCGGACTCATCCAGTCCGGCGAGCCGGAAGCGAACCCGGGGGTCCACCACGCCGGGTGCTGCGGCGCGGCTGGCGCGGGCGTCGGCCGCCGCGAGCAGCTCGTCGTGCACCGCCTCGCGGCCCTCGACCAGGCCGGTGGCCAGGGTGACGACCTCGGCGATCTTCTGGTCGGCGAACGCCAGCCAGGACGCGAGTGTGGGGTCGAGGTCGGGCTCGTCCGCGACGTCGTGCGGCACGTGGAACAGCGAGGTGGACGTGCCGACCGTGACGTCGGCCGCGCCCAGCGTCTCCAGCCGCTCGAGCGCGCCGAGCGCGGCGCCGAGGTCCGCGCGCCAGATGTTGTGACCGTCGACGACGCCGCCGACCAGGACGGTCGTCTCGAGCCCGGGCACCGACCCGGTGGGCACCGCACCCCGCACCAGGTCCAGGCTGATCGCCTCCACCGCGGTCGCGGCCAGCACGGGCAGCGCGGGGCCGAGGTCGCCGTAGGGGGCCGCGACCAGCAGCGCCGGCCGGTCGGTGGCGTCGCCGAGCACCGCGTAGGCGCGCGCGGCCGCGTCCAGCAGGCGCTCCCGGGTCACGCCCGTGGAGTCGGACACCAGCGCGGGCTCGTCGAGCTGCACCCAGGTGGCACCGGCCGCGCGCAGGTCGGCCAGCACCTCGAGGTAGACCCCCAGCAGGTCGTCGAGCCGGTCGATGGGCGCGAAGCCCTCCGGCGCGTCGGCGGTCGGCTTGGCCAGGGCCAGGAAGGTCACCGGGCCGACGAGCACGGGTCGGGTGAGCACCCCATCCGCCAGCCCTTCGCGCAGCTCGCGCACCGGCCGGTCGTCGGCGTACCGGAACGCGGTGCCGGGGCCGATCTCCGGGACGAGGTAGTGGTAGTTCGTGTCGAACCACTTGGTCATCTCCAGCGGCAGGTCGCCGCCCCGGCCCCGGGCCACGGTGGAGTAGCCGGCCAGCGTGAGCCGCCCGGCCGCGTCCTGCAGGTCGGCGAACCGCTCGGGCACCGCGCCGACCAGCGCCACGGCGTCCAGCACGTGGTCGTAGAACGAGAACGCGCTCGGGATGGCGGGGACGTCGGTGGCCAGGCCGAGCGCGGCGAGCCGGGTGCGGGTGCGGCGGCGGAGGCCGGCCGCGGTCGCCTCGAGCTCGTCGGCCGTGCTCCGGCCGGCCCAGAACGACTCGAGTGCCTTCTTCAGCTCGCGGCGGGGCCCGATCCGGGGGTAGCCGAGCACGGTGCCCGTCGGGAAGCGGAGGGCGGGGCCGGTCGGGACAGTCATCGGGAATCCTCGGGGTCGGGTGTCACGGGGTGGTGGACGAGATCGGGGCTAGGGGCCGGAGGTCACGGTGGTCGACGGGCGGACCAGCAGGTCGGCGCCCTCGAGGAGGTCCAGCGCCGCCTCGTGCCGGTTGAACGTGTACAGGTGGATGCCGGGCGCGCCACCATCCAGCACCCCGTTGACGAGGTCGACGGCGAACCGGATCCCGCGGCGGTGCCGCTCGGCCTCGTCGTCCGTCCCCGCCAGCAGTGCGAGCAGCTCGGCGGGCACCGGCACCCCGGTGAGCTCCTGCGTCCGCACCAGCCGGGCCGGGTCGGTGGGCGGGATGATGCCGGGCACGATGGGGATGGTCACGCCGGCCCGGCGCGCCTCCGCGACGAGCCCGAGGTAGGCCTCGGCGTCGTAGAACACCTGGGTGATGGCGAAGTCCGCGCCGGCCCGCTGCTTGTCCAGCAGCGCCTCGATGTCCTGGGCCCGCGTGCCGCCGGTGGCGTGGTTGCCGCGCGGGAACGCCGCGACCGCGATCGACAGCGGCCGCACCCGGGCCCGGACCGCCTGCGCCGGGCTGTCGGCGCACCGCTCGGCCTCGATGGTCCGCAGCAGCGTCACCAGCTCGCTGGCGGTCGGCAACCCGTCCGGGTGGGCCACCCAGCCCTGGCCCGGTGCCGGTGGGTCGCCGCGCAACGCGAGGAACGAGCGCACGCCCTCGTCGAGGAACTCGCGCACGATCGTCGCGATGTCCTGCCGGGACGCGCCGACGCAGGTCAGGTGGGCGATCGGGTCGAGCGTCGTCTCCCGCAGGATGCGGCGGACCAGGGCGCGGCTCGTGATGCGGGTGCGCCCCGACGCGCCGTACGTCACCGAGACGAAGTCCGGGCGGGCCGTCTCCAGCTGCCGGATGGTGGCCCACAGCCGCGGGGCGAGATCCACGTCGCGCGGCGGGTACAGCTCGAACGACACCGTGGGCCGGTCGACCGGGGCGCTGCGGCGACGGCCGGGGCCCACTGCCGCGTCGGTTCGAGAGGCCCGCGTCGCCGCAAGACCATCGACGGCGCCAGGCGCGGCCGAGGGCGTCGCGATGGGGGTCGCGAACCCCGGCGAGCTGGCGGACATGGTTCTCCATCGTTCCCGGCGGAAGCACCCACACCCCCGCCGAGGCGAGGGGGGTTGCTGCGGCGTCGACGAGCCGGGTCTCTCGGCCGCTCTGGATGGTCCTTCGGATCGTACGGACGTGTTCACATCCCGGGCAAGGACGTTCGTCCACCGAGACGATCCGACCCGCCGGGCGGGAGTCGTGACCCGGCGGGCGGGAATCGACGCGGTGTGCCGGTGACAGGG
>Ga0302263_10000095_pt1 | contig 36596 bp, 37 predicted proteins | sample II_Fen_N1_4_FD_194564 | JGI IMG/M metagenome (GOLD analysis project Ga0302263, IMG submission 194564) | Peat permafrost microbial communities from Stordalen Mire near Abisko, Sweden - II_Fen_N1_4 | ecosystem: Environmental > Terrestrial > Soil > Wetlands > Permafrost | place: Sweden: Abisko... | reverse complement strand
CCAGGCGATCTTCTTGTCGGCGACCATCACCGGAGCACCCTCGAGCTTGGCCAGCCGGTCGGCTGCCTGCTCGATGATGCGCAGCGACTCCCACATCTCGCCGAGACGGACCCGGAAGCGACCGTAGGAGTCGCAGGTGTCCCACGTCTGGACGTCGAAGTCGTAGGTCTCGTAGCCGGAGTACGGCTGGGTCTTGCGGAGGTCCCACGGATAGCCGGTCGAGCGCAGCACCGGACCGGTCATGCCGAGGGCCAGACAGCCGGCGAGGTCGAGGTGTCCGACGTTCTCGAGCCGGCCCTTGAAGATCGGGTTGGCGTTGCAGAGGTCGGCGTACTCGGGGAGCCGCTTCTTCATCAGGGCGATGAACCCACGGATCTCGTCGAGGGCACCGGGCGGGAGGTCCTGGGCGACGCCGCCGGGCCGGATGAACGCGTGGTTCATCCTCAGGCCGGTGATCAGCTCGAAGAGGTCGAGCACGAGCTCGCGCTCACGGAACCCGATCGTCATCACGGTGAGCGCGCCGATCTCCATGCCGCCGGTCGCGATGCAGACCAGGTGGGAGGAGATGCGGTTGAGCTCCATGAGCAGGACCCGCATGACCTGGGCCTTCTCCGGGATGTCGTCCTCGATCCCGAGCAGGCGCTCCACGCCGAGCACATAGGTCATCTCGTTGAAGAACGGGGAGAGGTAGTCCATCCGGGTGCAGAACGTGACGCCCTGGACCCAGGAGCGGTACTCCATGTTCTTCTCGATACCGGTGTGGAGGTAGCCGATGCCGCAGCGGGCCTCGGTGACCGTCTCGCCCTCGAGCTCGAGGATCAGCCGGAGCACGCCGTGCGTCGAGGGATGCTGCGGCCCCATGTTGACGACAACGCGCTCCTCCACGTCCTCGAGCCCCTGGGTGATGGAGTCCCAGTCCTGACCGGTGACGGTGAAGACCTTGCCTTCGCCCGTCTCGTTGCTGTTGGCGTACACGTCCTGGGTCATGACAGATCTCCACGAGACGTCGGGGTCCCCGCGGCGGAGTTCGACGGGGGAGCCGCGTGTGGTCCCCGCGAGGCGGCGGGCCGCAGGAGCGAAGCGGGCGAGGTCACCACCTCGTGGGGTGAAGCGTTGTCGAGGAGGAGAAGAACGTCGTGGGGTGACATCAGTTGTACGACCTCCGCTCGTCGGGCGGCGGGATGGTGCCGCCCTTGTACTCGACCGGGATCCCGCCGAGGGGGTAGTCCTTGCGCTGCGGGTGGCCCGGCCAGTCGTCAGGCATCAGGATCCGGGTCAGCGACGGGTGGCCGTCGAAGACGATCCCGAACATGTCGAAGGTCTCGCGCTCGTGCCAGTCGTTGGTGGGGTAGATGCTCACCAGGCTCGGGATGTGGGGGTCGGCGTCGGGGACGCTGACCTCGAGCCGCACCCGTCGGTTGTGGGTCATCGAGAGCAGGTGGTAGACCGCGTGCAGCTCGCGGCCGGTGTCGGCCGGGTAGTGGACGCCGCTGACGCCGGAGCACAGCTCGAACCGGAGCGCGTCGTCGTCGCGGAACATCTGGGCCACGAACGGGAGGTCCTCGCGACGGACGTGGAACGTGATCTCGCCGCGGTCGACCACGACGCGCTCGACCGCGGCGTCGAGGTCGGTCGCCTGCAGCCGGGCCTCGAGCGCGTCGGCCACCTCGTCGTACCAACCGCCGTAGGGGCGCTGGCTGGCGCCCGGGAAGATCGTCGGCTTGACCAGCCCGCCGTAGCCGCTGGTGTCGCCGCTGCCCGAGACGCCGAACATGCCCTGCCGCACGCCCATCGTCTCGATCTCGCCCGGTTGCGCCGGGACGTTGCTCTGCTCCTCGGTCACCTCATCAGGCCCTTCATCTGTGAGGTCGGCAGGGCCTTGAGGGCGTCGGTCTCGTTGGCGACGATCTCGCGGCGCGCGTTGGAACCGAACTTCTTGTTCTGTACCTGGTCGTGGAGCTTCAGGATCGCGTCGATCAGCATCTCCGGTCGCGGCGGGCAGCCGGGGAGGTACATGTCGACGGGTACGACGTGGTCGACGCCCTGCACGATCGCGTAGTTGTTGAACATGCCGCCGCTGCTCGCGCAGACACCCATCGCGAGCACCCACTTGGGCTCGGGCATCTGGTCGTAGATCTGGCGGAGGACCGGCGCCATCTTCTGGCTCACACGACCGGCGACGATCATCAGGTCGGCCTGGCGCGGGCTGGCCCGGAAGACCTCCATCCCGAAGCGGCCGAGGTCGTACTTGGGGCCACCCGTGGTCATCATCTCGATCGCGCAGCAGGCGAGGCCGAACGTGGCCGGCCAGAAGCTGGCCTTGCGCATGTAGCCGGCGACGCCCTCGACGGTCGTCAGCAGGACGCCGCTCGGCAGCTTCTCTTCGAGTCCCATGTGTACGTCAGTCCCAATCCAGTCCGCCGCGACGCCACACATAGGCGTAGGCGACGAACACGGTGACGATGAACAGCACCATCTCGATCAGCCCGAACCCGCGGAGCACGTCGAAGTGCACCGCCCACGGGTAGAGGAACACGATCTCGATGTCGAAGACGATGAACATCATCGCGGTGATGAAGTACTTCACCGGGAAGCGTCCGCCGCCCACGGGCTGAGGGGTGGGCTCGATGCCGCACTCGTAGGAGTCGAGCTTGACCCGGTTGTAGCGGCGAGGTCCGATGATGGACGACATCAGGATCGAGAAGAGGGCGAAGCCTGCGGCGATCGCGGCCAGCCAGAGAACCGGCGTGTAGAGCTGCATCCAGCCTTCCCTTCACTGCTCGCTGCTGGGGCCGGCCGTGACCTACGTCACGAACTTTGTGACTTTGTGAACGACTTCACGAACCGGCGCGGTCAGTCTAGGACTCCACCACAGGTCCCGCACCCCCGGGTCCGGGGGGCACGAAACGGCCGTTCACCTGGGCATTTAACCAAGAGACCTGTGCCCTAAATCGGCGCTCTGGGCGTGGCTCAGGCGGTCGCGCGGTGCAGGGCGACGATGCCTCCGGAGAGGTTGTGCCACTCCGGGCGCTGCCAGCCCGCGCCCGCCACCACATCGGCCAGGGCCGCCTGGTCGGGCCAGGCCCGGATCGACTCGGCGAGGTAGACGTAGGCATCGGGGCTCGAGCTCACCGCTCGGGCGATCGGCGGCAGCGCCTTCATCAGGTACTCCACATAGAGGGTGCGGAACGGCGCCCAGGTGGGGTGGCTGAACTCGCAGACCACCAGGCGTCCACCCGGCCGGGTCACCCGGAGCATCTCGCGGAGACCGGCCTCGGGGTCGACGATGTTGCGCAGACCGAACGAGATGGTGACGGCGTCGAAGGTGTCGTCGGCGAAGGGCAGGCGGGTGCCGTCGCCGGCCGTGAACGGCAGGTGGGGCCGGTGCTCCTTGCCCACCTGGAGCATCCCGAGCGAGAAGTCGCAGGGGACGACCTCGGCGCCGGCGTCGGCGAACGGCTGGCTCGAGGTGCCGGTCCCGGCAGCCAGGTCGAGGACCCGCTCGCCGGGCAGCGGCGCCACCGCCCGGATGACCTCGTTGCGCCAGCGCCGGTCCTGTCCGAGGGACAGCACGTCGTTGGTGACGTCGTAGCGCTCGGCGACGGCGTCGAACATCCGCCGGACGTCGGTCGGCTGCTTGTCGAGGTCTGCGCGGGCCACGCCCAGAGCGTAGGGCGCGCACCTGTACGCCCACTGTGCAGGCCCGGTGCGAGTGCCGGGCGCCCGCGGGCGGTCCGAGGTGCAGCCCGCGGAACGGCAACCAAATCCCCCGTTTTCGTGTCTTCAGGGTCGAGACTGGGGCGTCCTCACCACGCCCCGGACCCGCACCGGCAGGACGCGGGCGTGGACTTCCCCGGAGGAGACCGATGAGAGTCGTCAAGGCACTGCTGACGCTCGTGCTGGTCGTCGGCGTCGTGGCCGGCGCGGCGTACGGCGCAGGCGCCGTGCTGCGTCACCACGACCAGCGCACGGCAGCCGCGTCGAACCAGCCGGACCGCGAGCCCGCCTCGGACCCCACGCCCTCGGCCTCCCCGACCAGCGCCCCGAGCACACCGTCGAGCACCCCGTCCCACACCGCTCCGGCCGAGCCGGCCAGCGACATCTTGCGGCCCGGCGCCACGGGCAGGCAGGTCCGCGAGCTCCAGGTGCGCCTGCACCAGCTGGCCTGGCTGCCCGAGACCACGACCGGCGTCTACGACGACGCCACGCTCACGGCGGTCAAGGGGTTCCAGGCGAAGCGAGGGCTGGACCGCACCGGCGTCCTCGACCGGCGTACCTGGCAGCGGCTGGTCGCCATGACCGACCAGCCCGGTCACGACGCGATGTACAACGTGCTGCATCCCGGGAGGACCCTCTACGCCCCGGACGACCACGGCTCCGCCGTGCGCGACCTGCAGGCCCGCCTCAAGCAGGTCGCGTGGTACTTCGGCGACGTCACCGGCACGTACGACGACGCGACGGTCACCGCGGTCAAGGGCTTCCAGGCCAAGCGCGGCATCCCGGTCACCGGCGACGTGGACCAGCGGACGCTCGACCGGTTGGCCGCGATGACGGTCACGCCGACGCACGACGAGAAGTTCAACACCGAGCCCTCACCGGGCAGGCTCGACGCCCGCTGCCTGACCGGCCGCGCGATGTGTGTCGACAAGACCAGCCGCACGCTGCGGTGGGTCGTCGACGGGCACGTCCTGCAGACCCTCGACGCCCGCTTCGGCTCGACGCTGAACGACACCCCGACCCGCGAAGGGCTCTTCCACGTCTACCTCAAGGACGCCGACCACGTCTCACACCTCTACGGCTCCTCGATGCCCTACGCGATGTTCTTCTCCGGCGGACAGGCCGTTCACTACTCCTCCGACTTCGCCACCGTCGGTTACTACGGCGCGTCGCACGGCTGCGTGAACATCCGCGACTACCACGGCATCCAGTGGCTGTTCTCCCAGGTGCACGTCGGCGACAAGGTCGTCGTCTTCTGGTCCTGACCCGGACGAACCCGGCCCGGTGACCTCGGCAACACCGGGTGTCGCCGAGTCGGGCCCGGGCGCCGCAGCCGGGTACGCTTCCCGACTGTGACGAGCAGCCTGACGGTCCGCACGACCGAGCTTCCCGTCGGTGGCCCGCTGCTCGATCTGCTGCCAGCCGACGCCGACCCCGTGACGTGGCTACGCCGCGACGAGGGCCTGGTCGGCTGGGGTGTCGCCGCCCAGATCCGGACGAATGGGCTGACCCGCTTCTCCGACGCCGACAAGTGGTGGACCGAGACCTGCGCCCGCGCGGAGATCCACGACGCCGTGACCGAGCCCGGCTCCGGCCTGGTCTGCTTCGGCACGTTCGGCTTCGCCGACGATCCGGGTGACTCGGTACTGACGGTCCCGCGGGTGGTGATCGGACGCCGTGCCGGCCGTACCTGGCTCACCCTCGTCGACGACGCGACGTACGACGGCCCGGCCAGCGCGCCGGTCGCGCCCGAGGGCGTGGTCTTCGCCGACGGCGCCCTCGACAGCGAGCACTGGATGGCGGTCGTCGCCGAGGGGGTCCGGCGGATCGAGGCGGGCGACCTGGAGAAGGTCGTACTGGCCCGCGACCTGATCGCCACCGCGGCCGCTCCGATCGACGTCCGGTGGCCGCTCGCTCGACTGGCGACGAGCTACCCGATGTGCTGGACCTTCCATGTCGACGGCATGTTCGGGGCGACGCCCGAGATGCTCGTGCGGCGCGAGCGTGGTCTGGTGACCTCGCGGGTGCTGGCCGGCACCATCCGGCGTACCGGCGCCGACGAGCGCGACCTCGCGCTGGCAGCGACCCTCGCCCGCTCCAGCAAGGACCTCGAGGAGCACGAGTACGCCGTGCGCTCGGTCGCCGATGCGCTCGAGCCGCACTGCTCGTCGATGAACGTGCCCGAGGCGCCGTTCGTGCTCCATCTGCCCAACGTCATGCACCTCGCCTCCGACGTCGCCGGCGTCGTCCACGACGCCAGCACGGTCTCGTCCCTCCACCTCGCCGCGTCGCTGCACCCCTCGGCCGCCGTGGGCGGCACGCCCACCGCCGAGGCGGTGCGGCTGATCTCCGAGCTCGAGGGCATGGACCGCGGCCGGTACGCCGGCCCGGTCGGCTGGATGGACACCACGGGCGACGGCGAGTGGGGCATCGCCCTGCGCTCGGCCGAGGTGTCCGGTGACACGGTCCGGCTCTTCGCCGGCTGCGGCATCGTCGCCGACTCCGACCCCGAGGCGGAGCTGGCCGAGGCCCAGGCGAAGTTCGTCCCCGTACGAGACTCGCTGGCAGCGGGCTGACCCGTGCCCGGCCGGGTCGTCGCGGTCAACGTGGCGCACGTGATCGACACCCCGGTGCCCACGCGCGGTGAGCCGCGGGACGCCAAGCCTCGTCGGTCCGGCATCGACAAGCGTCCCGTCTCCGGCCCGGTGCGCGTCGAGCCAGCGGGGCTGGCCGGTGACTCGATCCTCGACACCGCCCACCACGGCGGCCTGCTGCAGGCGGTCTACGCCTACGCACGCGAGGACCAGGACTGGTGGACCCGCGAGCTGGGTGACGAGCTGACCCGGCCGATCACGCCCGGGTCGTTCGGCGAGAACCTCACCCTCTCGGGAGTCGCGGTCAACGACGCGCGCGCCGGCGAGCGCTGGGCGATCGGTTCGGTGGTGCTCGAGGTGACCTACCCACGCACGCCCTGCTCGACGTTCGCCGGGTTCATGGGGCTGCGGGGCTGGGTCAGGCGGTTCGCCCTGGCCGAGCGCCCAGGTGCTTATCTCCGGGTCGTCACGCCCGGCGAGCTCCGCGCCGGCGACGAGGTGGAGGTGTCACCGGGACCACCCGACGTACGGACGGTCCGTGAGGTGTTCGCGGCTTTCTACCGTCGCTGAGCCTCAGCCGAGGTCGGTGCCGTCGGCCAGGCGGGTGTAGCTCTGCGTGTCGGGCAGGAGGAGTCCGTAGTGGCCGTCGACGATGCGGAGCCCGGCCTCCGAGTAGATCCGGTCGTGGATCGCCACGTTGCGCGGGGCCCCGACGGCGCGGGCGAAGTCGATGCCCTCGGCCGCACGCATCCAGGGCGCGCAGACGGGGACGCAGAGCACGTCGACCTGCTGCTCGGGCACGGTGAGCGCGTCGCCCGGGTGGAAGACGGTGGTGTCGCCAAGGGTGAAGAGGTAACCGGAGTTGAAGAATCGCGGCAGGTCGGGGTGGATCACGGCATGCAGCTCGCCCACGGCCACGGCGGGGATGCCGGGATCGAACTCCTCGCCGGGCGTCACGACGGTGAGCCGCTCGGCGACCTCGGGCGCGTCCTCGCGGATCTTCGCGGCGACCGCGTCGATGGTGAACACCGGCGCGTCGGTGCGGGCCAGATGGTCGGGCAGGTAGTGGTCGGGGTGCTCGTGGGTGATCACCACCGCGTCGGCGCCGTCGACGGCCTCCGGGTCGGTGAACATCCCGGGGTCGACCACGACGACCCTCCCGTCGTACTCCAGCCGGATGCAGGAATGCCCGAACTTGGTGATCCGCATGCGGCCAGCCTAGGCCTGCTCCTTGCTGGGTCGTCCGCCTGAGCGGCCACGAGGGGTTCCTGTGAAGCGGACGACCCAGTGCGGTGAGAAGGGTGCTCGGCCGGGCTCCGCCGGGCCAGCCGATGTCTCACGCGGTGAGGTGGTGGACGTAGCACCAGCGCCAGTCCTCGCCGGGCTCCGCGGACTCCATCACCGGGTGGGTCGTGTCGCGGAAATGGACGGTCGCGTGGCGGCTCGGTGAGGAGTCGCAGCACCCGACGTTGCCGCACGCGAGGCACTGACGGAGGGCTACCCAGGCGGTGCCGTCCCGCACGCACTCGGCGCACTCGGGGTCGGCGACAGTCTCGACGGCGGGGGTGTCGGCGAGGTGGTCGCAGGTCTCGCCGGTACGGCGTACGGCCGTCACGTTGCGGATCTCCTCGCGGCTCTGCTGGCTGATGTCGAGCATGGACTCCTCGACGTCGAGCGTCGCCAGCACATCGCTGATCACCTCGCTGGCGACGGCTCCTGAGCTCCGGATCTCCAGGACCCGGCCGCGCTCGGCGGCGATCATCTCCAACCGGACCCGGGAGTAGAGCTCGCTCGGGCTCTCCTGGTCGGCGGTGGTGCCCAGCCGCTCCCAGGCAGCGAAGTTGCGTTGCTCGATGCGCTGCCTGACCAGGTCGACGATGTCGTGGGGGTCGTCGTACTCCAGGTCGTCCAGCCGCTTGAAGCCGGCCTTCGACGCCTGCTGCAGGACGGTCGCGCGCGCCAGTGCGTCCTCGAGCGGGTCCGGCGACGGGACGTTCAGCCGGCGTGCGAACCACGGCAGCGAGAGCCCTTGGATGAAGAGCGTGCCGGCCACGACCGTGAACGCGATCAGCAGCAGCACCTCGCGGTAGGGCGTGTCGGCCGGGATGATGAACGCCGCAGCCAGCGTCACCACGCCGCGCATGCCCGCCCAGCCGAGGAGGAAGGTGAACGTCAACGGCGGCTTCCGGCCGAGGGCGGGATCGTGTCCCGGGCGGATCAGGAGGTAGCGCGCGAGGAAGACCCACACCAGTCGCAGCACGATCACGGCCACCAGGGTCAGGCCGCAGACCAGGGCGATCCGGCCGGCGGCGACCTCGCTGTGACCGACGTCGCTGAGGATCCAGTCGGCCTGGAGACCGATCAGCACGAAGACGGTGTTCTCCAGGAAGAACGCGATCGTGCGCCAGTTCATCCGTTCGGCGATGCGCGACTGGGCGGTCTGCAGGACCGGCGCCTTGTGCCCGAGCAGCAGGCCCGCCACGACGACGCTGACCACGCCCGAGGAGTGCAGCTCCTCCGACACGATGAAGGTCGCGAAGGGTACGACGAACGAGATCGCGGTGTCGAGGACCGGGTCGGTGACGTGCGTACGGACCTTCGCCACCAACAGGAACGCCACGAACCCGATCAGCGCCCCACCGACCGACGCCACCAGGAAGTCGGCTCCGACGCGCCACATCGCGACGCTGCCGAGACCGGCGGCGATCGCCGTACGGAGTGCCACCAGGGCCGTCGCGTCGTTGAAGAGCGACTCGCCTTCCAGGATCGTCACGATCCGGCGCGGCAGCCCGATCCGGCGGCCGATCGACGTCGCGGCGACCGCGTCCGGTGGCGCGACGACGGCACCGATCGCGAGCGCGGCCCACCAGTCGAGGCCGGGCAGCAGCGCGTGCACGAGCCACCCGACCCCGAAGGTCGTGAAGACCACCAAGCCCACGCTGAGCAGGAGGATCGAGCGTCGGTTGGCGTTGAAGTCGACGAGCGAGGTCTGGATGGCGGCGGAGTAGAGCAGGGGCGGCAGCAGGCCGAGGAGGACGACGTCGGCGGTGAGGTGGACGGTCGGCACACCCGGGACGTAGGACACCACGACCCCGACGACGATCAGGCCCAACGGCGCCGGGAAGCCGAGGCGCTCCGCCAGCGTCGTGCCGGCGAGCACCGTGACCGCCAGCGCGACCAGCAAGAAGGCGATCTCCACCGGGTCATTGTGTCCGGTGCCGGTTCAGTCGCGCTGCGCCACCCAGCGCATGGGATCGCCCCAGCCCAGCTCGTCGAGGCCGTGCCGGGCGAGCGCCATCACCACGAGCGTCCGGCGGTACGCCGCGAACGTGAGCACGTGCGCGACCATGCCGCCGTACGTGAAGACCTCGGCCTGCTCGCACAGCGCGTCGACGAAGGTGTCGTCGAGCCGACCCTGGTCGCAGACCTCGCGCACGTGCGCGAGGTAGCGCGGTCCTTCGATCGCGAGCCGCCGGCGGATGGACGCGACCGACTCGTGGTCCTCCACGCTCCAGTCGTAGTCGCGGGTCGCCATCGCGGCGTTCCACATCCCCATCTGCCCGACCAGCCGGCTCAGCAGCGAGCGCAGCGTCTGCTCGTCGTCGTCGACCTCGACCAGGACCGGCTCGTCGAGCTGCTCCGGCGTCAGTCGCTCCGCGAGCCGCACCATCTCGCCGGTGAGCCAGACGTGGTGCTCCACCATCTTCTCCACGAGGTCCGACCCCCTCACGGTGTCGCGGGACGGCAGCCGGATGCTGCCGGGCGGGACGAAGTGCACCGCCACGGGATCACCGAGCTGGATGTGCCCAGGCTTCTTGCGCCACGCGCGCGGCGGCACGTCGTACGCCTTGGTGAACGCTCGAGTGAAGGCCTCGTGGGAGGAGTAGCCCGCCTCGACGGCGATGTCGATCAACGGTGCCTTCGTCGTGATCATCCGGTACGCCGCGCGCTCGAGCAGGATGCGGCGGCGCAGCGCCTGCGGAGGCTCACCACCGACGGACTTGATGATCCGGTCGAAGTGGAAGCGCGAGAAGTGGTGTCGCGACGCCCAGTCCTCACCGCTCGCCTCGTGGTCGTCGAGAGCCTCGGCGAGGCCGTCGACGAACTCGGCGAAGGTGTCGGCAGCGACGGTCATGCGGTCATGGTGCCCCCGACCGGGGGCCTTCGTCTTGATCCGGCTTGCTCAGACCTCGCGGCCCAGTGCGCGGATGCGCTCGTCGAGGTCGCGGCGGTTGTCGCGACGGACCACGGCCTCGATGAGCTCGACCCCGCCGTTGGGGCTGGCCAGCGCCTGCTCGAGCTCGGGCAGCGAGGTGACCCGGAGATGGGGCGTACGGGTGGCGGCGCAGAGCGCGGCCAGGTCGACCCCGTGCGGCGTACCGAAGAGGCGGTCGTAGCGGTCGGCGTACGCCGGAGCGCCCTGCTCGAGCACCGCGAAGATCGAGCCGCCGTCGTCGTTGACGACCACGATCGTCAGGTCGGGTTCGGGCTCGCGGGCGCCGCGGACCAGGCCGTTGCTGTCGTGGAGGAAGGTCACGTCGCCGAGCAGGGCGAGGCTGCGGTCGGAGGTGCGGCCGAGTGCGGCGCCGACCGCGGTCGACACGACGCCGTCGATGCCGGACAGGCCGCGGTTGGCGATCACCTTGCGCCGCGCACCGACCGGGTAGCGCGGGACCATCAGGTCGAGGTCGCGGATCGGGCTCGACGCCCCGACGATGAGCAGGCCCTCGGGTGGCAGCGCCCGGGCCACGGCCCCTGCGACGTCGTACGGCGTCAGGTCGGGCTCGCCGGCGAGCAGCGTGTCGAGGGTGCGGCCGACCCGCGCATCCGCCTCGCGCCACCGCCGGAACCAGTCCGTGGTGTCGGCTGCAGCGGCCTCGACGCGGTCGAACGTGCCGACGACCGGATAGGGCCGGTCGAGGCCGAGGCCCGTGGTCCTCGCGGCCCACACCTCGACGTCCTCGCGGCCCAGGAGGCGGGAGACGGGGCGGGACAGGGTCGGGTGGCCGAAGACCACGGCCCGCTCGATCTCCTCCGCGAGCGGGCCACCGAGCAGCAGCCGGTAACACCGGATCGCGTGCTCGCCCGTGCGTGAGCCGCTGGAGGGCTCGGCCAGGAGCGGCCAGCCGGCCGACTCGGCGAGACCGCGCGCCGGCGGGCCGGCATCGTCACCGGCCACCACCACGGTGCGCGGACCGACCGGCAGGGTCGTCGTACCGCCCGGGGGTCCGCGCCACCACCCCGGCTCCCTCCCCGCTGGCTCGGGCGCGACGACCTCCACCCGCCACCGGTCCTCCGGCACCAGTGGCTCCTCGAGCCGGATGTTGAGATGGAGGGGTAGTCCGTGACGAAATGCAGGTGAAAGCGGTCCGAAAGCATGCGGATCGTCACGGACTATCGAGTCTGTCCACAGGTCCAGGGTGGGGATGAGGGGGCCGAAGAGACCGACCTGGTCGGTGGTCTGGTTGGCGTCGGTGCCGCGGAGGCGCTCGGGGCGGTCGGCCGTGACCGCGACGAGGGGTACGGCGGCGTGGGCGGCCTCGAGCATCGCGGGGTGGAGGTTGGCGACGGCCGTGCCCGAGGTGCAGATCACTGCCGCGGACGAGCCGACCTTGGTCAGTCCGAGCGCCAGGAACCCGGCCGAGCGCTCGTCGAGGCGGGTATGCAACCGGAGCAGCCCGGCCTCGGCGGCGTCGTACGCCGCGAACGCCAACGGGGCGTTGCGCGAGCCCGGCGCCAGCACGATCTCGCGGACGCCCCGCTCGACGAGACGGCCGATCACGGAGCGGGCGAGCTCGGTGGACGACGTCACGGACGACCACCCTTCCGCACGGCTCGCACCGCCGCCAGGCGGTCCTCCCACCACGCGATCCGGTTGGGCGGGGCCGCCCACGCCTCCAGGCGCCCGGGTACGACGGACGGCCGGGTGACGGGCAGCATCCCGTCGACCGGTACGAGCTCGGGTACGGCGAGGTCGCCGGCCAGCAGCGACCGCGTGGCCAGCCCGCAGGCGTGGTCGAGCACCGGCAAGGCTGCCGCCAGAGCCACTCCGGCGGCCAGGCCGAGCGAGGTCTCCAGGGCCGACGAGACGACCACCGGCATCCCGATGTCCTCGGCGATCCGCAGACAGGCTCGCACCCCGCCCAACGGCTGCACCTTGAGCACCGCGATGTCCGCGGCCGCGAGGTCACGCACGCGGTAGGGGTCGGCCGCCCGGCGGATCGACTCGTCGGCCGCGATCGGCACCGACACCCGCCGCCGCACGGCGGCGAGGTCCTCCACCGACGCGCACGGCTGCTCGACATACTCCAGACCACCGGCGGCCCGGTCGAGCTCACCGATGGCGGCGACGGCCGTGTCGACGTCCCAGGCGCCGTTGGCGTCCACGCGGACGCGCCCGGACGGCCCCAGCGCGTCACGCACCGCCTCGACCCGGGCCAGGTCGTCAGCTCGGGGCAGCCCGGGCTCCGCGACCTTGACCTTGGCGGTCGAGCAGCCGGAGCCGAGGACCAGCGCGTGGGCCTGGTCGGGTGCGAGCACGGGCACGGTGACGTTCACGGCTACGGCGGTCCGCACCGGCTCGGGCCAGTCACCGGCGGCTGCTTCCTCCGCGCACCGCAGCCACGCCTCGGCCTCCGCCGGCGGGTACTCCACGAACGGGCTCCACTCCCCCCAGCCGGCCGCCCCCTCCACCAGCGCGCCCTCGCGGACCGTGATCCCCCGGAACCGGGTGGTCATCGCGATCGCATAGACCCTCACCGGGTCACTCCCCCGGCCAGGTCCCGCACCGCCAGGCGGTCGACCTTGCCGTTGGTCAGCATCGGCAGCGACGGTACGACGACCAGGTCGCGAGGCGCCCAGGCCCGCGGATGGCGCTCGGTCACCCAGTCACGTGCCTCGTCGAGCGACAGGGTCTCGGCCCGCTCGTGCAGCGAGAGCACCGCCACGACGCGGTTGCCCCACTCGGGGTCGGGGAGGCCGACGACCTCGGCGGCGGTGACGGCCGGATGCTCCCGGAGCCGCGAGGCGACGGCCGCCGCCGGCACGTTCACCCCGCCGCTGACGACCATGTCGTCGACTCGTCCGAGCACGCTGAGCCGCCCGTCCTGGTCGAGACGGCCCGCGTCGGAGGTGAGGAACCAGCCGTCCACGAGAGCCGCGCGGGTCGCCGACTCGTCGTCCAGGTAGCCGTCGAAGAGGGTCGGGCCGGCGATCCGGATCCGCCCGTCCGCGGCCAGCACCAGGCCCACCCCGTCGAGCGGGAGCCCGTCGTAGACGCAGCCGCCGCAGGTCTCCGCGGAGCCGTACGTCGCGACCAGGCGGACGCCGGCCTCGGCGGCGCGGGCCTTCAGCGACGGGTCGACCGGCCCTCCTCCCACCAGGACCGTGTGGAGCTCCGCCAGCGCCGTGCGCTGCGCGGGCGCAGCGAGCCAGCGGTGCAGCTGGGTCGGCACGACCGACAGGAAGCCGCCGGGCGTCACGACGTCGGCGAGAGGGCCGTCGCCCAGGACCGCGGGACGATGGCCCGCCACCAGGGACCGGACCACGACGTTGAACCCCGCGACGTACGACGAGGGCAGCGCGAGCACCCAGCGCCCGACGCCACCGACGCGTGCCGCCGACGCCGCCGCCGACGCGAGCACCGCGTCGCGTCGGAGGACGACCTGCTTGGGCGCACCCGACGACCCGGAGGTGGCGAGGACGACGCCACCGGGATCGGAGGCCGACAGCCACGTCTCCACGGCGTCGACGTCGCGCTCGGCGTCGCCGGTGAGCCGCAGGTCGGTCATGCGACGAACGCTACTGGCGGGCACCCCGCGGCCGGGACGGAGGCCGCGGCTGCTTGAATCCGGCCATGGCCACCGTCGCTCACTGGGTCGCAGGCGCTCGCCCGCGGACGCTCCCGGCCGCCGTCTCGCCGGTGCTGGCCGGCACCGCCGTCGCGCTGTACGACGACGGCGCGGTGTGGTGGAAGGCCCTGCTCGCCCTGGTGGTCAGCCTGGCCCTGCAGGTCGGCGTCAACTACGCCAACGACTACTCCGACGGCATCCGCGGCACCGACGCCGAGCGCGTCGGGCCGATGCGGCTCGTCGGGTCGGGGACGGCGTCACCCGGTGCGGTGAAGGGCGCGGCGTTCGCGGCCTTCGGCGTGGCCGCCGTGGCCGGCCTGGTGCTCGCGGCGACCACCGCCTGGTGGCTGGTCGTGGTCGGCGCGGTCTGCGTCGTCGCTGCGTGGTTCTACACCGGCGGCTCGAAGCCCTACGGCTACCTCGGGCTGGGCGAGGTGATGGTGTTCTGCTTCTTCGGGCTGGTGGCGGTGACCGGGACGGCGTACGTCCAGACCGAGACCTGGACCGTGGCGGCCCTGTACGCCGCACTCGGCATCGGCGCGCTCGCCTGCGCGATCCTCGTCGCCAACAACCTGCGGGACATCCCCACCGACCAGGTCGCCGGCAAGATGACGCTCGCCGTCCGTCTCGGCGACGACCGCACCCGCGCCCTCTACGTCCTCCTGCTCGGCCTGGCCGCGGTCGCCCTCGTCGGCGTCGTCCTCACCACCTCGTGGTGGGCCCTGCTCGCCCTGGCGTACGCCGGGCCGGGCGTGCGCGCCGCCCGGGTCGTCCTGTCCCGGGCCGTCGGCCCCGCCCTGATCCCGGTGCTCCAGCTCACCGGCGTCTCCGAGCTGCTCTACGGCCTCGGCCTGTTCGTCGGGCTGGCCATCGCCGCCTGACCCGCGACGTAGGCTGGCCGCATGTTCTGGATCATCCTGCTGGTCGTCGTCGTCGCCGGGTTCGCTCTGTGGAAGCTACGGGCACCCATCCTGGCCAAGGTCCTCGGCCAGGACCGCTCGCGCATCGACCGGCAGCTCAACCGCCGGAAGTGAGCAGCCGCGCGCCGTCATGGCGCGCACACGAGCGTCAGTCGACGTCTTCCTTGGCCCGCATCTCCTCGAACTTCTCCGCGGCGCGGTGCGCGCGCTCGTCGACCTGACGCGCGAAATCGGTGCGCTGGGGGTTGAGGAGGAAGAGCGAGGCGAGGCCGCTGACCAGGAACGCGACGACGAGCACCCACATGATCGGTGCGGACCCGGCGATCGCCAGCCAGATCCCGAACACGACGGCGGCCGTCGCCACGAACAACAGCAGCCGCAGAGCGGTGTAGACCCAGAACGCCTTCACGCCCCTCAGGGTAGTCAGGGCACCTGAGAGCGCCCGAATCGCGGCGTCCGCCTGCACATCACCCACCCGCGACCTACTCTTGTCGCGTGTGGAGGTTCGTGTTGCTGCTGGTGGTCGTGGCGGTGGGCTCCTACTACGCGGCCCGGTTCCTGCTCGAGGGCTGGCCGCATCGCCGCCCCCGGCACCACGAGGAGTACCAGCGACCCCTCGGCCCCGATGACGACGACGAGTTCCTGGCCGGGCTCCCGCAGCGGAAGAAGCCGGACGACCCGTCCTGACCTCCGGCCCACGCGCCGACTCGAGATCGGACTTCGCCGGTGCACCGGTTTCACCATGTGACCATGGTGGAACCGGACTTCCCGTGCTGAGTTCACCGTGGGAAGTAGGGCTTCACCAGGTGACCATGGTGAAGCCGGGGGTCCTGGGCCGGCGCAGGCCGGGTCAGCCTTCGTGCAGGCTGACGACCGCCGAGCCGTTGGCATAGGAGTGCTGGCTCGTGGTCGAGAAGTAGTTGATGCCGATGAAGTTGAACCACAGGCTCGCCAACCCCACCAGCGACAGGATCGCCGCGTTGCGCCCCTTCCAGCCGGCCGTCGAGCGCGCGTGCAGGTAGGCGGCGTAGAGCACCCAGGTGATGAAGGCGCACACCTCCTTGGGGTCCCAGTTCCAGTACGACGACCACGCCTGGTGGGCCCAGATCGGTCCGCTGATCAGCACCGCGAAGGTCCAGACCGGGAAGCCGAAGGCGTGGATCCGGTAGGACACCCGGTCGAGGGTGGGCAGTGAGGGAAGCCGGGCGATGTAGCCACGGTCACTCCCCTTGCCGCGCGACAGGGAGCGCGCCTTGACCAGGTAGAGAGCCGAGGTGATGCCGCCCAGGGTGAACGCGCCGGTCGCGATGATCGCCGACACCACGTGGATCACCAACCAGTACGACAGCAGCGCCTCGGTCAGCGGCGCGACGGGGTCGTACAACCAGAGCACGGCCACCATCAGCAGGACGACCTCGATGGCCGTGATGATCGGACCCATCCACGACAGGCCGTAGCGCTTGCGCAGGAGCAGGTAGCCGAGCACCACCACGAACGCGCCGGTGATCGTGAACTCGTACATGTTGCCCCAGGGCACCCGGTTCGGGTCCGCGGCCATGCCGCGCCCGACCAGGCCCACGAAATGGGCTCCGCAGGCGATGACCGTGAGCAGCAGGCCGAGCCGCCCGAACATCGCGATCCGGTAGCGCTTCGCCTCGTCCGGCGCATCCGCGCCGGCACCCGCACCCTCGGCAGTCGCGCCGACGTCGTCGGTCGAGCTCGTCGAGACGCCACCGGCGGGAACGGCGACCTTGGCGGCCCGACCCACCGGCACGGTACGGAGCGCACTCCACTCCACCAGGTGGGAGAGGAGGGCCAGGAAGTAGACCACGCCCGCGGCCGCGATCGCCTGGTTGCTCAGATGCTCCCATTGGAAGTCGCTCATCTGGATGTCTCCTCCGTGGTACGCCGGTCGGACTGCAGCGAGTCCACCACCGACGAGAGTACGACGGTGAGGTCACCGCCCCCCGACCGGTCCAGGGCGGCCAGCTCGACGAGCGTCGTCCCTTCCTGGCGCCGCGCGCGGACCCAGACCCGACGGGGCCGGATGAAGAGCGAGCCGAGCAGGCCGACCAGCGCCAGGATCACACCGAGCAGCGTGAGCCAGACGTCGGGGGTCCGACTGATCTGAAGCCGGGTCCAGTGCTTGACGCCGTGGAAGGTCACGCTGCCGGCGCCGTCAGGCAGCTGGATCGTCTGACCGGGCTGCAGGTCGACCCGGAACATCTTCCCGTCCGGCTTCTTCAGCTGCGTCATCCCTGCCTTGTCCATCTCGTACACCGACTGCGGCACCCCGCTGTCGAGGCCGAGGTCGCCGACGTAGGCCAGCATCGAGAGCGTGGGGTTCTTGTCGTCGCCCATCACGTTGACGGGGTCGCCGTTGATCAGGGCGTACGTCGGATAGAACAGCCCTTCCAGGCCGATGTCCTGGCCCGGCGTGAGCCCGGGGGCCTTCACCACGCCGAAGGACTCGAAGTTGGAGCTCTCGGGCAGGAAGACGGTCGGCCCGTCGTACAGCTCGTGCCCCTCGGCGTCGCGCACGGTGATCACCGGGGCGTAGCCGTGCCCGATCAGGAAGATCTGGGTCCCGCCGATGGTGAGCGGGTGGTTCACCTTGAGGTCGTAGGCCTTCTGCTTCGACCAGGTCGACGGGTCGCCCTGGCACGACTCCCGGTAGGTCAGAGGCGCCTGGAAGCCGCGTGCCATGCCCTGTCGCGGCCCGGAGTCGAGCCACTGCACCTTGAAGTCGTGGACGGTGAAGCAGAACGGCTCCATCTGCGAGGCGCGGAACAGGCCACCGGGGTCGAAGTCGTCGTACTGCGTCAGCGAGTTGGAGAACCCGTTGCCGACCACGAGGATCACGCCGCCCTTGTAGCCGAACAGGCTGCCGATCCCGAAGCCCACCAGGACGACCAGCACCGACAGGTGGAAGAGCAGGTTGCCGGCCTCGCGCAGCTGCCCGCGCTCGGCCGCGACCCAGCCGTCGCCGGTCGAGACCCGATGGCGGCGCGAGAGTGAGCCGGCCGCGCGCCGCAGCACGGTCTCGGGCTCCTCGTCGGTGGTGTACGCCGCGTGGTCGGGCAGCCGGGTCAGGTTGCGCGGAGCCGCCGGCGGGTCGGCGCGATAGCCGCGCCAGTAGACGAAGAGCCGCGGCACGATGCAGCCGACGAGCGACACCATGAGCAGCAGGTAGATCGCCGCGAACCACGGCGAGTGGTAGACGCCGAACAGCCCGAGACGGTCGTAGATCGGCGTCAGGTGCGGGTGGGCGGCCTGCCAGTTCTGGGTCTTCAGCGCGTCGACCCCGCGCTGGGGGATCACCGACCCGGGGATCGCGCCCAGCGCCAGCAGGAGCAGCAGGACGAGCGCCGTCCGCATCGAGGTCAGCTGCCGCCAGGCCCAGCGCACGAGCTCCCACGGGGTCAGCTCGCCCGGCCGGCGGTGATGGTCGCGGTCACCGCTGGGCTGCCAGGTGCCGGTCTCCTCCGAGCCGTCCGCCCGGACCTCGCTGGTGCTCACAGGCTCGCCGTCGAGTTCTCGACGAGGTGGATCTGCAGCCAGTTCACCGCGATGTCCCACCAGCCGGTGACGAGGGCCAGCCCGACCAGGACGAGCATCAGGCCGCCGAGCCGGGTCACCCACTGCTGGTGACGTCGTACGAACGAGAAGGCGCCGAGCGCCCGGCGGTAGGCGACCGCGGCGAGGATGAACGGGAGGCCCAGACCGATGCAGTAGACACCCGCCAGCAGGGCACCGCGTCCGGCCGTCGCCTCGTTCAGGGAGAGGTTCGTGATCGCGGCCAGGGTGGGGCCGATGCACGGCGTCCAGCCCACCCCGAAGAGGAAGCCCAGCAGCGGCGCGGCCGCGAGACCGACGGCGGGCACGGAGTGCGAGCGCCACTCACGCTGGGAGAAGGGGATCAGGCCGGCGAACGCCAGGCCGAGCAGGATGGTGAGGATCCCGAGGACGATCTCGAGCTGCTGACGCCAGTCCACCAACCAGGCGCCGACCGAGCCGGACACCCAGCCCAGCAGCACGTAGACGGACGAGAAGCCGAGCACGAAGAGGATCGAGCCGGCCAGCATCCGGCCGCGTCGCGCGTGCTCGAGGTCGGCGCCCGACAGACCGGTCGCATACGAGAGGTAGCCGGGCAGCAGCGGGATCACGCACGGCGAGAAGAACGACACCAGGCCGGCCACCAGAGCGACCGGGATGGCAAGCACCAGCGACCCCGACGAGGCCTGCTGCTGGAACCAGTCAGCCACCCTGCGCCACCTGACGGACCATCTGGACCAGGGTGCGGGTGGACGGCACGGAACCGTTGATCGCGGCCGCCGGTCGGCCCGCGGCGTCGAGCACCACCGTCGACGGGACCGAGTTGGGAGTGATCACGCCGGGGAACGACAGCAGCGCCTCTCCTCCCGGTGAGTAGAACGAGGGCCAGGTGATGCCGTACCTGGTCTGGAAGGCCTTGGCCTGGGCGGTGCCCGGGTCGCGGCTGTCGATGCCGACGAAGTGGGCGGTGGAGCCGAGCTCCTTCGCGGCGGCGACGACGGCCGGCGACTCCCGGTGGCAGTCGGCGCACCACGAGCCCCACACCGTGACCACCGTCGGCTTGCCGCGCATCGACGCGAGCGACAGCGGCCGGCCGTCGAGGTCCTGGCCCGTCAGCCCCACCGCGTCGCCACGGTCGGCTACGTCGATCTGGCGGATCGCGCCGTCGCCGCTCACGTAGCCCTTGTCCCCGGTGCCCTGCAGCGAGGTGCATCCGGTCGCGGTCAGCAGGAGTACTGCTGCCGCGACCAGGAGGCGCCTCGCGTCCGTCATGGTCGGTGGGCCTCGGGGGCATCTCCGGCCGAGAACGGCGCCTTGCGGTCGCGGACCGGGATCAGGTCACCGGCCGGCTCGGAGTAGCTGACCGTGCGCAGGTCGTCGCCGTCGAACTTCAGCGACGTGAGCGAGCACAGGGTGCACTGGCGCCTGCGCGGATCGTGGAGGAAGGAGCGGTTCTCGAGCGAGAGCCGGGTGATCCAGATCGGGAGCTGGTGGGAGACGATCAGGGCCTCGTGGCCGCGGGCGGCGTCGCGCGCGTCGTACACCGCCGCAAGCATGCGTGCGGTGACCTCCTTGTAGGGCTCGCCCCACGACGGCTTCCAGGGGTTCCACAGATGGACCCAGGCCGATGGCTTGCGCAGCGCTCCATCGCCGGCCCCGAAGCGCTTGCCCTCGAAGACGTTGGCCGACTCGATCACGCGCGGGTCGATGAGCGGCGTGAGACCGCGTGCAGCGGCCAGCGGCACGGCCGTCTCCTGGGCGCGCTCGAGCGGGGAGGTACGGAGGTGGACGATGTCGCGCTCGGCGATCGTCTCGGCGACCCGCTGTGCCATCTTCCGGCCGAGGTCGGAGAGGTGGTACCCGTCGCGGCGCCCGTAGAGGACTCCCTCGGGGTTGTGCACCTCGCCGTGTCGCAGCAGGTGGACGACGGTCGTGTCAGCCATGGGTTCCTTCCCGAGCGGTGGCCGCAGCCCGGGCGGCGGCGGGTAGAGCGTCGAGGACGGTCTGCACGGCACGGTCGTCGTGCGCGGCGGAGACGAACCAGGCCTCGTACGCCGCCGGCGGGAGGTAGACGCCGCGGTCGAGCATCGCGTGGAAGAACGCCGCGAAGGCCGCCGTGTCCTGGCGTTGGGCGTCGGTGAAGTCGCGCACCGGGCCCTCGGCGAAGAAGACGGAGAACATCGTGCCCGCGGACTGCACGGTGTGCGGCACGCCGGCGTCCGCGAGGGCCGTGGCCGCCCCGTCCTTGATCGTGTCGCCGACCGCCCTCAGGTGGGCGTAGACGTCGTCGGTGGCCAGCCGCAGCGTGGCCAGACCGGCGGTGGTCGCGATCGGGTTCCCCGACAGGGTCCCCGCCTGGTAGACCGGCCCGTCCGGGGAGAGCCTGCCCATCACGTCGGACCGGCCGCCGAAGGCCGCCGCCGGGAAGCCGCCCCCCATCACCTTGCCGAAGGTCATCAGGTCGGGGGTCCAGCCCTCCTGGGCGCCGTCGAGACCCCACTGGCCCTGCCGCGACACGCGGAAGCCGGTCATCACCTCGTCGCTGACGAAGAGTGCGCCGTGGGCCGCGCAGGTCTCGGCCAGGAACTGGTTGAAGCCGGGCTCGGGTGGGACGACCCCCATGTTGCCGGCGGCCGCCTCGGTGATCAGGCAGGCGATCCGGTCACCCAGCTCGGCGAACAGGGCGGTGACGGCCTCGCGGTCGTTGTAGGGCAGGACCCGGGTCAGCGCCGTCGCGCTCTCGGGCACGCCGGGGGTGCCGGGTACGGCGAAGGTGGTCAGGCCGGACCCCGCCGAGGCCAGCAGCGCGTCGACATGACCGTGGTAGCAGCCGGCGAACTTCACGACCACGTCGCGGCCGGTGAAGCCACGGGCGAGCCTGATCGCCGACATCGTGGCCTCGGTCCCGGAGGACACGAACCGGACCTGCTCGACCGGCGTACGCCCGACGATCTCCTCGGCCAGCTCGACCTCGGGCTCGGTCGGAGCGCCGTACGACGTGCCGCGGGTGAGCGCGTCGCCGACGGCCGCCATCACCTCGGGATGGGCATGACCGAGCAGCATCGGTCCCCACGAGCCGACGAGGTCGACGTACGCCTGCCCGTCGACGTCGGTCAGCCAGGCGCCCGAGGCGGACCGGATGAAGCGCGGGGTGCCGCCGACCGCGTGGAAGGCGCGCACGGGTGAGTTCACGCCACCGGGCGTGACCGCGCACGCGCGCGCGAAGAGCGCCTCGGACCGGTCGGGAGTCACCGGGCCATTGTGTCCGAGGGGGGCAACCCGGCCGCAATCGAGGGCCGCGTAACGTCCGGGGCCAGCCGTCGTTTGAACCGGTGACAGGGAGGGAAGCCTGTTCCGACAGCTCCACGAGGAGGACGGGTCGATGGCGGTCACCAGGTTCGGGCGCGCGCAGAAGGCGTCCGCCCTGCTGCCCCTGGCCCTGCTGTCCGTGGCCTGGACCGCGAGCCTGGCCACCGCCGGGTCCGACACGTCGGCGGACGGCTCGGGGACGCTGCCCGACGGCACCCGGCTGCCGACGCAGGCCGTCCGCGCGCCCGCGAGCCTGACGGCTCCCCGCACCCTCATTCCTGGCGTGCACGGCCACGGCCCCGGCGTCGTGTCCTCCGCTTCGGCGAGCGGCATCCCGGCCGTCGCGCTGACGGCGTACCAGCGGGCCGCGACCGTGATCGACGCCGCCGACCACACCTGCCACCTGCCGTGGCAGCTGGTCGCCGCCATCGGGCGGGTGGAGTCCGACCACGGCCGCACCGGCGGCAACGTGCTCACCGACCAGGGCGTCGCCGAGCCCGGGATCCTCGGCCCCGTGCTCGACGGGACCCACGGCACGTCGGTGATCCGCGACACCGACGCCGGGCACTACGACGGTGACGCGCGGTTCGACCGTGCGGTCGGCCCCCTGCAGTTCATCCCCTCGACCTGGGCGATCGTCGGGGTCGACGCGGACAACGACGGCCGGCGCGACCCTCAGGACATCTACGACGCCTCGCTCGGCTCGGCCGTCTACCTCTGCTCCGGCACCGACGACCTCGGCACCGACGCCGACCGCCGAGCCGCCGTCTACCGCTACAACCACAGCCAGCGCTACGTCGCACTGGTGCTGGCGATCATGCAGTCCTACCTGGACGGCGACTTCGCGTCGGTGCCCAACGGCACCACGTCGACCGCCTTCTCGTTCGGGACCCCGCCGGTGACGGCGTCCGGTCACCACACACACCGCGGGCGGCACCACGCGCACCACACGCCCACGACCACGACCTCCGGGCCTACCCCGGGTCCCACGTCGGGACCGACGGCCGGTCCCACGGGTGGCCCGACGGCGGACCCGACGTCCAACCCGACCGGCGGCCTGCCGACGTTGCCCACCAGCCTGCCGACGAACCTCCCGACCGACGTGCCCACGGTCCTGACCAAGGCCGAGGCGATCACGAAGTGCCTGGCCGAGGGGCTCGTCGACAACCCGCTCGACCCGAGCGACGCCTTCGACCGGTGCGTCTACGACCTGACCTACTGACCGGTCGCTGCACCCCCACGTCCGCCAAGCCGGACCCCGCCCGGCGCCATCGGTCGTGAGAGATCGACCGGGCCGCGGTCAGCGCGCGAGCAGGCGGGCGGCCTCAGCCGCCCAGTAGGTCAGCACCACGTCCGCGCCCGCGCGGCGGATCGAGGTGAGCACCTCGAGGATCGCGCGCTCCCGCTCGATCCAGCCGTGGGCGGCGGCAGCCTCGACCATGGAGTACTCGCCCGAGACGTTGTAGGCCGCGACCGGGACGTCGACGGCGTCGCGCACCCGGCGTACGACGTCGAGGTAGCCCAGCGCCGGCTTGACCATCACGATGTCCGCGCCCTCGGCAACGTCGAGCAGCGCCTCACGGACTCCTTCGCGGGCGTTGGCGGGGTCCTGCTGGTAGGTCCGGCGGTCACCCTCCAGGGAGGAGTCCACGGCCTCGCGGAACGGCCCGAAGAAGGAGGAGGCGTACTTCGCGGAGTAGGCGAGGATCGAGACATCGGTATGGCCGGCGGCGTCGAGCGCCCCGCGGATCGCCGCCACCTGACCGTCCATCATCCCGCTCGGCCCGACCATGTCGACCCCGGCGTCGGCCTGGGCCAGCGCCATCTCGGCGTACACCTCGAGGGTGCGGTCGTTGTCGACCCGGCCGTCGGGAGTCAGGACCCCGCAGTGGCCGTGGTCGGTGAACTCGTCGAGGCAGAGGTCGCTCATCACGGTGAGGGCGTCACCGACCTCGGCGACCACGTCGGTGATCGCGAGGTTCAGCACGCCGGAGGGGTCGACGGCGCCCGAGCCCAGGGCGTCCTTGTCCTCGGGGATGCCGAACAGCATCAGCCCGCCCAGACCGAGGTCGGCCGCCTCGTGGGCGGCCTCGAGAAGCGAGTCACGCGTGTGCTGGACGACGCCGGGCATCGACGAGATCGGACGCGGCTCCGTCGCGCCCTCGCGGACGAAGACCGGCAGCACGAGCTGGGCCGGGGCCACCGCGTGCTCGGCGACGAGGCGGCGTAGACCGCTGGTCGTACGGAGGCGCCGCGGCCGGGTCACCGGCCGCGGCACACCAGCGGCGAGCTCGTCGGTCACTGCGTACGGACCTTCTTACGGCTCGTCGGCTTGCGCTCCGAGGGCTTGGTCACCGGCTGGCCCGCGTCGAGCATCGCCGCCCGGCGGGAGGCGCCGAAGTCAGCGAGCGCGTCGACGAGCTCGTCGACGTCGGGCTTCGGGGCGAGCACGTCGACCCGCAGACCGTGCTCCTCCGCGGTCTTGGCCGTGGCCGGCCCGATCACCGCGATCACCGTCGACGGGTGCGGCTTGCCGGCGATGCCGACCAGGTTGCGCACCGTCGAGGACGAGGTGAAGACGACCGCGTCGAACCGGCCGCCCTTGATCGCGTCGCGCACCGGCGCCGGCGGGGGCGCGGCGCGAACCGTGCGGTAGGCCGTCACGTCGTCGCACTCCCAGCCCAGGTCGACCAGGCCCGCGACGAGGTTCTCGGTCGCGATGTCGGCCCGCGGCAGGAAGACCCGGTTGATCGGGTCGAGCATATCGTCGTACTCGGGCCAGTCCTCGAGCAGCCCGGCGGCCGACTGCTCGCCGCTCGGGACGAGGTCGGCGCGCAGGCCCCAGGCACCGATCGCGGCGGCGGTCTTGTCGCCGACGGCCGCGATCTTGAGGCCGGAGAAGGCACGGGCGTCGAGTCCGTACTCCTCGAACTTCTCGCGGACGGCCTTGACCGCGTTGACGCTGGTGAAGGCGATCCACTCGTAGCGACCCTCGACCAGGCCACGCACCGCCTTGTCCATCTGGAGCGGGTTGCGCGGCGGCTCGACCGAGATGGTCGGCACCTCCTCGGGCACGCCGCCGAACTCGCGCAGACGCGCGGACAGGGAGCCTGCCTGCTCCTTGGTGCGGGGCACGAGGATCCGCCAGCCGAAGAGCGGCTTGGTCTCGAACCACGACAACGCGTCGCGCATCGTGACCACGTCACCGATCACGGTGACCGCAGGCGGCGTCATCCGGGCGGCGCGGGCGTCCGTGGCGATGTGCTCGAGGGTCGAGGTGATCGTCTGCTGCTCGGTCGTGGTGCCGGTACGCGTCATCGCGACCGGGGTGTCGGCCGCACGGCCGGCGCCGATGAGCGCACGGGCGATGTCGCCGATGGAGCCGACGGCCGACAGCAGGACCAGCGTCGGGCACGCGACATAGCGGCTCCAGTCGACCTTCTCGCCGGCCGTGACGACCGTGACCTCGCGGTGGTTCTTGGTGGTCAGCGGGATGCCGGCGTACGCCGGGACCGCGGACACCGAGGAGACGCCCGGCACGATCTCGAAGCCGATGCCGGCCTTCGCGCAGGCGGCGGCCTCCTCGGGCCCGGACGCGTAGACGAACGGGTCACCGGTCATCAGACGTACGACGCGGACGCCGCGCCTGGCCTGCCGGACCACGACCTTGGCGCGGGCGGCGTGGGTCAGCGGCTGGCCGTCCTCACCGAACCCGCCGTCGACGAGCTCGGGCCCGCCCTCGGAGCCCTCGGGCAGGCCGAGCACGGAGCGGATGAGAGCGGGATGCTCCGGCCCCTCGGTGATCACCACGTCGGCGCTGCGGACGAGGTCGGCGGCGCGCACGGTGAGAAGCCCGGGGTCACCGGGGCCACTCCCTACGAACGCCACCCACCCCCTCGTCGGGGAGGTGGTGGTGTGGTTGGACTGGGCTCGCGTCATGCCTCTTGCCTTTCGCAGTCGGTCACCGGCTGCTCATGCGGTGTGTCCGTCAGCTGTGCTGCCCCCTCGGCGAGCATGTCGCTCGCGAGACGGCTACCGACGCCGGCGGCGTCGGCTGGGTCGCCGGTGGCGGACATCCGGACCGCCAGCGTCCCGTCGGGCGAGAGCGCGACGGCCCTCACCCAAAGCTCTTCGTCGTGCTCCCCCTCGGCCAACTCGGCCAGGGCCCCCACCGGAGCGGCGCAGCCGCCCTCGAGGGTGGCGAGCACCGCGCGCTCGGCGGTGACCGCGGCGCGGGTCCGTGCGTCGTCCAGAGCGGCCACCTCGGTGGCGACGTGGTCGTCACGTGTCTCGACCGCGAGCGCACCCTGCCCGGGAGCGGGGAGCATCAGCAGCGGGTCGAGCACTTCGGTGGCCTCCTCGAGACGGCCGATCCGGGCCAGTCCTGCGCGGGCGAGCAGCACGGCGTCGTACGCGCCCTCGCGGACCTTGCGGATCCGGGTGTCCACATTGCCCCGGATGTCCACGATCTCCAAACCGAGACCGAGGGCGTGGAGCTGGGCGGCACGGCGCGGTGATCCGGTGCCGACCCGGCTGCCGGCGGGGAGCTCGCCGAGCGTCAGTCCGTCACGGGCGACCACGACGTCGCGCGGGTCCTCGCGGAGGGGTACGGCGGCCAGCGCGAGGCCGGCGGCCGGGGCGGTGGGCAGGTCCTTGAGCGAGTGGACCGCGACATCGATGCGTCCGTCGAGCAGGGCCTCACGCAGGGCACTGACGAAGACCCCGGTGCCACCGAGCTGAGCCAGCGGTGCGTCGTTGCGGTCACCGGTGGTCGTCACCTCGACCAGCTCGACCTCACGGCCGAGAGCGGCGGACAGGCGCTCGGCCACCCACCGCGACTGGGTCATGGCGAGGAGCGAGGCGCGCGTGCCGAGGCGGATCGGGTCGCTCATGCGTCGTCACCCCTCAGACCGGTGCCGTCGCCCGGCGCGACCGGACGGGTCATCGCGTCGACCGCATCCGGGTCGAGTGCGAAGAGCTCGGCCAGGGCGGCGGCGTACGACGTCGCGTTGCGGTCGCCCAGCTCCTTGGCCCGGATCGTCGGCTGGTGGACCAGCTTGTCGGTGACGCGGCGCAGCGTCTGCATGAGCTCGGCCCGCGTGGTCTCGTCGAGACCCGGTAGGCGGCGCTCGAGCCGCGTCATCTCCGACTCCACGACGCCCGTGGCCATGGTGCGCAGCGCGACGACGGTCGGCGCCAGGCCGGCCTGGCGGCGGGCCGACAGGAACGACTCGACCTCGTCGGTGACGATGGTGCGGACGGCCTCGACCTCGGCGCCTGCCTCCGACTCCTGGAGGTCGCCGGCGAGGTCGGCCAGGGTCACCAGGGTGACGCCGGGCAGGTCGGCGACCGACGGGTCGATGTCGTGGGGCAGGGCGAGGTCGACCAGGGCCAGCGGACCCGGCGCCGCGGCCGCGGCCTCGCGGCTGATCAGGACACCGGACGCCCCTGCGCAGGCGACCACGATGTCGGCGTTGGCGATCTCGGCCTCGAGGCCGCTCATCGGCGCCCAGCGAGCGGCGTACTCACCGGCGAGGCGTTCGGCCCGCTCCGGCGTGCGGTTGACGACGACGACCTCGCCGGCGCCGCGGCGTACGACGGTCGCCACCGCGAGGCCGGCCATGCCGCCGGCACCGACGACCACGACCCGGCGACCCATCACGTCGTCGGTCGCCCGGTCCAGCGCTGCGGAGACGAGGGTCGGCGCGGCGCGGTCGATGCCGGTCTCGGCGTGGGCGCGCTTCCCGACGCGCAGCGCCTGCTGGAAGAGGGTGTTGAGCGTCGGACCGACCGACCCGAGCTCCTGGCCGAGGCCGAGCGCGTCGCGGGTCTGGCCGAGGATCTGGGCCTCGCCGACCGCCATCGAGTCGAGTCCGGCCGCGACCTGGAAGAGATGGGAGACGGCGCCGTCGTCGTAGTGGATGTAGAGGTGAGGAAGCAGCTCCTCGACGTTGGCGTGCGCCGGGGAGAGCAGGCGCTGGGAGAGGCCCTCCACGCTGCCGTGGAAGCGGTCGACCGCGGCGTAGATCTCCATCCGGTTGCAGGTCGCCACCACGGTCGCCTCGGAGACGTGCGGGTTGGCGAGGACGTCCTCGATCAGCTTGGTGGCGCCGTCGGTGTCGACGGCCAGCTTCTCCAGCAGCGGGATCGGCGCGGACCGGTGGGAGATCCCGACGACGAGGACCGTCATGCCGTCGCCTCCTGAGCAGCCTTGCGCTGCTCGTGGTAGGCCAGGATCTGGAGCTCGATGGACAGGTCGACCTTGCGTACGTCGACGCCGGGGCCGACCGTGAGGACGGTCGGGGCGAAGTTGAGGATGCTCGTGATCCCGACCTCGACCATCTTGTCGGCGACGTCCTGGGCGGCAGCGGCCGGCGTCGCGATCACGCCGATGGCCACGCCCTGCTCGCGGACGATCTGGGTCAGGTCGCTGAACGGGCGCACGTCGACGCCGGCTACGACCTCCTGGTGGCGCTCCGGGTCGGCGTCGAGGAGAGCCACGACGCGGAAGCCGCGGCTACGGAAGCCCGAGTAGTTCGCGAGCGCGTGGCCCAGGTTCCCGATGCCCACGATGACCACGGGCCAGTCCTGCGTCACGCCGATCTCGCGGGCGATCTGGTAGCGCAGGTAGTCGACGTCGTACCCGACGCCGCGGGTGCCGTAGCTGCCGAGGTAGGAGAGGTCCTTGCGCAGCTTGGCGCTGTTGACCCCGGCGGCGGCCGCCAGGTCCTCGCTCGAGCACGTGGCGGTACCGGCCTCGGACAGCGTGGTGAGAGCCCTCAGGTAGACAGGCAGTCGGGCCACAGTCGCCTCGGGAATCTCCCGGGCGGTGTCGTGGGACGTCCGTGCGGTCAAGGTTCTGTCTCTCCAGCCGCCGAGCACGGGGTCGACCCGTCGTGGGACAGGCCCGGCCCGAGCGGCGTCGTTCACTGTAAGAGTTTGTGAACGCGAGAACAAAATGGCGCGGACGGGTCAGGCTGTGCTGCTCCGGACGCCCGGCGACGTCGCGAGTCCGCCGGTCGGCGTCCCGCGTGCTGCGCCACTCGTCGCGGACGTCTCGGTCGAGGGCTCGGCGTTGGAGACCAGGTAGGCCACGGTCGCCTGAGAGACGAGCCCGATCAGCGCGATCGTCAGCGGCTTGTTCCAGTCCCCCGCGTTCACCCACGACACTGCCAGGGTCGCCGTGGCGGTGCACTGGGCCGCCCACCACTTGTTGGTCGGCTTCCAGGACTTCTTCTTGGCGCTCATCGTCTCTCCCCATGAGTCGTGGCTTCACCTCATGTCGAAGAGGACGCCGCAGCGTCGGACTCTGATACATCGCGCCGCATGGCGCGCGACTCCGGCCCCAGCCGACGCGCTCAGGAGTAGCGGTGGCTCTTGGCGGCGTGGCCGGCTTCGCGCGTGCAGGTGCGACCGCTCATGTTGCGATGGCCGCAGAGCGCCTCTTCGGGCTCGTGGTCCGGCTCCGGCGGGTCAGGGACGACCGCGAGGGTCGGCGTCCGCTGCGCCTGGGTCGCCGTGGCCGGAGCCTTCGCCGGCCCCACAGGCGTGGGCACCGGCGTGGCGGTCGGCCTGGCGCGCGCCCGGGACTCCTCGTAGCGCGCCTCGCGCATGGCGCGGAGGTTGTCCATCTTGCTCATCGTCGCTTCACGCCACCGACCCTACGGCGGGGGACCGACAGTTCCCGGCGGGCGCGCAGGAGGGTCGTGTGCCTGTCGACGGTCCGCGGCTCGCTGTCATGTCTCGCGCTCGGGCACGCGACCCACGCACGACCGGTGCGTCAGGCGAGGGCGGCGCGGAGCCGGGCGGGGTCGACCCTCCAGAAGTCGTGCTGGCGGCCGTCGACGAAGGTCACCGGGATCTCCTCGCCGAAGCGACGCCGGAGCTCGGGGTCGTCGTCGATCGAGACCTCGACGTAGGACTCACCGAGCTCGGCGCAGACCTGCTCGACGACGGCGCGTGCGTCGTCGCACAAGTGGCAGCCAGGGCGGCTGTAGAGGGTGACCCGGGGGTCGGTCATTCGAGCAGTCCCAGGGAGCGCCGGCGCTCGATGCCGCGCAGCCGGCCCTTCTGCACCTTGCCGGTGACCGTCAGCGGCAGCTCGTCGACCACCACGATGCGCGAGGGCTGCTTGAACCGGGCCAGACGTACGGCGCAGTGCTCGCGGACGGCGTACGCGACGGCCTCCGCACCCTCGTCGCCCGCCGCGTGGACGTAGGCGACGACGGCCTCGCCGGTGACCGGGTCGTCGACCCCGATCACGGCAGCGTCGTCGACCGACGGCACCTCGCGGATCACGTCCTCGACCTCGCTCGGGTAGACGTTGAACCCGGAGACGATGACGAGCTCCTTGAGCCGGTCGACCAGGAACAGGTCGCCGGAGGCGTCGAGGAAGCCCACGTCGCCGGTGGCCCACCAGCCGTCCTCGTCGGGCCCCCCGTCGCCGTCGGGCCAGTAGCCGCTGAACAGGTTGGCGCCGCGGATCCAGATCTCGCCCGGGTCGTCACCCTCCGGCTCCTGGCCGAACTCGTCGAGCAGCTTGATCTCGATCCCGGGGAGGGCCGCGCCGACCGAGCCGTTCTGCAGGACCGCGCTGCACAGCGTGCTGGTGACGATCGGCGCGGCCTCGGTCAGGCCGTAACCCTGGTGGATCGGGATGGACGTCGCGTCGCCGAACTGCTCGATCAGCTCGGCCGACAGCGGCGCCGAGCCCGACAGCATCAGCCGCACGGGCCCGAGCCGCTCGCGCAGGTGCGGCATCGGGAGCCAGTACGCGAAGACCGGCGGCGCCACCGGCAGGACGCTGACCGCCTCGTCGTCGATCAGGTCGAGCGTGGCCTGCGGGTCGAAGCGCTCGACGAGCACGAGCTTGGCGCGCTGCCGGAGCACGCTGCCGAGCACGGCGTTCAGGCCGTAGACGTGGAAGAGCGGCAGGACGCCGAGCACCACGTCGTCGCCATGGATCATCGGCGGCTCCACCTGAGCGGCCTGGGCGATGTTGGCGACCAGGGCGCGGTGCGTGAGCATCGCGGCGCGCGGGCGGCCCGACGTACCGCTGGTGTAGAGCAGGCAGGCCAGCTTCTCAGGGTCGGGCAACGGCGGCACGGGCACCGCCACGGCAGCCCGCAGGGCGTCGTAGGACTGCTCACCGTCGGCCGGCACGGTACCCACGACGTACACCCGCGGCTCGTGCGAGCGCCCCACCAGGTCGTCGTCCAGCTCGTCGGTCTCGCCGGCCCGGGCCGCCCGGACCAGGGCGGCAGCGGCCCGCACGTTCCCGATCGTCTCGGGGTCGGTGATCACGATGCGGCACCCGGAGTCGGCGATCATCCGGGCGAGCTCGCCGGACGTGGCGCGCGGGTTGACCGGGACGGCGACGACCTGCGCGCGCAGCACACCGAGGTACGCCGTCACGAACTCGATGCGGTTGCCGAGCGCCAGCAGGACCCGCTGGCCCGCCACCAGCCCCGCCGCGCCCAGTCCGGTCGCGACCCGCGCGACCTCGTCCTCGAGCTCGGCCCAGGTGACGCTGCGTCCCGCGGCCTCGACCACGGCGAGTGCGTCGGGCCGGTCGGCGGCCGCTTCGGCCACGAGCGAGGACACGTCGTGGGTCGTGGGCATGGGGGCGATGATCCCACAGCCTGAACCGAGCCCTCAGCCCCTAGAGTTGGTGGCGTGACTCCCGAGAAGAGCCGCAGGGTGCTGAACCTCCAGCAACGTTCGGCTCTCGCCGGCGAGGCGGCGGCCGCTGTCGCCGAGGTGGAGACCGCCCTCGCCACGCCGACCGAGCCCTCGGTCGCCGCGTTCTTCGACGTCGACAACACGATGATGCAGGGCGCGAGCATCTTCCATCTCGCCCGCGGTCTGCACAAACGCGAGTTCTTCACGACGCGCGAGATCCTCTCGGCGGCCTGGAAGCAGGCGTACTTCCGGATCGTCGGCGTGGAGGATCCCGACCACGTGGCGAAGACCCGCGCGTCAGCGCTGTCCTTCATCGCCGGCCACACCGTCGTCGAGCTCGAGGAGCTGGGCGAGGAGATCTTCGACGAGGCCATGGCCCACCGGATCTGGCCCGGCACCCGGGCGCTGGCGCAGATGCATCTCGACGAAGGCGAGCGGGTCTGGCTGGTCACGGCGGCACCGATCGAGATCGCCCGGATCATCGCCCGCCGGCTCGGTCTCACCGGGGCGCTGGGCACGGTGGCCGAGCACGAGAACGGCGTCTACACGGGCCGGCTCGTCGGTGACATGCTGCACGGTCCGGCGAAGGCGGAGGCGATCAAGGCGCTGGCCGCCCGCGAGGGGCTCGACCTCGACCGCTGCTCGGCGTACTCCGACTCCTTCAACGACCTCAGCATGCTGTCGCTGGTCGGCCATCCGTGCGCGGTGAACCCCGACGCCCGCCTACGGGCCCATGCCAAGCAGCAGGGCTGGCGCATCCGTGACTACCGCACCGGGCGCAAGGCGGCCCGGGCCGGGGTCTTCACGGCCGCCGTGGCCGGCGCAGCCACCGGAGCCGTCGCAGCAGGAGTCGCCGTACGCCGTCGACGATGACCGCCACCCCGCCTACGATGACGGGGCGCCATCACCGGTGCTCGGGAGGGATGCGGCATGACGTGGGCTGACCACGACGCGGCTCGCGGCTGGGACGACCTGCGCGCGGCCGTGCTGGTCGCGCTCGGCCTGCTGCCGCAGCCGGCGCACGCCCCTGCCTGGATGCTCCTCAGCGAGGCCACGGTCGGCGGTCCCCAGCCCGGAGGCGCGTACGACGACTCCGACCAGGCGGCCTCCTCCGAGGCGAGCGAGGCCGAGCGTCGACGCCTGATCGCCCTGGTCGAGCTGGCCCGCGGCGGCGACGGCGAGGCGTTCGGCCAGCTCTACGACCACTACCACGGCTCGATCTACCGGTTCCTCCACTACCGGACCCGCTCGACGAGCCTGGCCGAGGACCTCACCTCCGAGACGTTCCTGCGTGCGCTACGCGCGATGAGCGGCTTCCGCTGGCAGGGCAAGGACTTCGGGGCGTGGCTGATGACGATCGCCCGCAACCTCTGTACCGACCACTTCAAGGCCGGCCGGACCCGCCTCGAGGTCACCACGGAGGACATGGGCCGGCACGACGACGCCACGGAGGGACCGGAGACCGAGGTGCTCGCCGGGTTGACCAGCGACGTCCTCCTCCACGGTCTGCGCGAGCTCTCGGACGAGCAGCGCGACTGCCTGATCATGCGGTTCCTCCAGGGCCTGAGCATCGCCGAGACCGCGGAGGTGCTCGGCCGCAGCGAGGGAGCCGTCAAGCAGCTCCAGCTGCGGGGCGTGCGCAACCTGGCGAAGCTGATGCCGGCGGGGTGGCGCGATGAGTGAGCGGCGCGTAACCCCGGTCCGGTCCGCCTCGTTGTGCAGGTCGTCCGGCACTCGCCGCGACGCACGGCGCGACCGCAGAGGGTGGGCATCGTGATCAGGGGGCGGCGTTCCCAGGAGTTCCACGACCTGGTCGAGGACACCTCGGCCGGCGACGTGAGCCCGTCGTCGTATGCCGACCTGCTCGACGTCGTGGGCGCGCTCCGGGCGGTACCCGCGCCGGAGCCGGACCCCGCTTTCGTGCTCGCCTTACGTGATCGTCTGGTCGAGGAGGCGGAGACCGTGCTGGCTGCTGCCGCCGCCGAGGAGGCCGACGTCGACGCGCGGCTCCGGCTGCGGCCCGCTGCCCCGCGCACCCGCCGCCGCAACCGCCGGCTCGCGGCCGGGATCAGCGGCGTGATCCTGGTCGGCGCCTCGGGGACCCTGGCGGTCGCCGCCCAGACTGCCCTGCCGGGCGACCGGCTCTACCCGCTCAAGCGTGGCATCGAGAGCGCCCACGCCCAGCTGACCTTCGACCGTGCCGCGCGCGGCCGAGTGCTCCTCGACAACGCCTCGACGCGCCTCGACGAGGTCGCCGAGCTCAGCCGCACCGGTGGGAGCGCCGACAGCGTCAGCCAGACCCTCGACGCGTTCACGCAGGAGGCGGTGGACGGCTCCGACCTGCTGGTCGCGGATTACCAGGCGACCGGCGACCCGTCGTCGATCACCACCGTCCGCACCTTCACCGCGACGAGCATGGCGCGGCTGCGTCTGCTCCAGGGCGCGGTCCCGCCTGGCTCCGTGGACCAGCTGCTACAGGCGGCCCAATCGCTCGACCAGATGCAGCAGGTCGCGGTGCGCGCCTGCCCGACCTGCGCGGGACCGTCGGTGACCCAGGTGCCGACCGTGCTCACCCAGGCAGCCCAGGCCGCCGGGGACACCTGGCTGGTGGCGCTGCCGCCCGGCTCCGGGCTGCACCACCACTCCGGCCCGTCCCCGGGCGGCGTGAAGCTTCCGCACGTGGGCGGCAACCTGCCGCCGGCCAGCGTCACCGACCCGACGCAGACGGCCACCGACCTGGAGCTACCGACCGCGTACGACGTCCGGCACACGCTGCAGCACCTCACCGACGGGCTGACCGACAACCAGCAGACCGACCTCGGGTCCACGGTCACCGACACGGCGGGCAACCTGCTCGACGCCGTGGGAGACGTCGGCAACACCCTGGCCGGCACGGTGGGCGGCACCCTCGACGACCTCGGCAGCGCGCTTCCTTCGGCCCTGCCGACGCTTCCCTGAGGGCGTCAGCGCCAGACGGACTCGCGCTGCCCGAGCAGGGCGTAGAGCGAGTGCTGGATCGTTTCGCGCACCTGGTCGGTGACGTTGAAGACGAGCATCGGGTCGTCGGCCGCAGACGGTTCATAGTCGTCGGTACGGATCGGCTCACCGAACTCCATCAGCCACTTCGACGGCAGGGGCACCAGGCCGAGCGGCCCGAGCCACGGGAAGAGCGGCGTGATCGGGACGTAGGGGATGCCGAGCAGCCGCGCCAGCGCCGGGATGTTGCCGATCAGCGGAAAGATCTCCTCGGCGCCCACCACGGACAGCGGGACGATCGGTACGCCGGTCCGCAGCGCCGCCGCGACGAAGCCGCCGCGGCCGAAGCGCTGCAGCTTGTAGCGGTCGTGGAACGGCTTGCCGATCCCCTTGAACCCCTCGGGCCAGACCCCCACCAGCTCACCGCCGGCCAGCATCCGCTCGGCGTCCTCGTTGCAGGCCAGCGTGGCCCCGCCCTTGCGGGCCAGGGCGCTCACCAGCGGCATCCGGAAGACGAGGTCCGCGCCGAGCGGACGCAGGAAGCGACCGGTCTCGTCGTGGATGGTCAGCATCGTCATCAGGCCGTCGACCGGCAGGGTTCCGGAGTGGTTCGAGACCACCAGCGCGCCGCCCTCGGCGGGGAGGTTCTCCACGCCGCGCGTCTCGATCCGGAACCACTTCTGTGCGACCGGCCGCAGGCTGGCGAGCAGGAGCCGCTCGGCGACCTCGGGGTCGAAGCCGTAGTCGTCGACCTCGTAGTCGCCGCTCAGGCGGCGGCGCAGGAAGGCCAGGAACTGGGCGAGCTGGGCCTCCCAGTCCTCGCCGAAGACCTGGCGGGCACCGCTCTGGAGCGCGGACAGCCAGTCGTGCGGCGACAGGCCGCCGAGCGGCGAGCGCTCCTGGGTGGTCGTCGGACGGCGGACCTCGACCACGGGGATCTCGGTGGCCTCGGTGGCCTCGTCCGCTGCCGCGGCCTTCCGCGGTGCGGTCTTCCGCGGTGCGGTCTTCCGCGACGTGGGCGTGCGGGCCGCGTCGCCGGCGAGGCCGCGGGAGGCGTTGGACGGGCGCACACTGCCCGAGCCGCGCCCGGGACGACCACCGGTCCCGATCGGGATGATCTCGGCGTCACCCACGGCCGGCTCCCGGGGCGGGGACCGGCTCGGGCGGGGACGGGGCCAGGCCGTCGACCGCGCGCTCGGCGAGGCGCGGCGGGTGGCCGATCGAGGTCGCGAAGTCGGCGAACGCCTCGGCGGTGGTGCGCTCGGGCTCGAAGCCGAGCTCTCTCCGCATCCGGGTGGTGTCGATGCCGCGTCCGAAGGTGAGGAGGCCGAGCTGCTCGGGCGAGAAGTCGGCCATCCGTGCCGACTTGAGCAGGGACGCCAGGCTGCCGACGGCCGGCCGCGGCAGGGCCACGGTCGGCTTGCGGAGACGGCGTACGGCCTGCGAGAGCAGCATCACGCCGTCACCGGCGACGTTGAAGGTGCCGGGCACCTCGGCGTGGACCGCGTGGGCGAGCACGCGCAGCAGATCGGTCTCGTGCAGGAACTGCAGGCGAGGATCGAAGCCCAGCACGGTCGGGACGATCGGGAGCCGGAAGTAGGACGTCATCGGGCTGGTGACGTGGGGCCCGAGCACGTTGGCCAGCCGGAGCGTGGTGACCAGGACGTCGGGTCGGCGGCGCGCGAACCCGCGCACGTAGCCCTCGATCTCGGAGACGTCCTTGGCATAGCCGGAGCTCGGGGCCCGGCGCGGCTCGAGGTCCTCGGTGAACATCGCCGGGTCGCGGCTGCTGGCGCCGTAGACCGTCGAGGTCGACTTCACGACGAGGTGCCGGAGACCAGGGGCCTTCTGGCACGCGGCCAGCAGCTGCATCGTGCCGATGACGTTGAGCTCTTTCATCGTCCCGCGGCCGCCCGCGCTGCCGGGCGTCGCGATCACGCTCATGTGGACGACGGTGTCGACGTCCTCCTTGGCGAGGACCTTGGCGATGACCG
>Ga0302263_10000091_pt1 | contig 37707 bp, 35 predicted proteins | sample II_Fen_N1_4_FD_194564 | JGI IMG/M metagenome (GOLD analysis project Ga0302263, IMG submission 194564) | Peat permafrost microbial communities from Stordalen Mire near Abisko, Sweden - II_Fen_N1_4 | ecosystem: Environmental > Terrestrial > Soil > Wetlands > Permafrost | place: Sweden: Abisko... | reverse complement strand
CTACCCGGACGTGCACGTGGAGGTGGAGGTCGTGCACCGGCAGGCGGCCTTCGCCCTGACTGCGCAGTCCGCCGAGGCCGACCTGCTGCTGATCTCCCGGCCGGCACACGGCGGCTTCGTGCACTACCTGGGTGCCACCGCCCGCGCCGTGATCCGCGAGGCCGAGTGCCCCGTCGAGGTGGTCCCGCCCGTGGACGAGACCCAGCACGTGGAGCTGGTCAACACCGCCGATGCTCTGGTGCCCTGATCCCCACGCTGTGCTCCCCCGGTCTGGAAGGCCGGGGGAGCACGGCTGTGCGGTCGGCTCGTCGTCGGCGTGGACGGGACCACGACCGCTCGGCATGGCCGTGGCGGAGAGTCCGCTGTCCCGCCCGTGTGGGACCTCCGGCCCTGTGCCGTCGTGCCGGGCGGATCCACCGTGGAGAGGAAGGATGAGCGGGAGGTGTCGCGATGAGGTCACGAGCCGGGCTGGTCGTGCCGTGATGTTCCAGACCAGGTTCCACGGGCGTGGCGGACAGGGCGTGGTCACTGCCGCCGAGCTGCTGTCGGTCGCGGCCTTCGACCAGGGCAAGCACAGCCAGGCCCTGCCGAGCTTCGGCAGCGAACGCACCGGGGCCCCGGTGGTCGCCTACTGTCGGATCGACGACCGCCCCATCCGCTCCCACGACCCCGTGACCTCGCCGGAGGCCGTCGTCGTCCAGGACCCGACGATGCTCCACATCCCCGGCGTCCTCGACGACATCGCCATCGACGGTGTCGTCCTCGTCAACAGCACGCGTACGCCGTCCGAGCTCGGCCTCGACCACCTGGCCGCGCGCGTCGTGACCGTGCCGGCGACAGACCTCGCCCGGGAACGCCTGGGGCGGCCCCTGCCCAACACCTGCCTGCTCGGCGCCCTCGCCGGGCTGACCGGGGTGGTCGACCTGGCCGCCCTCCAGCGGGCCATGCGCGACCGCTTCGCCGGCGCGGCCGGCGACCTGAACGCCCAGCTCGCGGCCGACGGCTTCGACCTGGTCCAGGAAGGACCGGAGGGGGTGCGCCATGCGCAGGCAGGTTGAGGGCTCACGCGCGATCGCCGAGACCGTCGCCCGGTGCGGGCCCGACGTCGTGGCGGCGTACCCGATCTCCCCGCAGACCCACATCGTGGAGGCCCTCTCCGACCTGGTCGAGCTCGGCATGGCAGGGAGGTGCGAGTACCTGATGGTGGAGTCGGAGTTCGGCGCCATGTCGGCCTGCATCGGGGCCTCCGCCGCGGGCGGGCGCGCCTACACGGCCACCGCCAGCCAGGGTCTGCTCTTCATGGCAGAGGCGCTGCCCAACGCCTCCGGTCTGCAGCTGCCGATCGTGATGACGGTCGCCAATCGCGCGCTCGGCGCCCCCATCAACATCTGGAACGACCACTCGGACGCGATGTCCCAGCGCGACGCCGGCTGGATCCAGCTGTTCGCCGAGTCCAACCAGGCGGCGGTCGACCTGCACGTGCAGGCGTTCGCCCTCGCCGAGCAGCTGTCCGTCCCGGTGATGGTGTGTGTGGACGGCTTCGTGCTGACCCATGCGATGGAGGCGATCGACGTCCCCGAGCAGGAGCTCGTCGACGCGGTTCTCCCGCCCCTGCAGCCCGCGCAGTGCCTCGACCCGGCCGCCCCGATCACCATCGGTGCGATGGTCGGACCCGAGGCGTTCACCGAGGTCAAGTTCCTCGAGGCGCATCGTCAGCTGCGGGCGCTCGATGCGGTGCAAGAGGTGGCCGACCGCTTCCACGCGGCCAGCGGGCGCGACTCGGGCGGCCTCACCTCGTCGTACCGGCTCGAGGACGCCGACGTCGTGGTCGTCGCGCTCGGATCCGTGCTCGGCACCGCGGCCGACGTGGTCGACGAGCTGCGCGACGAGGGCGTGCCCGCCGGCACCCTTGGGATCACCTGCTTCCGGCCGTGGCCCTTCGACGAGGTGCGCGAAGCGCTTGCCGGCGCGTCCCAGGTGATCGTGCTCAACCGAGCGCTCGCTGTCGGCTCGGGCAGCATCCTGGGACAAGACGTCCGGCTCACGGTCTCCGGGGGGCCGACGACGGTGCACGACGTCGTCGTGGGTCTCGGCGGGCGACCGGTGACCAGGCACATGCTGCGCCGGCTGATCGAGGACGTGCGCGCCGGCCGGATCTCCGACCACGCGCTGACCTTCCCCGACCTCGACGTGGAGACGGTCTCGAAGGAGCTGGCCCGCACCGTCGACGGCGCGGACGGCGCCGCCCTGGCCGGAGCCGTCCTCGGGCAGCTCGCGACCCCCTGGCCCGCGGAGGAGGAAGAGACATGACCGATCTCAAGCTCTACCAGGTCGGGACGTTCGCGGCCGGCAACCGCCTGCTCGACCCCGCGCAACGCACCGAACAGTCCAGCGGGGAGCGCAGCAACTCCATCACGTCGGGCCATCGGGCATGTCGCGGCTGCGGTGAGGCGTTGGGTGCGCGGGTCGTCCTGGACGCGGCCATGCACGCCACCGGTGGCCGGATGGTCACCGTCAACGCGACCGGCTGTCTGGAGGTCTTCTCGACGCCCTACCCCGAGTCGGCCTGGCGGGTGCCGTGGCTGCACTCGCTGTTCGGCAACGCCGCAGCCGTGGCGTCCGGAGTCGCGGCGACGCTGCGGGCCCAGGGCCGCGACGACGTCCGCGTGGTGGCTCAAGCGGGCGACGGCGGGACCGTCGACATCGGGCTCGGGTGCCTGTCCGGGATGTTCGAGCGCAACGACGACGTGCTCTTCGTCTGCTACGACAACCAGGGCTACATGAACACCGGGGTCCAGCGCTCCGGCGCGACGCCGGCCGCGGCGAACACCGCCAACACGCGTCCGGTCGGCACCCGGGTCGGCAATGCCTTCGGTACCGGCAAGAGCCTCCCGGTGATCGCGATGGCCCACGAGATCCCCTACGTCGCCACTGCGACGGTCGCGGACCTCCACGACCTGGAGGCCAAGGTCACCCGGGCGATGTCGATGCACGGCGCGCGCTACCTCCACGTCCTGGTGCCGTGCCCCGTCGGCTGGGGGACCACGTCCGCGGACACGATCCGCGTGGCCAGGCTGGCCACCGAGTCGGGGCTGTTCCCCGTCTTCGAGGCCGAGGACGGCGAGGTGACCGGCGTACGCCCGATCCGCCGGCAGGTACCGGTCGAGGACTACCTGCGGCTGCAGACCCGCTTCGCTCATCTCTTCAGCGGCGAGGGCCGCCCCGACGTGGTCGCCCGGCTGCAACGCCAGGCCGACCGCTCCATCGCCCATTTCGGGCTGCTCGAGGAGGCGGCACGATGACCACCGACCTGCCCTTCGCCATCTCCCTCGGTCCCGGCTCCAGCGTCACGGACCTGACCGGCTCCTGGCGGACCGAGCGTGCCGTCTACGTCGACCGCACGGCGCCGTGCAGCAACGCCTGCCCGGCCGGTGAGGTGGTCCGCGACTGGCTCTACCTGGCCGAGTCCGGCGGCGCGGGCTACGAAGCGGCGTGGCGGGCGATCATGGAGGTCAACCCGTTCCCCGCCGTGATGGGCCGGGTCTGCTACCACCCGTGCGAGACGGCCTGCAACCGCGGCGACCTCGACGAGGCCGTCGGCATCAACTCCGTCGAGCGGTTCCTCGGGGACGAGGCGATCCGACGGAGGTGGACCGTCTCCGTCGAGACGCCGCCCTCGGGCCGGCACGTGCTCGTCGTCGGCGCCGGCCCGGCCGGCCTCTCGGCGGCGTACCACCTGGCACGCGCCGGTCACGAGGTGACGGTCAAGGACTCCTCGGAGCACGCCGGCGGGATGATGCGGTACGCCATCCCGCGCTACCGGCTGCCGCGTGACGTGCTCGCCGCCGAGATCGACCGGATCGTGGCCCTGGGTGTGCACCTCGAGCTCGAGGCGGAGGTGACCGACCTGGACGCACTGCTCGCCGAGGAGACGTACGACGCGGTGTTCCTGGCTCTGGGCGCCCGGCTCGCCAAGCGCACGTATCTCCCGGCCGGCAGCGCCGGCCGCATGCTCGACGCCCTGTCGGTCCTGCGCTCGATCGCCGAAGACGAGCGGCCACAGCTCGGTCGCCGCGTCGCGGTCTACGGCGGGGGCAACACGGCTCTCGACGCCGCCCGGGCGGCGAAGCGCCTGGGCGCCGACGAGGCGATCGTGGTCTACCGCCGGACCCGTGAGCGGATGCCCGCCCACGGTCTGGAGGTCCAGGAGGCCGAGGACGAGGGGATCACCTTCCGCTGGCTGTCCACGATCGACGACGTCGACGCCGAGGGCATCACCGTCGAGACGATGGAGCTGGACGAGACCGGCTTCCCCCAGCCCACGGGTCACACGGAGCGTCTCGCGGCCGACTCCGTCGTCCTGGCGCTCGGCCAGGACACCGACCTGTCCCTGCTCCGGGAGGACCGCCTCGAGGTGCAGGACGGCGTGGTCGTCACCGACCCGGTGACGATGGCCACCAACCGACCCGGTGTCTTCGCCGGCGGCGACGTGTCGCCCGGCGACCGCTCGGTGACGGTGGCCATCGCGCACGGACGCCGCGCCGCTGCGGGCATCGACGCCTGGCTGAAGGGCGAGACCGTCGAGGCTCCGCCACCACCGGTGCTCGCGCCGTACGACGCCCTCAACACCTGGTACTTCGAGGACGCACCCCGGCAGCACCGCCCGCGTCTGGAGATGGTGCGGCGCCGGGCGTCCTTCGACGAGGTGGTGCAGGACCTCGACGAGGGCACCGCTCTCTTCGAGGCCCGCCGGTGCCTGTCCTGCGGCGGCTGCATCGCGTGCGACAACTGCTACGCCTTCTGTCCCGACAACGCCGTGATCAAGCTCGGACCCGAGGGCGAGTACGAGGTCGATCTCGACTACTGCAAGGGCTGCGGGCTGTGCGTCGAGGAGTGTCCGACCGGGTCGATGCTGATGGTGCCCGAGGAGGTCTGACGCCTCGCGGCGCGCCTCAGGACCTTTGTCCTCGCTGGTCAGGACGATGGCCCCGTGAGACGCACGACAACTTTCGACGAGCCTGGGACGTCTGACTCCTGGCCGCACCTGCACCACCCGCCGAGAGCATCTGGAGAGACCCCGTCATGACCCCCGGTGAGTGTGACGGGCTCGCACGTGTCTGAGTCGTCCGGGGGAGGGCATGCGGCCCGGAGACAGGGTGGGGCGCGCCGAGGCGCGCCGAGGTTCCGACGGGCCACCGCGATGGGTGGCGCGCTCGGGGTCGTCGCCATGTCGGCGGTCGTGCCGGGCTCGGGGTTCTGGTGGGCCGGCCGCAGGGTGCTCGGGCTCGTCACGATGGCGATGGCGCTGGCCATCTTCGTGGGCGCGGTGCTCTATCTGCCCCATGACCTGCGGGGTGCGTTGGACTTCGCGTTCGACCCCGCGCGGCTCGAGGTCAGCTCGGTGGTCCTCGGGGTGGTGCTGGTGCTCTGGACGCTGGTCCTGGCGCTCACCTTCTTGATGGTCCGTCCGGTCCGCGTACACCGCTGGGTCACGGGCGTGGGTGGCGTCGTGGTGGCGGCGCTGATCCTGGCCGTCGCCGTCCCGGCAGCCGTGGCGTCGCGCTACGCCACCGTGCAGGCGGGGTTCGTGAAGCACGTCTTCGAGAACAACCAGAGCGCCACCGCTCCGGAGCACGTCGAGACCGCGGACCCGTGGGCCGGTCGCGACCGCGTCAACGTGCTCCTCCTCGGTGGCGACGGCGGGCCTTACCGCGAGGGCGTGCGGACGGACTCGATGATCCTGGTCTCGGTCGACACCCACACCGGTCGCGCGGTCTCCTTCAGCCTGCCGCGCAACATGATGAACGTGCCGTTCCCGGAGAACAGCCCGCTGCGCCAGGTCTTCCCGAACGGCTTCACCGGCGCCGGGGACCCCGCTGCCTGGATGCTCAACGCCGTCTACCGAGAGGTCCCGATCCTCTACCCCCACATCCTCGGTGCCTCCACCAACGAGGGCGCGGACGCGATCAAGCAGGCGTTCGAAGGAGCGACCGGGCTGCCGGTCGACTACTACGTCCTGATCAACTTCCAGGGCTTCCAGCAGATGGTCAACGCCATCGGGGGCGTCACCGTCAACATCAACGAGCCCGTCGCGGTCAACGGTGACACCGACGCCGGCATCCCGCCGACGCGCTACCTGCAGCCCGGACCGGACCAGCACCTGGACGGCTTCGACGCGCTGTGGTTCTCACGGGGCCGCTACGGCGCCGACGACTACCAGCGCATGGACCGACAACGTTGCATGATCCAGGCGATCGCCGAGAGGGCGAACCCGCTGAACCTGCTGCGCAACTACCAGGCCGTGGCGAAGGCGGGACAGGAGCTGGTCCGGACCGACATCCCGCGCGCGCTGCTCCCGGCGTTCGTCGACCTGGGCCTGAAGGTCAAGGAGCACCGGCTGAAGTCCGTGGTGTTCCGGCTCGACGACAGCTTCAACCCGGGCGACCCCGACTTCGCCTACGTGCACGAGACCGTGGCGAAGGCCCTCGCGCCGCACCGGCGCCATGCCCACCGACCGCCCGCCGAGCAGGACAGCTTGGACGCCTGCGCCTACCACCCCGCCGCCTGAGAACGACGCCCGAGCCGAGAAGAGGGAGGAGGAGCCGTGCCACGACCGCTGGAGAAGGGCTCTGCCTACATCCCGGGCCTCGACGGCATCCGGGCGCTGGCCGTCATGGCCGTGCTCGGCTACCACTTCGGCGTCCCTCACCTGGGCGGCGGGCTGCTGGGCGTGAGTGTGTTCTTCACCCTGAGCGGGTTCCTGATCACCGGGATCCTGCTGGAGTCCTGGTATATGACCGGCGGGGTCGGGCTGGCCTCGTTCTACCGGCACCGGGCACGGCGGCTGCTGCCGGCCCTGGGGGTGCTGCTCGGGGTCGTCCTGCTCGTGACCGCGCTGGTCCATCCCGCGGCGTTCGCGCAGCGGGCCCGCGAGGCCATCTCGGCGGCGTGCTACGTGAGCAACTGGACGACGATCGCCCACGGCACGTCGTACTTCGACTTCTTCGCCGGCCCCCAACCCCTGGAGCACCTCTGGTCGCTGGCGATCGAGGAGCAGTTCTACCTGGTCTGGCCCCTGCTGCTGCTGGCCCTGCTGCGGCTCGGCCGCGGCAGTCGATGGGGCAGCCGCCGGCTCGCGGTCCGCGTCACCCTCGGTCTGGCGGCCGCGTCGTTCCTCTGGATGGCGGTCATCGCGACGCCTGGGTTTGACCACACGCGGGTCTACGAGGGCACCGACACCCGGGCCGGTGAGCTCCTCGTCGGCGCCGTCCTCGCCCTGCTCTACTCCTCCGAGCGCCGGGTCCGGCTCCGGGCCTGGTGGCAGCGGCTCGGCCTCGACCTGGCCGGCCTCCTGGCGCTCACGGTGGTCGGCTTCCTGGTGGTCACCACCTCGGCCTACCGGATGTCGATGTACCACGGCGTCCTGCTCGTCCTGGCCCTGTCCACGGCGGTCCTGGTCGGCGTCGTCTCCACGCCCGGCTCCGGGGTCGGTCGGCTGCTCGGCTGCCAGCCGCTGCGCTGGATCGGGGAGCGCTCCTACGGGATCTACCTGTGGCACATGCCGGTCGTGGCGCTGACCCCGCAGCGGGTGGTGGGGCCGTTCTCCGTCCGCCTCGCCGCCTTCCACGTCGCGCTGACCTTCCTGCTCGCGGCCCTGTCGTGGTCGCTGGTCGAGGACCCCATCCGCCGCCACGGCTTCCGGGGCGCGTTCACCTCCGCGGTGCCGCATCGCGTGCTCGGTGGCCGGCTGGCGCCGCCCGTGCTGATCGGACTCGGGGTGGTCTGCCTGTTGTCGATCGGGTCGCTGTCGGTCTCCTCCGAGCTCACGCCGAAGGCGTCCCTGGCCGCGTCGCCCCTGACCTCGGAGCGGCCACCGCTGCCCCCGGCGGCGGACCCGAGCGCCGACCCAGCGACCGGATCGCCGCAGACCGGCGCGGCCGGGCCTGCGACGTCCGGATCCTCCACCCCGCAAGGCACGTCTCACGACCGCGGGGCGCGCTCCGCGCGATCACACGGCTCCCGGCACCACCCGCGGCGCGCGTCTCACGTCGCGACGCCGCAGACCTCGTGCCGGGCGGTCGTGCACGTCGGCGACTCGACCTCGGTCGGTCTGGCCAGTAGCGCCTACCTGCCGCAGGCCCGTGACCGCATCGATGCGCAGTACCGTGATGTGGGAGTCAGACACGTCCACCTCGACATCTCGGGCGCGAGGTCGATCGTCGAGACCTACCACGGGGAGCCCAATGCCTACGAGGCCACGGCGGGCCGGATCACCTCCGGCTACGACGGTTGCTGGGTCTTCGCCATGGGGACCAACGACACGGCCAACCAGTACGTCGGCGGTGTGGTCCCGCTCGGAGACCGGATCGCCCGGGTCATGGACAAGCTCGACGGCCAGCCCGCGATGTGGCTGACCGTCCGGACCAGGCTGTCCTCGGGGCCGTGGGCGGAGTCGGAGATGCAGAAGTGGAACGCCGCGCTGACGGCCGCCGCCCGGACGTACCCGAACCTGCGGATCTACGACTGGGCCAGCGATGCCCGCGACTCCTGGTACATCTCCGACGGGATCCACTTCACCAGCGCGGGGTACCGCGCACGGGCCCATCTGATCGCCCGCGCCCTGGCGACCGCCTTCCCCGCGAGTCGGGAACAGAGCCCATGAGCCCCCACCCGCGCCGAGCCCTCGGGCCCGTGTTGGCAGCGGCTGTTGCCGCTCTGGTCCTCGCATCCTGCGGGAACACCAGGCCGATCGTCGCCGTACCGTCGGACGATCCGGCGCCGACCGCGACACCGTCGAACCCGTTCCCCACCCCCACGCAGACCGCCGACCCCCCGCCGGCGCCGGCCAAGGCCACCCAGATCTCGATCGCGCTCGGCGGCGACGTGCTGATCCACACCGGGGTCTGGGAGACGGCGCAGCGCGACGCCGCGCGTCGCGGCGAGGAGCTGCCCGACTTCCGGCCGATGTTCGCCGGTGTCAAGGACCAGATCGCGTCCGCAGACCTCGCGATCTGCCACCTGGAGACGCCGTTGTCGCCGCCGTCTGGGCCGTACCGGAACTACCCGGTCTTCTCCGCACCGCCCAGCGTGCTCGACGGCCTGATCGCGACCGGGTACGACGGGTGCACGACGGCCTCGAACCACTCCGTCGACCAGGGCTTCACCGGGCTGGTTCGCACGGTCGACGCGTTCGACCGTCGCGACCTGGCGCACACCGGCACGTTCGCCACGCCCCGCGACGCCCGGCAGCCGCTCGTCTTCGACGTCCACGGCGTGACGGTCGGTCTGATCTCGATGACCTTCGGCACCAACGGGCTTCCGGTCACCGAGCCGTGGTCGGTGAACCTGATCAACGTCCCGCGGGCGATCGCCCAGGCCCGGGCCATGCACCGGCACGGGGTCGACATCGTGATGGTGGCCGTCCATGCGGGCGACGAGTACTCCCACACGCCCAGCGATCAGCAGGTCGCGGTCTTCCACGCGCTGGCCCGCTCGCCGTACGTCGACTTCGTGTACGGGCACCACTCCCATGTGGTCGAGCCGATCGAGAAGATCGAGGGGACGTGGGCGGTGTTCGGGCTCGGCAACTTCGTCGCCCAGCAGGAGACGGCGGTCCCCGACACCTACCGCGGGGTGATCGCGCACGTGCACTTCGTGCAGCGAGTTGACGGCACCTACCACGCGGAGCGCCCGACCTACACACCGACCGTGATCACCGACCCCCACGTCTACGGGGCGACCCGGGTTCTCGATGCGACCCGGCTCCTGACCGAGCCGGGTGTGCCGGCCTCGCTGAGGAGACTGGCCGCCGGGTCCATCCACTCGGTCCGCAGCATCCAGGCCCGGGCCTGACGTGACCACCGGAGGACCAGGCATGCGTGAGTCGCTGCGAGCACGGATCCTGCCCGCGACCCAACGTCGCACCCTCGAGGAGCTCACCGAGGACCTCGACCTCAGGTCGGGAGACTCGACCTCCAAGCAGTCGGCCTTCTGGACGATGCTCGTGCTGTCGTCCGTCATCGCGTGTACGGGCATCCTCAGCGACTCGACCGCGACCGTGATCGGCGCCATGATCATCGCCCCGCTGGCCACGCCCATCATGGGCATCGCGCTGGGCCTGGCCAAGCAGCAGCGCAACGGCTCAACCCGTTTCGTGGTCGGTGGCGCGCTGCTGGTCATCGTGATCGGGGTGCTCGCCTCACACCTGGTGCCGGCCGGCTTCGTGCTGCTCGACGACAGCCAGATCTCGTCCCGCACGTCGCCGGGGATGCTCGACCTCGTGGCCGCGATCGCGACCGGGTTCGCCGGCGCCGTGGCGCTGTCGCGGCGCGACGTCGCAGCGGTGCTCCCCGGTGTCGCGATCGCCATCTCACTGGTGCCCCCGCTCGCTGTCGTCGGGGTCTGCCTGGGCAAGGGTGACGTGTCGCTCGCACTCGGCGCCCTGGTGCTCTTCCTGTCGAACCTCCTGGCCATGGTGCTGGCCGGCGTCCTGACCTACACGGCGCTCGGCTACACCACCGAGTCACTGGTGGAGCGGGCCCGCCCCCGACGACAGCACTACGTCGTGCTGTGGTCCCTGATCATCCTGGTCGCCATCCCGCTCGCGGCGAACTCGGTCGTCAGCTACCTCGTGGACAACTGGACGACGCGCGTGGATCACGCAGCGCAGGTCTGGCTGAAGGACACTCCCGACGCCACCGTCACCAAGGTCGAGTTCGAGTCCACGACCGCCCACGTCTACGTGCGATACACCGGCACCCTGCCCCCGGTGTCGGGTCTGCTCGACGAGGTGTCGGGGGTCGTCCCGGACGGAGTCCGGGTCGTCCTCGACACCACGGTCGGCAAGGAGATCCAGGTGGGGACGGTCGGTCAGGGCTGACCGACCGTTGTCACTCGGCGACCACCAGGACGTGGGTCCCGCTCCGGACCACCACGACGTCGGCCTCCTCGGCGGAGGCGTCGACGAGGGCGCCGAAGAGGTCACGCATGGACACGATCCCCGCGATCAGACCGTCGCTGAGGACCGGCAGGTGACGCACCTGGCCCTCCTGCATCACGCGCCCGGCCTCGAGCAGCGTCGCATCCGGCCCGATCGTCAGGAGGTCGCCCGACATGACCTCGCCTGCGGTCAGATGAGCCGGGTCACCGCCGGCCGCGAGGTGGGTCACGACGTCCCGCTCGGAGACGATCCCGGCGAGCGCGTCGTTCTCGACGACGCACAGGGCGCCGACCTCGTCCGCGGCCAAGGCCTCGGCGACCTCGGTCAGAGTGGCGACCGTCTCGACGGTCGCGACCGGCCACATCATCACCGACCGCACACTGTCCGTGGGTCGCACCACATGCACCGTCCTGCCGTACATCACGACGCTCCTTCGTTGTCCCGAGGTGGGTGGACCCGAGCTGGGGTGGTCACGCGGACCGGGTGAGCACGACCTTGAGCGCGCCGGTCTCGGCGGGCCGGCTGAAGACGTCGTACGCCTCCATCATCTGCTCGATCCCGAACCGGTGCGTGATGATCGGAGTGGGGTCGAGGTGGTGCTCAGCGAGCAGGCGCAGCAACCGCGGTGTGGTGCTGGTGTCGACGAGTCCGGTGGTGATGGTGACGTTCTTGATCCACAGCGTCTCGAGGTGCAGCGTGGCCGAGGCCCCGTGGACGCCGATGTTCGCCACCCGGCCACCGGGCCGCACGAGCTGCGTGCAGAGCTCGAAGGACGACGGAATGCCGACGGCCTCCATCACGACGTCGGCTCCGAGGCCCCCGGTGAGGCTCTGCACGACCTCGAGCGCCGGCGCGGGCTCCGCGTCGAGCACGACGTCGGCCCCCAGCCGCTTCGCCGCGTCGCGGCGCGGCTCGGCGGGGTCGATCACGACGATGCACCCCGGAGAGTAGAGCTTCGCGGTCATCACGGCCGCCAGGCCGATCGGGCCGGCGCCGACGATGACGACAGTGTCACCGGGGCGGACCCGGCCGTTGAGGACGCCGACCTCGTAGCTGGTCGGCAGGATGTCTGCCAGCAGCACCGCGGCTTCGTCGGTGACTCCCTGGGGGAGCGGGTGGAGGGACAGGTCGGCGAACGGGACGCGGGCGTACTCCGCCTGGACACCGTTGATGGTGTGGCCGAGCGCCCAGCCGCCTCCGCGCAGGCACTGCCCGTAGTGGCCTCCACGGCAGTAGGAGCAGGTGCCGCAGCCGGCGATGCAGGAGACGAGCACGTGGTCGCCGGGGCGCACCGAGCGGACGGCGCTGCCGACCTCTTCGACGGTCCCCACGGCCTCGTGGCCGAGGATCGTCCCGGGCGTCACCTCGGGCACGTCGCCCTTCAGGATGTGCAGGTCCGTGCCGCAGATCGTGACCGCGTCGACGCCGACGACGACGTCCGTGTCATCGCTCACCTGGGGGTCCGGGACGTCCTCCCAGCTGCGCTCTCCGGGACCGTGGTAGACGAGTGCCTTCATCGGAGCACCTCCAGTCAGAGACGTCTTCTCGATTCCACACTTGCCCCGCGGTCAGGTGCTGTCTCGGGGCGAACGTCACCTGGGATCTGCCGTTGGACCCGGGACCGCGCCACGACTCCGGGCGGGACGAAGGTCCCCACGCCCACCGGGTGCAAAGACCCTGCTGCGCCGGCCTGTTCCGAGGCAGCGTGGGTCGCGTCATCCAAGGGAGGTCCACCCATGACCGCGACCCGCCACCACCACGGCTCGACGGCCTACGCGGTGCCTGTCGACGACGCGCTGGTCGCTCTGACCGTCCGGATGACCGAGGAGTACCCGGAGCTCGCAGCCGGCTCGGTCATGCGCTGTGTCGCGCGTGCCGCGCTCCGGGCCCGCCTCTCCGGTGTCCCGGCTGACCGGCTGACCGCCGAGGCGGAGCGCACGGCGCGGTCGAGCCTGGACGGCCGGGTGTCCCTTCCTGTCCGACCGCGATCGGCCTGAGCGTGTACGCCGCGGTCGGGGACCACCTGCTGGTCCGAAGCGCACGGCTCGACCGACCCGCCAGGCATGCCGAGATCCTCGAGGTGCACGGCCGCGACGGCGCGCCGCCGTACGTCGTACGGTGGTCGGATACCGGCCGCGAGTCGTGGATCCATCCCGGCCCCGATGCCTCGGTGGAGCACTCCGAGCGCGACAGCCACTGGAACGAACCGGCTCACGGCACGGGGAGAGCTGAGTGACGATGTCCGTTCCCGACCAGAAGCGTCTGCACGGCCACGTGGTGGCCGGTACGGCCGACACGTCGGCTGCGCGCTCGGCGGTGCGGCACGCGGCCCGCGAGGCCGAGGCGCGCGGTGTCGTGCTGGAGCTGGTGCACGTCCTCCCGGCAAGACCGCCCGGCACGGCCCCGCAGGGCTCGCCCCAGGGGTCGGGGGCCGAACGCCTGGAGGAGGGCCGGCAGGTGGCTCTCGCCGAGGCGCCCCAGGTGACCGTGGCGCTCAGTCTGCTCAGCGGCCCGAGCGTCGAACGCCTCGTGGCGCGGGCCGTGGACGCCCAGCTCCTGGTGGTCGGCGCCCCTTCGCCGGGAATGACCGAGCGGCTGCGACCCGACTCCGCGGCGCTCGGTGCCGCCGGACAGGCCGTGTGTCCCGTCGTCGTCGTACCGGCCGAGCAGCACGCGGTCCGCCAGCTCCGGAGGATCGTGGTGGGGCTGAAGTCGCCGGCCCGGGCCGACGACGAGCTGCTGTGGTCGGCGTTCGCCGAGGCACGACGTCACCATGCGGAGCTGGCCGTGGTGCATGCCTGGCAGCCCCAGACCCCCTATCCCGACGCGGTCGCCGGCGCACGGCACGACCCGGGCTGGCTGCCGGGCGAGGCCGCGCTGGTGGAGGAGCGGCTGACCGCTCTGCGGCACACGTTCCCCGGCGTACAGCTGCGCGTCGACGTCGTGCGCGGCAGCGCCGCCGACGCCCTGGTCGCGGCGTCGGCCGAGGGGAGCGTCGTGATGCTCGCTCGGTCGCGCGTCCGCGGCCCGGCGCGTGCCCTCGGGCCGACCGCGCGCGCGGTTCTGCAACGAGCCAGGTGTCCGGTGGAGCTGGTGCCTGCCTCACGGACCCATACCGACGCCCTGCCGCGCACTCTGGCCGGCCTCGCGCACTACTGACCCTGTCCACCCGACGGCACCCCTCGGCAGGGCGCGGCCGACCCCGTGGCAGCATCGACTCATGCGCGTCGCCGTGCTCGGTACCGGGATCATGGGGGCCGCGATGGCCCGTTCGCTCGCCCGGGAGGGCCACGACGTCGCGGTCTGGAACCGCACGACGGACCGCGCCGAGGCGATGGCCGGTGGCTCCATCACCGCGCACGCGGACCTCGCTGAGGCGGTGAGGGGCGCCGACGTCGTCCTCACCATGCTCTACGACGCCGACAGCGTGCTCGCCGTGACCGCCGACCTGGTCGCGGCCCTGGGGCCGGACGCCGTGTGGGTGCAGTCCACGACCGTCGGGCCCGAGGGCATGGCCCGGATCGCCCAGGCCGCCGGTGACACGGTTCCACGACTGCTCGATGCCCCCGTGCTCGGCACCAAGCAGCCGGCCGAGAGCGGCAACCTGACGGTCCTCGTCTCCGGGACCGAGACGGCTCGCCGGCGCGCTGCGGAGATCTTCGACGCAGTCGGGGCCCGCACGATCGTGGTCGGTGACGCGCTCGGTCCGGCCAGTGCCCTGAAGCTCGTGTGCAACTCCTGGGTCGCGTCGATCAACGCCGCCGCCGGTCAGGCGATGGGCTTCGCCGACGCGCTCGGGCTGGAGCCGACGCTCTTCCTCGACGCCATCCAGGGCGGGGCCGCCGACTCGGCGTACGCCCAGGTCAAGGGCGGGATCATGGCCACGCGCTCCTGGGACGACCCGTCGTTCGCTCTCGACAGCGTGCGCAAGGACGTCGGCCTGATGATCGACTCCGCGGAGGCTGCCGGGTTCCCGGAGGACCTCCTCGACACCCTGCTCACGATCTACGACCGTGCCTCCGAGCGTGGCCACGGTGCTGCCGACATGGCTGCGGTGCGGGCAGCGTTCGATGCCTGAGCGGCCCGGCCGGCTGCGAGGTCCTCGGTCGGAGTAGGTTCGGGGCGTGAGCGAAGACCAGTTGCAGCCCAGCGACACCCTCGACGACCGCGGCGTGGAGGACGTACTGGACGAGGGCTACTCCCCGCCCGACCGCGAGCCGGGCCACCTTCGGCACCCGCACGAGGTGGACGAGCCCGAGACGCTGGACGAGCGCCTGGCCGAGGAGGAGCCCGAGGTCGGCGCCAACCTCGACCAGGAGAGCGACGACTACCTCGACGACGGCGAGGTCGGCGACGCCCGCAGCGGCCGGCTGGTCGCGCAGGACCAGGGCTCGGCCGACGACGAGGACTCCGAGCTGTGGGCCACGGACGCCGGGATCGATGGAGCCGGCGCGAGCGCCGAGGAAGCCGCGATGCACGTCATCGACGACGAGGACCTCGGCGAGGACTGAGCGGGTTCTCCCCGGCCGGCGCGGAGACACGAGACGGCCGTACGTCCCGCTGTCATGAGATCGACCGCCATGGGGGTCGGACAGCCGCGTTCGGGCTTACCATCGAGCCAGGACGCTCGCGGGGTACGGCGTCCGCCCGGAGGTGGGCGATGGACATATGGAGCCGCGTGCTCGTGTGGCGGACCGAGCTGATGCTGCTCGGCGCCAACCATCGGCGCCGCACCACGCTGCGTCGCGAGCTGGCGTCCTACACGCCCACGGAGCTGGTGGACCTCGAGGCGGTCATCGAGCGCTACCCGCTGGGCCAGACCCGCGAGCTGCGCTCGATGCTGGGCGACCTACGGCTCCAGAGGGCGTGGGGCCGGCGTCCACACGCCGCCTGAGTGCATATTCGGCGCCGACGGGGGTACGAGGATCCTCGTGGAGTTCGACCAGCCGCTGCGAGTGGCGCTTGTGAATGAATGTGAGCTCGTCCATGTGGGGCTCTCGACCATGATGGCCGAGCACTCCGACCGTGTGGTGTTGCTGCCCAACCGGCATCTCGCGGCGACGGAAGCCGATCTCGCGTTGCTCGACCCGTTCACCCGGCGAAGCGGTGTCGTGGGCTCGGCCCAGATCGCCCGGCCTCCGGGCGGGTCCCGCGTCGTCGTCTACGCGTGGGAGACCAGGTCCGGCTTCGTCGAGCGGGCGATGCTCGCCGGGGCGCACGGCTACCTCTCCAAGGCGCTGCCGGCAGTGGAGCTGGTCGCGGCGTTGGAGAAGGTGCACCTGGGTGAGCGACTGGTCGCCGTCGAGGAGCCCCGGACCCGCCACGAGCGGCACTCGACCATCGAGGTCGGGCTGACCCCGCGTGAGACGGACGTCATCGCTCTGATCGCAGCCGGGGTTCCCAACAAGGAGATCGCCCGGCGGCTCGAGCTGTCGATGAACACCGTGAAGTCGCACATCCGTACGGCGTACCGGTCGATGGGCGTGACCAGTCGTACCCAGGCGGTCCTCTGGGCGGTCGAGCGCGGCATCACCGCGCGCCTCGAGGTCGCCGACCGCGCCTCCTGAGCCGGCCCACCCGGCGTCAGATCCCGCACGAGCCGTGCCAAGGGTCCCGACGCCACCGGGACGTCGTCCTCTGCCTCCTCGGGCCCCGCCGGTGTCGAATGGGAGTGACCGAGCGAGGAGGGCCTCATGCCGCGAGAGACCTGGACCGTGCGGATCGAGCTGTGCCAGACCGAGGACTCCGTCTACGCGAACGCCATCCTCGTCGACGGCCCTGCGCTGCTCACCGGCCACGGCCGGGCAGCCGTGGAGGACCCCGACCGGGTGGCCCAGTGCAGAGCTCTCGCGGCTCGGCGGGCGATGACCGATCTCGGCCAGGCGATGCGCTCAGGTCTCGAGCGCGGAAGGCCGGTCCACATCGCGCGTCCCTGACGTCCCAGTGGCGTGTCCTCGAGGTCCCGGAGGTGACCCGATGCGAGAGCCGGAGAAGAGCAGGATCGTCGTCGGAGTGGCCCCCACCCGCGACCACGACGCTGCCCTCGAGTACGCCGCGGCAGAGGCCGAGCGCCGGGGGAGCGGCATCCGTGTCGTGGTCGTCATGCATCCGCACTGGCCCGGTCCGGACGGACTGGTCGACGTCGAGCTGGTCGGCGACGAGCTGGTCAGGACGGACCTCGCCCTGCTCCGGCAATGCGAGGAGCGCCTGGCACCGTGGCTGAGCGGCTCGCTGCCGGTCACCACGGAGGTGTGCCACGGAGCCGTGGTCCCCTCGTTGGTCGCGGCCTCCCGCGACGCGGAGCTGGTGGTGCTCCAGCACCACAGGATGAGCCTCCCGCACCACCTACCGACCCTGTCGGTCACCAACGGCGTCGCGTCGCGGGTCGTGGCCCCCGTCGTGGCCGTGCCCGACGGCTGGCACGAGCGGACGTCGGCCGGGCCGCCGGTGGTGGCCGCGATCGAGAACGCCGCCCTCTCGGGGCAGGTCGCCGAGCAGGCGCTGACGTGTGCGCGACGGACCGGCAGCAAGGTAAATCTCATGCGCGCCTGGTCGTACGCAGACGACCTCGCGCTGGACGACCCCCTCTTCCGGACCGCGACCGTGGAGGAGTGGGAGGGTCACCTGCAGGCAGAACTCGAGAGGGAGTTCGCCGACCTGGTGGCGGCGTACCCGGACGTGCCGAGCCAGATCCTGGTCGTGCACGGCCAGGCGGCGTACGTCCTGGCGCGGGTCACAGCCCTGTCGCGGCTGCTCGTCATCGGGCGGCACGAGCCGAGGCGGCCTCACGGCTCCCACCTCGGCCCCGTCACCCGTGCCGTCCTGACTCACGGCCGGTGCCCGGTCATGGTCGTCGACGCGCGTCCACGGACGCCGTGACCTCGCCGCTCGCCGGTCTCACCGACGCCGAGGCCGCCAGGCTGCTCCGCGAGGTCGGACTCGACGAGCGGCCGCCAGCGCGGGTGCCGGGTCTGTCGCGCCAGGTGGTGTCGGTACGGCGCCGCACGGCCCGGCACGGTCCAGCAGCGAAGATGGCCGCGTGACCCCGGCACGCACGCGCCGCCCACGGTGGCTGCGACTCCTCGTGGCACTGGCGCTGGTCGTCGCTGCCTTCGTGTACGGCGTGCTGCCGAGCCTCGTCACCGCCACGAACGACGTTCAGCTGCTGCGCGACGCGAGCATCTGGCTGCTCATCCTGGCGTTCCTCCTCGAGGTGACCTCGATCGCCACCTACACCGGGCTGACCCGGGCGATCCTGCCGGCCGGCCTGGCCGTGGGCTGGTGGACCCAGTTCGCGATCGACCTGACCGGTAACGGCGCGAGCCACGCCCTGCCCGGCGGAGGTGCCACGGCTTCGGCTCTCCGCTATCGCCTGATGCGCTCGGCCGGGATCGGGCCCGGCGCTTCCATGGCCACCTCCGCGATGCAACCGACCATCAGCGACCTGGCGCTGGGCAGCTGCTATGTCGTGGGGGTGCTCACGGTCCTGCCCCAGCTGCACGGCCGTCCGTCGCTGATCATCACGGCCGTGGGCAGCGCCGTCGTCATCGTGAGCGCCGTCATCGGGGGTGCGGTCGCCGCGCGCCGTGGCGGCGCGGACGCGGAGCGCACCGGTGTCCGCGCCTCCGGGGCGATGGCCCGGCTCGAGAGGCTGTGGTTGCACCTGCGCGCGGAGGTCGTCGAGCTCCTGCGCGACGACGTGCGCACGCGGCGGGCTGCGGTGTTCGCGGTGGCCAACTGGCTGTTCGACGCGGCCTGCCTGTGGGTGTGCCTGTGGGCCTACGGCGACCGGGCCTCGCCCGGCCTCGTGCTCACGGCGTACGGCTTCGCGAGCCTGCTCGGTCTGCTGCCTCTGACGCCGGGGGGGCTCGGCATCGTCGAGGGGACCCTGATCCCCCTCCTCGTCGCCTTCGGAGTGCCGGGCCCGGTGGCTGTGCTCGGGACGCTGACCTGGCGGCTGTTCCAGTTCTGGCTGCCCGTCCCCGCGGGCGGTCTCTGCTACCTCGGACTCAAGCTGAGTGGCCGCCTCGGCCCCCACCGGGTGGCCGCTTCCGAAGCGTCTCCCGCTCCCAAGTCACCCTGACTGCTCGCCGGTCAGTGGAGCCGGAGGTCCCGTCGTGTGAACACGGGGATCGCGACGACGACCACCGCCACCGCTGCCAGCACGACCCAGAGCATGGACAACGGTGGGGGCGACCCCAACGGTCCGTCGGACAGTGCCTGCTGGAACGGTGACAACGGCTGCCACGGTGCCACGGTGTCGACGATGAGACCCAGGGCGTAGAGGAGGTAGGCCGCGACGGCGGCGGCACCGGCCACCCCGAGGGCGATCGCCCGCCGGCCCGTGGCTGCGCCGACAGCGAGGCCCAGCAACCCGAACTCCGAGCCCAGAGCGACCATGGCCACCGAGCCGACCAGGACGTCCCGGAGACCGATGCCCATCCCGAAGACGAGCGAGCAGGCGAGCAGCACGACGGCGAGCACCGAGCCCAGGGCGACGAGGGAGGTCACCAGGGCCGCCGCCTTCTCCAGTACCACGCGGGCGGTCGAGACCGGGGTCACGAGCACCACCTCGAGCGACCCGGCCTCCTCCTCACCGGCCAGCGTGCGTGCCCCGCGGGTGATGCCGAAGATGATGAACAGCATCGGGAGCATCAAGGTGAACAGCTCGGCGTTCATGAACCCGGTGCCGCTGCTCATCGCATCCAGGTTGAACAGGTCACGCATCGCCTTCGGGTAGCTGTCGAGGAACTGGTCGAGGTCCGGCATGTCTCGCAACGTCGGCCACACGGCGGCCTCCATGAGGACCAGCAACAGGACGCCGACGCCCCACCCGAGCAGCGACCAGCGTTGGTCCCGAAGCGACTTGCCGAAGACGCTGCCGAGCATGAGGTCACGGCGCATCGTCTGCTCCTCCCCGCTCGTACCACCCGAGGAAGATCTCACCGAGGTCCGCCTCGTGGGTCACGACGTTCTCGACACCCCGGGGAGCAGCCACCCGGAGCAGCTCGGCGGTCGATCCCGCCACCGTCACGGCCGCCGTACGTCCGTCGATGCGCACGTCCCGCACCCCAGGGACACCGCGCAGGAGGTCGCCTGGCGGGGGCTGGGCGAAGACCAGGTCGATGCGGCGCAGAGCCTGATGTTGGAGCCGTTCGATGGTGTCGGTGACCACGAGCCGTCCTTCGCGGAGGATCCCGACGACATCGGCCACGGCCTCGACCTCACTGAGCACGTGGGAGGACAGGAAGACGGTGCGACCCTCCGCACGGACCTCGCGGACCAGGCGGAGGAACTCCCGCTGGACGATCGGGTCGAGACCGCTCGTGGGCTCGTCGAGGACGAGGAGCTGGGGTTCGTGCATGAAGGCCTGCACGATCCCGACCTTCTGCCGGTTGCCGTGGGACAGGGTGCCGATGCGTTGGCGGAGCCCGAGGTCGAGGCGCTCGGCGAGGCGCTCGACGAGTGCCCAGCTCACGCCGCCTCGCAGCGCGCCGAGGTAGCGCAGGTACTGCTCGCCGGTGAGCTCTTGATAGGCCACGAAGTCACCCGGCAGGTAGCCGATCAGTCGCTGGGCGGCATCCCGGTCCTGCCCGACGTCCTGCCCGAGGACCGCCACGCCCCCGGCGCTGGGCCGGATCAGTCCGGTGATGATCCGGATGGTCGTGCTCTTCCCCGCGCCGTTCGGGCCGAGGTACCCGAAGACGACGCCCCTCGGCACGATCAGGTCCACACCGCGCAGTGCCTCCGTGCGGCCGAACCGCTTGCCGAGGGACCACGTGCGGACAGCCTCGGCCCCGGCCCTGCCGACGGCGGGAGTCTCGGGGGCGTCGTGCCTCGGCCGCCGTGCCGGAGTGCTCGGCGGTGGGGCCCTGTGCAGGGTGCGGACCATAGGACCTCCGGTCGGCCGTCCACCTCCTTCCAGCGTGCTCCCACGCGTCTCCTGCCGCGTGAGGACAACGTCCCGTGAGTCACCGACGGAGGACCCGGGTCCTGGGACCTGGCGAGGGCCACGATGGAGGTGGGAGGCCGGACTGAGAGGAGACGGTGATGAACGGGCATCCACGAGGACACGGCACCGTCGTCGTCGGAGTCGACGGATCGGACCGAGGCTTCGCCGGAGTGCGGTACGCCGCGCAGGAGGCGCAGCGTCTCGGAGTTGGCCTCGACGTCGTCCACGTCTCACCCGGCTACCTGCCGGAGGGACCGCTGCTCCTCATCCCGGACGGGTCCCTGCAGGGCTTCGCGGCCGGGGTGCTCGAGCGCGGAGCCCTGATCGCCGACGAGACGGCGCCCGACATCGACGTTGCCACCCATCACCTGAGCGGCCACCGCATCCAGGAGCTCGTCGGGTTCGCCGAGGACGCGGCTCTGCTGGTCCTGGGCGCACGCAACCTCAGCATGATGGACCACGTCTGGACCGGCGCCACCGTCGCGGGAGCGGTCAGCCGTGCCACGTGCCCGACCGTGGTCATCCCGGCGTCGTGGGAGCCGTACGTACCCCGCGACCGGGTGGTCGTCGGCTACAAGTCGCAGCGGCATGCCACGGAGCTGCTCACCGCGGCGTTCGCGCTGGCGGACAGCCTGGGGGCCGAGCTCGAGGTGCTGCACGCCTGGAAGCTCCAGGGCCTCTACGACGACATGATAGCCAGCAGCGCCGAGGAGCAGGAGACCAACGCGCGGGAGGTGGCACTGATCGAGCCGCTCCTCGGTGACCTGCGGCGCGCCTACCCGAAGGTGAAGGCCTATGCCCGGGTCGTCCACCGCCGCGCAGCCGGTGCCCTGATCGGTGCCTCGGCCCGCGCGGATCGGCTCATCATCATCAAGCCGTCGCACGGCGCCCGCATGCACCACCTGGGGGGTACGGCGCGTGCCCTCCTGCGCGACGGCCAGTGCCCGGTCGAGGTGATCCCGCCCAGCCACGAGGCCGAGGACATCCCGGGCCTGGTCATCGAGCGCGGCGGTGAGCTCGTCCCCTGATCAGCGGTCCCTTGGGGACGAAGGGAGGACCCGGGAGGACCGGGCCCTGCTGAACGAGGGCCCCCAGCCCTTCACACCTGCTCGACACGTCGCTCCTGCCGAGGCGAGTCGTCACGCCGCTCTGAACGGCCCGCGGAGGGCGGCCCACTGGAGCAGCATGATCGTCTTGGCGTCCGCGATCCGACCGGACTCGATCATGGCCAGGGCACTGTCGAAGGCCAGCTCCAGGACCTCGATGTCCTCACCGTCCTCCGCGAGCCCTCCGCCGTCGCCGACTCGGGAGTGGGGCGTGTAGGGGGCCGCGAAGAAGTGGATCCGCTCCGTCACGGAGCCGGGGCTCATGTAGACGTCGAAGACGGGCTCGACCTCGCCCACGTCCACGCCGAGCTCCTCGGCCGCCTCGCGGCGGATCGCGGTGGCCGGCTCCTCGCCGTCCAGGAGCCCGGCTGCGGTCTCGATCAGCATCCCGTCGGGATGGTCGTTGGCATAGACGGGGTAGCGGAACTGCCGTGAGAGCAGCACGGTGCGGCGGTCGACGTCGTAGAGCAGGATCGTGGCGCCGTTGCCACGGTCGTAGGTCTCGCGTTGCTCGGTGGTCACGCGGCCGTCCGCGTGGCGGTAGTCAAACGTCGTACGCCGTAGGACGTGCCAGGCGCGGGCGACCACCTCCACCTCGGTCACGCGTACGTCGGGGTTGCCGGTCGGCCAGTCGTCCGGCGTGGTCGGTTCCGTAGGCATCCGGGCACGGTAGCAACGCGCTCGTGGCCGCTGCGCGGTCCCTCCTCGCGTCCAGGGGGTCCGCGTCAAGGGCGCGTCAGGGTTCCGTCGTACGCCGTCAGGAAGGCGTTAGGAACGAGGCCCTTTGCCTCTCCCGTGCGCTCCGATGGAAGCCTCAAGGTCATGGAAACGCAAGGTTTCCAAACGGAGGTGTGTGGTGCTCGATCTCGCCCTGGTGGCACTGACGATCGCGGTGTTCGCGGTCCTGGTCCTGATCCTGCGCGGGCTGGAGCGGCTGTGAGTGCTGAGAACGCGATCGGCCTCGTCCTGGCCGTCCTGCTGACCGGCTACCTCGTCGTGGCCCTGCTCTTCCCGGAGCGGTTCTGATGAGCGACACCGCAGCCGGGCTGCTCACGGTCCTCGCGCTCGTCGTGGTTCTGGGCGTCACGCACGTCCCGCTGGGTGACTACATGGCGCGCGTGTACTCCGCCACCCGGCACTGGCGGGTCGAGCGCGTGCTCTACCGGGTGTGCCGGATCGACCCCGACGCCGACCAGACCTGGGCGACGTACGCCCTCTCGGTGCTCGGCTTCTCGCTGGCGTCGGTGCTGTTCCTGTTCGGCCTGCAGCGGCTCCAGCACCTGCTGCCGCTCTCGCTGGGCTACACAGCGGTGGAGCCGCATCTGGCCTGGAACACGGCCGCGTCGTTCGTGACGAACACCAACTGGCAGAACTACTCCGGTGAGTCGACCATGGGCTACCTGGTCCAGATGGCCGGCCTCGCGGTGCAGAACTTCGCCTCGGCCGCGGTGGGCATGGCGGTCGTGGTCGCACTGGTGCGCGGCTTCGCCCGGTCCCGGACCAACCGGGTCGGCAACTTCTGGGTCGACCTCGTCCGCGGGTGCTTCCGGATCCTGCTCCCGCTGGCGGTCGTCGCCACGATCCTCCTGATCGGGGCCGGGGTCGTGCAGAACCTCTCCGACACCCACACCGTCTCCACGCTCGCCGGCCAGACCCAGCACCTGCCCGGTGGCGCGATCGCGAGCCAGGAGGCGATCAAGGAGCTGGGCACCAACGGCGGCGGCCCGTACAACGCGAACTCCGCGCACCCGTTCGAGAGCCCCAACGCCTTCACGAACCTGCTCGAGATCGTGCTGCTGCTGCTGATCCCGTTCGCGCTGCCACGGACCTTCGGCAAGATGCTCGGTGACAAGCGTCAGGGCTGGGCGATCCTCTCGGTGATGGCGGTGATCTTCGCGAGCATGCTGGCGCTGGTCACCACGTTCGAGGCCAAGCACTCCGGTACGGCGCTCCAGGCGGCCGGTGCTGCGATGGAGGGCAAGGAGGTCCGGTTCGGCGTCCCGTCCTCGGCGCTGTTCGCGAACGCGACCACGCTGACGTCGACCGGGGCCGTCGACTCGATGCACGACTCGTTCACCCCGCTCGGCGGCGGCGTGCCGATCCTGAACATGATGTTCGGTGAGATCGCACCCGGCGGCACCGGATCCGGCCTGTACGGCATCTTGGTCCTGGCGGTGATCACCGTGTTCGTCGCCGGGCTGATGGTCGGTCGAACGCCGGAGTACCTCGGCAAGAAGATCCGGGCGCGGGAGGTGAAGTTCGCCGCGCTCTACATCCTGACCACGCCCGCCGTCGTCCTGATCGGCACCGGTGTCGCGATGTCGATCCCGTCGGCGCGGGCCTCGATGGAGAACGCCGGGCCGCATGGGCTCTCGGAGGTCCTCTACGCGTTCACCTCGGCCGGTAACAACAACGGCAGTGCGTTCGCGGGACTGACCGGGAACACGGACTTCTACAACATCGCGCTCGGCATGGCGATGCTGATCGGGCGGTTCCTGCCGATGCTGTTCGTGCTCGGCCTGGCCGGCTCGTTGGCCGCCCAGAAGCCGGTCCCGGCCACCGACGGCACGCTTCCGACACACCGGCCCCTGTTCGTCACGATGCTCGTGGGCGTCGTGGTGATCGTGGTCGCTCTCACCTACTTCCCGGCCCTGGCGCTGGGACCGCTCGCGGAAGGAATCACCCGATGACCACCCAGACGGTCGTTCCCGAGGCGCCACACGCCCCTCGGGTCGGTGCCGGCCTGCTCGACCCCCGGATGCTGTTCACCCAGCTCCCGGCGGCCTGCGCCAAGCTCGACCCGCGCAACATGATGCGCAACCCGGTGATGTTCGTGGTCGAGGTCGGAGCGGTGCTGTCCACCGGCCTGGCCATCGCGAACCCCTCGACGTTCGCCTGGCTGATCGTCGTGTGGCTGTGGGCCACCGTGGTCTTCGCCAACCTCGCCGAGGCCGTGGCGGAGGGCCGGGGCAAGGCCCAGGCCGCGGCGCTGCGTCGCAGCCGTCAGGAGACCAACGCCCGGCTGATGGCCGACGGGGGAGAGCGGCTGGTTCCCTCCGCCGACCTCAAGGTCGACGACCTCGTGGTCTGCGAGGCCGGCGACGTGATCCCGAGCGACGGCGATGTGATCGAGGGCATCGCCAGCGTCGACGAGTCCGCGATCACCGGTGAGTCCGCTCCGGTGATCCGGGAGGCCGGGGGAGACCGGTCCGCGGTCACCGGGGGCACCCGGGTGCTCTCGGACCGCGTGGTCGTGCGGATCACCGCGAAGCCGGGGGAGACCTTCCTGGACCGGATGATCGCCCTGGTCGAGGGCGCGGCAAGGCAGAAGACCCCGAACGAGATCGCGCTGAACATCCTGCTCGCCAGCCTGACGGTCATCTTCCTGCTGGCCGTGGTGACGCTGCAGCCGCTCGCGACGTACAGCGGGGCACCCCAGACCGGGATCGTCCTGGTCTCCTTGCTGGTGTGCCTGATCCCGACCACGATCGGAGCGCTGCTGAGCGCGATCGGGATCGCGGGCATGGACCGGCTCGTGCAGCGCAACGTGCTGGCGATGTCGGGTCGCGCCGTGGAGGCCGCCGGCGACGTCAACACCCTGCTGCTGGACAAGACCGGCACCATCACCCTCGGGAACCGCGAGGCGGTCGAGCTGCTGCCTCTCGAGGGCGTGACCGCAGCCGAGCTGGCCGACGCCGCGCAGCTGTCGAGCCTGGCCGACGAGACACCGGAGGGCCGCTCCATCGTGGTGCTGGCCAAGCGCGAGTACGGCCTGCGCGACCGCCACCCCGGTGAGCTCACCCACGCCACGTTCGTGCCGTTCAGCGCCCAGACGCGGATGAGCGGGTGTGATCTGGCCGAGAACGGCCGGTCCCGCCAGGTCCGCAAGGGCGCGACCAGCGCCGTCCGTGAGTGGGTGCGCGAGAGCGGCGGCACTCCGCCGGCCGACCTGGGCCCGATGGTCGACGCGATCGCCGGTGGCGGCGGTACGCCGCTGGTGGTGGCCGAGCACAGCGCGGCAGGAGCCCGGGTCCTCGGCGTCGTCCACCTCAAGGACATCGTCAAGAACGGCATGCGCGAGCGGTTCGACGAGCTGCGCAAGATGGGGATCCGCACGGTGATGATCACCGGCGACAACCCGCTGACGGCCAAGGCGATCGCGGACGAGGCGGGCGTCGACGACTTCCTCGCCGAGGCCAAGCCCGAGGACAAGCTCGCGCTCATCCGCCAGGAGCAGGAGGGCGGCCGCCTGGTCGCGATGACCGGTGACGGCACCAACGACGCACCCGCGCTCGCGCAGGCTGACGTGGGCGTGGCCATGAACACCGGCACGTCCGCCGCGAAGGAGGCCGGCAACATGGTCGACCTCGACTCCAACCCGACGAAGCTCATCGAGATCGTCGAGATCGGCAAGCAGCTGCTCATCACCCGTGGCTCGCTGACCACGTTCTCGATCGCCAACGACGTCGCGAAGTACTTCGCGATCCTGCCGGCGATGTTCGCCCCGGTCTACCCGGGCCTGGACCGGCTCAACGTGATGAATCTCTACAGCCCGTCCTCGGCGATCCTCTCCGCGGTGATCTTCAACGCCCTGGTGATCGTGGCCCTCGTGCCGCTCGCCCTGCGCGGCGTCCGTTACACGCCGTCGTCGGCGGCGGACATGCTCCGCCGCAACCTGCTGATCTACGGCGTCGGCGGCCTGATCATCCCGTTCGTCGGGATCAAGCTGATCGACCTCCTCGTCCAGTACATCCCCGGAATCAGGTGACCCCCATGAACATGCTCCGACAGACCCTCGCCGGGCTGTTTCTCCTGCTCGCCTTCACCCTGGTGCTCGGCCTCGGCTACCCGCTCCTGATGACGGGCATCGGCCAGGTGGCGTTCCACAGCCAGGCGAACGGCTCGATCGTCAGCTATCAGGGCAAGGACGTCGGTTCCTCGCTGATCGGCCAGGAGTTCAAGGGCACGCAGTGGTTCCACTCCCGCTCCTCCGCCGGCGGGTACGACGCCCTCGCTTCGGGCGGCACCAACCTCGGCCCGAACAACCCCGACCTGCTGAAGGCGGTCCAGAAGGCCCGCGCCCAGATCGCCCTCGAGGACGGTGTCGCCCCGGCGGCCGTCCCGCCGGACGCGGTCACCTCCAGCGGCTCCGGCCTCGACCCCCACATCAGCCCGGCGTACGCCGACCTCCAGGTCGCCCGCGTCGCGCAGGCCCAGGGACTGAGCATCGCGGACGTCCAGCAGCTCGTCGACGACCACACCCAGGGGCGCATCCTGGGATTCCTGGGCGAGCCGCGGGTGAACGTGCTCGAGCTGAACTTGGCGCTCGCCCAAGCTGGGCAGTGAGACAAGGGGCTCGATGACCGGGACACTGAGCACGTGAACCGTGGCCGTCTTCGCGTCTACCTCGGCATGGCCCCCGGGGTCGGCAAGACCTACGCCATGCTCGACGAGGGCAACCGGCGGCTCGACCGCGGCACCGACGTGGTCGTGGGCGTGGTCGAGACCCACGGCCGCGCCCACACCGCGGAGCGGCTCGCAGGGCTCGAGGTGGTGCCGCGGAAACGGCTGAGCTACCGCGGCGCCACGTTCGAGGAGATGGACCTCGACGCCGTGCTGGCCCGGCGGCCGGCTGTCGCGCTGGTCGACGAGCTGGCCCACAGCAACATCCCCGGCAGCCGGCACGAGAAGCGGTGGCAGGACGTCGACGCCCTGCTCGACGCCGGCATCGACGTGATCACCACCGTCAACATCCAGCACCTCGAGTCCCTCAACGACGTGGTGCAGCGGATCAGCGGCGTCGAGCAGCGGGAGAGGATCCCCGACGAGGTGGTCCGCCGCGCAGACCAGATCGAGATCGTCGACATCGCTCCGGAGGCGCTGCGCCGCCGGATGGCGCACGGCAACATCTACCCCTCCGACCGGGTGGACGCAGCACTGTCGAACTACTTCCGCGTCGGCAACCTCTCGGCCCTGCGCGAGCTCGCCCTCCTCTGGATCGCCGAGCGGGTCGACGAGGGACTCCAGCGCTACCGCGCCGCCCACGGCATCGACCAGCCATGGGAGGCCCGCGAGCGGATCGTGGTCGCCCTCCCAGGAGGCCCCGAGGGCGAGACCCTGCTGCGGCGGGCCGTCCGGATCGCCACCCGGACCACCGGCGCGGACCTGCTCGCCCTCCACGTGGTCAAGGGCGACGGCCTGGCCGCCACAGACCCGGCCGAGGTCGCCCACCAGCGACAGCTCGCGGAGTCGATGGGTGGGTCTTGGCACCAGGTGGTCGGTGACGACGTCGCGACCGCGATCCTCGACTTCGCCCGGGTCGAGAACGCCACCCAGATCGTGCTCGGTGCCAGCAGGCGCGGCCGCTGGGAGGCGTTCCTGTCCGGCGAGGGCATCGGCGCGCGCGTCACCCGGCTGTCCGGGAAGACCGACGTCCACCTGGTCACCCACGAGGCCGCCTCGACGCCGGGGCTGCGCGCGTCGCTCCCGGTGGCCGGACTGACCACCGCGCTCAGCGTCCGCCGCCGCGTGCAAGGAGCCGTCGTCGCGCTGCTGCTCCTGCCGCTCCTCACGTTCGTCCTGTCGCGGCTGCGCAGCGAGCTCAACCTGCCCAGCGACATCCTGCTCTACCTCGGCGTCGTGATCCTGGTGGCGCTGATCGGGGGGCTGTGGCCGGCGCTCGGCGCAGCGGTCGTGGGCAGTCTGCTGCTGAACTACTACTTCACCCCGCCGCTGTACACGTTCACCATCTCCGACAAGAACAACTCCCTTGCCTTGCTGGTGTTCATCGCCGTGGGCGCGCTCGTCTCGGTCCTCGTCGAGCGCGTGGTCCGTCGTACGACGGAGGCCAGCCGGGCGTCCGCCGAGGCCGCGGTGCTGGCCGGACTGGCCGGCGGGATCCTCCGCGGCGAGACGTCACTGCCACAGATCCTCGGCCGGGCCCGTGAGACGTTCGGCCTCGAGGCACTCACCCTCCTCGAGCGAACGGACACCGCCGGCGCCTGGCAGGAGATCGAGCACGTGGGGGAGTCGGGCCAGGGCGCTGCCACCACCGACGTGCCGGTCGGAGACCGGCTCCTGCTACGCGTGGACGGCTCGGTCCGCGCCGACGACCAACGGCTGCTCGCGGCGTTCGCCGCTCAGGCGGCCGTGGTGCGTGAGCGCGACCGGCTGACCAGCCGTGCGGAGGAGGCGAGCCTGGTCGAGGAGGCCGACCGCACCCGCTCGGCGCTCCTGGCCGCGGTCAGTCATGATCTACGGAGCCCGCTGTCCTCGGCCAAGGCTGCGGTGACCTCTCTGCGCAGTGACCGGGTCCAGTGGACCCCGGCCGCACAGGCAGAGCTCCTCGCCACGGCCGACGAGTCACTCGACCGACTCACCCGACTGATCGAGAACCTGCTCGACATGAGCCGCTTGGAGGCGGGGGCCTTGGGCGTGAGCCTGGGCCCGGTCGCTCTCGACGAGATGGTGCCGCTGGTGCTGGACGCCGTCGGGGCCGACGCATCGAGGGTTCGGGTCAAGGTGCCGGAGACGTTGCCCGAGGTCCGGGCCGACGCCGTGCTGTTGGAACGCGTGCTGGTCAACCTCGTCGGCAACGCGCTGCGCTACAGCCCGTCGTCCAGTCCTCCGCTCGTGGCCGCGAGCTGTCATGCGGGCACGATGGAGATCCGGGTGGTCGACCGCGGCCCCGGTGTCCCTGAGACTCAGAGCGAGCAGCTGTTCGTGCCGTTCCAGCGCCTCGGTGACCGCGACAACACCACGGGCGTCGGCCTCGGCCTGGCGCTCTCCCGCGGACTCACCGAGGCGATGGGTGGCACTCTCGCCGCCGAGGACACGCCTGGCGGCGGCCTCACGATGACGATCACACTGCCCCTGATCGAGGAGCGCGTCGAGCCGGCTGTGCAGCACGGTGAGCTGCCGTTCGAGCAACCCGAGCAGCCGGTGGGAGCACGGGCGGAGGATGACGCGTGAGCCGCGTCCTGGTGGTGGACGACGAGCCGCAGATCGTGCGCGCCCTGGTGGTGAACATGCGCGCCCGCGGGTACGACGTCCACACCGCCGCCGACGGAGCCGGCGCGCTCCGGGTGGCCGGCCTGTACCCGCCGGACCTCGTCGTCCTCGACCTGGGCCTCCCCGACATGGAGGGCACGGAGGTGATCGCCGGGCTGCGCGGGTGGACCACCGCCCCGATCATCGTCCTCACCGGACGCACCGAACAGATCCAGAAGATCGCGGCGCTCGACGCCGGCGCGGACGACTACGTGACCAAGCCGTTCGGGATCGAGGAGCTCTTCGCCCGGATGCGCGCAGTGTCTCGGAGGGTCACGGCGCAGCACGCGCCGAGTGCCCGGCTCGGAGACTGGGTCGTCGACCTCGCCGCCCACCGGGTCCGGCCCGCCTCGGGCGCGGGCGACGACCAGAAGCTGACGCCGACCGAGTGGCGGATCCTGGAGATCCTGGTCCGGAACCCCGGCCGCCTGATCACCAAGCAGCACCTGCTCCACGAGGTGTGGGGGCCGGGCTACGACACCGAGACCAACTACCTGCGGCTCTACCTCGCGCAGCTGCGCCGCAAGCTGGAGCCCGACCCCGGCCGACCGACCTACCTGCTGACCGAGACCGGGATGGGCTACCGCTTCCGCCCGGACGACGCCGAGGCCTGAGCAGCGCTCAGGCCATGAATCCGAGCGGCTGGTAGGAGCCGAGCCCCGGGAAGACGGTCGACGGCTTCGCTCCGGAGAACCGCGCCTTGACGATCTCCGCCAGTACATGGCGGTAGTCCGTCGTGACGACGAGATCGGACTCGAGGTTGTCGTTGAGCGGCTTCCACTTCTCGGTCGGGTTGACGTAGACCTTGCCGCCGTTGACACCCTGGCCGGCCACGAACATCACGTTGCCCCAGCCGTGGTCGAGCCCCCGGTTGCCGTTCTCGAGGACGCGCCGCCCGAACTCGCTGATCGTGACAAGCGTGACCTTGTCCGCCTGGTCGCCGAGGTCGGCGAAGAACGCTGCGAGGGATCCCCCCAGGTCGGCGGCGTTGGCCAGCATCTGGCCGTTGCTGAGGGTGCCGAGGTCGACGTGCATGTCCCACTCGCCCTGGTCGACGGTGATCACCTCGGTGCCGATGTTGCCGCGGATGATCCGGGCCGCCGCGGCCAAGGCCCTGGCGAGGCTCGTCTTGGGGTAGACGTTGTTCCCGCTGTTGTCCGTGGCGTCGATGGCCGGCTGGATGTCGGCAGTGGCCTGCAGGGTGGCCCGGACGGCGGTCCCCATCGCGCTGTGGTCGTGGTCCCACAGCGTGTGCAGTGAGCGGCGCCGCCCGTGGGTGGGGTCGTTGGCGTCGTCACCCGCGATCGTCGCGTCGTCCAGCGAGCCGATCGTCATCAGCGGCACCGGCCCCGAGATCTCGGTGGGCGGCGTGCCGTTCACGATCCCCACGCCCTGGAGCGGCGAGCCGTCGGCGTGGGTTCCGACCAGCCGGTTCAGCCAGCCCACGCGGGCGTTGGAGCCCGGGTGCGCCTCCTCGACCTCCTCCATCGCGGAAAAGTGGGAGCGGTTGGGCGTGCTCAGCCCGGCCGCGTGGATGGCGGCGAGCTTGCCGCCGGTCCACATGTCCGACAGCGGCGCCAGCTGGGGATGCAGTCCGAAGAAGCCGTCGGTCGTGCCGGCGAGCAGCTGGTTCTGCGGGATCGCGATGTTGGGACGAGACGAGTAGTAGCCGGGGTCGCCGTACGGCACCACCAGCGACAGCCCGTCTGCGCCGCCCCGCAACGAGAGCACCACGAGCACCGACGACGCGGAGGTCAGGGACGAGGCGGAGGCCGAGACCGTGGCAGAACCCACCATGAAGGTGGCACCGCCCAGGGCCAGGGCGCCACGCAGCACGCTGCGCCGGTTGAGGGCCGCGAACTCGGGGCAGCAGGCGTCGTCCGGCGGGGGAGTGGTCATCGGGTCCATCGTGGTCACCGCCGGAGGAAGTCGGGAGAGTCGAAGAAGGTGGTCAGCAGCCGGGGGAACATCCACCGCATCACGGCATGGTCCTTGTCGATGTGCTCGTGAGCGGCGGCCCCCACGGCCTGGCGGCAGGCCTTCTGCAGGGTGTCGCTGGCATGCCGTTGCAGGATCCGCTGCGCCATGTGATCGACCAGACGGTCGAACCTCGTCGTGGCCTGGGGCAGCCACGACGTGGGGTCGGGGTAGTGGATGCCCTTGCTCGGCCACCAGCCGCCGGACATCGTGAGGTGGGTGCTCATCGAGCCCATCACCCGGGACGGCGAGGCCCACGCGGCGCCGACGATGGGCTGACCGTTCGGCGCGGGCCACGACATCGGCATCATCCCCATGCCGCTGGCCTGCCAGATCAGCTGGTGCGCGGCGCGGTCGCTCGTGTCGGGCTTGGTCACCTTGACGTTCATCAGCCGGTAGGTGGCGACGAGGTCGTTCTCGGGGTCCCGGATCTTGGCGCCGACGGAGTCCCGGAACTCCTTCGAGGCCACGAGCGCGCTCAGCACGGGGCGGATCTGGGTCCCGTGCTGCAGGTAGACCCTCGCCAGGTGCTTCACCAGCGACTTGGACGGCGCATCGCTGACGAACGCGAGCGCCAGCTTGCCGGCGATGTGCTGGGCGGTCGACGGGTGGTGGGCGAGGTAGCGGAGATAGTCGCGGGTGACCTGGCGGCCGTCGGCCGAGTGGTTCTTGCTGTGGAAACCGAGCACGCGGACCGGCTTGTTGAAGTGCGAGCCCCGGTCGTAGAAGGCGGCCCAGGTGTCCCACATGTCGACCCGCCACCCGGTGAGGATCCGGGCGGAGTCGACCACCATCGCCTCGCTGTACCCCGCGTCGAGCCCGACCGTGTGCAGCTCGAGCAGCTCGCGGCCCTGGTTCTCGTTGGGGTGCTCCTTGTCGGAGACGGCGTTGCCGAGGTACATGCCCATGGCCGGATGGACGCTCACCGCCTGCAGCAGCGACTCGAACGAGCCGAGGGCACGGGCCCGGATGGCGTTCCCGTAGGGCACCCGCCAGGTGTAGACGCCGTCGGCACTGACGGGCACGTTGAAGTGGTTCTCCCAGAACTCGGCCATCGTCTCCAGCACCTGACGCTGGCTCTTCATCCGGCGCAGCAGCAGGGAGTTCTGGTAGTCCGCCATCACCACCCAGCCGCCCACCCGGCCGCTGTCGTTCTCGGAGGCGATCCGCGCCGGGGACCACTTCAGGTGTGGGAACCATGAGGCGAGGGCGTCCCCGGCCGGGTCCTTCACCCGGTCGGCCGTGAGCTGCCACTCGAACCACTTCTGGGCGCCGCCATGGGCCTGGACCTGCTTCGCGAGCGCCGGGGTGACGCCGTACGAGAAGCGGCCGACGAGGTGGCGCGCCTGCGTCGACAGGAGGGCGTCGCCGGGGTGGTGTGCTGCGGCGGACGCCGTGCCCTCGAGACCTGTGGCGGCAACGGCTCCGGCTGCCAGTCCCGCGCCGGCCAGGACGGTACGCCGGGCGGTCGGGTGTCCCGTGCTGTCGGCACCTGCCATGGTCGGGGCTCTCCCATCGTGCGCTCGCCGCGTGGAGCCCCCAGGTCGCGCGGCCACGTATGTCTCAGAGGTCGAGGACACGGTAGGGCCTGGTCAGACGACGCGGCCAGGAAACGCCCAGATTCGCCACGCGCCGTTCATCGGCCGGACGCGCGATGTCCTCCTTCCGGCGGGTGCCTTTCCAGGTACCGCGAGTTATGGTCGTAGCGATGATCTGGGGGAGATCGAGGACTCGGGACCTGTCGCCGGCCGTCCGCCTACGACGGGCGCGCATGCGAGCCCTGGCGACCCCGTGCGTCGTGGCCGTCGTGGCCGCATTCATGGTCGCTGACGGCCGGGTACCCGACCAGGCGGTCCTCGCCGGCGGCCCAGTCGCGCCGGCCCCGCTGACACCACCCGCGACCGTCCCGCCCGGCGTCCACGTCCCCGGCTCCCACGTCGTGCGTTCCCCGGCATCCGTCTCCCCGCCCGACACCTTCCCGGCGGGGCTGGGCCTGCAGTCGATCCCCGAGCCCGCGCTGGCGGCCTACCAGCGGGCGGCGGTCGTCATCGACGCCGCCGACCACGCCTGCCGCCTCGACTGGACGTTGCTCGCCGGGATCGGGCAGGTGGAGTCCGACCACGGCCAGGCCGGTGGCAGCCATCTCGCCGGCAACGGGGTGGCGCACCCCGCGATCGTCGGTGTCCGGCTCGACGGTCGGCACGGCACCTCGCTGGTGCGCGACACCGACGCCGGCCGCCTCGACGGTGACCGCCGCTTCGACCGCGCGGTCGGGCCGATGCAGTTCCTGCCGTCGACCTGGGCCGCCGTCGCGGTCGACGGTGACGCCAACGGGACTCGCAACGTCGAGGACATCGACGACGCCGCACTCGGTTCCGCTGTCTATCTGTGCGCCGGTGGCGGAGACCTCTCGACGTCCGCCGGTGCCCGGGCCGCCCTGCTGCGCTACAACCACAGCCAGGCCTACGTCGCGCGGGTGATGGCCGTGGCGAACGCCCTGCGGCGGACCGACCTCTTCACCACGGTCACCACGCTGCCGGTGCTCCCGCTCCGCGCGCACCAGCAGGGACCCGCCGGTGAACAGACGCCGTCGGCGAGCACCGCGCCCCACCCGTCGCCGAGCGGCGAGCCGACCTCGAGCCCGACCAGCCACCCGACGTCCGGTCCGTCGGGCGGTCCCACCTCGAGCCCCACCTCCGGACCGTCGGGCGGTCCCACCTCGAGCCCCACGTCGAGTCCCACCGGCGACCCCACAGGCAGCCCCACCTCGAGCCCCACCAGCAGCCCGACCGCGACCCCGACCGACCAGCCGGTCATCCCCGACCCGGTCCCGGACGCCCTCGCCGGCCTCACCCCGGAACAGATCCAGGCCATCGACGACGGTTGGCTCGCGTGCGTCGGCACGCTTCCGCACGACTGGACGTTCGACCAGATGCAGTCCTGCCTCGCCGACCAGCTCGCCGTACCCCTCGACGATCCCGACCTGGCGACGTTCCTGCAGTGGGCGATCGACCAGGGGCTGGTGCCCGGTCGTGAGGAGTCCGCGGGAGGGCCCTGACCGACCCCGCCGATTCCCGTCGACCCAGGGGTGGCTCGGTAGAGTCACCGTCAGCATCTCCGAGTCCGAAGGACCCTGACCCGCCTATGGACGGCTCTGACAGTCGCCCTCATCCACGCTTCCCCTGCTCGACGGGCGACGTCCCGTGCTGACCGCCTGGATCCTCCTCGGCGTCTCACTCCTCCTCGTGGTCGCCGCAGGCGTCTTCGTCGCCGCGGAGTTCTCCTTCGTGACGGTCGACCGCAACAAGGTCGCCCAGGCCGCAGCGGCGGGTGATGCGCCCGCGGCCGGCGTCCAGCGAGCCCTGCGGTCGCTGTCGACGCAGCTCTCCGGCGCCCAGGTCGGCATCACGATCACCAACCTCGCCATCGGCTTCCTCGCCGAGCCCGCCATCGCCGAGCTCATCGACGGTCCCCTGGAGGCGGCAGGGCTGCCCGCGGGAGCGGTCCGGCCGGTGGCCGTGGCGATCGGGCTGACGGTGAGCTCGCTGGTGACCATGGTGTTCGCGGAGCTGGTGCCCAAGAACCTCGCGATCGCCCGCCCGATGGAGACCGCCCGGGCCACCCAGGGGTTCCAGCGCATGTTCACCGCGGTGATGCGGGTGCCGATCCGGCTGCTCAACGGCTCGGCCAACGCCATCGTGAGGCGACTCGGGATGGAGCCGCAGGAGGAGCTGCGCTCGGCACGTTCGTCCACCGAGCTGGCGTCGCTGATCTCGCGCTCCGCCGACGAGGGCACCCTCGACCCCGACACCGCCGAGCTCATGGAGCGCTCGGTGGAGTTCGGCAGCCGGACCGCGGGGGAGATCATGACCCCGCGGGTGCGCACCATCAGCCTCGAGACCAACGACCGAGCGTGGTCCATCATCGAGCTCGCCCGCGAGACGGGGCACTCCCGCTTCCCCGTCCTCGACCACGACGACGCCGTGGTCGGCACCGTGCACGTGAAGCACGCGGTGGCACTGCCGATCGCGGAGCGTCAGACCACGCGCGTCAAGCACCTGATGACCCGCCCGATCGTGGTGCCCGACTCACTGCGGCTGGACCCGTTGCTGACCCTCCTGCGGCAGGAGGGCCAGCTCGCCGTCGTCCTCGACGAGTACGGCGACCAGGCGGGCATCGTGACCATCGAGGACGTGATCGAGGAGATCGTCGGTGACATCTCCGACGAGCACGACCGCCTCAGTGACCGCGCGCGCCCCCGGCCCGACGGCTCCTGGTCGCTGTCCGGTCTGCTGCGTCCCGACGAGGTCGAGGACCTCACCGGCATCGAGCTGCCCGACCACGAGGACTACGACACGGTCGCCGGGCTCGTGCTCCGGGTGCTCGGCCGCGTACCCGAGCGCGGCGACGTGGCCGAGGTCCCGGTGCCGGACCGCAGCGACCCCGACCAGCCCGAGCGCCAGCAGCTCGCCGTCCTCACCGTCGAGCACATGGACGGCCTCCGCATCGACCAGCTGACCCTGCGCGTGCTCGACGGCCCCGGCCCTGACGGCGGCCAGCTCGGGCGCGGGGGTGACGACGCATGAGCAGCAGTACGGCGGTCCTCCTCGCGATCCTGCTCCTGTTCGGCAACGCGTTCTTCGTCGCCGCGGAGTTCGCCCTCGTCTCGGCTCGTCGTACGCAGATCGAGCCGCGTGCGGAGGAAGGGTCCCGCTTCGCCCGCACCACGCTGCGCGCCATGGAGAACATGTCGCTGGTGATCGGCGTCAACCAGCTCGGCATCACGGTGTGCTCGCTGGTGCTCGGTGCCGTGGCGGAGCCGACCGCCGCTCACCTGCTCCAGCCTCCCCTCGAGGCCCTGCACGTCCCTCCGTCGTTGATCCACCCGATCGCGTTCGCGATCGGCCTGGCGGTCGTGGTCTACCTCCACGTCGTGCTCGGCGAGATGATCCCGAAGAACATCGCCCTGGCCGGCCCCGACCGCGCCGCCCTGGTGCTCGGCACTCCGATCTGGGCGATCGTGTCGGTGACCCGGCCGGTGATCACCGGTGTGAACGCCCTCGCCTCGGGAGTGCTGCGGCTGTTCGGGGTGAGCCTCATGGACGAGGTGAGCTCGACGTACACCCGTGAGGAGGTCGCCGCCCTCGTCGAGGAGTCGCGCGGCGAGGGCCTGCTCGAGGACGGCGAGTACGACCGGCTGTCGGGCGCCCTGGGCTTCACCGAGAAGACCGTCGAGACCGTCCTGATGCCTCCCGAGACGCTCGAGACCGTACGTCGTGGCTCGACCGGGGCGGGCGTCGAGGCGTTGTGTGCCGCGACCGGGTTCAGCCGCTTCCCGGTCGTCGGTGACGAAGGCGAGCTGCTCGGCTACCTCCACATCAAGGACGTGCTCGAGACCGACGAGGAGCGACGCCAACGCGCGATCGACGACAAGTGGATCCGCCCCTTCGCGCTGGTCCGCGACGACGATCTCCTGCACGACACCTTGGAGAAGCTGCAACGGCGCGGTGCGCACATGGCCAGGGTCGTCGACGCCTCCGGAGCCACCCGCGGGGTGGCGACCCTGGAGGACGTGATCGAGGAGCTGGTGGGCGAGATCCGCGACAGTGCCCACCTCGAGTTCCCGACACCGCCCAGGGGCGGTGGGACGCGTGGTGCGGACGGTTAGGGTGTCCCCGGCGGAT
>Ga0302263_10000089_pt1 | contig 38598 bp, 31 predicted proteins | sample II_Fen_N1_4_FD_194564 | JGI IMG/M metagenome (GOLD analysis project Ga0302263, IMG submission 194564) | Peat permafrost microbial communities from Stordalen Mire near Abisko, Sweden - II_Fen_N1_4 | ecosystem: Environmental > Terrestrial > Soil > Wetlands > Permafrost | place: Sweden: Abisko... | reverse complement strand
GGCGGAGTGCCGGCGCAGCGCATCGGCCTGTCCGCGACGGTCCGACCGGTCGACTCGGTGGCGGCGTTCCTCGGCGGCGCGCGGACCCTGGCCGACGGCGGGCGGCGGGTGGTCGTCGTGCAACCGCCCGCGGACAAGCGCATCGAGGTCGAGGTGGTCGTGCCGGTGCCCGACCTCGCGGAGCCGGGCCTCGCGCCGGGCGCGGGTCCGGGCGCCGCCGACGCAGCGGGCGACGACCCCTCGTCCGGGGCGCCCACCGCCCGGGCGTCGATCTGGCCGCACGTCGAGGAGCGCGTGGTCGACCTCGTCGCCGCGCACCGCTCCACGCTGGTGTTCACCAACTCCCGGCGCGGCGCGGAGCGGTTGACCAGCCGGATCAATGAGGTGTGGGCCGCGCGCCAGGGCGCCGACGTGGCGGACCCGGGGGCCGCGCAGCCCGCGTCCGCGCCGGGACAGTCCGGCACGTCGGCGGGCGTCGACACGCGGGACGCGAACACCATCCTGGCCCGCGCGCACCACGGGTCCATGAGTCGCGCGGAGCGCACCCGCACCGAGTCCGAGCTCAAGGCCGGCCGGCTGCCGGCGGTGGTCGCGACCAGCTCCCTGGAGCTCGGCATCGACATGGGCGCGGTGGACCTCGTCGTGCAGGTCGGCACACCGCCCTCGGTGGCGAGCGGCCTGCAACGGATCGGACGGGCCGGGCACCAGGTGGGCGCCGTCTCGCACGGCGTGGTGTTCCCGACGTTCCGCGGCGAGCTGGTGCCCGCCGCCGTCACCGCCGAACGCATGGTGTCCGGCTCCATCGAGGCGCTCTCGGTGCCGGCCAACCCGCTCGACGTGCTGGCCCAGCAGGTGGTGGCGATGGTCGCGGTCGACGACTGGGCGACCGCCGACCTCGCCCGCGTGGTGCGGCGCGCCGCGCCGTTCGCGCACCTGGGGGACGCGACCCTGCACGCCGTGCTCGACATGCTGGCGGGCCGCTACCCCAGCGAGGACTTCGCGGGCCTGCGCCCACGCCTGGTGTGGGACCGCGTGGCCGACGTGCTCACCGCGCGCCCCGGCGCGCTGCGGCTGGCCGTCACCAGCGGTGGCACCATCCCCGACCGTGGCCTGTTCGGCGTCTTCCTCGCCGCCGGCGCCACCACCGCCGACGTCCCGGTGGACCCGGAGCGGACCGGCGGGCGGGTGCGCGGCGGGCGCCGGGTCGGTGAGCTCGACGAGGAGATGGTCTACGAGTCGCGGGTTGGGGACACGTTCACGCTCGGCTCCAGCACCTGGCGGATCACCGAGATCACGGCGGACCGCGTGCTCGTCACGCCCGCGCCGGGCCTGCCGGGCCGGCTGCCGTTCTGGAAGGGCGACTCCCCCGGCCGGCCGGCCGAGCTGGGCGCCGCGATGGGGGCGTGGGTGCGCGAGCTGCTGGCCCTGCCGGACGAGGACGCGCGGTCACGGGTCGCTCGCGCCGGCCTCGACCCGTGGGCGGCCGACAACCTCGTCGGCTACCTGCACGAGCAGCGCGCGGCGACGGGCGAGGTGCCGTCGGACACCACCGTGGTGCTCGAGCGGTTCCGCGACGAGCTCGGCGACTGGCGGATCGTCGTGCACTCCCCGTACGGCGCGCGGGTGCACGCCCCGTGGGCGCTGATCCTCGGTGGTCGGCTGCGGGAGCGGTACGGCGTGGACGCGGCGGTGATGCACGCCGACGACGGCATCGTGCTGCGGCTGCCCGACCAGCTCGAGCTCGGGCTCGACGAGGCGGACGGTGCGGGCGGCCCCGGGATCGAGCTCGACGACCTGCTGGTCGACCCCGACGACGTGCAGCGGGCGGTGCGCGACGAGCTGGCCGGATCGGCGATGTTCGGCGCCCGGTTCCGCGAGGCCGCCGCTCGGGCCCTGCTGCTGCCGCCGCGCCGGCCGGACCGCCGCCAGCCGCTGTGGCAGCAGCGTCAGCGCTCGGCGCAGCTGCTGACCGTCGCCTCGCAGTACCCGGACTTCCCGATCCTGCTCGAGGCGGTGCGGGAGTGCCTGCAGGACGACATGGACACCGCCGCGCTGTCCACGCTGATGCGCGACGTCGCCGGAGGCCGGGTGCGGGTGGTCGACGTGACGACCGCACACCCGTCGCCGTTCGCCCAGTCGCTGCTGTTCGGCTACACCGCGCAGTTCCTCTACGACGGCGACGCGCCGCTGGCCGAACGTCGGGCGGCCGCCCTGTCGCTGGACCCGACGCTGCTGGCGGAGCTGCTCGGCCAGGGCGGGCAGTCGCAGCTGGCCGACCTGCTGGACCCGGCGGCGGTGCAGCGCACCGAGGCCGAGCTGGCCGGCCTCGCGGAGGACCGGCAGGCCGGCACGCTGGAGCAGCTGGCCGACGTGCTGCGCAGGCACGGGCCGCTGCCGCCGGACGAGGTGCGCACCCGCGTGCGTCCCGAGGTGCGCCACGAGGTGGATGCCTGGCTCGCCACGCTGGAGGGCGCCCGGCGGCTGATCCGGGTACGCCTGGCCGGCGTGGGCAGCGAGCACGGCGAGCAGTGGGCCGCCATCGAGGACGCCGGCCGGCTCCGGGATGCCCTGGGTGTCGCACTGCCGGTCGGCGTCCCCGAGGTGTTCACCGAGGTGGTCCCCGATCCGCTGGGCGATCTGCTGCGCCGGCATGCGCGCACCCACGGACCGTTCACCGTGGCCCAGGTGGCGGCGCGCTTCGGGCTCGGTGTCGCCGTGATGGGCGAGGTGGCGCGCAGGCTCGAGGAGCGCGGCGTGCTGGTGAGCGGCCGGCTGCGGCCCGAGGCCCTCGGCGGTACCGGTGACGACCTGTGCGATGCGGATGTGCTGCGTACGCTGCGCCGGCGCTCGCTCGCCGCGCTGCGCGCCGAGGTCGAACCCGTGCCGCCCCGCGCGCTGGGGCTCTTCCTGCCGCGGTGGCAGGGCGTGGCGGCGTCGGCCGGACGTGGCGGGCACCTGTCGGCGTCCGGGGCGCTGCGCGGCGTCGACGGTGTCGCGCGGGTCGTCGAACAGCTGGCCGGTGCGGTGCTGCCGGCGTCGGCGCTGGAGACCTGGGTGCTGCCGGCCCGGATCGACGGCTACGCCCCTGCGATGCTCGACGAGCTGATGGCCGCCGGTGAGGTCGTCTGGGCCGGGCACGGAGCACTGGCGGGCCATGATGGCCTGGTCAGCCTGCATCCCGCCGCGGTGGCCGACCTGACGCTGCCCCCGCTGGACACCGACGACCCGACCGATGCCGTCGAGCTCGCCGTCCTGGACGCCCTGGCCGGCGGGGCCGCCTGGTTCTGGCCCGCGCTCGCGGACCGGGTCCGGACGACGCTCGCGTCGGGCGCCGCGGACGCGGACCGGGACGCGGACGCGGACCCGGACCGGGACGCGGACGCGGACGGGCTCGCGCAGGTCTCCGGCGCACGGGTGCTCGACGCGCTGTGGGCGCTGGTATGGGCGGGGCGCGTGACGAACGACGGGCTGGTGCCGCTGCGGGCCTGGCTCGGCTCCGGCTCGACCGCGCACCGTGCCCGCCCGACGAGCCCACGGGGACGCGCGCTGCGGCCCCGGCTCGCCCTGCGGGCTCCCGCGCGTCTCGGGGTCGTGGGGCCCGCGGCGGGCCGCATCGGCGCAGGGCTCGACGCGACGGGACGTGGCGCCGGCCGCTGGTCGCTGCTGCCCGCCCGCGAGGCCGACCCCACGCTGCGCGCCCACGCGCTCGCCGCCCAGCTGCTCGACCGCCATGGCGTGCTCACCCGGGCCGTGGCACCGGCCGAGGGCGTGTCGGGACGGTTCGGGGACGTGTACCGGGTGCTGTCCGCCCTCGAGCACGCCGGTCAGGTGCGACGCGGCTACTTCGTCGAGCACCTCGGCGGGTCCCAGTTCGCGCTCCCGGGTGCCGTCGACCGGCTGCGCGCCGACGCCCGCCTCGTCGAGCGCCACGGCGACGCGACCCAGGCTGGCGATCCGGTCACCGGTGCTCCCGGTGCCGCCGGCCCGGCCGAGGTCGTCGCCCTCGCCGCGACCGACCCCGCCAACCCCTACGGGGCCGCCCTGCCGTGGCCCGATCCGGAGGCGGCCACGGCGGGCGGTACTGCCACCGGGCACCGTCCGGGGCGCAAGGCTGGCGCCCTCGTGGTGCTCGTCGACGGCGCGCTGACGCTCTACGTCGAGCGGGGCGGCCGGACCACGCTGACGTTCACGCCGGACGAGCCTGCGCTGCGTGCCGCGGCCGACGCGTTGGCCGGCGCCGTCCGGTCCGGGCGCACCGGCCGGCTGACCGTGGCCCGCGTGGACGGCGTGCCGGTGCTCGGCGGCGCGCTGCACGGCCCGCTCGGCCAGGCCCTGGCCGCCGCCGGTTTCGCGCCCACGCCCCAGGGCCTGAGGTTGCGGGGCCCGTCGTGACGGCCACGGTCGCCGATGCCCGAGGGTGACGTGCTGCGGCGGACGGCCGCCGCCCTGGACGCGGCGCTGGCCGGCCGCCCCCTGGTCCGCGCCGACCTGCGGTGGCCCACCGCGGCAGCCGCCGACCTGACCGGTGCCGTCGTGCTGGGCACCCGCCCGTACGGCAAGCACCTGCTCACCAGGCTCGACGACGGCCGCACGCTGCACACGCACTTGCGGATGGACGGGCGCTGGTACGTGGTGCCCACCGACGACGTGCGGTCGGCCGCCCGATCACCCCGGGTCCGCGCCGTGCTGGCGTCGGCCGACGTCACCGCGGTCGGCGACGGGCTGGGGATGCTCGATCTGGTCCGCACCCGCGACGAGCACACCCTGGTGGGGCACCTCGGCCCGGACCTGCTGGACGACGGGTTCGACCCCGACGACCCCACCCGCACCGGGCTGCCACCGGGTCGCTCCGGCCCGGTCGGCATCGACGCGCCGGGCGCCCGGTCCACCGGCCCCGGCCAGGGTCTGGACGAGGCGCTGGTCCGTCTGGGCGCGGACCGTGACCGGCCGGTCGGCGAGGTGCTCCTCGACCAGCACGTCGTCGCCGGCATCGGCACGATCTACATGGCCGAGTCCCTGTTCGTCGAGCGCATCTGGCCCTGGACCCCCGTGGCGGGGCTCCGCGACCCGCGCCGGCTGCTGCTGCGCGCCCGCGCGCTGATGGCGACCGCGGTCCGCTCGGGGCGGCCACCAGGGCGGGTGCACGGCCGGGCCCGACGCCCGTGCCCGCGCTGCGGGACGTCGGTACGCCGCGGCCTGGTACGGGAGCCCCCGATGGAGCGACCGGTGTTCTGGTGCCCGCGCTGCCAACCCGCTCCCTGAGCGGTCAGCCCACCGGCGCCAGTGCGGCGTCCCAGCCGTTCCGACCGCGGACGGCGGCCGCCAGGTCGACCGGCACCGTGTCCGGGATGAACAGGCCCTCGGCCACCGCGATGCGGTCGCTCACCTCGCGCAGCACGATCGACATCGGCACGTCGAGCGCCTCGCAGATGCTCCCGAGCAGCTCCGACGACGCCTCTTTCTGCCCACGCTCGACCTCACTGAGGTACCCCAGGGAGACCCGGGCCGTGGACGACACCTCGCGCAGGGTCCGGCCCTGCCGCTGCCGCGCGTCGCGCAGCACGTCGCCGATCTCTCGTCGTAGGACGACCATCCGGGCTCCCCCCTTCGCGTCTCGTTCGCCGGCAGCCGGGCGTAGCGCCCCGCCGACGTCCACCGCACCATCTCTGCCCGCGCCCGGCCGCACCTGCGCCGGACGAGTTCCACCGTACCGTGCGGCTCCGACACGCGCCCCGAGGGGGCGGCCCGGGGGCCGATTCATCATCACGGCGGTTCTAACGCGGCACCGCGCTCCCGTGTTCCCGGACGACGACGAGCGCGAGGCGGATCGCCCGGTCGACGGCCGCGGCCCGCACGGCGGCCCGTCCTCCCGGCAGGTGCAGCGACTCGACGCGCACACCGAGCGGGGTCGCCACGGCGACGTGCACCGTTCCCGGTGGCAGGCCGTCCTGGGCGTCGGGGCCGGCCACGCCCGTCGTCGCCAGGCCGACGTCGGCGGACAACCGCTCACGTACCCCGGCCGCCATCGCCGCCGCGACGTCGGGGTCCACCGCGCCGCGCGCGTCGAGCAGCACGTCGTCGACCCCTAGCAACCGGGCCTTGAGGTCGGTGGCGTAGGCCGTGATGCCGCCCCGGAGCACGCGTGAGGCGCCCGGCACCGCCACCAGGGCCGAGCAGACCGCTCCCCCGGTGAGCGACTCCGCGACGGCCAGGCTCCAGCCACGGCGCTCCAGCGCGGTCAGCAGCTCCGCCGCCACGTGCTCCACCCCGGTCCCCGTCACCGCCCGCCGGTCCGGGGCAACGCCGCGGCCCGCCGCACCCGGACAGCGGTCCGCACGTAGTCCAGACCGGTCACCACGGTGACCACCACCGCGGCGATGAGCACCGTCCAGGCCAGCACGGTGACGAACGCCGGCAGGTGGTGCAACGGCAGCAGGAACAGGGTGATCGCCACGGACTGCAGCACGGTCTTGAGCTTGCCCCCGCGCGAGGCCGGGAGCACCACGTAGCGCAGCAGGAAGAAGCGCATCACCGTGATGCCGATCTCCCGCACGCCGATGACGATGGTGACCCACCACGGCAGGTCATCGAGCAGCGACAGGCACACCAGCGCCGTGCCGATCAGCAGCTTGTCGGCGATGGGGTCGAGCATCTTGCCCAGGTCGGTGATCAGCTCGTACCGGCGCGCCAGCCAGCCGTCGAGGCGGTCCGTCGCCGCGGCGAGGACGAAGATCACCAGCGCGACCAGCCGCAGGCGGTCGTTGCTGCCGCCGTCCCACAGCAGAGCGGCCGCGAACGCCGGGACCACCACGATGCGCAGCGCCGTGATCGCGTTCGCGACGTTCCACCTCGATGCTCTGCCCTCGGCCACCCGGTCAGCCTAGAGGGGCGCGCGCATCCCGCCGGCTGCCCGGGCCGCACCGCCGGACCACGTATCCTTCGCCCGTGAGGCACGCCCGGTCCCGACGGCGCCCGATGGCCCCCGCGGTCGTCGGCGCGCTGATCGTCGTCGTGCTGGCCGGTGCCGCTGCCGCAGCGGCCTCACTGCCGGGTCGCGATGCTCCCGACACTGGCGCCGCGGCGCAGCCCGGCACGAGCGCCATCGCGACCCCGACGCCCACCGCCACCCCCACCCCGACGCCCACGCCGACCCCGACCCCCGACCCGGACGCCGAGTTCACCATCGTCGCTGCCGGGGACGTGCTCCCCCACCAGCCCGTCCTCACGGACGCGCGCGCGGGCGCCGGCTACGACTTCTCCGCCGAGCTCGCTCCGCTCGACGCGTGGGTGTCCGCCGCCGACCTGGCGCTGTGCCACCTCGAGGTGCCGATCGCGCCGGCGGGCCGGGCCCCCAGCGGCTACCCCGTCTTCGGCGCGCCCGCCGAGATCGCCACCGACCTCAAGGAGCAGGGCTGGGACGGCTGCTCCACGGCGTCGAACCACTCGGTCGACCGCGGGTTCGCGGGCGTGACCGCCACGCTGGACGCGATGGACGCCGTCGGGCTCGGCCACGTCGGCACGGCGCGCACCGCGCTCGAGGAGAGCCAGCCCCAGCTCTACCGGCTCGAGCGCGCGGGCCAGACGATCACCGTCGCGCACATCGCCGCCGCGTACGGCACCAACGGCATGCCGGTCGACGCCGACAAGCCCTGGTCGATCGACCTCATCGACGTCCCCCGGATGATCGCCGAGGCGACCGCCGCCCGCGCCGCCGGCGCCGACCTCGTCGTCGCCAGCGTGCACTGCTGCACGGAGTACCGGACGGCACCGACGGACCAGCAGGTGGCCGTCGACCAGGCGCTGGCCGACTCCGGGGTGATCGACCTGCTCATCGGGCACCACGCCCACGTGCCGCAGCCCGTCGCGCTCCTTGCCGGCGGTCCGCGGGGTGAGGGCATGTGGGTCGCCTACGGCCTGGGCAACTACATCTCCAACCAGGACGAGAACTGCTGCAGCGCGGACACCGCCGGCGGCCTGCTGCTGACGGCGCACGTGGAGAAGACCGGGGCGTTCCCCGCGCAGGGGATCCCCGCCGGACCGGCCCGCGTCACCGGCGTGGAATGGACCCCGATCACCGTCGACCGGCTCGGCGGCCACCAGGTGCATGCGCTGACCGAGATCGCCGGCGGCACCGCCACCCTGTCGGCCGCCAAGGTCGCCGACCGCGTCGCCCGGGTCCGGGCCGCCGCCGGGGCCGCGGCACCGGAGCGCACCACACCGGTCGCCGCGACCGGACCCGCACCGACGGTCGTCCCCCGGCCCGCCGGTTGACGAGTCGGGCGCTCGGCTCGGCTCAGGCAGGTGCCGGCTGAGCGCTCCCGTACAGCCAGCCCTGGCCGTACTTCCACCCGTTGGCGTGCAGGAACTGCGCCTGGGCCTCGTACTCGATGCCCTCGGCGATGGTGACCATCGCCAGCTCGCGGGCCAGCGCCCCGAGCGCTCGGGCCACCCGACCGGCCGTCGGGTCGGAGGGGATGCCCGCGGTGAACGACATGTCGAGCTTCACCCCCGCCACCGGCAGGTCGCGCAGGTAGGACAGCGGTGAGGCGCCCGTGCCGAAGTCGTCGAGCAGCACCGGCACGCCGGCAGCGGACAGCTGGGTGAGCTCGTGGCGGATCCGCGTGCCGGACACCACCAACGACGCCTCGGTCAGCTCCACCACCAGCCGCCCCGGCGCGATGCGGTGCCGCGACATCTCCGAGAGCAGCGAGGTGGCGAACGTGCCGTCGCCGAGCTGCTCCGCCGAGACGTTCAGCGAGGCCCACCGGCCGTCCGCCCCGGTGCGAGCCAGCAGGCCGACCACCTGGTCGACCACCAGGCTGGACAGGCCGTGCAGGATCCCCGCCTCCTGCGCGTAGGGCAGGAACGCGCCCGGAAGCAGCAGACCGCGGCGGGGGTGCTGCCAGCGCAGCAGCGCCTCGTAGCCGACCACCCGCGAGTCGGCCAGGTCGACGATCGGCTGGTAGTGCACGACGAACTGGTCCTCCGCGATCGCCAGCGCCAGCTCGCGCAGCACGCCGGTGCTGGAGGCGACCGCCATCGACGGGTCGTACACCTCGGTCCGCGACTTGCCGGCAGCCTTGGCCCGGTACAGGGCGGCGTCGGCGGCGGCGAGCAGGGCCGGCGCCCCGCCCTCGATCGTCTCCGGGTCGGCCGTCGCGATGCCGATGCTCGCCGCCACGGTGAGCCGTCGGCGGTCGATCCGCACCGGTTCCCGTAGCGCGGCGTGCACCGCAGAGGCGACCTCGAACACCGCCTTGGCGGCGTCGTCGTCCTGCACCACGACGACGAACTCGTCGCCGCCGAGCCGGGCCACCGAGCCGCGGCGCGCGGCCGCCGCCCGCAGCACCCCGGCGACGTGCACCAGCACCTCGTCGCCGGCCGCGTGGCCGTAGCGGTCATTGATCGCCTTGAAGCCGTCGAGGTCGCAGGCCAGCACCGCCACCCGCTCGGCCGCCTCCGGCTGCTCGAGCACGGCCTGCAGCACCTCCTGCAGCAACGTGCGGTTCGCCAGGCCGGTCAGGGGGTCGTGCATGGCCCGGTGCGCCAGCATCTCGGCCTTGAGCTTGCTCTCGGTGGCGTCCCGGACCTGGACGACGAAGTGGTCCGGCTGCCCGTCCGCGGCCCGCACCAGCGCCGCATCCATGACCACCCACACCAGGTGCCCGTCGGCCCGGCGCCACCGCTTCTCCAGGGAGAAGCGGTGCTGCTCCCCCCCGAGCAGTCGGTCGATCTGCAGCCGTTCGACCGCGCGGTCCTCCGGTGCGGTCAGCTCGTCCAACGGGTACCCGTGCATGGCGTCGGCGTGCGTGCCGAGCAGCTCGGCGAGCGACGCGTTCGCCTCGGTGACGCGCCAGTCCAGTCCGACCAGCGCCATCCCGATCGGCGCGTTCTCCATCGCCACCCGGAACTGCTGCTCGCTGCGGCTGAGCGCCTGCTCCGTCTCGCGGCGACCGGTGACGTCCACCACGGTGGTCAGCACCGCCGCCGAGTCGCCGTCCCCGGCGGGCACCAGGCGGCTCGCCACCTGCACCATCCGCACGCGACGGACCGTCGAGCCCTGCTCCGCGACCCCCACGACGAGGGGCACGTCTCCGACGCCGGTCCGCATGCCGAGCACCGCCGCCGGATTCATCGACAGCCCCTGCTCGTTGACCAGCACCAGCGGCAGCTCGTTCACGCCCCGTCCGATGGTCTCCGACATAGCGACACCGAGGACGCTCGCGGCCCGCTCGGAGATGTCGAGCACCCGGCCGGACAACGACTGCACCAGCACGCCCTCCCGGGTGACCGACTGCAGCGCGTCGTAGCGGTGCCGCAGCTCGCGGGCGAGTGCCAGCAGCTCTTCGGAGCGGTGGGCGTGCCGTCGCTCACGCCCGAGCAGCACCAGCACGGCGAGCAGCGCGATGACCGCAACGGCGGCGATGAGGACCCACAGACCGGTCGCGCCGGAGTCGGCGCCGAACGGCGTCACCAGGTCCGGCCGGATCGGGGCCCGGTCTCGTCCTCCGTCTCGGAGTCGTCGTCCTCGTCCCCCTCCTGCGGCCCCGCGCCCCGCAGCATGGCGAGGGTGCCGGGGAGGTCGTCCGGGCGCACCAGCACGTCACGGGCCTTCGACCCCTCGGAGGGCCCGACGATCTCCCGCGACTCCAGCAGGTCCATCAGCCGGCCCGCCTTGGCGAACCCGACCCGCAGCTTGCGCTGCAGCATCGAGGTCGAGCCGAACTGGGTGGTGATCACCAGCTCGGCGGCCTGCAGCAGCAGGTCGAGGTCGTCGCCGATGTCGTCGTCCACCTGCTGCCGGGCGGGGGCGGCGGTCACGTCGGGCCGGTAGACCGGCTTGAGCTGGCGCTTCACGTGCTCGACGACCGCGTGGATCTCGGACTCGGTCACCCACGCGCCCTGGGTGCGCATCGGCTTCGCCGCCCCCATCGGCAGGAACAGCGCGTCACCCTGGCCGATGAGCTTCTCGGCGCCCGGCTGGTCGAGCACCACGCGCGAGTCGGTCAGCGACGACGTGGCGAACGCCAGCCGCGACGGCACGTTCGCCTTGATCACGCCGGTGACCACGTCGACCGAGGGCCGCTGCGTGGCGAGCACGAGGTGGATGCCTGCGGCGCGGGCCAGCTGGGTGATGCGCTGGATGGACGCCTCGACGTCCCGCGGCGCGACCATCATGAGGTCGGCCAGCTCGTCGACGATCACCAGCAGGTAGGGGTAGGGCGCGATCTTGCGCTCGGAGCCCGGCAGCGGCTTGACCTTGCCCGCACGCACCGCGGCGTTGAAGTCGTCGACGTGCTTGTAGCCGAACGCCGCGAGGTCGTCGTACCGCGACTCCATCTCCCGGACCACCCACTCCAGGGCCTCGGCGGCCTTCTTGGGGTTGGTGATGATGGGGGTGATGAGGTGCGGCACGCCCTCGTACACGGTGAGCTCGACCCGCTTCGGGTCGACGAGGATCATCCGGACCTGGTCCGGCGTCGCCCGCATGAGCACCGAGATGATCATCGCGTTGACGAAGCTGGACTTGCCGGACCCGGTGGCGCCCGCAACCAGCAGGTGCGGCATCTTCGCCAGGTTGGCGACGACGTAGCCACCCTCGACGTCCTTGCCGACCCCGACGATCATCGGGTGCTCGCTGCGCTTGGCGGCGGCCGAGCGCAGCACGTCCCCCAGCGCGACGGTCTCGCGATCCAGGTTGGGGATCTCGATGCCGATCGCCGACTTGCCGGGGATCGGCGACAGGATCCGCACGTCGGCGCTGGCCACCGCGTACGCGATGTTCTTGCTCAGCGCGGTCACCCGCTCGACCTTGACCGCCTGGCCGAGCTCGACCTCGTACCGGGTCACCGTGGGTCCGCGGGTGAAGCCCGTCACCTGGGCGTCGATCTCGAACTGCTCCAGCACGCTGGACAGCGCCTCGACCACGCGGTCGTTCGCCGCCGAGCGCACCTTGTGCGGGGCGCCCCTGGTCAGCACCTCCTCGGCGGGCAGCACGTACAGCACGTCCCCGCCGAGCATCGGCTGCTCGCCCCGCGGCACCCCGCGGGTGGGCGGCGCGGTGAGCGCCCGGCCGCCGACGTCGATCGCCGACGTCGGCATGGTGTCGGCCCGGCGCGCGGCCTCGAGTGCCAGCTCGCCGCCAGGGCCGTCGGCCGCGTGGGAGGACGAGGTGAGGACGCCACCTGCGCCGACGACGTCCGTCACGTCCTCGACGTGGCCGTGCGCTCCGCGACGCGCGACGATGGCGGCCCGCTCGAACGCCTCGTCACCGACGTATCCGGGCAGGCGCGCGTCGTCCGGTGCCTCGACCCGGTCCGCGCGGCGCATGCGTGCCAACAGGCCGCGGCGACGCGGCACGACCTCCGGCTCGGGCGTCGCGCTGTGCCCGGCGTTGATCACCAGCGGTGCGTCGTCGTCCGGCTCGGCGTCGTCGCGACCCCGCGTCACCAGCGAGCGCAGCCGGGGCACCACCTGGTTGACCGGCGTCGCCGTGATCACCAGCAGGCCGAAGCAGCCGAGCAGAGCCAGCAGGACGATAGCGACCACCGGGGTGAGCAAGGTGGCCAGCGGCGTCCCGACGGCGAGCCCGACCAGCCCGCCGGCCGCGCGGATCGTCGGCCAGTCGTCGGTGCCGGGCGCACCCTGGGCGACGTGCAGGATGCCGCACACCGAGACGGCCAGCGCCGCCGTGCCGATGCCGATGCGCGAGCTGGCACGGTTCTCGTCCGGGTGGCGCATGAGGCGCACCGCGAACCAGGCGAAGACGACCGGGATCGCCATCCCCACCCGGCCGAGCGCGCCGGCGACGGCGTTGTCGATGAAGGTGCCGGCGGTGCCGGACAGGCCGAACCACTCGCGCGCCGCGACCACCACCGCCAGCGCCAGCAGGGTGAAGGCCAGGCCGTCGCGGCGGTGCGCGGGGTCCAGGTCGCGGGCGCCGCGGCCGACCCGGCGTGCGGTGCCGCCGACGAGGTGGGCCATCCCCATCCAGGCGCCGCGCACGATCCGCAGCGGCAGGGCGGGACGCCGGGGTGGAGCCGACCGGGGGCCGGGCCGTCCACCGCCGGCGCGCGCCGCACCCGAGCGCGCCGAGCCCGAGCGCGCGCCGCCGGCCCCGCGCGCCGCGGTGCGCGGCGGGGGCGTGGACGTACGCGCAGCCATGATCGCCACGGTACCGGCGGCGTCCTGCCGCCGAGACGACCGGCGCGCGTGTCGCGACGCCACCTCACAGTCGGTCCAGGGTCGTCGAACGGCGCGGGGGGCCCGGCGCTCGTGCTGATCGCGCCGCAATGAGGTCGTCCGCCTGCTGTCACCAGTGGGACGATCGGCGCCATGCCCTGGGGTCCCTACCGTCGTCTGCTGCGCCTGCCGGGCGTGCTGCCGCTGGTGCTGGTGGCGCTGGTGGCCCGCATCCCGCACGCGATGACCGGGGTGGTCCTCACGCTGCACGTCGTACGCCGGATGGGGCTCGGGTACGGCCAGGCCGGCGTGGTGGCGGGCGCACTCACGGTCGGCATCGCCATCGGCGCGCCGTGGCGCGGCCGTCGGGTCGACCGGCTGGGGCTGCGCCGTGCCCTCATCCCGTCGGTCGTCGTGGAGTCCGCTGTGTGGGTGCTCGCGCCGCGGCTGGGCTACGGCGCGCTGATCGTCGCGGTGTTCCTGGCCGGCGTGTTCCTGGTGCCGGTGTTCTCGGTGGTGCGTCAGTCGCTGGCGGTGCTGGTGCCGCCCGACCAGCAGCGCACGGCGTTCGCCCTCGACTCGGTGGGCACGGAGCTGACGTTCATGCTCGCGCCCGCGATCGGGGTGCTGCTGGCCACCCAGGTGTCCACCGCCGCCGCGCTGACCGTCATCGGCGTCGCGACAGTGGGTGCCGGGCTGCTGCTCATGTGGTTCAACCCGCCTACCACCAGCGGCTCCTCGGCGGCGGTCGACGCGATCGCATCCTCAGTCGCCGCACCGCAGGCACCGGATGCCCTGGGCGCCCTGGCCACACCGCGGGTACCCGAAGCGCCGGTGACCGCGGGCGCGATCGGCTACCTGCTGGCGCCCGCGGTGCTCGTCGTGCTCGCGGCCGGCGTGGCGGCGGCGCTCGTGCTCAACGGCACGGACATCGCGATCATCGCGACGCTCAACGATGCGGGCCATGCGGGGTCGGTCGGTTGGGTGATCGCGCTGTGGTGCGCGGGCTCGGTGGTGGGCGGGCTCGTCTACGGCGCCGGCCGCCGCGACCTGCACCCGCTGGTGCTGGTCGCACTGCTGAGCGCCTGCACCCTCCCGGCCGCGCTCGCGACGACCCCGGCGCAGCTCGCCGTCGCCGTGGTGCTGGCCGGCGTGCCGTGCGCCGCGGCCCTCTCCGCCATCAACGCCTCGCTCGTCGCGGCGGTCCCGGAGGCCCGACGCGGTGAGGTGATGGGCTGGAGCGGCACCGCGGCCACCGTCGGCGCGGCGGTCGGCGCACCGACCGTCGGGCTCGTCGTCGACCGCTTCGGAGCGCAGGCCGGCTTCCTGGCTGCCGGCGTCGCCGGGCTGGCGCTGGCGCTGGGCGGCCTGCTGGTGCTCCGGGTGGTGCGGGCACGCGTCCCGGCACCACCCGTCGCACCCGCGGTCACGCCTCGACGACCACCGGGATGATCATCGGGCGGCGGCGAAGCCGGGTGGACACCCAGCGGCCGACCACGCGGCGGATCACCTGCTGCAGCTGGTAGGTGTCCACCGCGCCGCTGCGCGCTGCCGCCTCCAGCGCCGCCGTCAGCTCGGGCAGCACCTGGTCGAACGCGGAGTCGGGTTCGGCCACGCCACGGGCCTGGATCTGAGGGCCGGCCAGCACCGTCCCGTCGGCGGAGCTGACGACCGCGAAGATCGTCACGATGCCCTCGTCGCCGAGGATCCGGCGGTCCTTGAGCTCGGCCTCGGTGATCCCGCCGACGCTCGAGCCGTCGACGTACACGTACCCGCAGGGCACCGCACCGACGATCGACGCCCGGCCGTCCACCAGGTCCACCACCACGCCGTCCTCGGCGAGCATGACGCGCTCGGGCGGGACGCCCGTCGCCACGGCGAGCGACCCGGCCGCCACCAGGTGTCGGACCTCGCCGTGGATCGGCATGACGTTGCGTGGCCGCAGCACGTTGAGGCAGTAGACGAGCTCGCCGGCGGCCGCGTGACCCGACACGTGCACCTTGGCGTTCCCGGAGTGCACCACACGGGCACCGAGCCTGGTCAGCCCGTTGATCACGCGGTACACGGCGTTCTCGTTCCCCGGGATCAGGCTGGACGCGAGGATGACCGTGTCGCCGGGGCCGACGGAGATCTTGTGGTCACCGTTGGCGATCCGGGACAGCGCCGCCATCGGCTCGCCCTGCGAACCGGTGCACATCAGCACCAGGTCCTCGTTCGGCACGTCACCGATCTGCTTCTGGTCGATGAGCACGCCGGGCGGGACGGTGAGGTAGCCCAGCTCCGCCGCGATCGTCATGTTCCGCACCATCGAGCGTCCGACCAGCGCGACCTTGCGCTCGTGCGTCGCCGCGGCGTCCATCACCTGCTGGACGCGGTGCACGTGCGAGGCGAACGAGGCGACTACGATGCGCTTGCGGGACTCGCCGAACACCCGGTCCAGCACCGGCCCGATCTCCCGCTCACTGGTGACGAACCCCGGCACCTCGGCGTTCGTCGAGTCGACCATGAACAGGTCGATCCCCCGCTCGCCGAGCCGGGCGAACGCCCGCAGGTCCGTGATCCGCCCGTCCAGCGGGAGCTGGTCCATCTTGAAGTCGCCGGTGTGCAGCACCGTGCCGGCGGGCGTGCGCACGGCGACCGCCAGTCCGTCCGGGATCGAGTGGTTGACCGCGACGAACTCGCACTCGAACGCGCCGAACGTCTCGGTCTGCCCCTCGCGCACCGTCAGGGTGTGCGGGGTGATCCGGTGCTCCTTGAGCTTCGCCTCGATGAAGGCGAGCGTCAGCCGTGAGCCGACCACCGGGATGTCCGCGCGCAGCCGCAGCAGGTACGGCACCGCGCCGATGTGGTCCTCGTGCCCGTGCGTGAGGACGATCGCCTCGATGTCGCCCATCCGGTCGGCGATGTAGTCGAAGTCGGGCAGGATCAGGTCGACGCCGGGCTGGTTGTCCTCCGGGAACAGCACGCCGCAGTCGATCACCAGCAGACGTCCGCGGTACTCGAGCACCGCCATGTTCCGACCCACCTCGCCCAGGCCGCCGAGCGCGACGATGCGCAGGGCGTCGGGGGCCAGGGGCGGGGGCAGCGTCAGTTCGGGATGCGGATGGCTCACGCGGTTCTCCTCAGGGTGGGGCGGGTCACACGGTGGCCGCGCCGAGCACGCCGGCGCCGACCAGGGCCGCGCGCAGCGCGGCGACCTCGTCGTCGTCCAGTGGCGTGATGGGCAGGCGGGTCGATCGGTTGGGCAGCACGCCGAGCAGCTCGAGGGCCGCCTTCGCCGTGGGTGCTTGCTGGCCGGCGCCGTTGAGCGCCTCGATCGCGGGGATCGCGGACCGGAAGGCGGCGAGCGCCCCGGCATGGTCCCCCGCGTCCCAGCGACGCAGCGTGAGCGCGAAGGCCGGTGCGACGACGTGCGCCGCGACGGACACCAGGCCGACACCGCCCATCGCGAGGAACTGCAGCAGGGCGGAGTCGTCGCCGGAGTACCAGGCCAGGCCGGTCGCCGCGAGCGCCTTGCCGCCGGAGTACGGGTCACCGGTGGCGTCCTTGACCGCGACGATGCGCGGGTGGGCGGCCAGCCGCTCGTACGTCGGGGCCGCGATGCGGACGCCGGCGCGGGCGGGGATGTCGTAGACCATCACCGGCAGGTCGGTGGCGTCGGCGACCGCCTCGATGTGCTGGGCGAGTCCGCGCTGCGACGGCCGGGAGTAGTAGGGGCTGACGACGAGCAGCCCGTGGGCGCCGGCGGCCGCGGCCTGCTCGGCCATCCGGACGGCGTGCGCGGTGTCGTTCGAGCCGGCGCCGGACAGCACGACCGCACGGTCCCCCACCGCCTCGACGACCGCTGCCACGAGGTCGGCCTTCTCCGGGGCGTGCGTGGTCGGCGCTTCGCCCGTGGTGCCGCTGAGCACCAGACCGTCGTTGCCCTGCTCGACGAGGTGCCGGGCGAGACGGACGGCGGCGTCGAGATCCACCGCGCCGTCGTCGGACATCGGCGTCACCATCGCCGTGAGCAGCGCCCCGAACGGGCGCGACGACGTCGAAACGGGCATGGGCGCCACCGTACCGTGCCGGCGCTCGCGGCACGGGGCCACCTCGTCACGCGGACGGTCGCGGCCTGGCCGCGGCCGGCCCGGCTACCAGCCGGCTCGTCCCGTCACCAGGCGGCCGGGCCGAGCGCCGCCGGGCCGGTCCGCTCCCACGACTCGAAGCGGTAGCGCAGGCCGCCGACCGACGTCGACCAGCCGCCGTCGCCGGGTGTGGACGCGGTCAGCCGCCACGTCGACGGATCGAGCGCCGGTGCCCGGGTGTCCCCCTCGACCTCCGCGTCGACGACGGTCCGCTCGACGCGGTCGGCGAAGGGTTCGATCTGCGCGTACACGGTGCCGCCGCCGATCACCCACACCTCGTCGCCGCCCTCGGCCACGCCTGCCCGGGCCAGCGCGTCGGCCAGCGAGCCGACCACCACGGCTCCATGCGTCTCGAGCCCGTCGGTCTCGCGCGTGAGCACCACGTTGAGCCGATCGGGCAGCGGACGGAACCGCGGCGGCAGCGACTGCCAGGTCCGGCGCCCCATCACCACCGGGTGCCCGCTCGTCAGGGCGCGGAAGTGGGCCAGGTCCTCGGGCAGGTGCCAGGGCATGGTCCCGTCGGCCCCGATCACGCCCTCCGCGGTCTGCGCCCAGATCAGGCCGACGCTCACACGGCCACCGGCGCCTTGATCGTCGGGTGGTGACGGTAGTCGACCACCTCGACGTCCTCGAACGTGTACTCGAAGATCGACGGGGCCCGGCGCAGCTCGAGGCGGGGGGACGGGTAGGGCTCCCGGCTCAGCTGCTCGCGCACCTGCTCCACGTGGTTGTCGTAGATGTGGCAGTCCCCGCCGGTCCACACGAAGTCACCCACCTCGTACCCGGTCTGCTGGGCGACCATGTGCGTGAGCAGCGCGTACGACGCGATGTTGAACGGCACACCGAGGAACAGGTCGGCGGACCGCTGGTAGAGCTGGCAGGACAGCCGTCCGTCGGCGACGTAGAACTGGAAGAACGCGTGGCACGGCGCCAGCGCCATCTTCGGGATGTCCGCCACGTTCCACGCCGAGACGATGTGGCGGCGGCTGTCGGGGTCGGCGCGCAGGTTCTCGACGAGCTGCGTGATCTGGTCGATGTGACCCCCGTCGGGGGTGGGCCACGACCGCCACTGCACCCCGTACACCGGCCCGAGCTCACCGTCCTCGCCGGCCCACTCGTCCCAGATGCGCACGCCGTGCTCCTGCAGCCAGTGCGCGTTGGAGTCCCCGCGCAGGAACCACAACAGCTCGTAGACCACGGACCGCAGGTGCACGCGCTTCGTCGTCACCAGCGGGAAGCCGGCCGTCAGGTCGAAGCGCAGCTGGTGGCCGAACAGGCTGCGCGTGCCGGTGCCCGTGCGGTCCGCCTTGGGGGTGCCCGTGGTCAGGACGAGCCGCAGCAGGTCCTCGTACGGTGTCGCGATCTCCCCGTCCGTCATGGCGGTCATGCTAAGCCGCGCTCGGCGCCAGATCCCACGCCACACTAGGCGCATGACGACCTCGCTGCCCCCCACCGTCGCCGCCCACGTGCCGACCGGCCTGCTGATCGGCGGGTCCTGGCGCCCCGCTCGCGGCGGTGGAACCTTCGCCGTGCAGGACCCGGCGACCACCGAGACGCTGTTCGACGTCGCGGACGCGACCTCGCAGGACGCGCTGGACGCGCTCACCGCGGCCGACGAGGCCTTCCCCGCCTGGCGCGCCGTCGCGCCGATCCACCGCTCCGAGCTGCTGCGCGCCGTGTACGAGGCGATCGTCGCGCGCACCGAGGACATCGCCGCCCTGGTCACGGCCGAGGGCGGCAAGCCGCTGGCGGAGTCGCGCGCCGAGGTGACCTACGCGGCCGACTACGTGCGTTGGTACTCGGGGCAGGCGCTGCGGCTGGACGGCCTGGCCCGCCGGGCGCCCGCCGGCACCCACCACCAGCTCGTGCTCAGCCGTCCGGTCGGGCCCGCGCTGCTCATCACGCCCTGGAACTTCCCCATCGCCATGATCGCCCGCAAGCTGGCGCCGGCACTCGCGGCGGGCTGCACGGTGGTGGTCAAGCCGGCTCAGCTGACGCCCCTGACGACCGCCTACGTCGCCGAGCTGGTCCGCGCCGAGCTGGAACGCCGCGACCTGCCGACCGGCGTGGTCAACGTGGTGCCGTCCTCGTCGGCCCGGCGCATCTCCGAGCCGCTGCTGGCCGACCCGCGGCTGCGCAAGCTGTCCTTCACCGGCTCCACGGAGGTGGGGCGCACGCTGCTGGCCGGCGCGGCGCAGAACATCCTGCGCACGTCGATGGAGCTGGGCGGCAACGCGCCGTTCCTGGTGTTCGACGACGCCGACCTGGACCAGGCCGTCGCCGGCGCGCTGGCCGCGAAGATGCGCAACGCCGGGCAGACCTGCGTCGCAGCCAACCGCTTCCTCGTGGCGGACACCGTGGCCGACGAGTTCGTCGAGCGGCTGACCGCGGCGTTCGAGGCACTCGTCGTCGGGCACGGCGCGCAGCCGGGGACCACGGTGGGGCCGCTCATCGAGCAGGCCGCCGTGGAGCGTGTCGCCGAGGTGGTGCACGAGGCGGTCGAGGGGGGCGCCCGCGTGCGGGTCGGCGGACGCCGGCCGGCCGGACCGGGCTGGTTCTACGCGCCGACCGTGCTGGACGGCGTCGAGCCGACGATGCGCGTCGTCGCCGAGGAGACCTTCGGGCCGGTCGCGCCCGTCGTGCGGTTCGGCACCGAGGACGAGGCCGTGGCCCTGGCCAACGGCACGCCCTTCGGGCTGGTCGCCTACGCCTACACGCGTGACGTGTCGCGCGCGATGCGGCTGACCGAGGCGATCGAGACGGGCATGCTGGGGATCAACCGCGGCATGGTCTCCGACGCCACCGCGCCCTTCGGCGGGGTCAAGCAGTCCGGCCTGGGCCACGAGGGCGGCGAGGCAGGGCTGACGGAGTACCTCGACACCACGTACGTCGCACTCTGACGCGCGGCCCCGCGGCGGGACACCCTGACGCGGGGCGGGACGATCCGTCGCGAGCGCGATGCGTTGTGCCACCCTGTGCGGCATGCCGGGCCCACGCCGCGCCGCGCGCACGCCGGAGGTCGACTCCGCCGTGCGGCAGTCGCTCTCGGTCGCGGTGGCCACGGGCCTGTACGGCCTCTCGTTCGGCGCGCTGTCGGTGGTGGCCGGCCTGAGCGTGCCGCAGACGATGGCGCTGTCCCTGCTGATGTTCTCCGGCGGGTCGCAGTTCGCGTTCATCGGGGTGGTCGGTGCCGGCGGCGCCGCCGGGGCGGCGGTCGCCACCGCTGCGCTGCTCGGCGCGCGCAACGCGCTGTACGGCCCGCAGGTCGCCCCCCTGCTCGCCGCACGCGGCCCGCGCCGGGTGCTGGCGGCCCAGCTGACCATCGACGAGTCCACCGCCGTGGCCACCGCCCAACGCGATCCCGCGGCGGCGCGCGCGGGGTTCTGGTGGACCGGCGTCGGAGTGTTCGTGCTCTGGAACGCGTTCACGCTGGTCGGGGCGCTGCTCGGCGACGCCGCCGGCGACCCGCGGCGCTACGGGCTCGACGCCGCCGCGGCGGCAGCCTTCCTCGCCCTGGTGTGGCCGCGGTTGTCCGGGCCGGGCGCGGGCGCCGCGCGACTCGTCGCGGGCGCGGCCGTCGTCGTCGCCCTGGCCACCACCCCCGTGCTGCCCGCCGGCGTGCCGGTGCTGCTCGCCGCGGTGGTCGCCGTCGTCGTCGGCCTCGTCGCCCCGCTGCTCCCGGCCCCCGCCCCGGACGCCGATCGCGCCGCGGCGCCGCTCGCCTGCCCAGCGCCGGCCACCGAGCCGGAGGTGGCGCCGTGAGCGACGCCGCCCTGTGGGTCGCGGTGATCGGTGCCGGTCTCGCCTGTCTGGCGATCAAGCTGGTCGGCCACCTGGTCCCCGAGCACGCGCTGGCCAAGCCGCGGGTGGCGCGCGTCGCCGCCCTGGTCACCGTCGCCCTGCTCGCGGCGCTGGTCGCGGTGCAGGCGGCCACCTCCAACGGGCACGTGGTGGCCGACGCCAGGCTGCTCGGGCTGGCGGCGGCGGTCGTCGCCCTGCTGGCGCGCGCGCCGTTCGTGGTCGTCGTCATCGTCGCAGCGCTGGTCACCGCCCTCCTGCGGCTCGCGGGCCTGCCCTGAGCCCGCTCGGCCCTTGTCGGCCTGCGCTGCGGGGACGGCGGTCCCGACCGCCGGGCGCCGACGGTCGCGGTTAGGCTCGCCGGATGCGTCGGACGAAGGGACGGGTGCGGTGAGCGAGAGCGGGTGGCCCACCGCCGACGTGTCGGTGCGCCCGGCCGTCGCCGGGGACGAGCACGCGGTGGCCGCGATCCAGCTGGCCGCGTGGCGGGCGGTGCACGCCGGCACGCTCGGCGCCGCCGCACTGGACCTGCTGGACACCGCGCGCATCGTCGAGCGCTGGCGGGAGGCGATCACCGCCCCGCCCGGCCCCGGCTACCACGTGCTGGTGGCGCTGGACGGGCCGCGGCTGGTGGGTCTGGCGTCGTTGGCGCCGGTTCCCGCTGCGCCGGACGCCGACGACCAGGCACCCGGCGGCGTCATCCTCGCCCTCGAGGTGCTGCCGGAGGTGCAACGCGGCGGCCACGGCTCGCGGCTGCTCGCCGCGGCGGTCGACACCCTGCGCGCCGACGGCGCCGACCAGGTGATCACCTGGGTGCTCGACGGCGACGAGGCCCGGGTGCGGTTCCTCGCCGGCTCGGGCCTGGGCCCTGACGGTGCCGTCCGCGAGCTGGCCGCCGGTCCGGGTCCGGACGGGGACGATCTCGTGGTGCGCGAGCGGCGCTGGGGCGCGCAGATCTGACGCCGGCCGGCTCAGCCGGACGCCGGCCGGCCCACCCCGCGGTGCAGCCGGTCCGCGGTGCGCAACGCCTCGCGGGCCCGGCGCCGGTCGCCCGCGGCGTCGTACGCAAAGGCCAGGTGGTACCAGGCGGCCCAGTCGTCGGGGTCGGCCTGCGCCGCCTCCCGGGCCGGACCGAACCGCTCGCGGGCCACGGCACGGTCCACCCGGCCGCCCGGTGAGCGCGGCAGGTCGTCCACCGGCAGCCGACCCGCGGCCGCGAGCTCGTCGGCCATCCCCTGCACGCGCACGGCGAGCACCCACTCGCGCGCGATGAGGGCGATCACCAGCAGCGGCAGGATGAGCAGCGCCAGCCCCAGCGCGATGCCGATGGCCTTGCCGGTCTGCACCAGCTGGACCGCACGCATCACCACGACCACGGCGTAGATGGCCAGCAGCGCGGTGGTGAGCAGCGCGCCGGTCAGCGCGGTGTGCCGCCGGCGCGCGCCGCTCGCAGGGCCGGGCGACCCGCCGGATGGTTCGTCCCCCGGCCGCGCGCCGCCTTCGCCGGCGTCGTTGCTCACGGACGGTCCAGGTCGAGCAGCGCCTCGAGGCCGACGGTCAGTCCGGGCAGCGACGGCACCCGCCGCACGGCGAGCAGCACCCCGGGCATGAAGCTCGACCGGTCGAGGGAGTCGTGCCGGATGGTCAGCTGCTCCCCCGCGTTGCCGAACAGCACCTCCTGGTGCGCGACGAGCCCGCGCAGCCGCACGGAGTGCACCCGGATCCCGTCGACGTCCGCCCCGCGCGCACCGGGCAGCTCCTGAGCGGTCGCATCGGGCACCGGCCCGCGGCCCGCGGCCGCTCGCGCCGCCGCGATCGCCCGTGCGGTCGCGCGGGCCGTGCCGGACGGCGCGTCAACCTTCTCCGGGTGGTGCAGCTCGATGATCTCCACCGTCTCGAACCAGCGCGCCGCGCGCGCCGCGAACGAGGCCGCGAGCACCGCGCCCAGCGCGAAGTTCGGCGCGATCAGCACGCCGACGCCCGGTGTGCGCACCAGGTGATCGCGCACGCGGCCGAGCGCGGCCTCGTCCCAGCCCGTGGTGCCCACGACGACGTGCACCCCACGGTCGATCAGGGTGTGCACGTTCTGCTCGGTGACGGACGGCAGCGTGAAGTCCACCGCCACCTGCGCCCCGGAGTCGGAGACCCGGCCCAGGTCGCCGTCGGCGTCGACGGTGGCGACGAGCTCCAGCCCCGGGGCACCCTGCACGGCGCGCACCACGGTCGAGCCCATCCGTCCGGCCGCGCCCAGCACGGCCACCCGCAGGTCCTCGCTCACGGTCGCCCACCCTACTGCCGGCGCGCCGCGCGGGCCGGGCGGTGCGTCAGCCCGTGACCCGGAACTCCTGCATCGGCGCGGCGTTGCCGGCCACGTCGCGCGCGAGCACGCACACCGTCACCGGCAGGTCGGTCTTCTCGACGAAGATCGGCGTCGACAGGAAGTCCCGGAACCCGCCCGCGTCGCTGCAGTCGGCGTCGGGGCCGACGTTCGTCTGGATGTTCGACAGCTCGGGGTTGACGAAGGACGGGATCACCCAGAGCGCGTCGCCGATGTCCTCGACGGTGATCGTCGGGGTGAACACGGGTGGCGTGCCGTCGACGTCCAGCACCACCACCGACGCGTCGGCCGCGGCGCCGCTGGTGACGCACCACAGCGACCGACCCTCGACCGCCGGCAGCTCGACCGCCACGGTGGTCGGCTGCACCAGACCGTCGGCCAGGGTCGTGCCACCCTCGACCCGGGTCTCACCGGTGTACGTCGCCTCGTCGGCGCACGGCCGCTCCGAGGTGGCCGGGGCGAGGCCGTACCGGACGGCGACCGCCCGGTCGGACAGCAGCGCGACGCGGACATCGGCCTCGCCGGCCCGCACGGCGTCCAGCGACACCGTGGCGTTCGTCGTCGGGGTGCGGACGCCGGGGACGGGCAGCGGGCACGAGCCGCCGAGCGCGAACACCCCGGCGTCGTCGAAGCAGTACGCCACGCCCGCCACCGACTGCGCGTAGCTGCGGTCGTCGACCATCGTCTCGCCGTCCGGGCCCAGCTCGCACGGGTTGCCGAGGAAGCACTCGCCGCCACGGATGAAGCCGCCGTAGGTCGTCGTGTTGATCACCCCGACCACCTCGTCGCCGGCGAGCAGCGGGGAGCCGGAGCTGCCCTGGATGATGCCCGGGCAGTCGTTGCCCCACGCGTCCTGCCAGTACCAGACGTTCTCGAGCAGGTCCGTCTGCGCGCCGAGCGTGCACGAGCCGGCCCGCTGCACCCAGGCGTCCTGGTCCAGGGCCTGCACCGGGATGCCGACGTTGACCACGGCGTCGCCGGTGGCGGGCGCCTGCACCGCGATGGGCAGCGCGCGCAGCCCGAGGCCCTGGGCCGCGCCGAGCGTGCCCTCCAGCCGCAGCACAGCCAGGTCGTACCGCTTCATGGTCGAGTAGGCGATCGAGGTCACCGCCAGCTCGGGCCCCGGGTCCTCGCCCTGGACGAGCCCGAACTTGACGGAGGCGCCGTCCCAGGCCTGCTCGTCCACCAGCACGAGGTTGCCGTCCTCGCCCCAGCCGTCGGCGCAGTGCCCGTTGGTCAGCACGTAGGCCGGGCCGGTGGGCACGCCGGTGTCGACGAGCGTGCCGGAGCACTGGCCGGAGACGAGCACCTGACCGACGCCGGAGTACGTCGGCGCCTCGTCCGCCGTCACGGGGGGCGCCGGATCGGGCAGCGGGCGGTTCACGGGCTGCAGGGCGGGGATCGTCGACGACGGGTGGGGCTCGGGCTCGGGCTCGGTGCCGGTGGTGCACCCCGCCAGGGCGAGCACGGCAAGGACGACGACGATGCTGCGGCGGTGCTGGGGCACGGTGCCTCCTCGACCTGACCCCTACGGCGGGGTGGCCGTCACGCTACCAATCCGGCATGCCGCCCGGAGCCCCCAGGTTGGAGGGGGGCGGGCGGCATGCCGGGGCGGGTGCCTCGCGCCGGGCTCAGGCCGCGACGGGCGTGGGCGTGACCTGCTCGCGCGCGGCCAAGGCCGCCTCGGCGTCGGCCACCTTCCGGTACGCCGCGAGGTGCGGGTAGAGCTCGGCGCCGGTCAGCGGGTTGCGCCGGGTGCGGGCGATGGTCCACACCTGGTAGCCCGCCAGCGCGAGGTTGGACGCCAGCGACAGCGCGCTCACCGTCAGCAGGGCCGCGGGCCGGTGCGAGGCGGCCACCGCGAACGACGAGGAGGTGACGAACGCCGGCACCGCCATGGTGAACATCATCCAGAGCGCGAGCGTGTGCGCCCGGTGCTGCAACCACGCGCCGCGCTTGAGCCAGAACGCCGGGATGGTGCAGGAGATCAGCAGCGCGGCGCCCGCATAGAACGCGTGGTCGCCCACGCAGTTGTAGACGTAAGCGAAGTTCCACAGGTCGTACGGGATGATCCAGAACCAGAGCATGTCCGGCCAGACCATGTCGCGGGACCGCCCCCGGCTGATCATGATGCCCGCCCAGCCGCAGATCGTCAGCGCGTTGAGCAGGCCCGCGACGCCGTTGAAGTAGTTCCAGATGCCCGGCACCATGTACACGCCGTCGACGACGCCCTCGCGCATGCCGCCCACCTGGAAGTCGCGGATCACCGCCTCCAGGATGTTCAGCGCCAGGATGACCGGCGGGAACGCCAGCGCCCACCGCTTGGCGGCGAGCCCCGGTACGTAGCGCAGGGCCATGAAGCCCAGGCAGCCCGCCAGCGCCGAGTACACCTTGACCCAGTGGAACCACGTCCCCGTCGAGCCGGTCGCGGTGTGCGGCCAGACGAACAGCGTCAGCAGCAGCGGCAGCGCGAGGAAGAAGGCCAGCCCGGCGCCCTTCCACCGCCGGGTCACCTCGTTGAGACCGATGAGGGCCCCCAGCACGACGAACCACATCAGCGCCGACTGCCAGCCGATCTCGCCGAACAGGAACATCAGGACTCCTCGAGTCGAGCCGGCTCCGTTGCCGGCGGGTCGGTGACGACGTCCAGGCGCAGCACCTGGCGTGCGATGGCGACGAGCACCTCGTCGGGCACGTCGCGCTGGGCGCGCACGAGGGCGACGAGCCCGTGCACCAGCACGAGGAACGTCTCCCGGACGTGCGTGATGGCGATGGCGTGCCGGGCGGCGTAGGCCTCGACGGTGGTCAGCTGCAGGCAGTCGACGACGGCGGTGACCGCACGGTCGACGAAGCGCTGGTTGAGCGCCGCGTTCTCCACCCGGTGCAGGTCGACGCGCAGCGGGTCGGTGCTGCGCAGGTGCGCGCGGAAGATCGCCACCACGTCGCGCAGCGCCCGGTCCACCTCCCCCACCCGGCGGGCGGCGTCCCACGCGCGCACCGAGGCGACGAACTCCTCGACCTGCCGGTCGAGCACGGCGTCGACGAGCACGGCGTGCTCCGGGAAGTAGTGGTAGACGAGTCCGCGGGTGACGCCGGCCTCGCGCGCGACGTCGCTCATCGTGGTGCGGCTGATGCCGCGGCGGGCGAAGGCCGCCTCGGCCGCGGCGAGGATCTGCCCGCGGCGCTCCACCGGGTCCAGCACGGTGCGTGGGGTACGGGGCTTGCTTCCCGTCCCGCCCGTCATCGGGCACCCGCGACCTGCGCCATGCCGGCCAGCGTAGTGCTTATTGACACTGTGTCAATAAGAGTGGACGCCCTGGTCCCCGCCCCGCCGACGTCAAGTCACCGGTTCCCGAGGCCGATGCCCGGAGCATGCCGCCCACCGAGCGACCGCCACGGGACCCGGACCCGGCGGGCGCCGCGATGCTCCCGACACCGACACCGGTGACCGGCCCGCCCAGCGGGGCGACGGCGCCCCAGCTGGAGCGGAGTGGCACCGTCCGGCCGGGGTTCGTGGCCGCCGTCGCACTGATCGTCGCGACGGTCGTGCTCGCCACGGCACTCTGGGTGGCCACCATCCGGTACTACGAGGCCGCCTTACAGATGGAGGTGGCCTGGGACTGGTGGGGCAGCCTGGTGGCCGTCACCCCGTGGCTGGCGCGCGTGCTGCTCTGGTACGCCGTGTGCTGGACCGCGACCCGCGCCCGGGCCACCAGCCGGACCGTGGCCGTGCCGGCAGCCCTGGCCGTGGGCGGGGTGGTGGCCCTGTCGGTGGCGACCTTCGTGTGGCCGTCCCCGGAGCTGGCCACGACCTGGCTGGGGCCGACGGCTCCTTACGTGCCCGACGACCTGTCGCACTCGCTGACCGTGACCAACCCCGCCGTGTGGTTCCCGGTGCTGGCCGCGCTCGGCCTCGCGGTTGCGTCGTGGTGCGGGGCGCGCTCCGGCCGCGCCGGGGGTGTCGTCCCGCTGCGGCGCCCGAGCCCGGTGGCGACCGCCGCCACCGTCCTGGTCCCGGGGCTGCCGGTGCTGGCACTGGCCGTCGGTGCCACGTTCGCCTGGTGGGAGGACGACGAGCACCGCTTCCACACCGCGGACGACCTCCGGTGGTTCACCGCCCAGGTCCTCCTGCTCCTCATCGCCTCCCTCGTCGCGGCGGTGCTGCTGTCGGGGACGGGCCGGGCGGGAGCCCTCGTCGTCGGCCTGCTGGCCCTCGCCGCAGGCGTCGGCCCGGTCGCCGACTGGTGGTACGGAGGTGCCGACTGGTGGACCGGAGGTCACGACAACCAGCTGGTCCTCGGGGTGTGCTCGGCACTGGCCTGCGTCCTGGCTGCCACGTGGCGACCGGCCGCGTACTGGCTCGACGACGTGCTCGATCCGCTGCCTCGCGGCTGAGCGGTGCCGCCGGCCTGCGCACCGTCAAGTCGGGTCTTCCGGGGGCCGATGCCCCGGGCATGTCGCTCTCCGCGCCCGCGCCACGGGACCTGGCCCCGGCGGACGCCTCGAGCAACCCCTCGAGGTCCGGGCCGGGCCGGGCGGCCATGATCCGGAAGGACCTGGTCGGCGCCGTCCCGCTCGTCGTCGCGACGGTCGTGCTCGGCACGACGCTCGGCATGGCCTCCGACCGGTACGTGTGGTCCGCGTACCGCATCGACGTGACCCCCGACTGGTGGACCAGCCTCATCGCGGTGACCCCCTGGCTGCTGCGCGTGCTGCTCTGGTACGCCGTGTGCTGGACCGCCACCCGCGCCCGGGCCACCAGCCGGACCGCGGCCCTGCCCGGCGCCCTGGCGGTGGGCGCTGTGGTGGCCCTGTCGGTGGGCGCATTCGTCTGGCCGGGGGTGCTCGCCTTCGCCTGGATCGGTCCGACTCCTCCGCTCGTGCTCACCGACGACCTGGGCGTACGGCTCACGGTCTCCAACCCTGCGGTGGGTTTCCCGGTGCTCGTCGCGGCCGGCCTCGCGGTCGCGTCCTGGCTGGGCGCGCGATCCGGCCGGGCGCGGGGCGTGGCGCGCCTCCGGCGCCCCACCCTGGCCGCGGCCGGGGGCGCCGTCGTCGTGCCGGGGGTCCTGGTGCTCGCCGCAGTCGTCGGCGCGGCGCTCGCCTGGTGGGCGAGCAACCACGAGGTGAGCCTCACCGCGGCGGTGCAGGTCAGCTGGCTGGTTGGCGACCTGCTGATCGGCCTGGTCGCCGCCATCCTCGGAGCCGCGCTGCTGTCCGGTTGCGGCACGGCCGGGACGCTCGTCGCGGTGCTGCTGGCGATCGCTGCGGGCGCCGCGCAGGCGGCGGGCTGGTGGGGCGGCGGCGACGACCCCCAGCTCGTCGTCGCGGTGTGCTCCGTGCTCGCCACCGCCCTGGCCGCCACGTGGCGACCGGCCGCACTCTGGCTCGACGACGTCCTCGACCCGCTGCGTCGCGACTGAGCGCGAGGATGCGTCGCGGCTGAGCGCGTCGATCCCCCGACGGCCTCAGTCCCCGAAGGGCCCGACCCGGACCACCGACCGCGGGGCGGCGGCCAGCTCGATCGCCAGGTCCTGCACGTCGGCCGCGGTCACGGCGCGGACCAGCTCCAGCGACTCGTCGACGCTGAGCAGCTCACCGTGCACCAGCTCGGCGCGGCCGAGGCGGCTCATCCGCGAGCCGGTGTCCTCCAGGCCCAGCACCAGACCGCCGGACAGCTGCCCGATGGACCGGCTCAGCTCCGTCGCGGTGATCGGTGCGTCCGCGAGGCGCTCCAGCTCGACGACGAGCAGCCGGGTCACCTCGTCGACCTTGTTCGGCGTGCACCCGGCGTACAGGGCGAACAGCCCGGCCTCGGTGTGGCCCGAGGAGAACGCGTACGTGGAGTAGGCCAGGCCCCGCTTCTCCCGGATCTCCTGGAACAGCCGGGACGACATGCCGCCGCCGAGCACCGCGACCAGCACGGACAGCGCGTACCGGCGCTCGTCGGTGGCCGTCGGGGCGAGCCCGCCGATGACGACGTTCGCCTGCTCGGTGCTGCGCCGGATGGTCAGCTCGACGCCGGCCGCGGGGATGCCCAGCTGCCCCGGTCCCAGCGCGCCCACGCCGGCCCGCCGCGCGATCGGCACGGCGTCCGGGTCGAGCGCCCAGCCGCCGGTCACCAGCGCCTCGCCCAGCTGCGCGCACAGCGCATCGTGGTCGATGGCCCCGGAGGCCGTCACCACGAGCGTGTCCGGCCGGTACTGCTGGCGGTAGTGCTCCCACACGGCGTCGCGCGGCACCGCCCGGATCGTCTCCGGCGTGCCGCCGATGGGACGACCCAACGGGTGGTCGCCGAACACCGCCGTGGCGAACTGCTCGTGCGCGACGTCGCTGGGGTCGTCGTCGTTCATCGCGAGCTCTTCGAGGATCACCCCGCGCTCGGTCTCCAGCTCCGCCGCGTCGAGCCGGGCCGAGGTGACCATGTCGGTGATGACCTCGAGGGCCATCGGCACGTCGGCGTCCAGCACCCGCGCGTAGTAGCAGGTGTGCTCCTTGCCGGTGGCGGCGTTGGCCTCGCCGCCGACCGCGTCGAACGCCTCGGCGATGTCCATCGCCGAGCGCCGCGCGGTGCCCTTGAACAGCAGGTGCTCGAGGAAGTGCGTCGAGCCGAAGTGCCCGCTCGTCTCGTCGCGCGAGCCGACGCCGACCCACGCTCCGACGGTGGCGGAGCGCAGGCCGGGCACCTGCTCGGTGAGCACGCGGACCCCGCCGGGCAGGACGGAGCGACGTACGAGTACGTCACCGTCCCGCCCGGCGACCTGCTCGCCGGCCCTTCCGGGCGCGACGAGCGGGAGGTCCAGCGGCACGTCAGTCGTTCGCCGGCACGTCGACGGGAGCGTCCTCGACGGCTGAGGCGTCCTCGACGGCCGGGGCCGCAGCGACCTCGTCGTCGAGCACCGCATGCAGCGACAGCTTGCCGCGCGGGTCGATCTCGCCGATCTCCACCTGGACCTTCTGGCCCACGGCGAGGACGTCTTCGACGTTCTCCACGCGCTTGCCACCGACCAGCTTGCGAATCTGCGAGATGTGCAGCAGGCCGTCCTTGCCCGGGGACAGCGAGACGAAGGCGCCGAACGTCGTCGTCTTGACGACCGTGCCGACGAACCGCTCCCCGACCGAGGGCATGTGCGGGTTGGCGATCGCGTTGATCGCCGCCCGCGCGGCCTCCGCCGACGGACCGTCGGTGGCGCCGATGTAGACCGTGCCGTCGTCCTCGATGGAGATGTCGGCGCCGGTCTCCTCCTGGATCTGGTTGATCATCTTGCCCTTCGGGCCGATGACCTCGCCGATCTTGTCGATCGGCACCTTCACCGTGATGACGCGAGGAGCGAACGGGCTCATCTCGTCCGGCACGTCGATCGCCTCGGCGATGACGTCGAGGATCGCCAGGCGAGCCTCCTTGGCCTGCGTCAGCGCACCCACCAGGACGCTCGCGGGGATGCCGTCGAGCTTGGTGTCCAGCTGGATGGCCGTGACGAACTCGCGCGTGCCGGCGACCTTGAAGTCCATGTCGCCGAAGGCGTCCTCGGCCCCGAGGATGTCGGTGAGCGCGGCGTACCGCGTCTCGCCGTCCACGGTGTCGGAGACGAGGCCCATCGCGATGCCCGCGACCGGCGCCCGCAGCGGCACACCGGCGTTGAGCAGGGACAGCGTGCTCGCGCACACCGAGCCCATCGACGTGGAGCCGTTGGAGCTGAGGGCCTCGGACACCTGACGGATCGCGTACGGGAAGTCCTCGCGGCTCGGCAGCACCGGCAGCAGCGCCCGCTCGGCGAGCGCGCCGTGCCCGATCTCACGCCGCTTGGGCGAGCCCACGCGCCCGGTCTCACCGGTGGAGTAGGGCGGGAAGTTGTAGTGGTGCATGTAGCGCTTGCGGGACTCCGGGCCCAGCGTGTCGAGCTGCTGCTCCATGCGGAGCATGTTCAGCGTGGTCACGCCGAGGATCTGCGTCTCGCCACGCTCGAACAGCGCCGAGCCGTGCACCCGCGGCAGCACCTCGACCTCGGCGGACAGCGTGCGGATGTCCCGCAGGCCACGCCCGTCGATGCGGAAGCCGTCGGTGAGGATGCGCTGACGGATCAGCTTCTTCTGCACCGCGCGGTAGGCGCCGGAGATCTCCTTCTCGCGGCCGGCGAAGGCCGCGGCGAGCTCGTCCTTGACCTCGACCTTGATCTCGTCCAGCCGGCGCTCACGCGTCTGCTTGTCCGCGATCGACAGGGCCTCGCCCAGCCGACCGGCGACTGCCGTGTCGACCGCGGCGTACACGTCGCCCTGGTACTCCGGGAACAGCGGGAACTCCTGCGTCTCCTTCGCCGCAGCGGCGGCCAGCGACGCCTGCGCGTCGCACAGCGCCCGCAGGAACGGCTTGGCGGCCTCCAGGCCGGCAGCGACGACGTCCTCGGTCGGCGCGGTGCCGCCGCCGCCGTGCAGCAGGTCCCAGGTGCCCAAGGGCGCCTCGGCCTCGATCATGGCGATGGCGACGTCGTCGCCCACGGTGCGACCGGCGACGACCATGTCGAACGTGGCGCGGGCGCGCTCGGAGTAGCGCGGGAACGCCACCCACTGGTCCTCGATCAGCGCGATGCGGGTGGCCGCGACCGGGCCGGAGAACGGCAGGCCGGACAGCTGGGTGGAGATCGACGCGGCGTTGATCGCGAGCACGTCGTAGGCGTCGTCGGGGTGGATCGCCATCACGGTGACGACGACCTGGACCTCGTTGCGCAGGCCCTTGACGAACAGCGGGCGCAGCGGACGGTCGATCAACCGGCAGGCGAGGATCGCCTCGGTGCTCGGCCGGCCCTCACGCCGGAAGAACGAGCCGGGGATCTTCCCACCGGCGTAGGCGCGCTCCTCGACGTCGACCGTCAGCGGGAAGAAGTCGAACTGGTCCTTGGGCTGCTTGCCGACCGTCGTGGCCGACAGCAGCATCGTGCTGTCGTCGAGGTAGGCGACGGCCGCGCCGGCGGCCTGCTTGGCCAGCCGACCGGTCTCGAAGCGGACTGTGCGGGTGCCGAAGCGACCGTTGTCGATCGTGGCCTCGGCGAACTGGATCTCGGGACCCTCCACGGGTGCCCTCCTGGTTCTCGAAGGCGCCGGTGGGTCCGCGGCGGCCTTCGATCGAGGCCCACGGATCCGGCTCTCGCCAGGGTTTCCGGGGGCCACTACCGAGGACCGGACGTGGGGACCGGCGCGGCTGGTGCAATGCGTCTTCAGGCGTAGTGCGTGTTCACGTGCTGTGCGTGTTCAGTTGCGTGGCGCCCAGGCGGGCGCCGAGACGGGATCGGCCCGGACCCCGTCGGGGTCTGGGCCGATCCACGACATCAACGGCGCAGGCCGAGCCGTTCGATCAGGCTGCGGTACCGCGCGATGTCGATCTTCTGCAGGTAGCCGAGCAGGCGACGACGCCGCCCGACGAGGAGAAGCAGCCCACGACGGCTGTGGTGGTCGTGCTTGTGCTCCTTGAGGTGCTCGGTGAGGTCCTTGATCCTCTGGGTGAGCACGGCGATCTGCACCTCCGGTGAACCGGTGTCGCCCTCGTGCGTCGCGTACTCCGCCATGATTGCCTGCTTGGTGGCAGTGTCCAGGGCCACGGTTCTCCTTTGGTGTCTCGCTGCGCGGTGCTCCGGGGCTTGTCCACCCGGGCTCTCTCGATCCGCGGCCGAATTGACGGCGCGTCTACCTTACCAGGCGGTTCGCCCCGTCCGACCGGTGCCGCGAGGCGCCGGGCGGACGCGGTCGACGGGACGGTGACGACCACCGAGCGGACGGGGACCGAGACCCGTCCGTCATGACGTCCCGAGTGGTGAGACGCCCGAGCCGGCCCCTCCGGTACGCCGACGGTGGATGTCACACTCGTCCGGTGAGCACCCTGAGCCGCGTCGCCGCCCCCGGCCCTGCGTCGTCGAAGGCTGCCCGTTCGATGTGCATGTGCATGCCCTGTCCGCGCCAGGCCTGAGCCTCCCCCTCACCTGACCCGTGGTCGGCCCCGCCGACCGCCTGCTGCCACCCCGCGCAGGACGACCCCCAAGGACATCGACATGTCGAGCACTGCTGTCATCGCCACACCCCGAGCCCGCCGGCACCTGGCGGCAACCCCCGTCGGCGCAACGACCCGCCCGGTCGGGCCCGCCGCACCGGCGCACCCGAAGGGCTTCGTCTTGCAGGTGGACCTGACGCAGGTGGACCCCGACGACCTCGTCGACCTGCTGCGCACCGTGCAGAACCTCGCCGACCTGGCCGCGGAGTGGTTCCCGCAGGCGCGCACGCGCGCCGCCGTCACCGGCCCCGACGGCCCGCTGCGCGCCGTCCCCGCGGCCGCCGCGGACACCTACCGGGCTCGGCTGCGTGCCGTGCCGAGCACACCCGTCCTCGTCCTCGACCCCCGCGCGCGCGTCCTGACGGTCGGCGGCCGCACCGTGGACCTCACGACCACGGAGACCGCCCTGCTGCTCCACCTGGCGAGCGCCACTCCCGGCGTCGTGCGCCGCGAGCAGCTGCTGGAGTCGGTCTGGGGCGGGCGCGGCCTGCCGGCTGACTCGCGCACGATCGACGTGCACGTGCGCCGGCTGCGGGAGAAGACCGGCCTGGACGACGTGATCGTCACGTCCCGCGGGGAGGGCTACCGGCTGTCGCCACGCTACGAGGCGAGCGTCGTCGGCTGACCGCGCACCCTGGAGCGCGCGACGGACCGCGGGCGGTCACGGCCGGGGCGGGACCTCCCGCGCCAGCAGCTCGCGGACACGCTCCACGTCGTCGGCCATCTGCGCGATCAGCGCCGCGACCGAGTCGAACCGCTCCATGCCCCGCACCCGCTCGACGAGCTCGACGGCCACCTCCTCGCCGTACAGCTCGAGGTCGGTGCGGTCCAGCACGTACGCCTCGACGCGGCGCCCCGCGCCGTCGAACGTCGGGTTGGTGCCCACCGAGACCGCCGCCGGCAGCACGCTGTCGGTTTCCCCCGGCGCCACCGGGGTGCCGTCCGTGTGCCGCAACCGGCGCAGCCAGCCCGCGTACACGCCGTCCACCGGCACCATGCCCGTCAGGTCCGGGCCGAGGTTGGCCGTCGGGTAGCCGAGGCCGCGACCCCGCGCGTCGCCGTGCACCACGGTGCCGCGCACCCGGTGCACGCGGCCGAGCACCTGGGCCGCCATCCGCAGGTCGCCCGCGGCGAGCGCCTCCCGCGCCCACGTGGACGACCACCGGCGCAGCAGTGCGGGCCGCCGGGCCGGGTCGTCGCCGGCGTACGTCCGGTCCGCGACGTGCGCCTGGTCGGCCGCGCGGACGTCCTCGACCACCTCGACGTCGAACCCGAGCCGGGCGCCGAGCTCGACCATCGTCGCCAGGTCGCCGCTGTTGCCGGCGCCGAAGCGGACGTCCCGTCCGACGACGACCGTCCGGGCGTGCAGGCCGTCCACGAGGTAGCGGTGCACGAACTCCTCGGGCGACTGGCGGGCGAAGTCCAGGGTGTACGTGACCAGCAGCACCGCGTCCAGGCCGGTCGCGGCCATCAACGCCATGCGGTCGGCGTCGCCGGTGAGCAACGGGGGCGCGATCGCCGGCCGGTGCACCTGGGCCGGGTGCGGGGTGAACGTCACCGCCACCGAGCACAGCCCGGCCGTGCGGGCGTCGTCGGCCATCCGGCGCAGCACCTGCGCGTGCCCGCGGTGCACACCGTCGAAGTTGCCCAGGGTGACCACGGACGGTCCGAAGTCGACCGGCACCTGCGCCAGCTCGGTCCAGACCTGCACGTGCCCTCCCGTCCCACTGCCTGATCCCACTGCTCGTCCCACCGACGGAACAGCCTGCCACGTGCCGCAGCACCGGTCCGTCACGCGGGCGCGAACACCACGACGGGACGCAGGTTCTCGCCGGCGGGCTCGAGCAGCGCCACCAGCACGCCGTCCGGATCGATCGCCGCCACGGTTCCCGTCGGTGTGTGACTGGCGGCGCCCGCGCCCTCGCCGCCGGCATCGTCTCCGGCGCCGGCCAGCGCCGGGATGCGGCGGCCCTGGCCCAGGGCGTGCGCCTCGTCGGGCGTGACGTCGCGCACCGGGAACGTCGCACGGGCGGCGTCCGCGAGCGCCAGCACCGGCAGCGGCACGTCGTCCGGCTCGGCGGACAGCTCGTCGAGCGTGCGTGCCCCGGCCAGGGCGAAGCGTCCCACCCGCGTGCGCCGCAGCGCCGTCAGGTGGCCGCCGACCTCGAGCCCGTCGCCCAGGTCACGCGCCAGCGCGCGCACGTAGGTGCCGGACGAGCACTCCACGACGACGTCCACGTCGAGCACCGCCACCACGGTGCCGTCCGGGCCGGGCGACGACGCCGCCCGCACGTCCAGCACGTCGAACCGGGACACCGTGACGGGCCGGCCGGCGAGCTCCACCTGCTCACCGGCGCGCACGCGCGCGTAGGCGCGCTGGCCGTCGACCTTGATCGCGGACACCGCGCTCGGCACCTGGGTGATGGCCCCCGTCAGCGCTCGCACCCCGGCCTCCACCTGCGCGGGCGTGACGCCCGCCGCACCGACCGCCGCGACCACCTCGCCCTCGGCGTCGTCGGTGACCGTGGCCGCGCCGAGCCGGATCGTCGCGGCGTACTCCTTGTCCGCGCCGACAAGGTAGGTCAGCAGCCGGGTGGCGCGGCCCACGCCGACGACGAGCACTCCGGTGGCCATCGGGTCGAGCGTGCCGGCGTGGCCGACCTTGCGCGTCCCGGCCAAGCCGCGGAGCCGCGCGACGACGTCGTGGCTGGTCCAGCCGGCCGGCTTGTCGACGACGACGATCCCGTCCGCCGCCGTCGGCCGCCGCGGACCGCCGCGCGCCTGGCGTCCTCGCTGGTCAGCCGGCATAGCGCAGCCTGCCGACCCGGCCGGTCGTCTCGTCGCCGATCCGCATCGGCGCCACCGCGCCGACCTCACGCAGACGCACCAGTTCCGCCACCGCCCGCTCGCGCAGCGTCGCCGGGTCGATGGTGTTGACGTTGATCTTGGTGACCCCCTCGAACCCGGCCAGCGTGGACACCCGCCACTTGAGCACCACCCGCCACGGCATCGGCTCGTCGACGTCCGGCGGCCGGTGGTGCCACTCCTCGTTGCTCGGGGTGTGCACCCCGCTGGCCGCGTGCAGCGCGTGCAGCAGGTCGGACACGCCGCGCACCTGCGCCTCGTCGAGCTCCCACGGCAGCTGGCCCTCGCCCGTCGCGTACACCTCGAACGCCGGGTAGCGGTGGCCGACGCCGGCGATCGCCACGGCGTGCTCGTTGGCCGCGACGACGAGGCCGTGCCGCACCGCGACGTCGAGCACCGCCCGGTTGTACAGGTCGGGCTCGTCGCGCAGGGCCACCCGCTCCCGGTCCACCTGGGGCCCGTACTCGTCGATCGCGACGACCTGCTTGTGCAGGTGGTCGAACGACGCGCCGGCCGGCCGCAGCCAGTTCTGGAACGCGGCGACGTAGCGCGCCGCCGGGCGGGCCTCGTACAGGTCGCGGACCGTGTCCACGGTCATCGCGACGTACCGGTGGTGCTCGGCGGGGGTCAGTGTGCCGGCGCCGGCCAGCTCGTCGTCGTACGCGGCTCCGTCCACCAGGTGCCGGCGGGCGACGACCACGTCGTGCGAGCCGGCGAACAGGTCGACCGCACCGGCCAGGTCGCCCTCGGGGAACGCCGCGACGTCCGGGTCGCGCCCGGCGGCCCCGGCGCGGGCGCGCAGCACGCCGCGCACGTGCTCGCGGCCCGCCTCGTCGGCCAGGTAGCGCTCGGCACGCGCCCGGACCTCGTCGGGCACGACGAAGCCGTGGTTGGCCCGCCAGTAGTCCACCGAGACGATCTCGAACAGGTTGGGGATGCGCCGGACCTCGGCGACGGTGGCGTCCAGGTCCGCCGCGGCGACGTGCTCGAGCAGGCGCGGCGCCGGGTCGACGACCAGCCGCGACTTCTCCGGCGGCGTCTCGCGGTACCGGTGCGCGCAGAAGGCGCACAGCGCGTCCACGTCCCGGCCCGCCACGGCGCGGCGCTCGGTCGGCGTCCCCGGCAGCGGCCGGTTCCCCCGGCCGGGCACCGTCCACACCACGGTGCCGGTCAACGGCGACACCTGCTTGACCGTGCCGTCCGCCAGCCACCGCAGCGGTTCGGTGGCGCTGGCCCGCGCGGCGGGGTCCGGTGTGGTGGCGGGCACGCGGCCGATCATGCCACCGGCCACCTCGCGCACTCTGCCCTCAGGCCTCGTCGTCCGCGCTCTCGTCGTCCTGCGCCGGGTGACGGTACGGGTCCTCGTCGCCGGCGTACTTCGCCTCGCGGGCCAGCTCCGCCACCCGGGCGTCCGCCGCTGCCGCCTGCGCCAGCGCCGACGCCAGCTGGGCCGCGGTCTCCGGCACCGAGTCGAGGTGGAACGCGATCGTCGGAGTCAGACGCAGGCCGGTGGCCTTGCCCACCTCCGAGCGGATCAGTCCCTTGGCGCTCTCCAGCGCCGCGGCCGACCCGGTACGGGCCTCCTCGTCGCCGAGCACCGTGTAGAAGATGTCGGCGTGCTGCAGGTCGCCGGTCACCCGGACGTCCGTGACGGTGACGAAGCCCAGCCGCGGGTCCTTGATCCGGGTGTCCAGCAGCGTCGCGACGACCTCCTGGACCCGGTCCGCCAGCCTGCGCACCCGTGCGTTGTCGGCCATCACTGCACTCCTTCGACGAGGTCGTCCCTACCGGTGGATGGGGCGGGGCGGCCCGGAGAGCTCCGGACCGCCCCGCCACCGGACGTTCAGCCGCGCGGCTTCTCGCGCATCTCGAAGGTCTCGATGACGTCCTCGGCCTGCAGGTCGTTGAACGACCCGAGGCCGATGCCGCACTCGTAACCCTCGCGGACCTCGGTCGCGTCGTCCTTGAACCGCTTGAGCGACTCGATGGTGAGGTTGTCCCCCACCACCTTGCCGCGCCGCAGCACGCGCGCCTTGGAGTTGCGCACGATCGTCCCCGAGCGCACCAGCGAACCGGCGATGTTGCCGAACTTCGAGGAGCGGAACACCTCGCGCACCTCTGCGGTGCCGAGCTGCACCTCCTCGTACTCCGGCTTGAGCATGCCCTTGAGGGCCGCCTCGACGTCGTCGATCGCCTGGTAGATCACCGAGTAGAACCGCACGTCGACGCCCTCGCGGTCGGCGAGG
>Ga0302263_10000087_pt1 | contig 38875 bp, 33 predicted proteins | sample II_Fen_N1_4_FD_194564 | JGI IMG/M metagenome (GOLD analysis project Ga0302263, IMG submission 194564) | Peat permafrost microbial communities from Stordalen Mire near Abisko, Sweden - II_Fen_N1_4 | ecosystem: Environmental > Terrestrial > Soil > Wetlands > Permafrost | place: Sweden: Abisko... | reverse complement strand
TCCGATCTCATCGAGCATGACAACGGCAAGCATGGCTTGCGTTGCGTAGGTCAGCGCGACTGAAAGTTGCGAAGAGCCTGGCGCGCCATCAATCACGATGACGTCATAGCGGCTGAAAACGTCGATGTGCGAGTTCAGCAGCTTGGTAACCGTCAGTTCTCGGCGAACGAGGCTTGTCAGCCAGGACTCGATGTTGGTCAGGGTGATGTCCGACGCGATCAGATCGAGCATGCCATCGGGATAAATGGGGCGGATGGCTTTTTCCAGTTGTGCCACTGTCAGCTTGTCGGTCTTGGCCTCGTTGGCTTTGAGCAAGTCACCGATGTGCGTTACCTCTTCAGTCGCCCAGTCGATACCGAACATGGTGGTGAGCGAGGCTTGAGGATCTGCGTCGATCATGAGGACGCGGTAGCCCTGCAGAGCCATGCAGGCGGCCAGGTTGGCTGTCACACACGTTTTTCCTGTCCCGGCTTTGGAAATTCGCGAATAGATGATGGGAGGCAGCACTTTTTGACGCCGAGGCTCTTCGTAGATATCCATGAGCGCCAATCGCACCAGCCTGATGTCATAGGCGCTGTAGAGGTTGTGATAACGCTCATCCTTCTGGAATTCCGAGTCAGGAACCAAGCTTCTGAAGGTGGAAGAGGGGCCGGCCCAGCGACAGAATTCCTGGGCCAGTTTCAGTTTGATGAAGCCTCGCGTCATATCGGTGTCTTGAAGTTGTTAATGTGCCGCAGTGTAGCTTAATCAGGAAAATTTCCAATTAATGTTTGCTACCGTGGTGAACCGGAGATTTGAGTGAACTGCGGTGCCATGGACAACTCGACTGCAGGAGCCCATCGTGGGCGATCTGTTCGTTGTATCCCGCAACTTGTCCGATGCTGATCGGCAACTTTGATAGGCATTGAATCAATGCGCTGCTAATGCTTGCTCCGAGGGGGCGGCATCCATCTCAGACAGTCCCACCAAGACCGCAGCGCCTGTCAGCAGCCAGGGATTGATAGCCGGGCCATTTCCGGCGCATCTCGTTAGTCTCAACGGACGATGCTGCATGCCGCGCAGCTATCCAGAATCGCTCTCATGGGCTCATCGTCAAGGGCCTGGGGAATCAACATGATGAATATCCGTGGACTGGCCTATGTGGTCGCCGAAACCACCGACCTGGGCCGGTGGAAGACTTACGCCGAAGGCGTTCTCGGCATGATGACGGCGCCGTCGCCCGATGGCGGCTTGTACCTTCGCATGGATGAGCGCCAGTTTCGCTTTGCCGTGCAGCCAGGCCAGCGCGACGCTTATGTCGCCTCTGGCTGGGAAGTCGCTGGCGAAAAAGCGTTCAACGATGCGCTGCGTATCTTGCGCGAGGCCGAGGTGGATGTCGCGCTGGGCGATGCGGCGCTGTGCGCGCTGCGCCGGGCCCAGCAGGTCGCCAGTTTTTGTGATCCTTCCGGTAACCGCCACGAGCTGGTCTGGGGGTTTCAGTCGGACTTTGTTCACTTCAATTCACCTGCCGGCGTGTCGCGGTTTGTGACGGAAGGCATCGGCATGGGTCACACCGTGCTGCCTGCACCGGCCTTTGAAAAAACCGCCAGCTTCTTTCAGGACGTGATGGGTTTCGGTCTGTCCGACAGTCTCAATTTCAAGCCGGCGGGCGACGCCGGCCCGACGCTGCCCATCCATTTCTTTCACTGCAACAATGGCCGCCACCACAGCCTGGCCCTTGCCGGCTTCCCTGTGGAAAGCGGCTGTGTGCATGTCATGGTTGAGGTGGAGAACATGCCTGAAGTGGGCCGTGCGCTCGACCGCATGCGCGAGCACAAGGTGCCGCAGACCGCGACGCTGGGGCAGCACACCAACGACAAGGTAATCTCGTTTTACATGCGCTGTCCGGCGAACTTCGATATCGAGTACGGCTACGGCGGCGCGGTCATCGATTGGCAAGAGCACATCGTTCATGAATTTACCCGCGTCAGCCTGTGGGGCCACGATTTCAGCGTGTCGCAGGCCAACTTGTTGAAGGAAGACTGACCCGATGAAAAACAAGCAGATGAGCGCGGCCGATGTGGTCACGCAGATGAAAGACGGCATGACCGTGGGCATCGGCGGCTGGGGCCCGCGGCGCAAGCCGATGGCGCTGGTGCGCGAGATTTTGCGCAGTCCGCTCAAAGACCTGACGGTGGTGGCGTATGGCGGCGCCGATGTGGGCATGCTGTGCGCCGCCGGCAAGGTCAAGAAGCTGGTGTTTGCCTTTGTCTCGCTGGACTTCATTCCGCTCGAACCCTATTTCCGCCAGGCGCGCCAGAGCGGCGCACTCGACGTCATGGAGATTGACGAGGGCCTGCTGATGCTGGGCCTGAAGGCCGCCGCCATGCGCGTGCCTTTCATCCCCACCCGTGTCGGCCTGGGCACCGATGTGCTGCGCCAGAACCCTGGCATCAAGCTGGTCGGCTCGCCTTACGACGGCAAGGACTGGGTCGCCATGCCGGCGCTGGCGCTGGATGTGGCGCTGCTGCATGCGGACCGCGCCGACGCGCGCGGTGTCTGCCAGGTCAAGGGTCCGGACCTTTACATGGATGACCTGTTTGCCCGCGCAGCCAGGAGCACCTTCGTGAGCTGCGACGAGCTGGTGGAGAGCAGCTTTTTCGAGCAAGGCGACGAAGCGCGCCATGTGTTCTGGGAACGCGCCGAAACCACCGGCGTGGTCCATGTTCCCTTTGGCGCCCATCCGAGCTCTTGCGCGCCGCTGTATGGCTTTGATGTCAGGCACTTCAAGGAATATGCGGCCAGCGCCAAGGAGCCGGGTGGCTGGCAGCAGTATGCCGAGCGCTATATCCATTGCAGCGAGCAGGAATACCTGGTGCGCGTGGGCGGTATCGATGCGGTGCGCAAGCTGCCGCTGCCAGTATTTTGACGGGAGCTGTCATGAGTGAATTTACATTGGTGGACCGGGTCATCTGTGCTGCGGCGCAGGCCTGGAGAGACGACGGCGAAGTGCTGGCCACCGGCATCGGCATCGTGCCGCGCCTGGCTGCCTCGCTGTGCATGGTAGCGATCAATACCGATCTGATGATGACCGATTCGGAAGCCTGGCTGGTCAGTGAACCCGTGCCTGTCGGCCCGCGCGAGGGCTACCAGCCCAAGCGTGAAAGCTGGATGGGATTTTCCCGGATATTCGACAATGTCTGGGGCGGCAAGCGCCATGCGATGGTGGGTCCGACCCAGATCGACCGCTTCGGCCAGGCCAACATTTCGATGATCGGCGCCGACTACCAAAAACCCAAATCGATGATGCTGGGCGTGCGCGGCTTTCCGGGCAATTCCATCAATCACGCCAATTCGTTCTTTGTTCCCCAGCACAGCACCAAGGTGTTTGTGGCGGGTGAGGTGGATATGGTGGCCTCCGTCGGCTACAACCCCGAGCGTCTGGCCCGTGGCTGGAGCCTGGACGAGATCGACATCCGGTTCATTTTCACCAACCTGTGCGCGATGGATTTTCGCGGCCCCGACCGTCAGGTTCGCCTAGTGTCTCTGCACCCCGGCGTGAGCGTGACCCAGGTCCAGGAGGCCACAGGCTTTGCGCTGCACATTCCTGACAGCGTGCCCACCACCGCAGATCCGACGCCAGAGCAGCTGGCCCTGCTGGCCCGGCTCGACCCCCACAACCTGCGCGCCTCGGCCCTGGGCTGAGCCACCACGCCATGACTAGCCACTGTGATCCGGGTGACGCCTTCGTCCAGCGCGAGGACCAGTCGGTCTATGAGACCGCCGAGCCGGTGCTGTACGAAGCCGCAGGCGGCATCGCCACCCTGACGATGAACCGGCCCGACTTCAACAACGCGCAGAACTCGCAGATGACTTACGCGCTGGATGCGGGCCTGCGCCGCGCGGTCGATGACGACAGCGTCAAGGTGATCGTGCTGCGCGGCGCCGGCAAGCATTTCAGCGCCGGCCACGACATCGGCACGCCGGGGCGCGACATCAACAAGCCCTTCGAGCGCCAGGGCCTGCACTGGGACCACACCAACAAGCCCGGCGCCGAGCAGCTGTTCGCCCGCGAGCAGGAGGTTTACCTGGGCATGTGCCGGCGCTGGCACGACATTCCGAAACCGACCATTGCGATGGTCCAGGGCGCCTGCGTGGCTGGCGGGCTGATGCTGGCCTGGGTGTGCGACCTGATCATTGCCAGCGATGACGCTTTCTTCCAGGACCCGGTGGTGCGCATGGGCATACCGGGCGTGGAGTATTTCGCGCATGTTCACGAGCTCAACCCGCGCGTGGCCAAGGAGTTTTTATTCCTGGGCGAGCGCATGAAGGCCGAGCGCGCCTACCAGATGGGCATGGTCAACCGCGTGGTGCCGCGCGCCGAACTCGAAGCCCAGACCTACGAGATCGCCGCCCGCATTGCGCGTCAGCCGCGCCTGGGCCTGGCGCTGACAAAAACGGTCATCAACCGGATCGAAGAGCTCCAGGGACTGCGCGCCAGCATGGACATGGCCTTTGGCTACCACCATTTCTCCCACGCCCAGAGCCAGCTGCTCGGGGCCGGAGCGCTCGGCGGCCACGATGCCAGATCGATGGCCGAGGCAAACAAGAAGGACAAGCAAGCGTGAGCGCCAACAACGACATCCGCACCCCTTTGTGCGACCTGCTCGGCTGCCGTTACCCCATCGTCCAGACGGCGATGGGCTGGGTGGCCGGCTCCTCCCTGGTAGCGGCAACCACCAACGCCGGGGGCTTTGGCTTTCTGGCGGGCGCGACGATTGCGGCGGACCGGATCGAGGCCGAGATCCTGCGCGTCAGGCAGTTGACGGACGACCGGCCTTTCGGGCTGAATTTCCACATGTTCCAGCCCAACGCCCAGCAACTGCTGGACCTGGCAGTCAAGCACAGGCTGCGCGCCGTCAGCTACGGGCGCGGGCCGGACAAGAAAGTCATAGGGCGGCTGCGCGACGCTGGCATTGTCTGCATGCCCACGGTGGGCGCGCTCAAGCATGCGCAAAAAGCCATCGAGATGGGCGCCAACGTCATCACCATCCAGGGCGGCGAGGGCGGCGGCCACACCGGCTCGGTGCCGACGACGGTGCTGCTGCCCCAGGTGGTCGATGCCGTCAGCGTGCCCGTGGTGGCCGCCGGCGGCTTTTACGACGGGCGCGGCCTGCTGGCGGCGCTGGCCTTTGGCGCGCAGGGCATTGCGATGGGAACGCGCTTTCTGATGACCAGCGACTCGGGCGTTCCTGCCGTCACGCTCCAGCGCTACCTGGCCACCAAGGACGCCGAGAAGATTCAAATTTCGCACCTGGTCGATGGCATGCCCCAGCGCATGATTCCCAACGAATACCTGGCGATGCTGGAAAAAGCCTCTTCCTTCAAGCGCCTGCGCATTGCCCTGAGCCTGGCGCTGCAGTGGAAAGCGCAGACCGGCATGACGATGCAGCACGCCCTGGGCGTGCTCTGGCAGGCGCTGCGCGAAGACCCCGCCAGCGTCGCCCAGACGGTCATGGCCGCGAACGCGCCCATGCTGCTGCAGCGCTCCATGCTGGAGGGCAATCCGGCCGAAGGCGTGATGTCGGCCGGCCAGGTAGCCGCACTGATCGGCCAGCTCGACTCCTGTGAACAAGTGATAGCGGGCATGGTTGCCCAGGCCTGCGACAAGCGGGCCACCCTGAATGCGATGACTGCTGCGCCAGTCTGAGGAACCGTACATATGACACAACAATTTTCTTCCCTCGTGCATGACAACGGCGTTGCCGAGGTCGTGATCAACCGCCCGCCGGTCAATGCCCTGAATGCGGCCGGCTGGTATGGCCTGGCCGCTGAAATCAAGGCGCTGGGCGAGCGCCCCGAAGTGCGCGTGATCATCGTGCGCGCCGAAGGCCGGGGCTTTTGCGCCGGCGTGGACATCAAGGAGCTGGCCGCCAACGACAAGCTCATCCTCGATGTGAACGCGGGCAACTACGCCACCTTCAAGGCCGTCCACCTGAACAAGGTGCCGGTGATTGCCGCCGTGCAGGGCTTTGTGCTGGGCGGGGGCATTGGCATCTGCGGCGCGGCCGACATCGTGATCGCCGCCGAGGACGCTACCTTCGGCCTGCCCGAAGTCGATCGCGGCGCCATGGGCGGCGCGGCGCACCTGCAACGCATGTTCGGCGTGCAAAAGACGCGCTACCTGTTTTTCACCGGCGAGATGATCGGCGCGCCTGAGGCGCTGCGCCTGGGCGCCATCGAGCGCGTGGTGCCGCGCGAGCAGCTGCGCGAGACGGCGCTGGCCATCGCCGCCCAAATTGCCGCCAAGAGCCCGGCCATGATCCGCATCGCCAAGGAGGCGCTCACCGGCATCGAGGACGGCAACCTGGAAGACAAATACCGCTGGGAGCAGGGCTTCACGCTGCAGGCCTACATGAGCCCTGATTCTGGCGAGACCCGTTCAGCCTTTGTTGAAAAACGTGACGCGAAATTTTGAGCGAAAGGAAGCAACGATGGATCTGACTTACACCCCCGCGCAGCAGGCCTTCCGGGCCGAGGTGCGTGCCTGGCTGCGCGCCCATGTGCCGCGCGAGTCCTTTGCCAGCTATGACACCCGAGAGGGTTTTGAGCAGCACCGCCAGTGGGAGGCCACACTCGCCGAAGGCGGCTGGAGCAGCGTGACCTGGCCCACGGAACTGGGCGGGCGCGGCTGCGGCCTGATCGAGTGGCTGATTTTCGAGGAAGAATACTGGGCCGCGGATGCGCCCCAGCGCGTCAACCAGAACGGCATCTTGCTGCTCGGCCCGACGCTGATGGAGTTCGGCACACCCGAGCAAAAAGCCCGCTTCCTGCCGCGCATGGCGCGCTGCGATGACATGTGGGCGCAAGGCTGGAGCGAGCCCAATGCGGGCTCCGACATGGCCGCCATCAGCAGCCGCGCCGTTTTGTCCGCCGAGGGCGATCACTATGTGCTCAACGGCCAGAAAACCTGGTCCACTCGCGCCCTGTTTGCCAACTGGCTGTTTGGCCTGTTCCGCAGCGACCCGGCTTCCAGCCGCCACCATGGCCTGAGCTACCTCTTGGTGCCGCTGGACGCCCCCGGCATCACCATCCGGCCGATTCGCGCGCTCAACGGCAAGCAGGCGTTTGCCGAAGTCTTTTTCGACGACGTGAAGGTGCCGCTGGACAACCGCATCGGCGCCGAAGGCCAGGGCTGGAACGTGGCGATGGCCACGGCCGGTTTTGAGCGCGGCCTGTTGCTGCGCTCGCCAGCGCGCTACCAGCGCAGCGCGCAAAAACTGGTCGATCTGTACCGCCGCCACCAGGCCAGCGCCGACCGCGACCCGTCCATCCGCGAGGCCGTCACGCGCGCCTGGATGGGCGCCCAAGCCTACACGCTGGCCTCCTACCACACGGTGGGGCGGCTGCAGCGCGGCGCCAAGATTGGCGCCGAATCCAGCACCAACAAGATCTTCTGGTCCGAGCTGGACCTGCAATTGCACGAGACGGCCATGCGCATCCTGGGCGCGCGCGCCGAGCTGTGCGACGACGCTGAAGTGCATGACTGGCTGGAGGGCTTCCTGTTTGCGCAGGCCGGGCCGATCTATGCGGGCAGCAATGAGATCCAGCGCAACATCATCGCCGAGCGCCTGCTCGGCTTGCCCAAATCCTAAGCGGGGGCCAGGACACCATGGACTTTACTTTCAGCGACGATCAAATCGTCTTCCGTGACTCGGTCAGCCGCTTCCTGATGACGGAAGCGGCGCCCGAGATGCTGCGCGAAATCTGGGAAACCGATGCCGGGCGCTCGCCCGAACTGCGCGGCAAGATTGCCGCGCAGGGCCTGACCGGCCTGTCCGTGCCCGAGGCCGAGGGCGGCCTGGGCCTGGGCGACATCGACTGGGCGCTGATGACCCAGGAGCTGGGCTACTTTGCCATTCCAGACTCGCTCACCGACACCGCCTATGTGGCCGCCGGCCTGCTCAGCGGCCTGCCCGAGGGCCATGCGCTGCGCGCCGCCTGGCTGCCGCGCATTGTCGATGGCAGTTGCCGCATCGCCGTCGGGCACCCGGTCAACCCGCTGGTGGCCGATGCCCATCTGGCCGACCTGCTGCTGCTGCCCCACGCCACGGCGCAGGGCCTGGAATTGCACGCCGTGCCGGGCACGGCCGTGGCGGTCACGCCCCAGCGCAGCATTGACGCCTCGCGCCGTCTGGCCAGCGTCGAGTGGACGCCCGCCAGCGACACGCTGGCGGCGGATGCGCCGCTCGGCCAGCGCCTGTGGGACCAGGCACTGGAGCGCGGCGCCCTGTGCGTGGCCGGCCAGCTGATCGGGCTGGCCCAGCGCATGCTCGATGTCTCGGTGGACTATGCCGCGCAGCGCAAGCAGTTCGGCAAGCCCATCGGCTCGTTCCAGGCGGTCAAGCACCACCTGGCCGATGTCGTCACGAAGATCGAATTTGCCAAGCCGGTGCTTTACCGCGCCGTCTATGCGCTGGCGCAGGGCGAGGCGAAAACCGCCGCGCTGGTGTCCCACGCCAAGCTGGTGTGCGGCGAGGCCGCGCTGCTGGCGGCGCGCAAGGGAATCCAGGTGCATGGCGCGATGGGCTACACCTGGGAAGTCGATCTGCAGATGTTCATGAAGCGCGCCTGGGCGCTGGACGCCGCCTGGGGCGACCGCATCTTCCATCAGGCCCGCCTCTCGGACAGCCTGCTCGGCGACCCGGCCGATGCGGCCATCGGTCCCGGATCCACCTTTTAAACAGAAAGACCGCCCTTATGGCACAAGCTTTTATTGTCGATGCGCTGCGCTCGCCGACCGGCAAGCGTAACGGCTCGCTCGCTGCGGTGCATGGCGCCGACCTGGGCGCGCATGTCATCAAGGCCATCGTCGATCGCAACGACATTCCGCCTTCCGAGTATGACGATGTGATCTTTGGCTGCGTGGACACGATTGGCGCGCTCGCCGGCGACATTGCCCGCACCTCGTGGCTGGCCGCCGGGATGCCGCTGAACGTGCCCGGCACCACGGTAGACCGCCAGTGCGGCTCCTCGCAGCAGGCGGTGCATTTTGCGGCGCAGGCCGTGATGAGCGGCACCCAGGACGTGGTTCTGGCCGGCGGCGTGCAGACCATGAGCCGCATTCCGATCGGCTCGGCCATGCTGGCGGGACAACCCTTGGGCTTCACGACGCCATTTGCTGAAAGCCAGGGCTGGCAGGCGCGTTTTGGCGACGCGCCGGTCAACCAGTTCTACGCCGCCCAGCGCATTGCTGACCACTGGGGCCTGTCGCGCCAGGACATGGAAGCGTTTGCCAAGGAAAGCCATGACCGCGCGCTGCGGGCGATGGCCGAAGGCCGCTTTGAGCGCGAGATCGTCCCCTTCGGCGACTTTCGCATGGACGAGACGGCCCGTGCCAGCACGCTGGAAAAGCTCGCCACGCTGCAGCCGGTGGACCCGGCCTATCCGAAGATCACCGCCGCCGTGTCCAGCTCGACTTGCGACGCCGCCGCCGCCGTGCTGGTGGTGTCGGAGGCCGCGCTCATGCGCTACAAGCTCACGCCGCGCGCGCGCATCCACCACCTGAGCGTGCGCGCCGACTGTCCCATCTGGCACCTGACCGCGCCCATCCCCGCCACGGCCCATGCGCTGAAAAAAGCCGGCATGAAGCTCGAAGACATCGACCTGGTCGAGATCAACGAAGCTTTCGCCTCGGTGGTCATGGCCTGGCTCCAGGAGACTGGCTATGCGCACGAGCGCACCAACGTCAACGGCGGCGCCATCGCGCTGGGCCATCCGCTGGGCGCCTCGGGCGTCAAGCTGATGACCACGCTGCTGCATGAACTCGAACGCACTGGCGGGCGCTACGGCCTGCAGACTATGTGCGAAGGCGGCGGCCAGGCCAACGTCACCATCATTGAAAGACTCTGAGCATCATGTCCCTTTGTGAACAACGCACTGTCATCATCACTGGCGCCGGCGGCGGCCTGGGCCGCGCCTATGCGCTGGCTTTCGCGGCCGAAGGCGCCAACGTGGTGGTGAACGACATCAGGCTAGAAGCGGCCCAGGCCGTCGTCGCCGAGCTGGCGGCTGCGGGCGGCCGCGCCCTTGCCAACAACGGCGACATCACCACCATGGCGGGCGCGCAAGCCATCGTCGATGCGGCGCTGGCCGCTTTTGGCGAAGTGCATGTGCTGGTCAACAACGCGGGCATCCTGCGCGACCGCATGTTCATCAGCCTGAGCGAGGACGACTGGGACCAGGTGATGCGCGTACACCTGAAAGGCCATTTCTGCCTGGCCAATATCCTGGGCCGCCGCTGGCGTGACCAGGCCAAGGCGGGCCACAAGGTCGATGCGCGCATCATCAACACAAGTTCCGGTGCCGGCCTGCAAGGCTCGGTGGGGCAGTCCAATTATTCTGCCGCCAAGGGCGGCATCGCCTCGCTCACGCTGGTGCAGGCCGCCGAGCTGGGCCGCTACGGCGTCACCGTCAACGCCCTGGCGCCTGCAGCGCGCACCTCGATGACCGAAAGCGCCATGCCCGACGTGGTCAGGCCGCCCCAGGACGGCAGCTTCGACGCCTGGGCCGCTGAAAACGTCGCGCCGGTGGTGGTGTGGCTGGGCAGCGTGCAGTCCTCGCATGTGACCGGCAAGGTGTTCGAGAGCCAGGGCGGGCGCATCTCCGTCGGCGACGGCTGGCGCACCGGCGCCACGCGCGACAAGGGCGCGCGCTGGGAGCCTGCCGAACTCGGCCCGGTGATCGATCAATTGCTAGCCGAGGCGGTGCCGGCGCAAAAAGTATGGGGCAGCTGACATGGACACGACTGACGCACAGGCGGGACGACGTGATTTTTTGAAAGCGGGCGCCGTGGTGGGTCTCGCGGTGTCCCTCGGCATGACGGGGCGCGGGGCGCAGGCTGCCGCGACCGCGCTGCCCCTGCCCGAGTATGAGCGCTTCGATGCCGTCGAACTGGCCTCGCACATTCGTACCGGCCGGCTGACCGCGCTTGATGCGCTGGAGGCGACCATGGCGCGCGTCGAGGCGCGCAGCCAGATCAATGCGGTGGCCCTGCGCCACTTCGAGCAGGCGCGGGAGGTGGCGCTGCGGCTCTCAAGCATGGGCCGGGCTGAACGCGCGCGGCTGTCCAGAGAGGCGCCGCTGACCGGTGTGCCGTTTGCGCTGAAGGATCTGGGTGTTGCCATGAAGGGCACGGTCACCACTCATGGGAGTGCTTTCTTCAAGGATGCGCTGGCCGATCACGATTCGACGCTGGTGCAGCGTTACCGCGCGGCGGGACTGAACATCTTCGCCAAGACGACCACGCCCGAATTCGGCCAGACCGCCACCACCGAGTCCCGCCTGTTCGGCCTGACACGCAACCCGTGGAACCTGGCGTACAGCACCGGCGGCTCGTCCGGCGGCTCCGCCGCTGCGGTGGCGGCGGGCATCCTGCCGGTGGCGCATGCCAGCGATGGCGGCGGCTCGATCCGGATTCCTGCTTCGCACTGCGGCCTGTTCGGCCTCAAGCCCAGCCGCGGCCTGGTGCCGATGGGCCCCAAGGCCCTGGAAGGCTGGATGGGCCTGTCGGCCAACAACGTGATCAGCCGCTCGGTGCGTGACAGTGCCTGGCTGCTGCAACTCACGCAGGGGCCGGAAGCGGGCAGCCGCACCAGGCCGCAGCCCGGCAAGCTGCTCGATGCGATTGGCCGTCCACCGCGCCCGCTGCGCATCGCCCTGCTGGAAGAAAATCCCTTCGGCTACCCGGTTCATCTGGACTGCCTCGACGCCGTGCGCAAGGCCGCGCGGCTGTGCGAAACACTCGGCCATCGCGTCGAAATCGCAGCGCCGAAGCTGCCGGTCAGCGAGATGTTTGCCAGCATGGGCATCGTCACCGCCGCCGGCATGCTGACCACCGTCAAGGCACGCGAGAAAGAGCTGGGCCGCGCGGCCCGCGAGGACGAATTCGAGCCGCTGAACTGGCGCAGCCTGCAGCTGGCGCGCGGCTATAGCGGCGAACAGGTGTTCATCGCCCGCAGTGTGTTTGACCAGGTGGGGCGCACACTGGACCTGTTCCTGAACGACCATGACCTGATCCTGTCGCCGGTGACGGCCGCTCCGGCCCCCAGGCTCGGCGCCATGTCGCTGGACCAGCCTTATGAAGACTTTGTCAAGGCAGCGGTGCTGGCCTCGCCCTTTACCGCGATGTTCAACATGAGCGGCCATCCGGCCATGTCGGTGCCGCTGCACTGGAATGCTGCCGGGATGCCCATCGGTGCCCAGTTCGCGGCATCCTTCGGCGCAGAAGCCACGCTGCTGGCGCTGGCTGCGCAGCTTGAACAGGCTGCGCCCTGGAAAGACCGGCGTCCGCTGCTGTGAGGGCCGCATGCACCTTGACTGAACAACGGGATGAACAAAGTAGTCCCGCTACCCCTGACCCACAGGCTACTGCGTGGCAAACGATTTTTTTGATGGATACCCGGCATGGATATTTCCCTGAGCGACGAACAGCAATTGATTGCTGAGAGTGCCGCAACTTTTTTAGCCGATGCCAGCGCGATGCCGGCAGTGCGTGCCGTCAGCGAGAGTGCCAGCGGCATGGACCGCTCACTCTGGCGCGGCATGGCCGATCTGGGGTGGTGCGGTGTGCATTTGCCCGAGGAGGCCGGCGGCCTGGGCCTGGGCCTGGTGGAACTGGCGCTGCTGCAGGAGCAGCTGGGCCGGCGCCTGGCCTGCGTTCCCTTTTTTGACAGCGTGGCGCTGGCGGCCAGCGTGCTGCGCGAACTGCCGCCCCATGCCGCCAGTGCCCACTGGCTGTCACGGCTGGCGGACGGCCAGTCCATCGGTGCGCTGGCACTGCCCGCACCCGGAGCAGCGCTGACGGCGCGCGCCACCGAGGCCGATGGCGGCTGGCTGTTGAGCGGCCAGTGGCCGCTGGTGGGCTCAGCCGATGTCGCCGACCTGCTGCTGCTGCCGGCCTTGAGCGCCAGCGGCGAGGCCTTGCTGCTGGCCGTGCCGGCCGACGCCGCCGGTGTACAACGGCAGCCGCTGGTGATGCTCGACGCCACGCGTGGCGCGGCCAGCGTGAAAGTCGAGGCGCTGCGCCTGCCGGCTTCGGCCTGTGCGGCGCAAGGGCCGCAGGTGCTGCAGGCGCTCGAGCGCAGCCGCAGCCTGGCCGCCATTGCGCTGGCAGCCGAGCAGGTTGGCGTGGCCCAGCAATGCCTGGACCTGACGCTGGACTATGCCGCCCAGCGCAGCCAGTTCGACCGTCCTATTGCCGGCTTTCAGGCCGTCAAGCACCGCTGCGCGCAAATGCTGGTGCAACTCGAAAGCGCGCGCTCGGCCGTCTATGGCGCCGCCTGCATGGCCGACACCGCGCCCGATGCGGCCACCTTGCTGTTTTACGCGGCCCAGGCCCACGTCAGCGCCAGCGAGGCCGCGCAGTTTTGCGCCCGGGAAGCCATCCAGCTGCATGGCGGCGTTGGCTTTACCTGGGAGTTTGATCCTCACTTGTATTTCCGCCGGGCTCAAGCCTGCAGCCAGCGGCTCGGGCCGCTGTCCTGGTGGCTGGAGCAGGTGGCAGCCCAATTACTCGATGCACCTCAGGAGGCTCTATGAATCTGCAGGAAACTCAAGCGGAACGCGCTTTCCGCACGGAGGTCCGCGCCTGGATGGGCGCGAACCTGTGTGGTGAATTTGAGCCGCTGCGCAACGCCAGCGGTCTGGGCTCGCCCGGCTACGAGCCGGCCCTGGCCAAGCGCTGGGAGCAGCAACTGGCCGCTGGCGGCTGGATCGGCCTGGGCTGGCCGCGCAGCCACGGCGGGCGCGAACTGCCGCTGGCGCAGCAGGTGATTTTTCACGAGGAATATGTGCGCTGCGGCGGCCCCGGACGCCTGGGCCATATCGGCGAGACCCTGCTGGCGCCCACGCTGATCGCGCATGGCACGCCCGAGCAGCAGCAGCGCTTTCTGCCCGGCATCCTGGCCGGCCGGACCTACTGGGCCCAGGGTTATTCGGAGCCCGGCGCCGGCTCCGACCTGGCGGCGGTGCGCACCCGCGCGCGCCGCGACCCCGACAGCGGCGAATGGCTCATCGACGGCCAGAAAGTCTGGACCTCCTGGGCGCACGAGTCCGACTGGATCTTTGTGCTGGCGCGCTGCGAGCCCGGCTCGGTGCGCCACAAGGGCCTGGTCCTGCTGCTGGTGCCGCTGCACCAGCCAGGCGTGACGCTGCAGCCGATCCGCCAGATCACGGGCGATGCCGAATTCAACGAGGTGTTTTTTGACGGCGCCCGCACCGAGGGCGCGCTCCACCTGGGCGAGCCGGGGCAGGGCTGGGCGGTGGCGATGTTCCTGCTGGGCTGCGAGCGCGGCGCCTCCACGCTGGGCCAGCAAGCCCATTTCCGGCGCGAGCTCGAAGAGGTGATGGCCGTGGCCAGGCGCAACGGCGCCGCCAGCGACCCCCTGCTGCGCCAGCGCATCGCGCAGGCCGCGCTGGGCCTGCAGACCTTGCGCAGCCATGCCCTGCGCATCTCGGCCGACCCGGCCTCGGTGCGCGCCGCCAGCATCGCCAAATACGCCTGGTCCAACTGGCGCCGCTCGCTGGGCGAGCTGGCGATGGACGTGCTGGGCGAGTCCGGCCAGGTGGCTGGCCCGGACGCGCTGGGCCAGGCGCTGCAGCGGCTCTGGCTGGTCAGCCGCGCCGACACCATCTACGCCGGTACCAACGAAATCCAGCTCAACCTGATGGCCGAGCGGGCGCTGGGCATGCCGCGCTGAACGGCGCTGCCGGCCTTATCGTCCAAGCAGACGATGTCGCCGGCGGCGCGTGCGGGCACCATCTGTTGATTCACATCAATGGACGATTTTCCCCATGAAGCCTGCTCCCGATTACGTTCCCGCCCACGGTCTTTTGCGCGGCAAGTCTGTGCTGGTGACGGCTGCCGCCGGCGCCGGCATCGGCTTTGCGGTGGCCAGGCGCGCCGCCGAAGAAGGCTGCCGCGCGCTCTTCATTTCCGATGTCCACGAACGCCGCCTGAGCGAGGCTGTCGAGGCCATCCAGCGCGAGACCGGCCTGCAGGCCGTCCATGGCCTGCTGTGCGACGTCAGCCAGGAAGCGCAGGTCCAGGCGCTGATCAACGCAGCCGAGCAGCAGCTCGGCGGCATCGATGTGCTGATCAACAACGCCGGTCTGGGCACCAGCAAGCGCATCGTGGACATGGGCGACGATGAATGGCACAAGGTCATCGACGTGACCCTGACCGGCACCTTCCGCGTCACACGCGCCGCCCTCAAGGTGATGCAGCCGCGCGGCCACGGCGTGATCGTCAACAACGCCTCGGTGCTGGGCTGGCGCGCCCAGACCGAGCAGGCGCACTATGCGGCGGCCAAGGCCGGCGTGATGGCGCTGACCCGCTGCGCGGCGATGGAAGCGGCCGAGTTCGGCGTGCGCATCAATGCCGTCGCGCCGTCCATCGCCATTCATGCCTTCCTGAAAAAATCCGCCTCCGAGGAGCTTCTCAACGAGCTGTCAGCCAAGGAAGCCTTCGGGCGCGGCGCCGAGCCTTGGGAAATCGCCAATGTGATGGTTTTCCTGGCCAGCGACTACTCGTCCTACATGACGGGCGAGGTGGTCTCTGTCAGCTCGCAGCGGGCTTGAAGACCATGGCGGCGCAATTCAATTCCGTGGCCAGCGTGCTGGCGGCCGCTGGCAGCGAGCTGGGCACGACCGACTGGATTCTCATCGACCAGGAGCGCATCGACACCTTTGCCAGCGCCTCCGGGGACCACCAGTGGATTCACGTCGATCCCGAGCGCGCCAAAACCGGCCCTTTCGGCGCCTGCGTGGCGCATGGCTACCTGACGCTGTCGCTGGCCAATCTGTTCTTGCCCCAGCTCGTCAGCTACCAGCGCCTGAAGATGGGCGTCAACTACGGCTGCGACAAGGTGCGCTTTCCGGCGCCGGTCAGGGTCAGCTCGCGCATCCGGGGGCGCGGCGAGGTCATCAATGCCGAGCCGCTCCAGGGCGATGGCGTGCAGGTCACCGTGCGCATCACCGTCGAGATTGACGGCTCCGATAAACCTGGCTGCGTGGTGGACACCATCAGCCGTCTGTATTTTGAATGAGAGTTTTCCCATGAGCATGCAAGAAGCCGTCATCGTTTCCACCGCCCGCACGCCGATCGGCAAGGCCTACCGGGGCGCTTTCAACGACACCGAGGCGCCGGTGCTCGGCGGCCATGTGATCCGCGCCGCCCTCGACAAGGCGGGCGTTGACGGCCACGAGGTCGATGACGTGATCCTGGGCATCGCCGCCCAGCAGGGCAGCCAGGGCTACAACCTGGGCCGCCTGTGTACCTATACCGCCGGCCTGCCCGAGAGCGTGGGTGGGATGACGATTGACCGCATGTGTGCCTCGGGCGCCAAGAGCGTGATGCTGGGCGAGTACGGTATTGCCGTCGCCGGCGGCCTGGAGTCGATTTCGCTGGTGCAGAATAAGTTCAAGAACAGCCACCGCGCCCAGTCCCAGGCGGTACTGCAGGCCGCGCCCACGGCCTACATCCAGATGATAGAGACGGCCGAGATTGTCAGTCGGCGCTACGGCATCTCGCGCGCCGCACAGGACGACTATTCGCTGCGCAGCCAGCAGCGCACGGCAGCGGCCCAGGAAGCGGGCCTGTTTGCCGACGAAATCGTGCCGCTGACCACGGCCAAGCAACTGTTCGACAAGGAAGGCAACGTCACTGGCAGCCAGACCGTGACGCTGCTGCAGGACGAGGGCAACCGCGCCGACACCACGCTCGAGAGCCTGGCCAAGCTCAAGCCGGTCTGGAAAAACGGGCAGTGGGTGGCCGAGGGCGAGTTCATCACCGCCGGCAATGCCTCGCAGCTGTCCGACGGGGCCTCGGCCTGCGTGGTGATGAGCGCGGCCGAAGCCAGGTGCCGGGGCCTGAGTCCGCTGGGCACTTACCGGGGCATGGCGGTGGCCGGCTGCGGCGCCGATGAAATGGGCATAGGCCCGGTGTTTGCGATTCCGAAGCTGCTGCGGCGCCACGGCCTGAGCGTGGCCGACATCGGCCTGTGGGAGATCAACGAGGCCTTTGCCTGCCAGGTCATCCATTGCCGCGACACCCTGGGCATCCCGGACGAGCGCCTGAACGTCAATGGCGGCGCGATCTCGATTGGCCATCCTTTTGGCATGTCGGGTGCGCGCCTGGTCGGGCACGCCCTGCTCGAAGGGCGCCGGCGCGGCGTGCGCTATGCGGTGGTCAGCATGTGCATCGGCGGCGGCATGGGCGCTGCGGGCCTGTTTGAACTGGTCTGAGTCCCTCTGCTCTACAGGAGGGCGCTTGCCCGGCCTGCACTCAATGTTATTCCTGCTGTGTCACATTCACGGTAACCTATTCAATTGATATAGATGGTTACTTTGAAGTGTCGAAGTGTTCGAATTTCTTTCAAAGTGATGCCTATACTCGCCTTTTTTAGTGAATTCCATGCGTTTAGAAACAGCAGCCGTGCAAGACCACTTGCCCGAATCCCCAGCCGGCGGGAAGATGTCGCTCGAATTTTTGAGCCAAATCCTGGGCGCCATCTATGACGCGGCACTGGATGAAGCGGGGTGGGTGACCTGCCTGGAAGCCGTGCGCGTAGAGCTGGGGGCCAACTATGCCTCCCTGATCGTGCGCACGGAAACAACGGATGACATCGGCCTGATCGTCTCGGCGGGCAACGATCCGTCAAACATCGATCCGGGCAATCCCTATATTGCGCTCAGTCCCTTCACGGGCATGAAACCCGATCAGCTGGTCACGATGGAAGACGTGCTGTCAGAAAAAGAGTGGCGCGCTTCCTCGTATTACCGTGACTACTGCGCGCCGCAGGGCGTGTTTCATGTGGCTGCAGCCGATATTGCCACGCGCAACGGCGGCGTTTACGGGTTTCGCGTCACCCGTCCCGAAACGTCTCCGCCTTTTTCGCGCGATGAACTCGATTTTTGCCGCCTGCTGATTCCCCACATCAAGCGCGCCCTGAACCTGCATCTCTCCATCAGCCAGGACCACAAGGTCAGCACCCTGTACAGCCATGCGATGGCGCAACTGATGGTCGGCGTCGTGGTGCTGGACCAGAACGGCCTGGTGATGGACTGCAACCCAGCGGCCAAAACCATCCTCGAGATGAACGACGGCCTGCGCGTGGTGGACAAGCAGTTCGAGGCCAGCTATGTCAATGACAACCGAAAATTGCAAGGCCTGGTGCGCAATGCCCTGCTGCACCCGCATGCCGCCAAGGTCTCGCTGACCGAAGCCGTGTCGGTCAGCCGGCCGACTGGCCGGATGAGCTGGGGCCTGATCGTGCAGAGCATCTCGTCCGACCAGTGGACCGAGGGTCGGCAGCGCCCGAGCGTCGCCGTATTTGTGCGCGACACCGAGGGCAAGGTGGATCCGCCGGTGCGGCTGGCCCAGCAGCTGTTCCAGTTGACGCCTGCCGAGACGGCGCTGGCGATCCAGCTGGCCAACGGCCTGTCGCTGGAAGAAGCCGCCGAAGTGCTGAGCATCCGCCGCAACACGGCGCGTGCCCACCTGCGCTCCATCTTCTCCAAGACCGGCGTGCGCCGCCAGACCGAGCTGGTGCGTATTTTCCTCAACAGCGTCGCCTGGCTGAGCGCACACGACTGACGTTTGACGCGTCGTCCCGGCGGGACTGGCGTCAATGTCCAGATAAAGCGAACCGATCAGCGCCAATCGCTCGCGCCGGTTTTGAACGCTGGCTTTTTTCAAAATGGCCAGGTGAGCCGCTCTTCTTGGGCCTCACCATCAGCCGGCTTTTATTCATTGATCGGGGGGCGCTGGTTCAATCCTTCTGGGGCGTTGCAAGATGGCGCGCCTGCCCGGGCCTCCAGGCAGGCACCCAGGCCGCTTCAGCCATGCAAGGGGACTGTCTTGCGGTCCGCGCTTTCGACAGGGCGTGCGCCGATGCCCAGCCAGCAGGCCATGGCCGGCAGCAGAAACACCGCGCCCAGCATATTGACCAGGAACATGAAGGCCAGCAGCACGCCCATGTCGGCCTGGAATTTCAACGCAGAGAACGCCCAGGTGCCCACGCCGATGGACATCGTGATCCCGGTGAACACGGCGGCCGTGCCGCGCTGGCGCAGCGCCTCGTAGAAAGCTTCGCGCAGCGAGGCGCCCTTGTGCTCCATTTCGTGCTGCAGGCTCTCGAACAGGTAAATGCCGTAGTCCACGCCCACGCCCACCCCCATGGCGATCACCGGCAGCGTGGCCACCTTCAGGCCGATGCCCAGCACTGCCATCAGCGCATTGCACAGGATGGAGACCAGCGTCAGCGGCACGATGATGCACAGCACCGCGCGCCAGCTGCGAAAGGTCAGCCAGCACAGCAGTGTGATGGCGCCGAAAATCGCCGCCAGCATCTGCACCTCGGCGTGCTCGACCGCCTCGTTCGTGGCGACGGCAACGCCGGCGTTGCCCCCGGCCAGGCGAAAACGCAGGTTCGGCGTCTTGTCGGCCAGGATGAACTTTTGCACCTCGCCCACGACATGCTTGAGCGTTGCGCCCTCATGGTCCTTGAGGAACAACTGCAGGTGCAGGGTCTTGCAGCCTTCGGTGTTCATGCCCAGTTCGGGGTTGGCCACCTTGGCGCCCGTGCGCAGCGCCGCCTCGGTGCGCTGCAGCGCGGCCCAGCGGGGATTGCCCTCGTTGTTGCCGCTGGCCGCCAGCTTGGCAATGCCCGCCACGGTGGTGACCGAACGCACCCCGTCAACGCCGCGCATGGCCAGGTCAAAGCGTTCAATTGCATTCATCACCGGCCAGTTTAGACAGGCTTCCTCCAGATTGCTGGCCTCGGCATAGACGGACAGCACGTCCATGCCGATCGAATAGTTCTGGATGATGCGCGCGTTGTCCTGGTTGTAGCGCGACTCGGCGCGCAACTCCGGCGCCCCGGCCCCGATGTCTCCGGTCAGCAGGTGGCGGGACATGGCGGTGCCGCCAGCCAGCAGCACCAGCGAGGCGGCCAGCGTCAGCAAGGCCGGGCGCGGCTCGGCCAGCGCCGAGATGGCCCACCAGCGGCCATGCACGCCGGCGCTGCCCTCGGGCCGCCCCAAGGCACGGGGCTCCAGGCGCAGGTGCGACAGGATCACGGGCAGCATGACCTTGTTGGTGATGATCATCAGCAAGACGCCCAGGCAGGCGGTCATGCCCAGCTCATGCACGATAGGAATGTCAATCAGCATGATGACCATGAAACCCAGTGCGTTGGTCAGCAGCGCCAGCGTGCCCGGCACGGCGAGTTTCTGGAAAGCGCTTTCGGCGGCATCCTCGGCGCTCAGGCCGGCGCGCACTTCCTGCTTCCAGGCATTGGTCATCTGCACCGCATGCGACACGCCGATTGAAAACACCAGAAACGGCACCAGGATGGACATCGGGTCAATGCCAAAGCCGCCCAGCGGCAGCAGGCCCAGCAGCCAGATCACGGGCAGTAGCGCCACCAGCAGCGCCAGCACCGTCAGGTTGAGCGAACGCGAATACAGCCAGAGCAAGAAGGCGGTGATGATGAAGGCCAGCGCAAAAAAGCTGATGACCGTCGTCAGGCCCTCCATCACGTCGCCCAGCACCTTGGCGAACCCGACAATGTTGATCTCGACATTTTGTCCGGCGAACTTGGCGCGCATGGCTTCGAGCTTTTGCGCCACGTCCGCGTAATCGAGCCGCTTGCCGGTCTGGGGGTCTTCTTCCAGCAGGTCGGCGCGCACCATGGCCGATGTCAGGTCATTGCTGACCAGGCGGCCGATCTGGCCCGACTTGGCGACGTTGGAGCGCACCTGGGCCAGGCCCTCGGCGTTGGGCGTGAAGCGCGAGGGAATGATCACCTCGCCAACAAAACCGTCCTCGGTGATCTCGATGTATTTCACATTGGGCGTGAACAGCGAATAGACCTGGGCCCGGTTCACGCCGGGCGTGAAGAACACCTCGTCGGTCACGCCGCGCAGGGTCTTGAGGAACTCCTCGTTGTAGATGTCGCCCTGGCCTTTCCAGCGCACGTTGATCAGCACCCGGTTGGCGCCCGAGAACGTGCTGGCGTGCTCCAGAAAGGCCGTCATGTACTCATGGCGCAGGGGAATGAGCTTGTTGAAGCCCGCGTCGAGGTGGGTGCGCAGCGCGGAGGCGCCCAGCAGCAGGGTTATCAAGGTGGTGATGACGGCGATGGGCTTGCGCCAGGCGATCAGTGCATGCGCAAGGCGGGCAATCAGGGCTTTGGTACGGGAGGCGGGCATGGGCGTGTTCATTGGGTCGATCCAGTGGGCCGGGACAGGGCCGGGAAGGCTTGCAGGCCAGCGTCGCTGGTGATCCAGCCCTGGCCATCGGGTTGCACAAACAGGTCGGTCAGGGTGGCCCGGCCTTGCGCGCGGCTCAGGCTGAAATGCTGGCCGCCATCGGTGCTGGTGGCCATCACGCTGCCCTGGCCCACCAGGATCACCCGGCCATCGGCAGCGACGCCATGGCCGAAGAAGGACGCCTGAACCGGCATTTCCGAGCGCGTCCAGCCGGTGTTGCCGGGGGTGGTGTGAAAGACGTTGCCGCGCATGCCGTAAGCCAGCCAGCCGCCCTGTGGCAGCGAGATGGCGTTGTAGAGCGAGCCGTTGTAGAAGGGCGCCACGATGGCCCAGTCCTCCCCGCCATTGTCCGAGCGCAGGACCAGGCCGCGTTCGCCGACGATCAGCCAGTGCCGACCATCGGGCGAGCCCACGATGCGGTTCAGGTGCTTGTCTTCCATGCCTGCGCCCGGCAGACTCAGGCGAGTCCAGGAGGCGCCTTTGTCGTTCGAGCGCAATGCGCGGCCGAAGGCGCCTACCGCAATCCATGCGCCCGAAGGCAGGCGCGCCACGCTCATCAAAGGCTCGCCGTTGCTTTCGTCAAAGGCGAGTTCTTTCCAGCTCCAGCCGCCATCGGTGGTATTCAGGATCCAGCCTTCATGGCCGACCGCCATGCCTTCGAGGCCATCGGGCGCGAAGCTGATCTGGTTGATCAGCGCCTGGCGGTCTTTGGACACGCTGGCGCGCTGCCAGTCCTTGCCCTGATTGGACGACACCAGCAGGGTGCCGAGTTCGCCGCCGGTGAGCAGGCCTGCTTTGGAAGGCGTCAGGCTGTTCAGGTGCAGGCGATCCATCGCCAGCCGGCTGACAGCGAGCGGTGGGGTCTCGCGCGGGGCGAAGGCCTGGGCTGCGCCCAGGGCAATGAGGGCAGCTATGGTTACGCCGACTGCAGTTCGCACAATTTGTCTCCTTGGAATCAGGACGTCCTGTTCGTTGAGGAGGACGTCATCAGGGCGGATTCTTCACTGCTGGCGTGTGAAAGCATCGTCCAAAAGGACCACTTGGCCGTCATCCAAGGGAAGACCCTGAGACGCACTCTCAGGGTCTTCCCTTGGCCGGGCGGCTGCCGGGCCATCGCGGAGCCACTCTAGTCTTGACGGACGATGGAGGGCCTGGGCGAGCTGTCCACAATGAGCCACATCACGCAACAATGAAGGAAGCCATGGGACTCACAGGACGGGCGGTGCTGGTAGGCGCCGCGCAATACAAACCCGAGAAATACGCCAGCGCGCCCACCATGTTCCATCTGGAGCAGGTGGCCGATCTGGCCACGCAGGCGCTGGACGACGCGGGCCTGTCGCTGGCCGACGTGGACGGCCTGATCACGGTCGGACCGCAGTTTCACGAGGCGGGCATGTTCGTGCCAGCGATGGCCGGCGAATACCTGGGCACACGGCTGAACTTTGCCGAAGTCGTGGACCTGGGCGGCGCCAGCTCGGTGGGCATGGCCTGGCGCGCAGCGGCGGCCATCGAGCTGGGGATGTGCGACACCGTGGTGTGCGTGATTCCCGCGCGCATGGCCCCTACTGCACCGCATGACGACCACATGGCCGAGGTCATGCGGGCCTCGCGCTACGGGGGCCACAGCACGCGTTTTGGCGCGCCCGAGGCCGAGATGGACCTGCCCTACGGCCACATGGCGCAAAACACCGGCTACGCCATGATTGCCCAGCGCTACGCGGCGGTGCATGGCTACGACGCTGCAGCGATGGCGCGCATCGCGGTCGATCAGCGTTTCAACGCCTGCCATCATCCGCAGGCCATGTTCTACGGCCAGCCCATCACCATCGACGATGTGCTCGCTTCGCGCATGGTGGCCGAGCCGCTGCGCATGCTGGAGATCGTCATGCCGGTGGCCGGTGGCGGAGCCTTCATCGTGACACGCGACGACATTGCCAGGCGCTGCCGCCATCGGGGCGTGAAGGTGATTGGCTGCGGGGAGCATGTGCAGTCCAAGTCGCCCACCTACGCCGCCGATATGCTGGCCACGCCGATAGGCCCGGCCTCGCGCCGGGCGTTTGCGATGGCCGGCCTGACCCCGGCCGACATGCACATGGCGCAGATCTATGACTGCTACACCATCACGGTGCTGCTGACGCTTGAAGACGCGGGTTTTTGTGCCAAGGGCGAAGGCATGCGCTTCCTGCGCGAACACGATTTCACTTTCAAGGGCAACTTTCCAATGAATACCCATGGCGGACAACTCAGCTTTGGCCAGACCGGCAGTGCCGGTGGCATGACCCAGGTGATCGAGGCCATGCACCAGGTCCAGGGCCGGGCCGCAGAGCGCCAGCTGGCGCGACACGACCTGGCTTATGTGTCGGGCACGGGCGGCGTGATGAGCGAGCAGGGCGCCTTGATCCTGCAGGGAGCCTGAAGCATGAGCTGGAACAAACCCCTGCCGCAGCAGACCCCGATTTCCGCGCCTTACTGGGACGGCCTGAAGGCCCATGAGGTACGCCTGCAGCAATGCGCGCAGGGCCACTGGCTGTTCTTTCCGCGCGCGCACTGCCCGACCTGCGGCTCGCGCCAGCTGGCCTGGCACCGCGTCTCGGGCGAGGGAACGCTCTACAGCTTTACCGTGGCGCGCGTGCCCACGCTGCCCGAGTTCAGCGACGAGATGCCGCAACTGCTGGCAGTGGTCGAGCTGGACCAGGGCGTCCACCTGAACACCACGCTGGTCGGCGTTGACCCGGCAGCGCTGCGCGTCGGCCAGCGCCTTCGGCCGGTGTTCGACGAGCGCCCCGGCAGCGTCACGCTGCTGCGCTACACGCCGGTGGCGTCGGCGCAGGCCAATGTCATCGGCGCGGACAAGGCTGCAGAGGCGCCCGAGACAGCGCCCGAAACGGCGCCCGCACCAGCCGCCGAGGCACCCAGGCGCCAGGTCAGCTGCAAGGACATCGAGGCCATGCGCTCCCTGGTGTCCGATGCGTTTTCCGATTGGTCGAACCAGATCGAAGTGACACAGGAACTGATCGACCAGTTTGCCGAGCTGTCGGGTGACGACTACTGGATTCACACTGACCCGGTGAAGGCGCGCGCCGAAAGCCCGTTCGGCACCACGATTGCGCACGGCGCGCTGGTGCAGGTGCTGGTCAGTCGGCTCAAGCTGCCGATGGATTTCGAAGTCACGGATTTTCGCAACATCGTCAACTACGGCTCGGACCGGCTGCGCTTTGCCACGCCGGTGCCAGCGGGCTGCCGCATCCATGGTCGCTACCGCATCAAGTCGGTCGAGCAGGTCAAGAGCGGCGTGCAGGTGACGATGGAAATCAACATCCACGGCGTCGGCCAGGACCGGCCATCGGTCATCAACGACTTGGTGATGCTCTACATGTAAGGTCTACAACCAGGCATCCATCCTTGAAGGCCCTGGTGCCGGCTGGTGCAAACCCTTAGTTCAAATGAATGATGCTTTACCGCACCGTTACTCAATACTCGGGGCCTGCGCAGCGACGGTTTTTGAGTCGCTGCTCAGTCCATATCCCGAAATATTTTGAAACCCCACAAAAGGCCGCAGAGCCTTCTAAACACTGGACACAGGAGACAACATCATGAAACGCCGTTCACGCTGGCACCTTGCCGCTACAGTCGCGATTGCGCTGGGTTCATCGCTGCTGAGCCAGCCTTATCTGGCCTCGCTGGCGTCCTCGCCCTCTTCAGCGCCTTACCAGGCGCTGGGCGTGACGGTCGCCGTCGCCCCGCCCATCAATACGTCGTGGCATGAGATGCTGATGTCGGGGCGCTGATAGCTCAGCCTCGCCGGCATAGACTGCCGCAGCGTCAAAACGCGCATGCCCGCCCAAGCCTGATCGACAGGCTTGGGGCGGGCATGGCTTTTTGGGGAAGGTGCGGAAAAGAGGCCGTGCTTCAGGCGGCGCGCTCGCGGCGCTCACGCGCCATGGTCATGGCGGTGTCCTCGATCATGTCTTCCTGGCCGCCCACCATGCCGCGCCGGCCCAGCTCCACCAGAATGTCGCGGGCGGGAACGCCGTACTTGGCCGAGGCGCGCTTGGCGAACAATAGAAAAGAGCCATAGACGCCGGCGTAGCCCAGCGTCAGCGCATCGCGGTCAATGCGGATTGGAAAATCCATCATCGGCACCACCAGGTCTTCGGCCACATCGGTGATTTTGGCGACATCGACGCTGGTCTCCACGCCCATCAGGGTCAAGACTGCGATCAGCACCTCCATCGGCGTGTTGCCCGCGCCCGCGCCCAGACCGGCCGCGGCAGCGTCGATGCGGGTGGCTCCGGCCTCAATGGCAGCCACCGAATTGGCCACGCCCATGGCCAGGTTGTGGTGACCGTGAAAGCCCAGTTCGGTCTCGGGCTTGAGCGCGGCGCGCACGGCGGCCAGGCGAGCTTTCACGCCGTCGGGCAGCAGGTGGCCGGCCGAGTCGGTGATGTAAACGCAGTTGGCGCCGTAGCTTTCCATCAGCCTGGCCTGCGTGACGAGCTTTTCCGGGCTGGCCATGTGCGCCATCATCAGGAAACCCACGGTGTCCATGCCCAGCGCGCGCGCCTGGGTGATGTGCTGCTCGGACACGTCGGCCTCGGTGCAGTGGGTGGCCACGCGGATGGTGGCCACGCCCAGCTCATGGGCCATCTTGAGGTGATCGACGGTGCCGATGCCCGGCAGCAGCAGGGCCGAGATTTTGGCGCGCTTCATCAGTGGAATCACGGCGCCCAGGTATTCCTCGTCGCTGTGCGCCGGGAAACCGTAGTTGACTGAGCTGCCGCCCAGGCCGTCGCCGTGGGTGACCTCGATCAGCGGCACGCCCGCGTCGTCCAGGCCGCGCGCGATGGTCTTCATCTGGTCCAGCGTCATCAGGTGGCGCTTGGGGTGCATGCCGTCGCGCAGCGTCATGTCGTGGACGGTGATCTTTTTACCTTGCAAATTCATGGGGTTCTCCTTGAGTGCGGGTTCAGGCAGCGGCAGTGCCAGCAGCGTCGCCGGGGGTGGACGGGCTCAGCACCAGCCTGCCGGCGAGGATTTCCTCGGCAAACATCTCGGCGGTGCGGGCTGCCGCTGCCGTCATGATGTCCAGGTTGCCGGCGTACTTGGGCAGGTAGTCGCCCAGACCCTCGACTTCCATGAAGACCGAGACGCGCTTGCCGTCGAACACCGGGCCATTGACCAGTTTGTAGCCGGGAACGTACTTTTGCACCTCGACGATCATGGCGTGGATGGAGGCGGTGATGGCCGCCTGGTCCGGCTCGCTGTCGAGCAGGCAGTGGATGGTGTCGCGCATCATCAAGGCGGGCTCGGCCGGGTTGATGATGATGATGGCCTTGCCCTTCCTGGCGCCGCCGACTTTTTCGACAGCACCGGCCGTGGTGCGGGTGAACTCGTCAATGTTCTTGCGCGTGCCCGGCCCCACGGAGCGGCTCGACACCGTGGCGACGATCTCGCCATAGGCCACGGACTGCACGCGACTGATAGCCGCCACCATCGGAATCGTCGCCTGACCGCCGCAGGTGACCATGTTCACATTCATCTCGCGCTGGCCGACATGGGCGGCGAGATTCACCGGCGGCACGCAGAACGGCCCGATGGCTGCGGGTGTCAGGTCGATCATCAGCGCGCCCTGCTCGTTGACCTTGCGCGAATTCTCGGCGTGGACGTAGGCGGAAGTGGCATCAAAGACGATCTGCACGCCGTCGGCCTGCATATGGGGGATCAGGCCATCGACGCCCTCGGCGGTGGTCTTGATGCCCATCTCGCGGGCGCGCTTCAGGCCGTCGGACTCGGGGTCGATGCCCACCATCCAGACGGGCTCCAGGAGCGTGCTGCGCTGCAGCTTGGCCAGCAGGTCGGTGCCGATGTTGCCCGGCCCGATCAGGGCGCATTTGATTTTTTTCTGACTCATGATTGTTTATCCTTATTCTGAAAAGTTCACCGAGCAGCCGCCCAGGCCCTCGATTTCCATCGTGAAGCGGTCGCCCGCCACAGCCGGCACCAGCGGCGCCAGGGCGCCCGACAGGATCAGTTCGCCAGCCTTGAAGGCAATGCCGAAGGCGCCCAGCGTGTTGGCCAGCCAGGCCACGGCCTCGGCCGGATGGCCCTGCACCGCCGCGCCCAGGCCGGCGCCAGCCGGTACGCCGTTTTTCTGCAGCTGCATCGAAGCGGCTGCCAGGTCCAGCGCGCGCGGGTCGGTGTGGCGCGTGCCCACGACGAAGACGCCGCAGGAGGCGTTGTCAGCCACGGTGTCCTGGATTTTTATTTTCCAGTCGTGGATGCGCGAATCGACGATCTCAAAGCAGGGCGCGACCCAGTCGGTGGCAGCCAGCACGTCGCCCCGCGTCACGCCCGGGCCTTGCAGGTCGGACTTGAGCATGAAGGCAATCTCGCCTTCGGCGCGCGGCTGGATCAGGCCGGCTTCTTTCAGCGAAATGGTTGTGCCATCGGCGAACTGCATGGCATCGGTCAGAAAGCCGAAGTCGGGCTGGAACACGCCCAGCATGTCCTGCACCGGCTTGGAGGTCACGCCAATCTTCTTGCCGATCAGGCGCTCGCCAAGCGCCTCGCGGCGTGACAGAAAGTGCAGCGAGATGCGGTAGGCGTCATCGACCGTGATGCCGAGGTGGCGGCTGGTCAGCGGCGCCAGTGTGCGGCGCTGGCGCAGCGCGTCAAACAGCTCGTCGCCGAGCCGGGAAATCAGTGCGGCGTCCATGACTTCAGCCCTTGTTCAGGAAATCGATGCAGGCGCGGTTGAACATCTCGCGGTGCTCGACCTGCACCCAGTGGCCGCAGCGGTTGACCAGCACCATGCGCGCCTGCGGGCAGTTCTCCATCAGCTTCATCGTGCCGCTGACCGGGTTGAACTGGTCGTTCACGCCCCAGAAGCCGAACACCGGGCAGCGCAGCTCGTGCAGGCGCGCTGTCATGTTGGGCACGTACAGGCGCTGGCGCGAGGCCGCCGTCTGCGTCAGCGCGATGGGGACGCGCTCGTTGATGATCTCGTCGGTCAGCAGCGACGGGTCGAACAGCTGCATGGTCATCACGGCGCGCATCGCCTCGGCGCCGCTCTTGCCCGACTGGTAAACGGCGAACATGTTGGCAATGCCGGGCATGGCCATGTAGGTGTCGAATTCCTCGACGCCGCCGGGCGCCATCAGGATCAGGCGCTTGACATCTTCGGGGTGCGCCAGCGCATAGCCCAGCGCCACCGCGCCGCCCAGCGAGTTGCCCAGCAGGGTGATGTCTTTCAGGCCCAGCGCGTCCACCAGGCCCTTGACGCCGGCGATGAAGAAATCCAGGTCGTAGTGCGGCAGGTCGGGCTTGCTTGACAGGCCATAGCCCGGCAAATCGGGCACGAGGGTGCGGTAGCCAGCCTGGGCAAACACCGGGTAGTTGCCCTTGAAGTTGCTGTAGCCGCTGGCGCCGCCGCCGGCGCCGTGCAGGAAGATGACGGCTTCGCCCTCGCCCTGCTCGTGGTAGTGGATGCGCTGCGGCAGGCCGGCCACGGGGGCGATGTCAACGTAATGGCCTTCTGGGATGGAGTGGGTTGTCTGCATGGGGTGGTGGGTGAAGGGGAAAGCAGGAAGGAAGGGCCGCGAACCAGCCCGGCGGGCAACCGTGGCCTGGGGTTTTTCGGGCCACGGAAGGCGAAAAGCTTCAGGCCTGCGCTGCTACCGGCGCTTGCCAGAGCTTGGGCAAGCCCGGATCGGTGGCCACGATAGCCTGCTTGAGCAGGTTGCGCAGCGCGGCCGACTCCAGCTCGCCCATGCGCTCCACCAGATCGGCCTCCACCGCCTTGGCGGCGGCCAGCACATGCAAGATGGCATCGGTGCCTGCCGGGCTGAGGCGCAAACACGCCAGCGCGCCGGCCTCGGCCTGCAGCAGGCCCCGCTGGACCAGGGACTGCAGCGTGGCAGAACCCAGGTTGATGCCGGTGTAGGCGATATGGGCAAGGATCTCGTCGGCTGTCAGCGGCTGGCGCACGCTCAGCAGCGAGAGCACAAAAAAGTCGGCATCCGACAGGTGGCGCTGCTGCAGCGTGCCGCGGATGCCATGAATGAACTGGAAGTGCGCCCGGCCAAACAGGTAGCCGAGCAGGTTTTCCGAGTAGGAGGCTCCATCCATGTCGGCCAGCGGCTCGGTCGCCACCGGTGCCGCCTTGCGCGAAGCCAGCGCATAGCCACCCGTGACATACAGCAGGGGCGGCAAGGCGCTGCTGTCGTAATGCATGACCTCGCCGACAAAAATGGTGTGGTCGCCGCCCTCGTACTGGAAGGCCGTGCGGCACTGCAGGCGCGCGCTGCAGCCCGGGATCAGCGGCGCACCGTTGAGCGAGGCGTCCAGCGCAAGTCCAGCGAATTTGTCCTCGCCAGGGCGGGCAAAGCGATTGGACAGCGCCTCCTGTTCGTTGGCCAGGATATGCACATTCCAGTGCTGGGTGCTGCTGAAGGTGGCCAGGCTGCGTGAATTGTTGGCCAGGCTCCACAGCACCATGGGCGGCTGCAGCGACACGGAATTGAAGCTGTTGGCCGTGATGCCCACCGGCGCGCCATCCTCGGCGCAGGCGGTGACGATGGTGACGCCGGTGGCGAACATGCCGAGCGCGCGGCGGAAGTCTTTCGGGTCGAAGGACGGGGTAATGGGGTCCATAAGCTTTCTCCTGATGCCAGAGCCTGGAGCTTGCCCGGTGCCCGGATTCGGGAAATCCTTCAGACGGACTAGGCGGGGCGCCGGCTGCCGCCCGCCTTGCAGCGCGTTAGTCTGATTGGACGATGAATGACCGGGGCACGGGTGGGACGATCTGCCCATCGCAAGGCATCTGCCTTGCATGTTTGCCAACCAACATGTGCCAACCAGGCACAGCATCCGGAGATACACCATGAGTGCAATGAATGAGGACTACCTGACGCCTGAAGCGCTGGCCGTGATCGCGCGTGCCAAGGCACTGGCGCCCAGGTTGGCCGAACGTGCTTTTGCGGCCGACCGCAACGGCCGGGTCAGTGATGAAACCATCGCGGAGATGGCCGAAGCGGGCCTGTTTCGCGTGCTCCAGCCCAAGCGCTGGGGTGGCTACGAACTCGATCCCCGGGTCTTCTACACCGTGCAGATGGCGCTGGCCGAAGGCTGCATGTCCACCGCCTGGATCTATGGCGTGGTGGGTGTCCACCCGTGGCAGCTGGCGCTGTTTCCCGAGCAGGCCCAGCAGGATGTCTGGGCCCAGGACAGCGCCACCCGCATTGCCTCGACCTACATGCCTACCGGCAAGGCCGAACGTGTCGAAGGCGGCTACCGCTTCAGCGGCAACTGGGGGTTTTCGACCGGCGTCGAGCATTGCGACTGGATTTTCCTGGGCGCCCTGCTGCCTAAAAAAGACGGCTCCGGCGGCCTGGAGCACACCACGTTCCTGCTGCCCAAGTCAGACTTCAAGGTGGTGGAGAACTGGGACGTGATCGGTCTGCGCGGCACCGGCAGCCACGATATCGTGGTCGAGGGTGTGTTTGTTCCCGAGCACCGCACCCACCGCACCAATGACCACAGCGAGGCCGGCTGCCCTGGGCGCGTCAACAACCCCGCCTGGCTCTACCGTATTCCCTTCACCCAGGTGTTCCAGCGCGCGGTGTCCACCGCCTGCATCGGCGCCCTGGATGGCGCCATTGCCAGTTTCCGCCAGCGCGCGGCCTCGCACATCGGCAAGCACGGCGCCAAGATGGCCGAAGACATCAATGCCCAGCAGGCTGTGACCGAAGCCATGATGGCCACTGACCAGCTCAGGCTGGTGCTGTTTCGCAATTACGCGCGCATCGTCCACTGCGCCAAGACTGGCGAGGTGATGCCGGTCGAAGAGCGCCTGATGCAGCGCGCCCAGGCCGCGCAGGTGCCCAAGCTGTGTTCCGACCGGGTCAACGACCTGATGCGAAGCTGCGCGGCATCGGGAACCTACAAGACCAATCCGATCGAGCGCATCTTTCGCGACATGGCCCAGGGCCGTGGCCACATTGCCAACAACAGCGATGTCTATACGCGCGCCCACGGCGGCGTGATGCTGGGCCTGCCCAACACCGACCCGTTCGTCTGAGGTGGCAACGAGCAAGAAAGAGGCTGTTGTGGAACACAATTTCGATGTGATCGTGGTCGGCTCGGGCGCTGGCGCGCTGCTGGCGGCCATCTGCGCCAGTGACGCGGGACTCAAGGCCCTGGTGATCGAGAAGACCGGCCTGGTCGGCGGCACCTCGGCCATCTCGGGGGGCGGCATCTGGATTCCGGACAACTACGACATGCCCAAGGCCGGCCTGAGCGACAGCGTGGAGGCCGCCTTTGGCTATGTGAAGGCCTGCGCCAAGGGCCTGGCCAGCGACGAGCGCATCCTGGCCTATGTCGAGACGGCACGCCAGATGGCGCAGTACCTCAAGGAGATCGGCGTTCCCTACCGCTGCGTGCCGCATTACAGCGACTACTACCCCGGCATGGCCGGCGCGCTGCCCGGTGGCCGCACGATGGACCCGATCGACTACAACGCCGCCAAGCTCGGCCTTGAGGCCTTGGCGCAAATGCGCCCGACCAGCCCGGGTCAGCTGATCTTCGGGCGCATGCACATCAACGCCTTCGAGGCGCGCTCGATGCTGGCGCGCGAGCGCCGCTCGACCTTCACGCTGATGTGGATGATGGCGCGCTACTTTCTGGACTATCCGTGGCGCGGCAAGACCCGGCGCGACCGGCGCCTGACCGGCGGCCAGGCGCTGGTCGGCGGCCTGTTCACCGCGCTGCGCCAGCGCAACATCGCGCTGTGGCTGAACTGCCCGCTGCAGTCGCTGCTGACCGAGGACGGCCGGGTCACCGGCGTCGTGGTCCAGCGCGATGGCAAGGAATTTCAAGTGCTGGCGCGCCGCGCCGTCATCCTGGGCGCGGGCGGTTTCGAGCGCAACCAGGCCATGCGTGAGCAATACCTGCCGCAGCCCACCGCCCAGGCCTGGAGCGCCACGCCGCCGCAGGCCAACACCGGCGACGCGATTGTTGCAGGTGCCAAGGTCGGCGCGCAGCTGCATCTGATGGCGCACACCTGGGGCGCACCGACGCTGGAAGTGCCCAAGGAAGAGAAGTTCCGCGCTGTCTTTGTCGAGCGCTCGCTGCCCGGCTGCATGGTCGTCAATGCCAGGGGCGAGCGCTTCCTGAATGAATCCGGACCCTATCCGGAATTCCAGCAGGCCATGTTTGCCAACCATGAAAAGACCGGTGGCGCCATTCCCGCCTGGATCGTCTTCGATGCCGACTTTCGCGCCAAGCAGCCGATGGGTCCGTTGATGCCAGCCTCCGCCGTGCCTGACAGCAAGCTGCGCAAGAGCTGGCTCGGTCAGGTGTACTGGAAGGGCGAGACGCTGGAAGAGCTGGCCGCACATATCGGTGTCGATGCTGCAGGGCTCAAGCACAGCGCGGCGCGAATGACGGAGTTTTCCGCCACCGGCAAGGATCTCGACTTCGGCCGGGGCAGCGATTCCTTTGACCGCTACTACGGCGATCCGCGCCTGAAGAACCCGAACCTGGCGCCCATCGCCAAGGGGCCGTTCTATGCGATGAAGCTGTTCCCCGGCGACATCGGCACCAAGGGCGGCCTGCTGACCGACCTCGACGCGCGCGTGCTCGACGAGGACGGCCAGCCCATCCAAGGCCTTTACTGCGTGGGCAACAATAGCGCATCGGTGATGGGACCGGCCTATCCCGGCGCCGGCTCGACGCTGGGTCCGGCCATGACCTTTGCCTACCGGGCGATTGCGCAGATCACAGGCCAGCCGATCGCGCTGGAGCGCACCGACCTGCTGGCGCCAACCGCTGGCGCCGGGCGTGTCGCTGCGCAAGGCACTGAGGTGGCTGCATGAGCAAAACGTCCACTGTGACGCGGATCGCGCCAGCCCTTGAAGTCGGCCATCCCGATGAGGTGCGCTGGAGCGACAGCGCCGATGTGGTGGTGGTCGGCTGGGGCGCCGCCGGTGCCTGCGCGGCCATTGAAGCGCGTGCCGCGGGCGCCTCGGTGATCGTCATCGACCGCTTTGAGGGCGGCGGCGCCAGCGCCCTGTCCGGCGGCGTGGTTTACGCGGGCGGCGGCACGCCCTACCAGCGCCAGGCCGGTTTTGACGACACGCCCGAGGGGATGGCCGACTACCTGCGCCACGAGGTTAATGGCGTGGTCAGCGAGGCCACGCTGCAGAAATTCTGCGCCGACAGCGTCGCCAACCTGCAGTGGCTCGAAGCCCAGGGCGCGCGCTTTGGCGCCACCATGCCCAACCACAAGACCTCCTACCCGCCCGAGGGCAAGTTTCTCTACTACTCGGGCAACGAGATCGTGCCCGCTTTCCGGGGCGAGCGCGGCGCGCCTGCGCCACGCGGCCACCGCGCCGTGGCCAGGGGCCAGTCCGGTGCCACGCTGTACGCGGCGCTGCGCGCGGCCACGCTCAAGACCGGGGCGCAGCCGCTGACCCAGGCCAGCGTGCGCCGCCTGGTGCGCCAGCGCGGCGCCGACGGCCAGAGCGGCCCGGTGCTGGGCGTCGAAGTCTGGCAGTTGCCGCCCGGCGACCCGCGTACCGCCCGCCACGCCGAACTCCACCGCCAGGTGGCGCGCCTGCGCGTGCTGCGCCCCGGCAAGGCCGCCGCCTGCCGCCGCGAAGCGGCCCGCATCGAGCAGGACATCGCCCAGCCGCGCTTTGTCCGCGCCAGCCGTGGCGTGGTGCTGTCCACCGGCGGCTTTATCTACAACCCCGAGCTGATTCAGACGCACGCGCCCCACACCCGGCGCGGCTGGCCCATTGGCGGCGCTGGCTGCGACGGCAGCGGGCTGCGCCTGGGCCAGAGCGTGGGCGCTGCGGCGCAGGCGCTGGGCAACGTCTCGGCCTGGCGCTTCATCACGCCGCCTTCCGTCTGGCCCAAGGGCATTGTCATCAACACCGAAGGCGAGCGCTTTTGCAACGAGCAGGTGTACGGCGCCAAGCTCGGCCACGAAATGGTCGAGAACCAGGGCGGGTGCGGCTGGCTGGTGATCGACGGCAAGCTCCGATGGCAGGCGATTCGCCAGTGCCTGTTGGGCGGGCTGTGGGCGTTTCAGGCCATGCCCGCGCTGGCCATGCTGCTGCTGGTGGCCAAAAAAGCCGCCACGCCCGAGGCGCTGGCGAAAAAAATCGGCGCCGACCCGGCCCGGCTGCGCGCCAGCCTGGACACCGCCAGCGCCGCCGCGCGCGGCGAGTGCGAAGACCCGTTCGGCAAGTCGCCCGACATGCGCCACGCCATGCCAGACGGCCCGTATTACGCGCTGGATATTTCCATCGGCTCGCCGACCTTTCCGCTGGCCACGCTGACGCTGGGCGGGCTGGCGCTGGACGAGGAAAACGGCCAGGTCAGGGGCGATAGCGGCGCGCCCATCCCCGGCCTGTACGCGGCCGGGCGCACCGCCATCGGCCTGCCCTCGTCGCACTATGTGAGCGGCCTGTCGCTGGCCGACTGTGTATTTTCCGGGCGGCGCGCCGGGCGCGCTGCTGCAACTGTCTGAAAAAAATGGAGCTGAAAAAAATGGGACGTGTCAACAACAAGGTGGCGCTGGTCACCGGCGGGGCCAGCGGCGTGGGCCGGGCGACGGTGCAGTTGCTGCTGGCCGAAGGCGCGCGCGTGGCCATCAGCGACATCAACGCGCAGGCGGGCCAGGCGTTTGCCGACGAGTGCGGCGAGCGGGCGATTTTCGTGCGCCACGACGTCAGCAGCGAAGCCGACTGGAGCGCCGCCATCGCCGCCACCCAGGAGCGCCTGGGGCCGCTGGACATCCTGATCAACAACGCCGGCATTTTGCTGCCGGGCAGCATTGAGACGGCCACGCTGGCGCAGTTTCGCCAGCTGATGCAGGTCAACGCCGACTCGTGCTTCATCGGCTGCCAGCAGGGCGTGGCGGCGATGAAGGAGCGCGGCGGCAGCATCGTCAACATGGCCTCGGTGTCCTCATGGCTGCCGGTCGAAGGCTATGCCGGCTACAGCGCCAGCAAGGCGGCGGTGGCCGCGCTCACCCGCGCTGCGGCGCTGCACTGCCGCAAGAGCGGCCATGCGGTGCGCGTGAACTCGCTGCACCCGGACGGCATCTACACGCCGATGATGCAGGCCTCCGCGCCCGGCGTGCCGGCGCAGTACCTGCTGTTTGACCCCAAGACCAACCCCAAAGGCCGCGCCTGCCTGCCCGAGCAGATCGCCAAGGTGCTCCTGTTCCTGGCCTCGGACGAGTCGCAGGCCATCAGCGGCGCCGAAATCCGCGCCGACAGCGCCATTTTGGGCATGGGCCTGTGAGCATGCCCAGCCGCTACCATGCGCTGCGCGTGTACGCAGTGGTCGATGAGACGCACGATGCCAAATCCCTGGTGTTCGAGGTGCCGCCTGCGCTGGCCGAGGTGTTTGCCTACCAGCCGGGCCAGTTCCTGACGCTGCGCCTGACGATTGACGGCCGCCATGTGCCGCGCTGCTATTCGATGTCCAGCGCGCCCAGCGTGGACGATGCGCCGCGGGTGACGATCAAGCGCGTCAGGGACGGCCGCGGCTCGAACTGGGTCTGCGACCATGTCAAGGCCGGCGACCTGATAGAGCTGCTGCCGCCAGCGGGTGTGTTCACGCCGCGCACGCTGGACGGAGACTTTTTGCTGCTGGCCGGCGGCAGCGGCATCACGCCGGTGTTTGCCATCCTGCGCTCGGCGCTGGCCAGGGGGCAGGGCCGCATCACGCTGCTGTACGCCAACCGCGACGAGCGCTCGGTGATCTTCCGCGATGAGCTCAAGGCGCTGGCCGCCGCCCATCCGGGCCGGCTTCAGGTGATCCACTGGCTCGATTCGGTGCAGGGCGTGCCCTCGGTGGCGCAACTGGCCGAGCTGGCCAAGCCCTGCCGCGCCGCGCAGGCCTTCATTTGCGGCCCCGGCCCCTTCATGGACGCCGCCGTGGCGGCATTGCAGGCGATAGAAATGGCGCCCGGCCAAGTTCACGTCGAGCGCTTTGCCTCGCTGCCCGACGAGCAGACCCAGGCCGCCACGGCAGCCGCTGCCCTGGCCGCGCCCCCGCCCAGCGATGCGGTGGACAGCGCCGAAGTCGAGCTGCAGCTCGACGGCCAGGTTCACAAGCTGCGCTGCGCCGGCACGGAAACCCTGCTGCAGGCGGCCTTGCGCGCCGGCCTGCCGGTGCCCTATTCCTGCCAGGCCGGCATGTGCGCCTCGTGCATGTGCCAGGTGCTCGAAGGCAGTGTGCATTTGCGCCACAACGATGTGCTCGACAAAAAAGACCTGGCAAAAGCCTGGACGCTGAGCTGCCAGGCCGTGCCGACCAGCAAGCGGCTGCGTATCAAATTTCCGGAGTAACCCATGAGCTTAACTTTCGATGCAACAGTCCCCGTGGCTGCGGCCACGCCCTGCAACCCGGCCGGCAATCCGCCGGCCACCCTGCCCGCGCTGATCCGCCAGGCGGCGGCACGCTTTCCCGAGCGCAGCGCCATCGTCGATGGGCCGGTGACGATCAGTTACGCCGACCTGCTGGTGCGCAGCCAGGCGGTGGCGCGCTCGCTCATCGCGCTGGGCGTGGCGCCGGGCGAGCGTGTGGCCATCTGGGCGCCCAATCTGCATGAGTGGATTCTGGCCGCCTGCGGCATCCATGCCGCAGGCGCGGTGCTGGTGCCGCTGAACACGCGCATGAAGGGCGCCGAGGCCGCCGACATCCTGGCGCGCAGTGGCGCCAAGGCGCTGTTCTGCATGGGCGATTTCCTGGGGCAGTACTACCCGGCCTTGCTCGACGGCCAGCGCCCGGCCACCCTGGCGCACATCGTGGTGCTGCGCGAGGGCTTCAAGGCCGATCCGGCCTTGCCGGGCGACATGAGCTGGAGTTATTTCATGGGCGCCGGCAGCCTGGTGCCTGAGATTCGGGTACAGGAGCGCGAGCAGGCGCTGACGGCGCAGAGCACTTCTGACCTGATGTTCACCTCGGGCACCACCGGGCGACCCAAGGGCGTGATGGCCGCGCATGGCCCGACGATCCGGGCCTTCACCGCCTGGGGCCAGGTGGTCGGGCTGCAGGAGAACGACCACTACCTGATCGTCAACCCTTTCTTTCACACCTTCGGCTACAAGGCCGGCTGGGTCGCGGCCTTCATCCACGGCGCCACCGTCTATCCCCAGCAGGTGTTCGACGCCGATGCCGTGCTGGCGCGCATCGACCACGACAAGATCAGCTTTTTGCCCGGCCCGCCGACGCTGTTCCTGACCATGCTGGCCCACCCGCGCCTGAAGGAGTTTGACATTTCATCCTTGCGCGCCTCGGTGACCGGCGCGTCCACCGTGCCGCCGGTGCTGATCCGGCGCATGCGCGAAGAACTCGGCCTGGTCAGCGTCACCACCGCCTACGGCCTGACCGAATGCGGCGGTGTCGCGACGCTGTGCGACCCCTCGGACAGCGTCGAGACTGTCGCCAGCACCTGCGGGCGCGCGCTGCCGGGCACCGAACTGCGCTGCATCGATGCCAGCGGCCGCACCGTGCCACCCGGCGAGCCAGGCGAGGTGCTGTTGCGCGGCTACCATGTGATGCAGGGCTATTTTGACGACGAAGCAGCCACCCGCGAGGCGATTGACAGCGACGGCTGGCTGCACACCGGCGATGTCGGCGTGATTGACGCGCGCGGCTATCTGCGCATCACCGACCGGCTCAAGGACATGTTCATCGTGGGCGGCTTCAACTGCTACCCGGCCGAGATCGAGCGCCTGCTGGCCGAGCATCCGGCGATTGCCCAGGTGGCGGTGGTCGGCCTGCCCGATGAGCGCATGGGCGAAGTCGGCTGCGCCTGCGTGGTGCGGCGCCCGGACACCGAGCTGACGACCGAGTCATTGGTGGCCTGGGCGCGCGAGCACATGGCCAATTACAAGGTGCCGCGCCATGTGCTGTGGTGCGAGAGTTTTCCGCTCAACGCCTCGAACAAGGTGCTCAAGCGCGAGCTGGCCCAGATCGCCGCCGAGCGGCTGGCACAGGCCAAGACCAAGACCAAAGTCAGGGTTTAACTGGCACCCCTTTCAAGGTCTTTGTTCCCTCGCTGCCTTAAGCACCCGGGCCGTGGAAACATGTGCCCGCGCCTTGGCTGTGGGGCGACTCAGCCCTTGGGTTTTTCGATCTTGGGGCCGCGCTTGCTCGTGGCCACTTGCCGGGGGATGATGCGGCGGGCCAAAGCCAGCAGGCGCTGTACCACCTGATCGGTGTCCTGTGGCGCCCAATCCGACCAGTGTACTGGCGGCACGGCGATGAGCAAGCCCTCGTAGGCGCCCCCAGGGCTGTCCCATCTAAAAAAACCTTGCCGTAAATTCATATACTGACAGCAATGTTCAAGAGAGGATTGGCAGTGGAGCGACAAATGGCAGAGAAATTTCAAGAGCACTTTGGGAACATGACGGATCCCCGCGTGGAGCGAACCAAGCTGTATCCACTGGAGGAAATTCTTTTTGTGCTGTTGTGCGGCTCGGTATGCGGGGCAGAAAGCTGGCGCGACTTTGTCATGTTTTGGCAGGAGAAACTCGATTTT
>Ga0302263_10000086_pt1 | contig 38986 bp, 38 predicted proteins | sample II_Fen_N1_4_FD_194564 | JGI IMG/M metagenome (GOLD analysis project Ga0302263, IMG submission 194564) | Peat permafrost microbial communities from Stordalen Mire near Abisko, Sweden - II_Fen_N1_4 | ecosystem: Environmental > Terrestrial > Soil > Wetlands > Permafrost | place: Sweden: Abisko... | reverse complement strand
GCGAGCGACGTGGAGCTGCGCTGCGACCGGCGTCCCTCCTGACAGGATGAACGACCGGAGGTTCGGCAGGTCGGCGTTGAACTCGTCGCACCAGGCCTCCAGCCGGTCGACGTAGTCCTGGGTGATCCGGAGTGGCGGGTGCTCGGGGTCCGCCACCACGGGCGTGCAGAAGTCGGCGCCGACATCGAAGAGGTCGTTCTGGACGTGTATCAGCACGGCCCGCACGTCCTCCTCGATGTCATGAGCAAGTGCTATCCCCAGCTGGGCGTTCGCCTCGTCGACGTCTGCGTAGGCATGGAGCCGCAAGTCGTTCTTCGACGTCGTCGACAGGTCGCCGAGACTCGTCCGGCCACCGTCGCCCGTGCGGGTGTAGATCCTCGTCAGGTTGACCATGACAATGGACAGTAGTGGGCACCCCGCGAGAAATATCCGTGTGGGCGCAACCGTCCAGGGGGGTTCGCGCGTCATAGTGGTCAACAGGTCGTCGCATATATGGCTGGACCGGGTGATCGGGATCCCGGACAATGGAGCCGAGCGATGAGCCGCACGAAAAGCCCGACTCGGGGCACGGGGAACGGGGTACGCACCACGATGGACATCGTCACCGATGGACCCACGCTGACACTCAGGGGGGACTTCGACGTGCGCAGCACGATGGAGGTCCGCACCGCGATCTACGAGATGTCGCACGCCCATGAGCAGGACGTCGTGGTCGACCTGACCGGCGTCGAGACGATCGACCTCACCGCCGCGCGGGTGCTGGCCTACGCCACGCTCGAGGCCGGCCGCACCGGTCACCACCTCCGGCTGCGCGGCTGCGGGCCGGCGGTGCGCCGGATGCTCCACCTGACCCACCTGGCCCGCGTCGTCGAGGTGGAGCGGACCGCCGTCAGCGCCTGAGGCTTTGTTCACACGCCGCTGACCTGCGGCGTTACCGGCCCTACCCTCGGTGACATGACCGAGAAGGACCGTCCCTGGGTGATGCGGACGTACGCCGGCCACTCGACCGCCACGGCGTCCAACGCCCTCTACCGGACCAACCTGGCCAAGGGCCAGACCGGCCTCTCGGTCGCCTTCGACCTGCCGACCCAGACCGGCTACGACCCCGACGACGTGCTGAGCCGCGGCGAGGTGGGCAAGGTCGGCGTTCCGATCCCGCATCTCGGTGAGATGCGACGTCTCTTCGCCGACATCCCGCTCACCGAGATGAACACCTCCATGACGATCAACGCCACGGCGATGTGGCTGCTCGCCCTCTACCAGGTGGTCGCCGAGGAGCAGAACCCCGGAACGGACCCGCAGGCGGTCGCGCACCGCCTGGCCGGTACGACCCAGAACGACATCATCAAGGAGTACCTCTCGCGCGGCACCTACGTGTTCCCGCCGGAGCACTCGCTGCGGCTGATCACCGACGTGATCGCCTACACCGTCCACGAGATCCCGAGCTGGAACCCGATCAACATCTGCAGCTACCACCTGCAGGAGGCCGGGGCGACGCCGACGCAGGAGATCGCCTACGCGCTCTGCACGGCGATCGCCGTGCTCGACGCGGTCCGGGCGTCCGGGCAGGTATCCGAGGAGGACTTCGGCCGGGTCGTCGGGCGGATCTCGTTCTTCGTGAACGCCGGGGTCCGGTTCATCGAGGAGACCTGCAAGATGCGCGCCTTCGTGCAGCTGTGGGACCGCCTCACCCGTGAGCGCTACGCCGTGGCCGACCCCGCGATGCGGCGGTTCCGCTACGGCGTCCAGGTCAACAGCCTGGGCTTGACCGAGGCGCAGCCGGAGAACAACGTCCAGCGGATCGTGCTCGAGATGCTCGGCGTGACGCTGTCGAAGGACGCGCGTGCCCGCGCCGTCCAGCTACCCGCCTGGAACGAGGCGCTCGGCCTGCCGCGGCCCTGGGACCAGCAGTGGTCGCTCCGGCTCCAGCAGGTGCTGGCCTACGAGTCCGACCTGCTGGAGTACGGCGACATCTTCGAGGGCTCGCACGTGATCGAGGCGAAGGTCGCGGAGCTGGTCGGGAGTGCCACGGCCGAGATGGACCGGGTGCAGGCGATGGGCGGGGCGATCGCGGCGGTCGAGAGCGGCTACATGAAGCAGGAGCTGGTCGCGGCGCACGCCGCCCGGCGGAGCCGGATCGAGTCGGGGGAGGAGGTCGTCGTCGGCGTCAACCGCTTCCAGACGACCGAGCCCTCGCCGCTGACCGCCGACCTCGAGGCCGCGATCCAGGCACCGGACCCCGAGGCCGAGCGCGCGGCCCTGGCCAGCGTCGAGGCCTGGAAGGCCGCGCGCGACGAGTCCGCGGTCACCGAGGCGCTCGCCCGGCTGGCTGCGGACGCCAAGACCGAGACCAACCTGATGCCGGCGACGCTGGCGGCGGCCCGAGCGGGCGCGACGACCGGTGAGTGGGCGGGCACGCTGCGCGGCGTCTTCGGCGAGTTCCGGGCTCCGACCGGTGTGAGCGGTGCCGTGAGCGCGCTGTCCGAGGTGGGCTCGGCCGGGGCCGAGCTCGCCGCGGTGCGCCGTCGAGTCGCGGAGACCGGCGCGGAGCTCGGCGGTCGCCTCCGGCTGCTGGTGGGCAAGCCCGGTCTCGACGGGCACTCGAACGGCGCCGAGCAGGTCGCCGTCCGCGCCCGCGACGCCGGCTTCGAGGTGATCTACCAGGGGATCCGGCTGACGCCCGAGCAGATCGTGGCGGCCGCGGTGGCGGAGGACGTGCACTGCGTCGGGCTGTCCATCCTGAGCGGGTCCCACATGGAGCTGGTACCCGCCGTGCTGGTCGGGCTCGAGCAGGCCGGCTTGGGTGACGTACCCGTGATCGTCGGCGGCATCATCCCGGACGCCGACGCCCGCCGGCTCATCGACGCCGGCGTCGCCGCGGTCTACACGCCGAAGGACTTCGGGCTGACCGAGATCATGGGCGGCATCGTGGACGTGATCCGCGACGCCAACGACCTGGACTGAAGACCCTTGTCAGCGGGCCGTCCGGCAGGTCACGGTGGTGGTGAGGGAGGCACCATGACCAAGAGACCGCCGGAGGGCGCCGACGACGTCGGTGGCGCGCCGCTGCCGGCCGACCGCGACCCGTCCGACTACACGAAGAGAGGCCGACTCAAGGCGACCGTCTACGAGGCCGAGATGGCGCGGCTCCAGGAGCAGCTGGTGCTGCTCCAGTACTGGATCGCCTCGCAGGGGCTCAAGGTCGCGGTGATCTTCGAGGGCCGGGGCTCCGCCGGCAAGGGGGGCGTCATCGCTCGGATCACCGAGCGCACGAGCCCGCGCACCATCCGGGTCGTCGCGCTGCCGAGGCCGACGGAGCGCGAGCGGACGCAGTGGTACTTCCAGCGGTACGCCGAGCATCTCCCGGCCGCGGGGGAGATGGTCCTGTTCGACCGCAGCTGGTACAACCGCTCGAACGTCGAGTGGGTGATGGGCTACTGCACCGAGGACGAGCACCAGGAGTTCCTGCGCGGCTGTCCCGAGTTCGAGCGGATGCTGGTGCGCTCCGGCATCACGGTCCTGAAGTACTGGTTCTCGGTGTCGTTCGACGAGCAGCAGCGGCGCTTCGAGGCCCGCAACGCCGAGCCGATCAAGCGGTGGAAGCTCTCCGCCATGGACCTCGCCGAGCACGAGCTCTACGTGCGCTACTCCATGGCCAAGGACACCACCTTCCAGTACACCGACATCAAGCAGGCGCCCTGGTACGTCGTTCCGTCCGACGACAAGCGGGCCTCGCGGCTGAACTGCATCAGCCACCTGCTCAGCCAGTTCGACTACGTCGACGTGGCACCCGACGTGGTGGAGCTCCCGACCATGCGCGAGATCCCCTACGTGCGGCCGCCGATGCACGAGCAGACGTTCGTCCCGAGGAGATTCTGAGCCGAGCCGAGCCGAGCCGCGTCCCGGGGCCGAGACGGACGCGTGGCGCCGCGGCTGACCGCTACCAGCCCCGGGAGCCGGCGCCGCCCTTGAACGGCCCGACGACGCGGCTGGTGATCCAGCCGCCGTAGAAGCCCCCTTCCTGGGGAACCACGACCTCGCCGTCGACAGTGCACGCGTCCATCGCCCCCGGCATCACCGCGACGTGGCCGACCAGGACCTCGAAGCCCGGCGAGGGCCGGGGGTAGGTCCATCCGGCGCGCGCAGCCGTCCGGGCCGCTGTCACCACGTCGAGGTACGACGCGTCGCCCTTCCACTCGCAGTACGACGAGCCGGCCGCGGGCCTCAGCACGCCCTCGGCGAAGGCGCTGACGGGCAGGTAGTAGGTCGGCGGGTGGCTGGTCTCGAGGACGCGCAGGGCCGCCGTCGTGCGTGCCACCACCTGGCCCCCGAGACGGATCTCGATCTGGGAACCGGTCGGCTCGACCCGGGGTGGACGTGGGTAGTCCCACACGGACTCCTGACCGGGCCCTGGCCGCAGCGGCGTCGGCCTCACGACGGGGCCGGTGGGTCGGTGCGCCGGCGGTCGGTCTGCTGGTTCAGGACCCAGGCGACGGCGAGGGACGCGGCGGTCGCGACCCCGCAGGCGGCAGCGAGGCTCCACACCAGGAACTCGGTGGAGTACGAGAGGGTCGGCCGGAAGGAGTGGACCTCGGAGTCGGCGACCAGGCCCGCGATCGCCAGGGTCACGGCCATCGCGCCGAGGACGACGGTCACGCCGTAGAAGGCGCTCACGACGGGCGGGACCGGAGCGCGGGGCGGCGTGGCTGCCGCCTCGAAGGGGGGCAGCCGGGCCGGGCGCCAGCGGACCACGGCCTCCGTGTTCACAGGGCCGTAGATGTGGGGGAAGGGCACGCCGTCCACGTCGTCGTCGCGCCAGGGCACGTCGAGCAGGTCGGTCTCGATCTCGAGCACCACCAGCGGCTCGGTCACGTCGCCGTAGTGGGTGTCGAGGACGCCCCGGACCTGCTCGTGACGTGCGGCATGGAGGAAGCCTGCTTCGGCGAGTGTGACGCCGTACGTCGAGGTCGTGTAGGTACCGCTCGCCTCCGCCTGCTTCCAGTCGGCCAGCGTCGCGATGTGGAAGATCCGCACACCGGCATCCTGCCGCACGCACTGGCACAGTGGGGCCATGAGCGACCTGCACTGTCCGGCCCGGGTCATCGTGGCTCGGCATGGGGACGCGGAGTACGAGTCGGACGAGATGACGGCGTCCGGTGGCAGCCTGACCGCACTGGGCCGCGACCAGTCGCGCGCGCTGGGCGAGCGGCTGCGGGGCGAACGGGTCGCCGGGATCGTGTGCAGCGAGCTGGCGCGGGCGGTGCAGACCGCGGAGATCGCCGCCGGGGTCCTCGGCCTCCCGGTGAGGGTGCGGGAAGGACTGCAGGAGTTCGCCGTCGGCGACTACCTGGGCCGGCCGTGGGATCCCGTGGTCTTCGATCCGATGGTGGCCTCGTGGCTGGGCGGCGACCTGACCCCGGGCGTGCCGGGAGGAGAGATGGGGGAGCAGATCGTGTCGCGGGTGCTGGCCGTGCTCGACGACATCGCCGACCAGTTCCGCGGCGAGACCGTGCTCGCGGTGAGCCACGGCGGCGTGATCCTCGCCCTGATGGGACGCCTGGCCCCGGGCTCGGTCGCAGCACCGAAGGACGCCTACGACGTGCCGAACTGCTCGACGTACGTGGTGGAGCGCGACGCCGACGGCTGGCGCCTGGGCTAGGAGCCCATCGACACGAGCCCGCGCTGAACGACGTCGAGGACGATCTCCAGGAGCGGCTGGCGCATCTCGGCCGGCACCTCGCGGAGGGGACCGTGGACGCTCAGGTCGGCAAAGCCGTGCACCATCGCCCAGCAGGCGACGTCGGCGCCCAGCCGACGCTCGGGTGTCACGGCTCCACAGGCGACGAGCTCGTCGAGGACGGTGTTGAGCACGGCGTAGGGGCCGGTCAGGGTCGCGGGATCGCTGTGTGCGGCCGCACCGTCGGAGACCGTGAAGGCGACCGCGAAGAGGCCGGGCTCGCGCAGGGCGAAGGCGACGTAGGCCCGGCCGGTCTCGCGCAGCCGCTCGAGCGCGCGGGCGGTCGGGTCGGCCAGCGTCACCGCGTCGATCCGCTGCTGCATCGCCTTCTCGAGGTCGGCCATCGCGCAGTCGGAGACCTCCGAGAGGAGGGCGGCGCGATCCTCGAAATGGCGGTACGCCGCGTTGTGCGACACCCCCGCACGGCGAGCGACCTCACGCAGCACCACACCGTCCGGGCCGGTGGTCCGCGCCAGCTCGACCGCGGTGTCGACCAGGACGGGTCGCAGGTTGCCGTGGTGGTAGGGCTGCCCGCGTGTGCTCACGACTCGATCGTAGAGGATGTTGACAGTGGTCACATCATCGGCGTAGCGTGATGTTGGCAGCGTCCACATCGGACGCCTCGAACCTCGGAGGTCACCATGAGGAACCACAAGGCGGCGATCCTGGCCACGGTCTGCGCGGCCGTCCTCGCCATCAACCTCGACACCACGATCGTCAACGTCGCCTTGCCGTCGATGTCGCGGGAGCTCTCCGCTGGCACCCGGCAGCTCCAGTGGGTCGTCGACGGCTACAACCTGGCCTTCGCCGGGCTCGTCCTGGCCGCGGGCTCGCTGTCGGACCGCTTCGGGCGTCGGCCGGCCCTGATCGTCGGGCTGGTCGGCTTCGCTCTCGCCAGTACCGCGGGTGCGCTGGTCCACTCGGCTGACGCCCTGGTCGTCGCCCGCTTCGCCATGGGCACGTGCGCCGCCCTGATCTTCCCGACGACGCTGTCGATCATCAGCAACACCTTCCGGGAGCGGCGCGAGCGCGCGGCCGCGCTCGGCATCTGGGGCGCCGTCGTCGGGCTCGGGGTGGCGACCGGGCCGATCACGGGCGGTGTGCTGCTCGAGCACTTCTACTGGGGAAGCGTGTTCTGGGCCTTGGTGCCGCTGGCGTTGCTGACTGCCGTGGCGGCATTCCTCTTCGTCCCCGAGTCGCGCGACCCGTCGGTGCCCGGGCTCGACCGGGTCGGCCTCGTGCTGTCGGTCGCGATGCTGGCCACGCTCACCTACACGATCATCGAGGCGCCCAGCCACGGATGGTCGTCCGTGGCGACCATCGGCGGCTTCGTCGCCGCCGCGGCCCTGCTGACGACCTTCGTGCTCTGGGAGCGGCGGACGACGCACCCGATGCTCGACGTGACGCTCTTCAAGGACCGCAGGTTCAGTGCCGCGAGCGGTGCCGTGACCGTCACGTTCTTCGCGCTGTTCGGCTTCATCTTCCTGGTCACGCAGTACTTCCAGTTCGTGCGTGGCTACGGCACCCTCTCGACCGGCGCGCGGATCCTGCCGGTGGCCCTCAGCATCGCCGTCGCCTCGGTCGTCGGCGCCGCCCTCGCGCCACGGATCGGGACCAAGATCGTCGTGACCACCGGGATGGTCCTCTTCGGCGCGGCGTTCCTGTGGATCTCGACGGCGTCGGTCACCACGTCGTACGCCCACGAGGTCGTGCCCCAGATGGTGCTGATGGGCCTCGGCATGGGCCTGATCTCCACTCCCGCGACCGAGTCGATCCTGCTGGTGCTGCCGCCGGCCCGGGCCGGGGTCGGGAGCGCCGTCAACGACGCGACCCGCGAGCTGGGTGGCACGCTCGGCGTCGCGGTCGTGGGGTCGGTCTTCTCCTCGGTGTTCGGCGCCCACCTCGCATCGGGCTCCTACGCCGCGCTGCCGGGCGACCTGCTGGGCCGCGCCCAGGGCTCCGTCGGGATCGCCCAGGCAGCGGCAGTGCAGGACCCGCGCCTGGTGACGGCGTTCCAGGACTCGTTCCTGGCCGGGATGAGCACCGCCTGCACCGTGGTCGGGGTGCTCTGCCTGGCCGGTGCGGTCGGCGCGGCGTTCCTGCTGCCGGGCCGGATCCGCGCCCAGGTCGAGATCGAGGACGAGCCGGTCGCCACCCCGGCAGCCGCCTGACATCTCGGGTGCCTGAGGACGGTCCCGGGCCGTTCTCAGGCACCCGATCCCTTCCGCGATTCCCGGCGTACGCTCGAAGGCGCGTGAGCGCAGCGTGTCAGGAGGTCGTGATGGAGATTCTGCTGCTGATCCTCGCCGTCGTCGGGGTCGGGATGCTGGCGTCGTGGTTCGTCAGTGCTCCGGTGGTGCGCCAGATCGAGCGGGGGGTGGTGTTCCGGCTCGGCGGGCCCAGAGGGAGGTACGCACACCCGCTCTGACGATGCTGATCCCGATCGTCGACCGGATGACCAAGGTCAACGTGCAGGTGGTCACCATGCCGGTGCCGGCCCAGGAGGGGATCACGCGCGACAACGTGACCGTCCGGGTCGACGCTGTCGTCTACTTCCGGGTCATCGACCCGTGGCGGGCGGCCATGATCGTCGAGGACTACAAGTTCGCGATCCTGCAGGTGGCCCAGACGTCCCTGCGGTCGATCACCGGCAAGAGCGACATGGACGACCTGCTCTCGAGCCGCGAGAAGCTCAACGAGGGCCTCGAGATCATGATGGACAGTCCTGCCGCGGGCTGGGGCGTCGAGATCGACCGCGTGGAGATCAAGGACGTCGCGCTCCCCGAGACGATGAAGCGCTCGATGTCGAGGCAGGCTGAGGCCGAGCGTGAACGGCGGTCGCGCATCATCACCGCGGACGGCGAGCTCCAGGCATCGGCGAAGCTCTCGTAGGCGGCTCAGGCCATGAGCGCGACGCCGGCGGCTCTCCAGCTCCGACTGCTGCAGACCATGGTCGAGGTGGCGGCCGAGAAGAACTCCAGCCGTGAGTTGTTTCATCATGGGATGTAGATGAACCTGCGCTTCCTTCGCTGAATTCGCCATGGGAAGCGCAGGTTCGCCAACATCCCATGATGAAACTGTGGAATCGGCGGCTCAGAAGAGACGAAGCGAGGGGTCGTCGAGCCCTCTCAGGGCGTCGTAGTCGACCACGGCGCAGCTGATGCCGCGGTCGGCGGCGAGCACCCTGGCCTGGGGCTTGATCTCCTGGGCGGCGAAGATGCCCCGGACGGGGGCGAGCAGGGGATCGCGGTTGAGGAGCTCGAGGTAGCGGGTGAGCTGCTCGACACCGTCGATCTCGCCACGGCGCTTGATCTCCACGGCCACACTGGCGCCGGTCGCGTCGCGGCACATCAGGTCGACAGGCCCGATCGCGGTGGGGAACTCCCGTCGTACGAGTGTCAGCCCCTCCGCCAGCGTGGCGGGATGCTCGGCCAGCAGCTCCTGGAGGTGCTTCTCGACACCGTCCTTCTGCAGCCCGGGGTCCACGCCGAGCTCGTGCGAGGAGTCGCTGAGGACCTCCTCGATCAGGATCTGGAGCGTGTCGTCGGCCTTGCTGGTGACCGTCCACAGGGCGACGCCGTCGTCGGTCGTGCCCTCGCGCAGGGTGCAGGGGGGCGACATCCAGTTCAGCGGCTTGTAGGAGCCGCCGTCGGAGTGCACCAGTACCGAGCCGTCGGCCTTGATCATCAGGACCCGGGTCGCCATCGGGAGGTGAGCGGTGAGTCGTCCGGCGTAGTCCACCTGGCAGCGCGCGACCACGATCCTCACGGGCGGGGAATCTACCCGGTGCGGCAGACTCGGCCGCATGTCGGACCGGGTGGTCGTCGTCGGAGCGGGTGTCCTGGGACTCAGCTGCGCCCTCCGGCTGCTCGAGGCGGGCCACCGCGTCGACGTCCTGGCGCGTGACCTGCCGCTGGAGACGACCTCCAGCGTCGCGGCCGCCGTCTGGTACCCCTACCTCGCCCTCCCTCAGGACAAGGTCACTTCCTGGGGCCGTACGACGTACGACAAGCTGACGCGCCTCGCGGCCGACGAGACGACGGGCGTGGTGATGCGTCGCGGGACCGAGCTCCTCCACGAACCGACGCCCGACCCGTGGTGGGTCGAGGCCGTGCCGGCTCACGACCGGGTGCCGCCGCGGCCGCCGTACGACGACGGGTGGTCGTTCGTGGCGCCGGTCGTCGAGATGCCGCTCTATCTGGGCTGGCTGCGCGCCCGCGTCGAGGAAGCCGGTGGCACGGTGACCCGGCTGGCGATGGCGCACCTGCCCGAGGGACCGCTGGTCGTGAACTGCTCGGGGCTGGGCTCCCGGGCGCTGGCCGGCGACCTGTCCGTGACGCCCGTGCGCGGTCAGGTCGTCGTGGTCGAGCAGGTCGGGCTCGAGGAGTGGTGGCTGGTCGAGGGCGGTCCCACGTACGTGATCCCGCGCAGCGACGACATCGTCCTCGGCGGCACCGAGGAGCCGGGGGAGTGGGACCGCCACCCCGACCCCGACCTCGCGGGGGACATCCTGCGCCGCGCGACCGCGCTGGTGCCTGCGCTGGCCGGAGCCCGCGTGCTCCGGCACAGGGTCGGGCTGCGTCCGGCCCGCCCGGCGATCCGGCTCGAGCGCATCGGCGACGTGATCCACTGCTACGGCCACGGCGGCGCGGGCGTCACGCTCTCCTGGGGGTGCGCCGACGAGGTCGCCGCGCTGGCGTCGCGCGGGTGAGGGTCCGGGACTGACCCACGTGCTGGGTCTCGATTCGGGCGCGATCGTGTGAGAAACCTCCTGCTCCGGGTCCCTCAACGCGTGGAAGGATGCGCCCATGACCAGCCCCGCCCCCGAAGCGTCGTCGTCCCGCCAGTTCACCACGATCGGCGTCGTCGGTCTCGGCACGATGGGCGCCGGCATCGCTGAGGTCTTCGCCCGCAACGGGTTCGCCGTGGTCGGCGTCGAGGTGAACGACGAGAGCCTCGAGCGCGGCCGTCAGCACCTCGTGCACTCGACGGCTCGCGCGGTCGCCCGCGGCAAGCTCAGCGAGGACGACCAGCAGGCGCTGGTCGGGCGCGTCACCTTCACCACGAGCATGGAGGACCTCGCGGACGCCGACTTCGTGGTCGAGGCCGTGGTCGAGTCGATCGAGCTCAAGAAGTCGATCTTCCGTGACCTCGAGGCGATCGTGAAGCCCGAGGCGATCCTGGCGACCAACACCTCGAGCCTCAGCGTCACCGAGATCTCCACCGCCAACGCCCATCCCGGCCGGGTGATCGGCGTCCACTTCTTCAACCCCGCGCCGGTGCAGAACCTCGTGGAGATCATCCGCACCGTGGTCACGGAGCCCGACGTGCTCGACGACGTGAAGGCGCTCGTCGGCCGGCTGGGCAAGAACCCCGTGGTCTGCGGCGACCGGGCCGGTTTCATCGCCAACACCCTGCTCTTCGGCTACCTCAACCACGCCGCCTCGATGTACGAGGCCCGCTTCGCCTCGCGCGAGGACATCGACGCCGCCATGCGCTTCGGCTGCGGCTACCCGATGGGCCCGCTGGCGCTGCTCGACCTGATCGGTCTCGACACGGCGTACGAGATCCTCGACACGATGTACAAGCAGGGTCGCGACCGGCTGCACGCGCCGACCCCGATCCTCAAGCAGCTGGTCACCGCCGGTTTCCTCGGCCGCAAGACCGGCCGCGGCTTCTACACCTACGAGGGCCCCGACAGCCCCGTCGTCGTCGCCGACGCCCACACTCCGAGCCTCGAGGACAAGCCACACCTCGTCCGCCCGATCTCGCGGATCGGGGTGGTCGGCACCGGCACCATGGCCACCGGCATCGTCGAGGTCTTCGCCAAGGGGGGGTACGACGTGACCTACGTCGGGCGGGCGCAGGCCAAGGTCGACGGGGTCCGGGCCACCATCGAGCGGTCCCTCGACAAGGCGATCCAGCGCGGCAAGCTCGAGGAGTCGGTGAAGCCCGAGGTGCTCGCTCGACTGACCGGCACCACGAGCCTCGACGACCTCGCTCACGCCGACCTGGTGGTCGAGGCGATCGCCGAGGACCTCGCGGTGAAGACCACGCTGTTCGAGAACCTCGACGAGATCTGCAAGCCGGGCGCGATCCTGGCCACGACCACCAGCAGCCTGCCGATCATCTCGTGCGCGACCGTGACGAAACGGCCGCAGGACGTCGTCGGTATGCACTTCTTCAACCCGGCGCCGATCATGAAGCTGGTCGAGGTGGTCTCGACCGTCTCCACCGGCGACGACGTCCGCGAGACCGTGCTCGCGCTGTGCGAGAAGGTCGGCAAGGTGGCCGTCTCCTGCGGCGACCGGGCCGGGTTCATCGTCAACGCCCTCCTGTTCCCCTACCTCAACGACGCGGTGAAGATGCTCGAGGCGCACTACGCCACCGCCGACGACATCGACATCGCGATGAAGCAGGGGTGCGCCCTGCCGATGGGGCCCTTCGAGCTCCTCGACGTGGTCGGCAACGACGTGTCGCTGGCCATCCAGCGCGAGCTCTACCTGGAGTTCCGCGAGCCCGGTTTCGCTCCCGCCCCCTTGCTGGAGCACCTGGTCACCGCGGGCTACCTCGGGCGCAAGACGCAGCGGGGCTTCCGCGACTACTCGGCCTAGGATCGGCCCATGTCGACGGGCCGCCTGGAAGCGTTCAGTGACGGCGTGCTCGCCATCATCATCACGGTGATGGTGCTCGAGCTGAAGATCCCGGACGAGGAGCCCTACGACCTCAACAACCTGATCCACACCTCGGGGCTCGGGCTGCTCACCTACCTGCTGAGCTTCGTCTACGTCGGCATCTACTGGAACAACCACCACCATCTCTTCCAGCTCTGCGACCGGATCAACGGCGCTGTGCTGTGGGCCAACCTCGGGCTGCTCTTCTCCCTGTCGCTGTACCCGTTCACCACGGCCTGGATGGACGAGTCGCACCTGGCGCGGACCCCGGTCGTGATCTACGGCGTGAACCTGCTGATGGCCGCGACGGCGTACTACTTCCTGCAGCACTTCATGGCCCGGGTGCCGGGCCAGGGCGAGGTGATGCGTGAGGTCTTCGGCCGGACCGTCAAGGAGATCGCCTCGCTGGTGCTGTACGTCGTCGGGATCGCCTTGGCTTTCGTCGAGCCGTGGCTCGGGCTGGTCCCGTTCACGATCGTCGCGATCACCTGGCTGGTGCCCGACCGGCGGGTCGAGCGCTACCTCGAGACGCATCAAGCGGTGCCGGGGGAGACGCTCGAGGCCTGAGCGCGCGGAAAACGCGGAACAAATCAGGGTCGGGCCGGGCGAGTCGCTCACCTGTTCCGCGTTTTCTGCAGGCGGAGCCAACTCAGTCGAGGCAGAACTCGTTGCCTGCGGGGTCGAGCATCACGATGTGGCCGGCATCCATCGGCGGCGCGGGGTCGTAGCGGTGGACACGCGTACCGCCGAGCGCGACGAGCCGGTCGGACTCGGCCTCGAGCGCTGCCATCCGCTCCTCTCCCTGGAGGCCGGGCGCGGCCCGGACATCGAGGTGGACCCGGTTCTTGGCGGCCTTGCCCTCGGGCACCTTCTGGAAGAACAGCCGTGGCCCGCGCTCGTCAGGGTCGACGGAGGCCGAGGCGTTGTTGCGGTCCTCCTCGGGTACGCCGAAGTGGTCGAGCGCCTCGTCCCACGTCGCGAAGCCCGGCGGAGGGGAGTCGTAGCGGTAGCCGAGCGCCTCGTTCCAGAAGCCGGCGAGGGCGTTCGGGTCGGCGCAGTCGAAGGTGACCTGGACGGTGCGGCTCATGAGGTGACCTCCGACGGCTTCCACGCCTTGAGGAACGGCAGGTCCGGCAGTCCGTCGCGCGCCGCGACCAGCGCGTACATGGTGGCCCCGTCAAGGGTCTCCCGGATGATGTCGCCGTGCCCCGCGTGCCGAGCCAGCTCCTCCATCAGGTGCCACCAGACCCAACGCACCGACCAGGCGTCGACATCCTTCGGGAACCACGGGGCGTCGGGCACGGGGACCGGGGTGTCGAGGTCGAGGCGACGTACGGCGTCGAGCACGGCGGCGCTCACCTCGTCGAAGCCCGCCAGCAGGTCGTCGAGCGAGCCGTCCTCGTCGAACCGGAACGCGTCGAGATAGTCGTCCACGCCGCCGGTCGCCTCCGGCTCACCGGGAGCGGCCTCGGCGGACGCGAGCCACGATCGCTGCGCCGAGGTGGCATGGCGCACCAACCCGCCGATGCTCAGCGACGACGCGCTCGGCGCGGCGGCGGCCTGCGCGGGCGTCAGGCCGAACAGCAGCGCGCGGAACGCGTCCTGCTGCTGGGCCAGGAACGCCGCGATCGCGTCGGTCTCGCCGGTGACGGGTGGGACGTGGAGAGCCATGGGAGGGTCCTTTCGGTCGATGCCACCAGTGTCGGTCAGAAACAGGACAGATACTGTCCGCTATCGGTGGCAGACTCGTGGCATGGCCGAGACCACCGAGCGCGTGCTGAGCCTGCTCGGTCTGCTGCAGCAGCGACCCGTCTGGACCGGCCCGGAGCTCGCCGAGCGGCTCGGTGTCACCACCCGCAGCGTGCGACGGGATGTCGAGCGGCTGCGCGGCCTCGGGTACCCCGTGCTGGCGACCCAGGGGGTTGGCGGTGGCTACCAGCTCGGCCGGGGCAAGGAGCTGCCGCCGCTGCTGCTCGACGACGCCGAGGCCGTCGCCGTCGCGGTGTCGCTGCGGATGGCGGCTGGTGGCACGGTCTCCGGCGCCAGCGAGGCCGCCCTGCGAACGCTCGCCAAGCTCGACCAGGTCATGCCGCCGCGGCTGCGCGGTGAGGTGCGGGCGATCCACGAGGCGACTCAGACGCTCGACCAGGGGCAGGTCACCGTCGACGGGGAGGCGCTCCTCCGGCTGGCACGGGCCTGCCGTGACCGGGTGCGGGTGCGGTTCGACTACGAGGCCCGCGACGGTACGCCGAGCTCCCGCACCGTCGAGCCGGTCGGGCTGGTGGCCACCGGCCGGCGCTGGTACCTGATGGCCTACGACCTCGACCGTGCGGACTGGCGGACCTTCCGGCTCGACCGGCTCCGCGGGGTCGAGCCGACCACCTGGCGGTTCCGCGAGCGGGAGCACGAGGACCCCGCCGCGTTCGTCCAGCGCGGCGTGGCCAGCGCGGCGTACCGCTTCCAGGCACGCGTCCTCGTGCGGGCGCCGCTGGCCGAGGTCGCCGAGCGCACGAGCGTACGGTCGGTGGTGCTGACCGCGGTGGACGAGGCCACCACCCTGCTCGAGGTCGGCTCCGAGACCCTCTTCGGCCTCGCCTTCCACCTGAGCTTCCTGGGGTGGGACTTCGAGGTCCAGGAGCCCGCCGAGCTCCGCGAGACCCTGGCCGCGATGGGGGCACGGGCTCTGCGTGCGGCGGGGAGGGACTGAGGACAGCACGTAGGCTCCTGGCATGGAGTGGGTGCTGGTCGTTCTCGTGGTGCTGGCGGTCGTAGCGTTCGTCGTGATCCGCCGGCGCGACAGGCAGCTGCAGGCCGAGCGCGCGGCGGCCGAGCTCGAGCCGGTCAAGAAGCTCGCCTTCGAGGACGTGACCGCCCTGGGTGTCGAGCTCCAGGACCTCGACCTCGAGCTGGCGGGCAGGCCGCTCGACGTGGGCGCGAATGCCGACTACCAGCGCGCGCTCGACAGCTACGAGTCGGCCAAGACCGCCGCGGACGCGATCACCCGTCCCGAGCAGGTGCAAGACGTGACCAAGATCCTCGACGACGGGCGCTATGCGATGGCCTGCGTGCAGGCCCGGGTCGCGGGCGACCCGCTGCCGACGCGACGCCCGCCCTGCTTCTTCGACCCACGCCATGGCCTGTCCGTGGCGGACGTGCCGTTCTCGCCGAGCGGCGGCGCGGAGCGTCAGGTGCCGGCCTGCGCGCTGGACGCCGAGCGGGTCCGTGCGGGCGCCGACCCCGACATACGCCAGGTCATGGTCGGCACCCGCCGCGTCCCCTACTGGGAGGGCGGCCGCGCCTACCGGCCCTACGCCGCGGGCTACTTCGGCGGCTTCGGGCCGCTCGACTGGATCTTCATGGGCTTCATGTTCGAAGGCATGGGCGACGGCCTCGGCGGTCTGGCGGCCGGCATGGGCGACGGGCTGGGTGACCTCGCCGGCGGGATCGGTGACGGCATCGGCGACATCGGGAGCGGGATCGGCGACGTGTTCGACGGGTTCGACTTCTGATGCGACGCCTCTCCAACGCCGTGCTGGTCGCGCTGCTCCTCGCCCTGGTCGCGGGGCCGTCCGCGGCGGCGACCGTCACGCTGCCACCGACCGGCACGGACTGGGACTACCAGCTCGGCGGCGCGCGTCCGGTGCCCGCCCATGTCGGGATCGTCGAGCGCGACCGCCGGGCGAAGCCGGTGAGCGGGAAGTACAACATCTGTTACGTCAACGGCTTCCAGACCCAGTCGAACGAGAAGCGTTTCTGGCATCGGCACTGGTCGCTGGTGCTGAAGCGCGACGGACGGCCGGTGGTCGACTCGGTCTGGGGCGAGTGGCTGCTGGACATCCGCACCAAGGCCAAGCGCACGGCGCTGGCCCGGATCATGGGTCGGTGGACCGGCGGCTGTGCGGCTGACGGCTTCGACGCCGTTGAGTACGACAACCTCGACTCGTTCAGCCGCGGCCACGGATTGGTGACCCGCGGTGACGCGAAGGCCTATGCGGCTCGGCTCGTGAAGAAGGCGCATGCGCACGACCTTGCCGTCGCGCAGAAGAACTGGGCGGAGTGGGACGGCACCGCGGTCGGCTTCGACTTCGCCATCGCCGAGCAGTGCGCCCAGTACCACGAGTGCGGCAGCTACGTCGCCAGCTATGGCAGTCACGTGCTCGCGGTGGAGTACGGCGACAAGGCGTTCCAGCGAGCCTGCCGGAACTGGTCCGACCGGATCGCCGTCGTCCGCCGCGACGTCGACCTCACCACCCACGGCATACGTCGCTGGTGCTCCTAGAGTCGTCCCCGTGGCCAAGATCCGTGCGAACTCCGTCCTGCCCGCCCGCCGTGAGCCGCTCACCCTGGAGACCGCGGACGGGCTGAGGCTGGTCGCGGAGCTGGCCCTGCCGGCCGACCGCGATCCCGTGGCCACGCTGGTCTGTCTGCACCCGCTCCCGACGCACGGCGGGATGATGGACAGCCACATCTTCCGCAAGGCGGCCTTCCGGCTGCCGGCCCTGGCTGGGCTCGCCGTGCTCCGCTTCAACACCCGCGGCACCTGGAGCGAGCAGGGCACGAGCGAGGGGGAGTTCGACCACGGCGAGGCCGAGCGGTACGACGTGGCTGCCGCGATCGAGTACGCCGAGTTCCAGGACCTGCCCCGGGTGTGGCTGGTCGGCTGGTCCTTCGGTACCGACCTCGCCCTCATGCACGGCCACGACCCGTGGGTGGAGGGCGCGATCCTGCTCTCGCCGCCCCTGCGGTCGGCGGGCCCCGACCACCTCGCGGAGTGGGCGGACTCCGGCAAGCCGCTGACCGCGCTGGTGCCGGAGCACGACGACTACCTGCAGCCGACCCAGGCCGCGCAGCGCTTCGCGGTCGTGCCGCAGGCAGAGGTGGTGCCGATGGCGGGATCCAAGCACCTGTGGGTCGGCGATGCGGAGCGGGTGCTCGACGAGATCGTGCGCCGCGTGGCGCCGGACGTCGCCGTCCCGTTGCCGCGGGAGTGGGACGGACCGATGCAGACCGCCGACACCAGTGCCTACAACGCCCACAACCTGGCGGCGTACGCCGACGTGCCGCGGCCCGAGGGGCTGTGAGCGACGCACTGTCTTGACGCGGAGCACTCTCGACCTAATATTCTGATCAGAGTATTCAGCGGAGAGGGGACGAGATGGCGCGCCGCAGGTTCAGCAACCTCCTGGCCCTGGCCGTCCTGTCCTGCCTCAACGAGCGCCCGATGCACCCCTACGAGATCTCGCAGACGCTCCGCCAGCGGGGCAAGGACCAGAGCATCAAGCTCAACTACGGAGCCCTCTACGGCGTCGCCGAGTCGCTGGCGAAGGCCGGGCTGATCGAGCCCCGCGAGACCGTCCGTGAGGGCAAGCGCCCCGAGCGCACCGTCTACGCGATCACCGAGGCCGGCGCCCAGGAGCACGACGAGTGGCTCGAGGACCTGATCGCGACCCCGGTACGCGACTACCACTCGCTCGAGGCCGGGCTCGCACTCATGGCCGGGCTGGCTCCCGACCGGGTCGTGCGGGCGCTGGAGGAGCGCACCGTGAAGCTCCGCGTCGAGCTCGCGAGTGTCGACGAGTCGCTGCGGATCGCCGAGGAGATGCGGCTCCCCGAGATCTTCAGCATGGAGGCCGACCTCAGGCAGGCGCTGCTGCGGGCGGAGCTCGACTTCGTCACCGCGCTGGCCCAGCGGATGCGGGCCGGCACACTCACCGGCGTCGTGGGCTGGCGCCGGGTGCACGAGCTCCTGGCCCAGGGGATGACCCTCCAAGAGATCTTCCGTGACCCGGTGACCCACCTGGGGCCGGACGGCGAGCCGTTCGCGCCCTTCGTGGGCGGGTCCGGATAGCAGCAGACCCCCGTCCGGTGCGGCAACACCAGCCGGGGGTCGTCGGGGCATGCCTGATGGCGTGGCTGGCCACGCGGGCGTTCGGCGCGTACCAGAAGGCGGCGTAGGGACGTCAGCCGGCCGAGCGGCGGGCGCGGTACGCCGCGACCGCCGCTCGGTTGCCGCACGTCGTACTGCAGAAGCGACGGGAGCGGTTGCGCGAGAGGTCGAGCACCAGGCCGTCGCAGTCCGGGTCGGCGCAGACGTCGAGGCGGGACATCTCGTCGGCGCGGATCACGTCGATCATCGCCATCGCGGTCTCGACCGCGATCCGGGTGGCCAGCGGCGCGTCGGCGACGACCGCATGGATGTGCCAGTCGTGGCTGCCGTGCCGGACCAGCTGGGGGAGTGCGTGCTCCTCACCCAGCAGGTCGTTGACCAGCCCGGCCGCGGTGTCGCGGTCACTGGTGAGAATGCTGCGCAACCGCGGCCGGAGCCGCCGCACGCTCTCCAGCTCGGCGGCGTCCCCGAGGCGGGTACCGGTGAACTCGTGGTCGTCGAGGAACGCCACCAGGTCGTCGGTGGTGGCCAGGGTGTCGGGCTCGGCGCCGGTGTTGACCAACGCCACCGCCGCGAGCAGCGAGACCTCGGTATCATGGGTGAAAACCACGTTGACAGATTACACCACCTGACCGTAGTGTCATGCTCCATGGCGACGATGACTCATGACGCAACCGTGGTCGAGGCGCGGCGCGCCCGTGCCCGCGTCGGCTTCGGGTTCGCGGCGCTCGCCGCGGCGTCGTTCGGCCTGTCCGGCGCGCTCGCCTCCGCGCTCCTCGACGCCGGCTGGAGTCCGGCGGCACTCGTCCTGTGCCGGATCGTGGTCGGCGCCCTGGTCCTCGCCGGCCCCGCCGTCGTGGCGCTGCGCGGTCGCTGGCACCTGCTGCGGACGCACGCCCCGCTCCTCGTGGCCTACGGCCTGGTTGCGGTCGCGGGCTGCCAGCTGGCCTACTTCAGCGCCGTCGACCGGCTACCCGTCGCCGTGGCCCTGCTCATCGAGTACACCGCCCCCGTCGCCGTGATCGCATGGCTGTGGGTGCGTCACGGGCAGCGTCCGACGGGTCTCACGCTGGTGGGCGCAGCGGTCGCCGGCGGCGGGCTGATGCTGGTCCTGGACGTCATGAACGCCGGTGCCGTGGACGGGTTGGGCGTCGTGTGGGGCCTGCTCGCGATGGCGGGGTGCGCGTTCTTCTTCGTCGTCTCGGCCTCCGACGACGACGTCCTGCCGCCGATCGTGCTGGCAGCCGGCGGACTCGTCGTGGGAGCGGTCGGCCTGGCGCTGGCTGCCGCACTCGGGCTGGTCGCGTTGACGGCGTCGACCGACGACGCGGCGTACCGCGGGACGAGCGTGCCCTGGTGGCTGCCCGTCCTGGCCCTCGGCGTGATCACCGCGGCCCTGGCCTACGTCGCGGGGATCCTCGCCGCGCGGGGGCTCGGCGCCCGGATGGCGTCGTTCGCCGCGCTGCTCGAGGTGCTCTTCGCCGTGGTGTTCGCGTGGCTGCTGCTCGGTCAGCTGCCGCGACCCGTGCAGCTGGTCGGCGGCGTCTTCGTGCTGGCCGGCGTCGTGCTCGTCAAGCTCGGTGAGCCCCGCCTGCCGGAATGAGCAGCCCGAGGCTCACCTGAGCTCAGGAGTCGTCGTCGCCGAACCCGGACATCAGCTCGCGCAACGAGCCCAGCTGGGCGGAGATCGCCTCGCGCCGCTTGGTCATCCGGTCGACCTCGGCCCTGAGCGCGGCGAGGTTCCGCTCCTGCTCGGCATGCCCCGAGGCGGCGAGCGCGTCGGCCTGGGTCCGCGCCGACGCGACGATCTGCTCGGCCTCGCGACGGGCGCGAGCCAGCAGGGCGTCGGACTCGGTCTGGGCCTGCTGCCGGTGGGTGTTCGCCTGGTTGGTCGCCTCGCGGGCCCGGGCCTCGGCAGCCTCGGCCCGCTGCTCGGCCTCGTCGACGAGGCGCTTGGTCTCCGCGGTGGCCGTGGCGTGGTGGTCGCTGGCCTCGCGGGCCAGACGCTCCTTCTCGACGGCGAGGGTTCGGCGCGCCTCCTGCACCTCGCGGTCGGCGCTGGCACGTGCCTGCTCCGCCTCCCGCTGCGCGGTGACCCGGAGCTCCTTGGTCTCCTGCTCGGCGGCGAGCCGTAGCTGGTCGCTCTCCCGCTTGGCCGACGCACGTGTGTCCTGGGCCTCGCTCTGGGCGAGCGAGCGCTCCTGCTCACAGTCGGCGGTGATGCGGGCCCGCATCTCGTCCAGCTCCTGGAGCTGGACCAGGCGCATGTCGTCGGCCTCCTTGGTCGCCTCGGCGCGGATGCTCAGTGCGTCACGGCTGGCCTGCTCACGGATCTCGTCGGCGTCGGCGTGACCCGCGGCGCGGATCTCTGCAGCCTCCTCCTCGGCGAGCCGGAGCATCGCGCTGGCGCGGCCACCGAGCCCGGCATACGACGGGTTGGCGTTCTCCGCGAGGTCGCGCCTGGCCGCCTCGAGCTCGGCCTCCAGCTGACCGACCCGCTGCTCGGCCTGGGTCAGCGCCTCGGCCACGCCGGACTTGTCCTGGAGCACCTGGCGCAGGTGTGAGTCGACCGACGCCTTGTCGTAGCCGCCACGCCGGACGGTCGCGAACGCGGGCGTTCCGGCCGGGCTCGCCTGGGCAGGCTGCGCCGGTCGGGCGGGCGGGAGCGGACGGCCGCCGGTCACGGGTGCTGCGGTTGCGGCCACCGCAGGGACCTGGCGGGTGGCCTCGGCGGCGGCCGGCTCCGGTGCGGCGGCTGGCTCCGGTGCGGCGGCCGGCTCCGGCCCTGCGACCTCGGCGACCTCGGCGGCCGGGTCCGTGGCGTCGGCCTTCGCGGCCGCCTGCTTCGGCGGCTTCGGCTTCGCCTGCGTGGGCGTCTTGGCGGTGGCAGCGGCCTCGCCCTGTGCCTCCAGCACCTGCGTCGGCTGCTCGTCGACGGCCTCGCCGTCCGGCTCGTCGAAGATGGACAGGCCCTGGTCGCTCATGGTGTGGACTTCCTCCCGGAACTCGGTGTGAAGGCCAGTGTGTCTGATGGGCTGAAGCGCTTCCACCCCGGCTCGCGGGTCGGTCCGGGGCAGCCGTGCGACACGCCGACCGGGACCCGCCCGAGAGGCCTCAGAGGTCGCGGAACGCGTTGATCGCGTCGAGGTGCCGGGCCCGCTTCTCGGCGTCGCGGACGCCCAGACCCTCCTCCGGAGCGAGGCACAGCACGCCGACCTTGCCCTGATGGAGGTTGTGGTGCACGTCGAGCGCGGCCTGGCCGACCTCGGCGAGCGGGTAGGTCCGGGACAAGGTCGGGTGGATCATCCCCTTCGCGATCAGCCGGTTGGCCTCCCACGACTCGCGATAGTTGGCGAAGTGGGAGCCGATGATCCGCTTGAGGTTCATCCAGAGGTAGCGGTTGTCGTACTCGTGCATGTAGCCCGAGGTCGACGCGCAGGTCACGATCGTGCCGCCCTTGCGCGCGGCGTACACGCTGGCCCCGAAGGTCTCGCGCCCCGGGTGCTCGAAGACGATGTCGACGTCCTCGCCACCGGTCAGCTCGCGGATGTCGGAGCCGAAGCGCCGCCACTCCCGGGGGTCCTGGGTCTGCTCGTCCTTCCAGAACCGGTAGTCGGCCTCGGCCCGGTTGATGATCAGCTCGGCGCCCATCTTGCGGCAGATCTCGGCCTTCTCGTCGCTGGAGACCACACAGACCGGCACCGCGCCTCCGTTGAGCGCGTACTGCGTCGCGAACCCGCCGAGGCCACCGCTGGCACCCCAGATCAGGACGTTGTCGCCCTGCTTCATGCCGGCGCCGTTGCGACTCACCAGCTGGCGGTAGGCCGTGCTGTTCACCAGCCCGGGCGATGCGGCCTCCTCCCAGGTCAGGTGAGCCGGCTTGGGCATCAGCTGGTTGGACTTGACCAGCGCGATGTCGGCCAGGCCGCCGAAGTTGGTCTCGAAACCCCAGATCCGCTGCTCGGGGTCCATCATCGTGTCGTTGTGGCCGTCGGGGCTCTCCAGCTCGACCGACAGGCAGTGGGCGACGACCTCGTCGCCCGGCTTCCACAGGTGGACGCCGACGCCGGTGGCCAGCACGACGCCGGACAGGTCGGACCCGACGACGTGGTACGGCAGGTCGTGCCGCTTGCCCAGCGGGCTGACCCGGCCGTAGCGCTCCAGGAACCCGAAGGTCGGCACCGGCTCGAAGATCGAGGTCCAGACCGTGTTGTAGTTGATGGCGCTCGCCATCACCGCCACCAGCGCCTCGCCCGGACCGAGCTCGGGGAGCGGGACGTCCTCCACGTGGAGCGACCGGCGCGGGTCCTTCTCCTTGCTCGTCAGCCCTTCGAACATGCCGACCTCGTCCTGGTGGACGGTGGCGGCGCGGTAGCTCTGCGGCACGCCGAGGGTGGTGAAGTCCGCTGCGGTCGCGGTTCCGGACAGGATGGCGTCGAGGATCTGCTGCACGGTCGTCTCCAGTGGACTCGGGGGCGATGTGGGTCGCACCCTAGTGGCGCCTGCTTGGGATGTGCGGGTGGTGAGACTGACGTCTCACGAGGGGGTGTGCGCGGGTGGCTCCGGGGTGGAAAACGCGGAAGAAGTGGCAATGGCCACCGGGCGTGTCGGGGATCTGTTCCGCGTTTTCCGGCCAGAGCCGTGCCGACCGAGTCTCAGTGAGCGGCTGCGGCCGGCTCCACCAGCTCCACGAGGACGCCTCCTGCGTCCTTCGGGTGGACGAAGTTGACCCGGGAGTCGCTCGTCCCACGCCTGGGCGCGTCGTACAGCAGGCGGACGCCGCGCTCGCGCAGCACCGCGCACACGGCGTCGACGTCCGTCACCCGGTAGGCCAGCTGCTGCAGGCCCGGGCCGCTGCGCTCGAGGAACTTCGCGATGGTGGACGACTCGTTGAGCGGCGCGAGGAGCTGGATGCAGCTGCCCGAGTCGCCGACCGCGACCATCGCCTCTTCGACGCCCTGCTCCTCGTTGGTCTCCCGGTGCACGGTCTCCATGCCGAAGGTGTCGCGGTAGAACGCGATCGCCTCGTCGAGGTCGGGCACGGCGATGCCGACGTGGTCGATGTGGGTGAACAGGTGAGCGGGGACGTCGAGGGCCATGCCCCCATCGTCGTACGTCGAGCAGTCGGCCGCACGGGGCGAGAGGCCCTGTCCCGTGTGACGTTTTCCTCAGGGTGCCCGCCAGGGTGGGCCTCGCGGGTGTCGCCCGGCGCTGGGTATCGTCACGGGTATCACCGAACCCTGGCTGGAGGCACCATGTCCGGAACCGTCATCGTCGCCGGAGCACGTACGCCGATCGGGCGTCTGCTCGGCGGTCTGAAGTCCCTGTCCGCGGCCGACCTGGGCGGCGTGGCCATCCGGGGGGCGCTGGAGAAGGCGGGTGTGTCGGGTGACCAGGTCGACTACCTGATCATGGGCCAGGTCATCCTGGCCGGCGCCGGGCAGAACCCCGCCCGCAGCGCGGGCATCGCCGGTGGCCTGCCGCCCTCGGTGCCCTCGATCACCATCAACAAGGTGTGCCTGTCCGGCCTGAACGCGATCGCCCAGGCCGACCTCCTGATCAACGCCGGCGAGGCCGAGATCGTCGTGGCCGGCGGCATGGAGTCGATGACGAACTCCCCGCACCTGCTGCCGAAGTCGCGCGAGGGCTTCAAGTACGGCGACACCACCCTGGTCGACTCGATGGCCTACGACGCGCTCTACGACCAGGCCACCCAGCAGGCGATGGGGGCGCTGACCGAGGACCACAACGGCTCTCACACCGCACTGACCCGTGCGGAGCAGGACGCCTTCGCCGCTGCCTCACACCAGAAGGCCGCCCAGGCCTGGAAGAACGGCGTCTTCGACGACGAGGTCGTCCCGGTCTCGATCCCGCAGCGCAAGGGTGACCCGGTCGTGGTCAGCGCCGACGAGGGAGTCCGCGGCGACACGACGGTCGAGTCGCTGTCGGCCCTCCGACCGGCCTTCAGCAAGGACGGCACGATCACCGCCGGCTCGGCCTCCCAGATCTCCGACGGCGGGTGCGCGGTCGTGGTGATGAGCAAGGCGAAGGCCGAGGAGCTCGGGCTGGAGTGGCTCGCCGAGATCGGTGCACACGGCATGGTGGCCGGACCCGACTCGACCCTCCAGCTGCAACCCGCGAACGCGACCAAGCTGGCCTGCGACAAGGAAGGCATCGCCCCCTCCGACCTCGACCTGGTCGAGTTCAACGAGGCGTTCGCCGCCGTGGGGATCGACTCCACCCGCGCCCTCGGCCTCGACGAGGCCAAGGTCAACGTCAACGGCGGCGCCATCGCGCTCGGCCACCCGGTCGGCATGTCCGGGGCCCGCATCGTGCTGCACCTGGCGCTGGAGCTCAAGCGCCGTGGCGGCGGGGTCGGAGCAGCAGCGCTGTGCGGCGGCGGCGGCCAGGGTGATGCCCTCATCGTGCGCGTTCCTGCGTGAGCCGACGCTCCACGGGTGACGTCGGCGACCTCGTCCGGCGCGCCCGCGAGGGTGACCCGCGGGCAGTCGCGCGGCTGATCTCGCTCGTCGAGGACCGCTCACCGTTGCTGCGCGAGGTGATGGCCGCGCTCGCGCCGTACGCCGGGCACGCCCAGATCGTCGGCATCACCGGCACGCCCGGGGTCGGTAAGTCCACCTCGACGTCTGCTCTCGTCGGCCGGCTCCGCGCGGCCGGCCAGCGGGTCGGAGTCCTGGCGGTCGACCCGTCGTCACCGTTCTCCGGCGGGGCCCTGCTCGGCGACCGGGTACGGATGCAGGACCATGCCCTGGACCGCGACGTGTACATCCGCTCGATGGCCTCGCGGGGTCACCTCGGCGGGTTGGCGTGGACGACGCCCCAGGCGCTGCGGGTGCTCGACGCCGCGGGCTGCGACGTGATCCTGGTCGAGACCGTCGGCGTCGGGCAGAGCGAGGTCGAGATCGCCGGGCTCGCCGACACCACGCTCGTCCTCCTCGCGCCCGGCATGGGCGACGGGATCCAGGCCGCGAAGGCGGGGATCCTCGAGATCGGCGACCTCTACGTCGTGAACAAGGCCGACCGCGACGGGGCCGACACCCTGCGGCGCGACCTGCGGTCGATGCTCGCGCTGGCCGAGCAGACCGAGGGCTCCTGGAGGCCGCCGATCGTGAAGACCATCGCGTCCAAGGGCGAGGGCCTCGACGAGGTCGTGGCCGAGATCGAGCGCCACCGGGCGTGGCTGGAGTCGTCCGGCGAGCTCGGCGTACGCCGTACCCGTCGCGCGCGTGACGAGATCGAGGCCATCGCGGTGACCGCGCTCCGCGAGCGCTGGGGCGATGTGCACGGCCGCTCGGAGCTGGACGAGCTGGCGGCGGCGGTCGCGGCGGGGGAGTCCGACCCCTACGCGGCGGCCGAGACCCTGCTCGCCGCCCTCTGAGCCGGCGGGCGCGCCGGCCGATGCCGTTCGATGCCGGGTGGTGCCATCTGGTCCAGGATGCTCAGTTTCATCATGTGAAGGTGATGAACCCTCACTTCCCATGACGAACTCACCACGGGAAGTGCAGGTTCGCCTGCATCACATGGTGAAGCGGTTTCAACCCAACGACCGGCGCGGCCGGGGGGTGTCTGTCGTCCGCATTAGGCTGCGCCCCATGCCTGGCCTCCCGTTCGACCCGATCGACGAGGCCGCGCGGCAGTGGGCGCTGCGGTGGGACGGCGTCCCCGCGATGCACGCGGTGACCTCGCTGATGCGCGTCCAGCAGCTGGTGCTCGGCCGGCTCGACGCGCTCCTCAAGCCGTACGGGCTGACCTTCGCCCGCTACGAGGCGCTGGTGCTGCTCTGCTTCTCCTCTCATGGCTCGTTGCCCCTCGGGAAGATGGGCGAGCGGCTGCAGGTGCATCCGACGTCCATCACCTCGATCGTGCAGCGGCTCGAGGCCGACGGGCTGGTCGCGCGCCGGCCGCACCCCGACGACGGCCGCGCGGTGCTCGCCGAGGTCACGGACGCCGGACGGACACTGGTCGAGCGGGCGACCGCCGAGCTCGTCGGCGCCGACTTCGCGCTCGGGGCCCTGTCCGACGAGCAGCTCGCCGAGCTGTCCGCTCTGCTCGCACCCGTACGCCGGGGAGCCGGCGACTTCGCGTGAGATGACCACCTCCGACGCCGTACGACGGGTGGGTCTGGCCCTGCCCCGGGTCTACGAGCGCGAGGTCCGCGGCCGGTGGAAGCTGAAGGTGAAGCAGATCGTCTTCGTGGCGTTCTCGCGCGACGAGACCGAGATGGGCTTCGGCTTCCCCCGGGCCGAGCGCGAGGGGTTGGTCGCCTCCGACCCGGCCACCTTCTTCCTGCCGGGCATCCCCGACCTCCGCTACCAGTGGGTGTGTGTGCACCTCGACCGGCTCGGCGACGCGGAGATGCGTGAGCTGGTCACCGACGCCTGGCGGATGTGCACGCCGCGGATGCTCCACGACCTGCCCGAGCTCCCTGCGCCGGCGATGCGGGTCTGGGACCTCGTCGAGCGGCACGACTGGCACGACGTACGACCGCTGCTGCACCCCTCCGTCCACTTCGACGACCGTGACGTGTCGCTCCGGGGGTGGGAGCCGGTGATGGACCACCTGACCGGGCACCCGACACCGCGACCCCCGACCGAGGTGGAGGTCCGCGACGGCCGGCTCTACCGCTGGCGGCGTTAGGCAGATTTAGTAGGACGTCCTAGTATCTGAGTATGGACGACCAGGTCTCGACACGCCCGACCGACGGCGGAACCGACGCTCGCTCCCGCTGGCAGGCCCGCTACGAGCAGTCGCGCGTACGGGAGGCGGACTTCACGACGCTGAGCGGCATGGCCGTCGAGCCGGCGTACGGCACGGACACCTCCGAGTGGCCCGGCGAGTTCCCGTTCACGCGCGGGCTCTACCCGACCGGCTACCGCGGCCGGACGTGGACGATCCGTCAGTTCGCCGGCTTCGGCAACGCTGAGCAGACCAACGAGCGCTACCGGATGATCCTGGGCCGGGGCGGTGGCGGGCTGAGCGTCGCTTTCGACATGCCGACCCTGATGGGCCGCGACTCCGACGACCCGAAGAGCCTGGGCGAGGTGGGGCACTGCGGTGTCGCGATCGACTCGGCTGCGGACATGGAGCGGCTGTTCGCCGGCATCGACCTCGGGTCGGTGACGACGTCCATGACGATCAGCGGACCTGCGGTGCCGGTCTTCTGCATGATGCTGGTCGCCGCCGAGCGGGCCGGCGTCGACACCGGCGTTCTCAACGGCACACTGCAGACCGACATCTTCAAGGAGTACATCGCGCAGAAGGAGTGGCTGTTCGGCCCGGAGCCGCACCTGCGCCTGATCGGCGACCTGATGGAGTACTGCGCCGAGCAGATCCCGGCGTACAAGCCGCTCTCCGTCTCCGGGTACCACATCCGTGAGGCCGGCTCGACCGCTGCGCAGGAGCTCGCCTTCACCCTCGCCGACGGGTTCGGGTACGTCGAGCTGGGGCTGAGCCGTGGCCTCGACGTCGACGTGTTCGCGCCCGGGCTCTCGTTCTTCTTCGACGCCCACGTCGACTTCTTCGAGGAGATCGCGAAGTTCCGTGCCGCCCGCCGGATCTGGGCGCGGTGGCTGCGTGACGTCTACGGCGCGCAGAGCGAGAAGGCGCAGTGGCTGCGGTTCCACACCCAGACCGCCGGCGTCTCGCTGACGGCGCAGCAGCCCTACAACAACGTCGTGCGGACCGGCATCGAGGCGCTCTCCGCGGTGCTCGGCGGCACCAACTCCCTGCACACGAACGCGCTCGACGAGACGCTGGCCCTGCCCAGCGAGACCGCGGCCGAGATCGCGCTCCGTACGCAACAGGTGATCATGGAGGAGACCGGCGTCATCAACGTCGCCGACCCGCTCGGCGGCAGTTGGTACGTCGAGGCACTGACCGACCGGATCGAGGCCGAGGCCAACGCGATCTTCGACCGGATCCTGGCGATGGGCGGCTCCGACCTGACCCACGACGACACCGAGGGCCTCGCCGAGGCCTCGAGGAGGGGCGAGATCCCGATGACGAAGGGTCTGCTGCGTGGCATCGAGGACGGGTGGTTCATGTCCGAGATCGCCGAGGCCGCCTTCCAGTACCAGGTCGCCCTGGAGAAGGGCGACAAGAGGATCGTCGGCGTCAACGTGCACACCGACTCGATCACCCACGACCTCGAGATCCTGCGGGTCTCCCACGAGGTCGAGGTCGAGCAGGTACGGGCGCTGGCCGAGCGTCGTACGACGCGCGACGCCGCCGCTGCGCGCGCTGCGGTGACGCGCATGGTCGAGGTCGGGCGCACCGACGGCAACATGATCGAGGCCATGCTCGAAGCATGCCGGGCAGAGGCGACGCTCGGCGAGATCTGCGACGCACTGCGCGCCGAGTGGGGCGAGTACCGCGAACCAGCGCGTTTCTGATCCAATCAGTACGTGGATCTCACGAGCGCGCTGCGCTCCCTCCCTGCCAACCCGCGGATCGTGGTCGCGGGCAACCATGCTCTGCCGTGGCATTCCGTCGGGCTGATCGACGAGACGCTCGACAGCTATCGCCTCTGGGTGTTGAACGCGCCGCCCGGCGTCCCGGACCGCGAGGGGGTGACGCTCGAGACCTCGTTCGTCGGCCCGGGGATGCGCAAGAGCCCGCGGCTGAGCTACGTGCCCTCGCGCCTCTCCATGGTGCCGACGCTCTTCGGCACCCACCTCCCTCCGGACGCGGTCGTGCTCCACACGACCCCGCCGCGCGACGGCAAGGTGTCTCTCGGGGTCGAGGTCAACGTGCTGCCCTCGGCGGTGGAGGCGGCGCGTCGCAACGGCGGCGTCGTCATCGCCCAGACCAACCGCGAGATGCCGTGGACGTACGGCGACGCCCTGCTCGACCTCGACCACGTCGACGTCCTGGTCGAGGCCGACGGGCCGATGCCGCACGCCCCGGTCAGCACCGTCGACGAGGACTCCGCCACGATCGGGCGGCTGGTGGCCGAGCGGGTCAGCGACGGGGCCACGCTCCAGGCCGGCATCGGCGCGGTGCCCGACGCGACGATGCACGGGCTCACGGGTCGTCGCGGGCTGCGGGTCTGGACCGAGATGTTCTCCGACAGCGTGCTCGCCCTCGAGCGAGCCGGTGCTCTCGACCGCGAGGTCCCGCTCACCGCGTCGTTCCTGTTCGGCTCTCCCGAGCTGCTCGCCTGGGTCGACGGCAACGAGCGGGTCGAGATGCGGCGGACCGAGGTCACCAACAGCCCGGCCCTGATCGCCCGGAACCCGGCGATGGTCAGCGTCAACACCGCGCTCCAGGTCGACCTGTTCGCCCAGGCGAACGCGAGCCGGATCAATGCCCGCATCCACTCGGGCTTCGGAGGGCAGACCGACTTCATCGTCGGCGCGATGCACAGCCTCGGCGGTCAGGCGTTCATCGCCCTGCGGTCCTGGCACCCGAAGGCGAACTGCTCGACGATCGTGCCTCTGGTGGACGAGCCGGTGACGTCGTTCCAGATGACCGCGGTGGTGACCGAGCTCGGTACGGCCGAGATCTACGGGAACGACCAGACCGAGCAGGCACGGCAGCTGATCGAGAACACCGCCCACCCGAGCGTCCGCGAGGAGCTGTGGGAGGAGGCGGTGGAGCTGGGCCTCCTCCGCGCGCCATGGACGCTTCCCTAGGATTGCCTGCATGACGCAGCAGCCCTTCAGCCGTCCGGGCGCGATCGACCTCTCGGGGCTGAACCGTCCCGCTCCGGGCGGTGCTCAGCCTCCCACCGGCGGACGCCCGTCCGGGCCGCCCGCCGCCGGCCCGGCCGGCGCTCCGCCCGCGGGCGGTGCCCGCTCGTCGTACGCCGTCGACATCTCGGAGGAGAACCTCCAGACCGTCCTCGACGCCTCGGTGACCGCTCCGGTCGTGCTCGTCTTCTTCTCGCCGACGCGCTCGCCCGAGAGCACCGCGATGGCCGACGACGTGGCGGCCGCGACCGACGAGTACGACGGCCGCTTCCTGGCCGGCCTGGTCGACATCGACGCGGCTCCCGCGATCGCGCAGGCGCTCCAGATCCCGCAGGTGCCGCTCGTGATGGTGATCCTCGACGGGCGGCCGGCGGCGCAGCCGATCCCCGGCCTCCTCACGCCGGACGAGATCCGTACCCTGCTCAACCAGCTGGCGCAGGGTCTCACCGCCCAGGGCATCACCGGGCGGCACCAGCCGCTGCACGTCGGCGTACCCGAGGGCGACGTGGACGAGGAGCAGCTCGACCCGCGCTACGCCGCTGCCCAGCAGGCGCTGGAGAACAACGACATCGACGGAGCGGTCGAGGAGTACCAGCGTCTCGTCGACGCCAACCCCGCCGACACCGAGGCAGCCGCCGGGCTGGCGATGGCGAAGGTCCTGCAGCGTACGCAGGGCGTCGACCTCGACATCGCACGTCGGGCCGCCACAGCGAGCCCCGACGACGTCGCCGCGCAGAGCCTCGTCGCCGATCTCGACCTGCTCGGCGGCCACGTCGAGGATGCGTTCACCCGCCTCGTCGACCTGGTCCGGCGGACCTCCGGGGACGAGCGCAACCAGGCCCGCGAGCACCTGATCGGCCTCTTCTCGGCCGTCGGCAACGACGACCCGCGCGTCCTGCGGGGCCGTCAGAACCTCGCGTCCGCGCTGTTCTGACGGGAACCCCATGGCCACGATCGTCTACTGTCACGCCCACCCCGACGACGAGGCGTCGCAGACCTCCGGCGCCATGGCGCGGGCCGCCGCCGAAGGGCACCGCGTCGTCGTCGTCTTCGCGACCAACGGCGACCACGGCGAGGTCGCGGCCGACGCGGTGGAGGGCGAGACCGTCGCCGACCACCGCCGGCGCGAGGCCGAGGCGTCCGCGGCGGCGATCGGGCTCGCCCGCATCGCCTGGCTCGGGTACGCCGACTCCGGCATGACCGGGTGGGACCAGAACGACCACGAGGACTCCCTGCACCGGGCCGACCTCGACGAGGCGGCCGGCCGACTGGCGGCCGTCGTGGACGAGGAGCGGGCCGACATCCTGGTCGGCTACGACTGGCACGGCGGCTACGGGCACCCCGACCACGTGCAGGTCCACCACGTCGTACGACGGGCGGCCGAGCTGGCCGCGCACCGACCGCGGCTCCTCGAGTCCACGTTGAACCGCACCGAGATGGTGCGGTTCATCGAGGAGGGCCGCGCGGCCGGGATGGACGTCGGTGACGTCGACCCCGAGCAGCCGATGGACGACGGCAACCCGCTCGGCAGCAGCGAGGACGAGATCACCTGGCGCCTGGACGTGTCGGCGTACCTCGATCGCAAGCGTGCCTCGCTCGAGGCGCACCGCTCCCAGGCGACGGACATCGAGGGTTTCCTGGCGATGCCGCCCGAGGTGTTCACGGCCTTCTTCGGCCACGAGTACCTGATCGAGCCGGGCGTCGACGGCCCGATGCGCGAAGGCTGGCCCTTCTCCGAGGGATGAGGAGGCGTGCCGGCGCCGTCAACGACCGAGGGCCGAGCGACCCGCCTCGAGCCGGGCGACCGGCACCCGGAAGGGGGAGCACGACACGTAGTCGAGCCCGACCTCGTCGAAGAAGTGGATGGACGCCGGGTCGCCTCCGTGCTCGCCGCAGACCCCGAGGTGGAGGTCCGGGTTGGCCTGGCGGCCGATCCGTGATGCGTGCCGCACCAATCGGCCGACGCCGTCGATGTCGAGGCTCTCGAACGGGCTGACCTGGAAGATGCCGCCCTCCAGGTAGTTGCTGAAGAACGACGACTCCACATCGTCTCGCGAGAAGCCCCACGTCATCTGCGTCAGGTCATTGGTGCCGAAGGAGAAGAACTCGGCCGACTTCGCGATCTCGTGGGCGGTCACGGCCGCGCGCGGGAGCTCGATCATGGTGCCGACCTTGTGCGGGACCGGCCGGCCCCGCTCCTGCTCGATCGAGGCGGCCACCTCGGCGACCATCCCGCGGACCAGGTCGAGCTCGCTCACCGAGGCGACGAGCGGGATCATGATCTCCGGGTGTGGGTCGCCACCGGCGTCGACCCAGGCGCCGGCAGCCTCGAGGATCGCGCGCACCTGCATCTTGAACAGACCCGGGATCACGATGCCGAGGCGGACGCCGCGCAGGCCGAGCATCGGGTTCTGCTCGTGCAGCCGCTTGACCGCCTCGAGCAGCTTCTGGTCGTGCTCGTCCAGGTCGTGGTGGTCGTCCTCGAGCGCGACCTTCACCGACAGGTCCGTGTAGTCGGGCAGGAACTCGTGCAGCGGCGGGTCGATCAGCCGGATCGTCACCGGCAGCCCGTCCATCGCCTCGAAGATGCCGACGAAGTCGTCGCGCTGGAGCGGCAGGAGCGCCGACAGCGCGGCCTCCTGACCGGCCTCGTCCTCGGCCACGATCAGGTTCTCGACCAGCTGGCGCCGCTCCCCGAGGAACATGTGCTCGGTCCGGCACAGGCCGATGCCCTCGGCACCGAACCGGCGGGCACGGCGAGCGTCCTCGGGGGTGTCGGCGTTCGCCCGCACCCGGAGGCGGCGTACGTCATCAGCGTGCTTCATGACGCCGTCGACCGCGGCGACGATGTCCTCGTCGACGTGGTCGCCCTCGAAGTAGCGCATCACCGAGGAGTCGACCACCGGCACCGCGCCGAGGAAGACCTCACCGGTGGTGCCGTCGATCGAGATGACGTCGCCCTCGTTGATAGCGTCGCCGCCGCGGACCCTGGCGCGCCGCTTCTTGACGCTCACGTCGAGCGCCTCGGCACCGCAGACACAGGTCCGGCCCATGCCGCGGGCGACGACCGCCGCGTGGGACGTCTTGCCGCCGCGGCTGGTGAGGATGCCCTTGGCGGCGACCATGCCGCGCAGGTCGTCGGGGTTGGTCTCCTTGCGGACCAGGATCACGTCCTCGCCCCGCTCGGACCACTCGACGGCGGTGTCGGAGTCGAAGACGGCCTTGCCGACGGCCGCGCCGGGGGAGGCGTTCATGCCGGTGGCGACCAGGGTGCGCTCCGCGGTCTCGTCGAAGCTGGGGAACATCAGCTGCGCGAGCTGGGCGCCGGTCACCCGGCGGGTCGCCTCGTCGGCGTCGATGAGGCCCTCGTCGGTCATGTGGCGTCCGATCCGGAACGCCGCAGCGGGCGTCCGCTTGCCCACCCGGGTCTGGAGCATCCAGAGCTTGCCCCGCTCGACGGTGAACTCGATGTCGCACATGTCGCGGTAGTGCTTCTCGAGCGTGGCCATGATGCCGATCAGCTCGTCGTGGGACGTCTGGTCGATCCTCGCCATGTCGGCCAGCGAGACGGTGTTGCGGATCCCCGCGACGACGTCCTCGCCCTGCGCGTTCTGGAGGTAGTCGCCGTACACGCCCTGGTTGCCGGACGCCGGGTCGCGGGTGAAGGCGACCCCGGACCCCGAGTCGTCGCCACGGTTGCCGAAGACCATCGCCTGCACGTTCACGGCGGTGCCGAGCCCCTCCTCGATCCGCTCCTGACGGCGGTAGAGCACGGCACGCTCGGTGTTCCACGAGTTGAAGACGGCGCGCATCGCGAGGTCGAGCTGCTCGCGCGGGTTCTGCGGGAAGTCGCGTCCGGTGTGCTCGGAGATGGCGCGCTTGAAGGTCTCGACCAGCTCGCGCAGGTCGTCGACACCGAGGTCGGTGTCGGACTCGGTGCCACGGTCCCTCTTCATCTTGTCGAGGGAGCGCGCGAACACCTCGGACTCCATGCCGAGCACGGTGGCGCCGAACATCTGGAGCAGCCGGCGGTAGGAGTCCATCGCGAACCGCTCGTCGTGGCTCTGCGAGGCCAGGCCACGGACGGACTCGTCGTTGAGGCCGACGTTGAGGACCGTCTCCATCATCCCGGGCATGGAGAACTTCGCGCCGGAGCGGACGCTGACCAGGAGCGGGTCCGTCGGGTCGCCGAGACGGCGTCCCATCGCCTCCTCGAGTGCGCGCAGGCGCTCGTCGATCTCACCGTCGAGGCCCTCGGGGACGTCGCCGACCTCCAGGTACGCGCGGCACGCCTCGGTCGAGATCGTGAAGCCGGGCGGGACCGGTAGTCCGAGGTTCGTCATCTCCGCGAGGTTGGCTCCCTTGCCGCCGAGGAGGTCTTTCTGGTCCTTGTCGCCGTAGGTGAAGTCGTACACGTAGGTCATGAGCCGATCCTTGCGCGTCACCGGACAGATGGCGAGGACCGAACGTCCCTCTCCCAGGGTCACTCGGACGATGCGCCGCGGCTCATCGCACGGGAGATGTCGCCGCCGCTCTCGACGTACGCCGGTCGCGCGCCGCCGTCTGCGACCGCGAGCGCCGAGGCGATCCGGCGGGCGGTGAAGTCGGCACACCGCTCGCGCACCTGCTCCGGAGTGGCGAACTCGGCATGCTTGATCTCCCGGGTCTGGAGCGCCATCCCGGCCAGGACGTCCGCGTCGTGCTCGCCGCCGTCGAAGACGAGGCAGACGGCGTCGTCCCAGCCACCCCAGGGCGGGAGCCAGTCGGTCAGCAGGAGGTCACCGGCGTCGATCGCGAGGGCGAGCTCCTCCTCGATCTCGCGGCCCGCGGCGTCTCTCGGGGACTCGCCGACCTCGACCACGCCCCCGGGGAGGTCCCAGTCGCGCTTGTAGGTGAGCTGGCAGATCAGGACCCGCCCGTCGCGGTCGCGGACGAGCAGCTGGCTGATCGCGCGCTTCCGGGGAAGGAAGGAGTTCAGGAGCGCGCGGAACGCCGCGGGCTCGGTGAGTGGCGGGTCGCTCGTGAGCCGGGCCAACACGACGTACGACGTCGTCTCGGCGCGGTCCCCGGTGCCGGGCTCCACACGTCGTTCGCCCTCACGCCGGAGGCCGGCCCGCGTCGCCACGCGCAGGGAGGCCTCGTTGCCGGGCTCCACCTTCGCCTCCACGCGTGAGTAGCCGAGTCCACCCTGGCCGGTCTCGGTCAGGGCGTAGTCGGCCAGCAGCCGGACGGCCCGGGTGGCCAGCCCGCGGCCGCGTCGGCCGCGGAAGAGGGCCCAGGACAGCTCTCCCACGCCCTGGTCGCGCCGGCGTACGGCGACGCTGCCCGCCAGGCCGTCGGCGTCCTCGACCGCGAACCCGACCACCGACCGCTCGTCGGCGTACGCCGCCCGCCAGTCTCGGATCGCCTGCTGCATGCGCTCGGGGGTGACGCCGTCCACGGGCCAGCCGAACCAGTGGGCGATCAGGTCGTCGTGCCCGGCGACCGCGTCCGGGACGTCCGCGTCGCGCCAGGGTCGGAGCGTCACCTCGCCGTCGGTGAGGGTCGGCTGCTCCGGCGGATCACTCACCCGGCCACCCTAGCCGGGCCCTCCCCGCGGTCGGCGAGGGCGAGTCCGGCCGGTTTCGGTTGGTTCATCAAGGTATGTAGTCGAACCGGTTCTTCCCGCGCCCAACTCATCGTGGGAAGTGCTGGCTCATCTGCATACCTTGATGAGACACCCGTCACAGGCCGAACGCCATCGGGCCAGGACTCTCAGCCCGCAAGGCGGAGGAGCCTGGCGATCCGGTCATGAGTCACACGCGGCCGGTCGAGGTCTTCCCAGACGAGACGCACCATGGAGCCGCGCGTGAGCTCCCGGACCAGGTCTTCGCGCCGCTTCTCTGCGAACACGACCTGTCCCGCATCGTGGCCCGGCCTGAGCAGCCGTCCGTACTTGATCTTGCCGTCGAACTCGCCGAACACGGCGCGGTCCGGCCATGCCCAGTCGCATGTCGCCACCAGGCGCCCCTCGGCATCGCAGACCCTGTACTGGAGGATCGGCGCAGGCAGTCCGGTCACCCAGAAGAGCCACCTGCCGCGTGTCTCGCCCGGACTCTCCGACCGGCCATCAGCCATGCGAACCGCGATGTGCAGCTTGAGTGTGAACGGCCAGTGAGCCATCCGTTCGAACTGAGTCATCAGCTCGTCGTAGGAACAGAGTCGGCGGCGCAGGAGCGAGTCGAAGGCGACCAGCGCTGACTCGTTGGTCGTCCTCGAGCCGGCCTCGATGGCGCAGCGTTGCGCGGACACCACAGCTCGCCCTCCGATGTCGACCAGATCCTCGACCGAGCACCGGCCCTCGTGGTGGACGACGTCACCCTCGGTCCGTCCCGCGCTTCCGTCAAGACGCGTCACGTGCACCCGGTCGAGTGACATCCCCCAGGTCTCTACGCCGTGTTCGAGCAGACCGCTGACGCCGCAGAGTGCGACCGCATCTCCGAGTGAGTGCACAACGGCATGGGCGAGAGCGAGATGTCTCTGCTCCGGAGTGAGCGTCTCCCACACGTCGACGAACGTGTAGTAGCCGCGACGGAGACGCTTCCAGACGCGCCCGTGCACCAGCTGGGTCACCAGCCTGTCCGAGTATCCGAGGTCACGTGCCTGCGCGCGCGTGAAGAAGCCATCGGTGTCGACGAGGAAGCGAAGTGGGTCCATGCGTAGCCGATGCCCAGCGCGGCTCGACTCGAATCGGCAACGGGAACCGACTGTGGATATCGCAGGGGGTGGGTCCTGGGGGTTCATCAAGGTATGTCGGTCACCCTGCACTTCCCTCGACCAATTCGGCGAGGGAAGCGCGGGCTTTCCGACATACCTTGATGAAACGTGGGGGCGCGCCAGGGGCAGGGCCGTTTTGGCTCAGTCGCGGCGGAGCCAGACGGTGGCCAGGGGCGGTACGACGAGCGTGGCGTGGGCGGGCTGGCTGCCGTGTTGGCCCTCGTGGGCGGTGACCGAGCCGAGGTTGCCGACGCCGGAGCCGGTGTAGGTGCCCGCGTCGGTGTTCAGCACCTCGTGCCAGGTACCGGCGGAGGGCAGCCCGAGCCGGAAGTCGGCGTGCGGCACGGCCGCGAAGTTGGACACGCACACGATCTCGGAGCCGTCCCGGCCGCGGCGGATGAACGAGAACACGTTCCGGCCGGCGTCGTTGGCGTCGATCCACTCGAACGACGACGCGGCGTTCTCGCGCGACCAGATCGCGGGGGAGGAGGAGTACGCCGCATTGAGGTCCTTGACGAGGCGGTGGACGCCGAGGTGCTCGGGGTGGTCGAGGAGCCACCAGTCGAGCTCGCGGGACTCGGCCCACTCCGACTCCTGGCCGATCTCGCCGCCCATGAACAGCAGCTGCTTGCCGGGGTGCGCCCACATGAAGGCGAGATAGGCACGCAGGTTCGCCAGCTGCTGCCAGCGGTCGCCGGGCATCTTGCGCAGCAGCGAGCCCTTGCCGTGGACGACCTCGTCGTGGCTGAGGGGGAGCACGAAGTTCTCGGTGAACGCGTACGTCAGGCCGAAGGTGAGGTCGTGATGGTGCCAGGCCCGGTGCACCGGCTCGCGCTTGAGGTAGTCGAGGGTGTCGTGCATCCAGCCCATGTTCCACTTGAAGCCGAACCCGAGCCCGTCGGCCGAGGTCGGCTGGGTGACGCCGGGCCAGGAGGTCGACTCCTCGGCGATGGTGGTGGTGCCGGGGACCCGCTTGTAGACGGTGGCGTTCATCTCCTGGAGGAACTGCACGGCCTCGAGGTTCTCGTTGCCGCCGTGGATGTTGGGCGACCACTCGTCCGCGGTGCGCGCGTAGTCGAGGTAGAGCATCGAGGCCACGCCGTCGACGCGCAGGCCGTCGGCATGGAACTCCTCGAGCCAGTACAGAGCGTTCGCGTAGAGGTAGTTGCGCACCTCGCGACGGCCGAAGTTGAAGATGTGGGAGCCCCACTCCTTGTGCCAGCCCCGCTGCGGGTTGGGGTCCTCGTACAGAGGGGTGCCGTCGAAACGGACCAGTGCCCACTCGTCGGTGGCGAAGTGCCCGGGCACCCAGTCGAGGAGCACCCCGATGCCGCGCTGGTGGAAGGCGTCGACGAGCCGGCGGAAGCCGTCGGGGTCGCCGAAGCGGGCGTCCGGCGCGAAGTACGACGTCACGTGGTAGCCCCACGAGCCGCCGAACGGGTGCTGCATGACGGGCATCAGCTCGACATGGCTGAAGCCGAGGTCGGCGACGTAGGGCACCAGCTCGTCGATCAGCTGGTCCCAGGTGAGCACCTGGCCGTGCCGCTTGCGCCACGACGCGAGGTGCACCTCGTAGACCGACATCGGCTCGTGGACCGGCTGCCGCGAGCGGCGCTGCTCCATCCAGGCGTCGTCGCCCCATACGTAGGTGGACTCGTAGACCCGGCTCGACGTCGCGGGCGGCACCTCGGCCCAGAACGCCATCGGGTCCGCCTTCTCGCGCCACTCGCCGTCGGCGCCCAGGATCACGAACTTGTAGCACGTACCTGCACCGACCGCCGGTACGAAGAGCTCCCAGACGCCGGACTGGCCGAGCTGTCGCATCGGGTGCTCGCGGCCGTCCCAGCTGTTGAAGTCGCCCTCCAGCCGTACGCCGCGCGCACTGGGCGCCCAGACGGCGAACGACGCGCCCGAGACATCGCCGGTGGCGGACCGGTAGTGGTGGACCCGCGCACCGAGCACGGTCCAGAGCAGCTCGTGGCGGCCCTCGTTGACCAGGTGGAGGTCCATGTCGCCGAGGGTCGGCAGGAAGCGGTAGGGGTCGTCGACGGTGATCGCGCCCTCGCCGTAGTCGACCTCGACGCGGTAGTCCGGAACGTCCCCGGGCGTCACGCCGTCGGCGACGGTGGCCTCGCCGACCCAGACGCCCTCGTACTCGTGCTCGAGCGGCACCCGCGTGCCGTCGGCCAGGACCGCCGTCACGGTGCGGGCCAGCGGCTTG
>Ga0302263_10000085_pt1 | contig 39293 bp, 29 predicted proteins | sample II_Fen_N1_4_FD_194564 | JGI IMG/M metagenome (GOLD analysis project Ga0302263, IMG submission 194564) | Peat permafrost microbial communities from Stordalen Mire near Abisko, Sweden - II_Fen_N1_4 | ecosystem: Environmental > Terrestrial > Soil > Wetlands > Permafrost | place: Sweden: Abisko... | reverse complement strand
CGGTCAGGCCCTGCTTCTCCGCCTCGACGAGGATCGGCGTGCCGTGCTCGTCGGTCCCGGACACCATGAGCACGTCGTGACCGGCCATCCGCATGTACCGGCTGAACACGTCCGACGGGACGCCGAAACCGGCGACGTGGCCGATGTGACGGGGGCCGTTCGCGTACGGCCATGCCACGGCCGACAGGATGCGGGACATGGCGACGAGCCTAGTGGCGCTCCCCCGGGGCCTCCCTCGCGGTGACCCCGGGCCCCACTCGCGGTGACCCCGGGCCCCCTCGCGGTGGGCGGCGGTGGCCGAGCCCAGCGGGAGGGGGGCCCGGGGGGTCCGTCAGACGACGGGGACCGAGACGACCTGGACGACCGCGGGCGCGCTCGAGTTGTTCAGCTGGTCGGTGATGTTCGCGCTGTTGGCTGCGCCGGAGATGCCGCTGAGCACCCACAGGACGATGGTGACGATCCAGGCGGTCTTCTTGTTGGCCTCGTAGCCGGCCAGCGGCAGGCCCTGCGCGTCCCTGGTGGCACCGACGAGCACCATGATGAGGTCGACGAGCCACCAGATGCCGCAGCCGCCGAGTGTGACCAGCTTCAGCACACCAGTGCCGATCTTGCCGAGGTAGAAGCGGTCGATCCCGAGCCCGCCGAGGAAGTACGCCAGCAGCCAGGTCACGACGAACGACTTGCTCGACTCGGCGCCGGCGCCGTACGGCGCGCCGCCGTAGACGGGCTGACCGTAGGCCGCGGGCTGACCGTAGGCGGGCGCTTGGCCGTACGCGGGCGGCTGGCCGTAGGCGGGCGGCTGGCCGTAGACGGGCGGCTGCCCGGCCGGCGGTGGGGTCGGCTGCGCCGGGTCCCACGGGCTGGGCGGCTGCTGGTCGTTGCTCATCGTTGCTCCCTCTGCTGGTGTCGTCCGGGGCCGGGGCCGCCGTCGGGCAAGGCCACCGCGCCGACCAACCTAGTGGCAGCCGGCGCCCGCGTGGAGGGGCCGCGCGGGCGCTGGACGATCGTCGTCGCGCCCGCAGTGCCGGTCGTCCCGCCCGCGGTGCCGGTCGTCGTGCGCGCGGTGCCGGTCGTCGTGCGCGTGGCGCCCGGTGTCGCCTAGACCGTGACGACGCCCGGTCCGGCGACCTCGACCACGACGGAGGCGCCCGACCCGTAGATCGAGTAGCTCGACGAGTTCGTCGAGCCGTTGACGATCCTCAAGAGCACGCTGAGCACAACGAGGATCGCGGTGACGATCCAGGCGGTCCTCTTGTTCGCCTCGTAACCGGCCAGCGGCAGGCCCTGCGCATCCCTCGCCGCACCGACCAGCACGATGATGAGGTCGACGAGCCACCAGAGGCCGCAGCCGCCGAGCGTGACCAGCTTCAGCACACCGGTGCCGATCTTGCCGAGGTAGAAGCGGTCGATCCCGAGCCCGCCGAGGAAGTACGACAGCAGCCACGTCACCACGAACGACTTGCTCGACACCATCGTCGGGCCGTACCCGTAGGGCTGGCCGTACCCGGGCTGGCCGTACATCGGCTGGCCGTACATCGGCTGGCCGTACCCGGGCTGGCCGTACACCGGCTGGCCGTACGGAGCGGCCTGGCCGTAGGGCGGCTGACCGTAGGCGGGCGGCTGACCGTAGCCAGGTTGACCGTAGGCGGGCGGCTGACCGTAGCCAGGTTGACCGTAGGCGGGCGGCTGACCGTAGCCAGGCTGACCGAAGGGATCGGACTGGCCGTAGGCGGGCTGACCGAAGGGATCGGGCTGGCCGTAGGCGGGCTGTCCGTACGGATCGGGCTGGCCGTACCCGGGCTGTGCCCCGTACACCGGCACAGCGTCCGCGGACCATGCTCCCTCGGCAGCCGGTGTCCCGTACGGCGGAGGGACCGGGGCGGACGGGTCGGGCTGCGGCGGTTCGGTGGTCACGTCGGCGCTCTCTCGCGGCGGGCAGAGGCCCGTCGTCGAGCGACGCGGGCAGGCAGCCCCGGGGTCGAGCCGCCACGCGGCAGGGTACCGATCCGCAGCCCCGACCGGGGTCGCGGCGCCCGACGGTCGCCCGGTCAGCCCAACGTCACGCGCAGGATGCGGTCGTCGCCCGCCCGCGGCCGGCCCCGGCCGTCGGTGTTGTTGGTCAGCACCCACAAGGACCCGTCCGGCGCCAGCGCCACCGCGCGCAGCCGGCCGTAGCCGTCGAGCACGACCTGCGGTGCGCCCACCCCTGCCGGGTCCGTGGCCGCAGCGCCGGCGGGCAGCACGCGTAGCGGCACGCGCCACAGCCGCTGCCCCCGCAGCGCGGCGAGGTACACGCCCTCGTCGGTCACGGCGATGCCGCTGGGTGACGCGTCGTCCGTCGCCCAGGTCGCCACCGGGTCGACGAAGCCCTGCGCCGCGCCGCCCATCCCTTCGACCACCGGCCACCCGTAGTTCGCGCCGGGCACCAGCACGTTGAGCTCGTCCCACGTGTCCTGGCCGAACTCCGACGCGAACAGGCGGCCGTCCGGAGCCCAGCCCAGGCCCTGCACGTTGCGGTGACCGCTCGTCCAGATCGGCGAGGCGGGGTCGGGGTTGCCCGGGGCGGGCTTCCCGTGCGGCGTGATACGCAGCACCTTGCCGCCCAGGCTGGACATGTCCTGGGAGAGACCCTTGCGGTAGACCTCGCCGGTGGTGACGTAGAGCATCCCGTCCGGGCCGACGGCGAGCCGCCCCCCGTTGTGGTTGGCGCCCTTCGGGATGCCGGTGAGGATCGGCTGCGTCGCGCCCAGCACGGCGCCGTCGAGCGTCGCGCGCAGCACCCGGTTGTCGTCGGCGGCCGTCAGGTACAGGGCGATGTCGGCGCGCGTGCGGGTGGCGCCCGGCAGCACGGCCACGCCCAGCAGGCCTCCCTCGCCGGCCGCGACGGTGGTCCGCGCCACCTCGTCGGCGCCCGGTCCGGTCACGGGCGTCACCGAGCCGTCCGGCCCGACGAGCAGCACCGTGCCCAGCTGGCGCTGCGTGACCAGGGCCTGGCCGTTCGGCAGGAACGCCAGCCCCCACGGCACGTTCAGGCCGGTGACCAGGTCGGAGACGCCGGTCACCGTCACCGTCGCCACCTCCCGCACCGCCGGGACCGGGGTCCGGGTGGGGGTCGGCGTCGGCGTGGGGGTCGGCGTGGGCGTCGGCGAGGCCGTCGGGCTCGGGGTCGAGGTCGTGGAGCTCGTCGGGGCGGGCGCACCACCGCCGGTGCAGCCAGCGAGCGCCAGCACGACGAGGACCGCCGCCGCGCGTCCGGCACGCGGCCCGGCGCCCCGCTGCAGGCCCGGGACAGACCCGGCGTCAGCGCGCCCGGACCGTCGTCGGGCGGTCCAGCGGGCGGGCGTGCGCCATTGCTCCATTCGCCCAGTGTCCGAACCCCGGCCCCCGTCCGCACCCGGAAGACCCGCACCCAGGCGGTGATGGAGCGCCGAGGTACCGAACGCCGCCGTGCCGGAGGCTGTGGCGGAGCGCCATGGTGCCGGAGCGCAGCGGTGCCGGAGCGCAGCGGTGCCGGAGCGCAGCGGTGCCGGAGCGATCTGCCGGCTCGCCGCAGCGATGGTTCACTGAGTCGCGTGACCCGGACCCACCGCGCGCTCGTCGTGGTCGACGTGCAGCCCACGTTCTGCGAGGGCGGCGCCCTGCCCGTCGAGGGCGGCAACGCCACAGCTGCGGCGATCGCCGAGTACGCCGCCGCGCACCGCGACCGGTATGACCTAGTCGTCACCACCCAGGACTGGCACGTCGACCCGGGTGGGCACTTCTCCGCCGAGCCGGACTTCGTCGACACCTGGCCGCCGCACGGCGTCGCCGGCACCACCGAGGCCGAGCTGCACCCGGCGTTGGCGGACCTGCACCCGGACGCCGGCGTGAAGAAGGGTGCCTACGTGGCCGCGTACTCCGGGTTCGAGGGGGTCGACGAGGGCGGCCGCAGCCTGATGACGATCCTGCTCGAGGGCGGGATCGCGGACGTCGACGTCGTCGGGATCGCCGAGTCCCACTGCGTCCGCGCGACGACCCTGGACGCCCTGGCCGGCGGGTTCGGCGCGCGCGTGCTCACCGACCTCACCGTGCCCGTGTCCGCGGAACTCGGCGCCGCCGCCCGTGGCGACATGGCAGCAGCAGGCGCCGAGCTGATCAGCTCCTCGGCCGCCTGACCCGATCAACGGCGACGAGATCGTCGACACGACCGGCCGTTCCGTCATCGTCCGGCCCGACCGTCAACCTGTCGTCCCGTTCCACGGGCGGTGCACCGCCCCTCTGCACGGGCGGGGATCCCCCGTAGGGGCGACCGTCGGGGTGGCGGTGCTCATACGAACCGTCCGCCCGCCGCGCCACGCGGAGGTCGAGGCGGTGGATCTGGTGGTGGTGGTAGCTGCACTCGGGCGCACAGTGCGCCAGGTCCGTCGGGCCCCGGTCGCGGTCCCACCAGGCCATGTGGTGCAGCTCGGCGAAGCGCAGGGGGATGCCACAGCCGTCGACCGCACAGGTCTGCACACCCGAGGCGTGCAGCGCGAGCCAGTGCGCCCGAGTGAAGAGGCGGGACTCCCGGCCGAGGTCGAGCGTCTGACCGGCGGCGTCGACGACTGCCCGCGTGAGCGCGCAGCCGCACAGTGCCCGCGCGACCTCCGACGCCGGCCACACGGCGCCGGTCTCGTCGACCACGGGCGGGACGCCCCGCAGCGCGGTAACGACGTCCGCCGCCGACCCGGCCGCGGCGCTCGCCTCGGCAGCCCCGTCGGACAACTCGGCAGCCCGGTCCGACGACCCGGCAGCCCGGTCCGACGACCCGGCAGCCCGGTCCGACGACCCGGCAGCATCCCGACGGGAGCGCAGCGCAACCCAAGTCCGCTCGCTGAACGTCACGATGCCCTGCACGGGCGCGATCGGACCGGACGCGGCAGCGCGCTCGGTCAGGGCGCCGTCGACCATCGCCGCCAGCGCGTCGACCCGCCGCTGGTCACGGTCGCGGTCGTCGTCGACCGCGGGCCGAGGGTCATAGGCGTCGAGCGCCTTCGCGAACTTGTAGCCGGCGACGCTGTCCAGGAGCCCCTTGACGAGGGTGCCGCCCGGCGTGTGCAACAAGGTGAGGAACCGCCTGGCGCGCTGCTCGTCGTGCGTGCGCTGCCGCGCCGCCGGGTCGAGGGAGGCGGCTCTCCGGCGCAGCTCCTTGCCGAAGGCGGCGCCGTCGAGCCTGCCCGCCAGCTCGACGACGGCCGCCTGACCCTCGTCGGTCGCCAGGTGCCCGGCGAGGAGCGGCGACGACGCGGCGGCCCGGGTGACCTCCGCGAGGTGCGTCGTCGTCACCGGGCCGTCCGCCAACGCCTCCGCAAGCCGGGGCATCGCGCTCAGCGTCGCGGCCCGGCCGACCGCCGAGAACCCGGCGCCCCGGCCCTCGCGCGAGACGCGGCCCGCGAAGGACGCCAGGTCGCGATCGCCCCGCAACGACCAGGTGCCGGCCTCCCGCTCCGCGATCAGCACGCGGCTCTCGACGAGCGCGACGAGGTCCCGGTGCTTCGCCAGCCACACCAGCGCGCCGGCACGGGCGGAGGCATCCCACTCGTCCGCCCGCGACGCGGCGGCCAGCGCCGTCCGCGCCGCCGCGTCCCACGCCGCGAACTCGTCGGGCAGCGCCGGCGGCACGGCCGCCGAACGCGCGGCGGCCGGAGCGCAGGTCACGGGAGAGGAGCCGGACGATGTCGGAAACCCGAGAGGCGCAGCCCCAGCCATGTCACCCTCGCCTCCCGTCGTCGAACATCTGTTCGAAGTCTACCTCGTGCGGTCCTGTTCCGCAACAAGAAACAGGCCCTGACCTGCATCTATACCTGTGGACAGGGCTCTCGCCCGCAGGGCTGTGGGCGGGTCAGCGCTGCGCGTAGGGACTGAAGTGCGACGGCGCCCTGCGCGACGGTCCCGGGCGCAACTCGGGCGTTTGCGCGCGGGAGTTGGTGTGCGACGGTCCCCGGTGCGTCGGCCCCGAGCGGGTCGGCGCTGCGCGCGGGGCCGGAATCGCGACGGTCCCGGGTGCGTCGGCCCCGGGCGCGGCTCAGCGCTGCGCGCGACCGGCGGCCACCGCCGCGTCGTACAGGTCGCGCTTCGGCACCCCGCGATCGACGGCCACCGCGCCGACCGCGTCCTTCAGCCGCTCGCCCGCCGCAACCCGGGCGAGCACCTCGGCGACGACATCGCCCACCGACGACGGGCCGGGCGCCGGCGCCCCACCGACCACCACCACCACCTCGCCGCGCACCTCGCCGGCCCGCGCCCACGCCACGAGGTCGGCCAGCGGGCCACGGCGCACCTCCTCGTACGTCTTGGTCAGCTCCCGGCACACCGCCGCCGGCCGGTCGGCGCCGAACGCCTCCACCAGGGCGTCGAGGAACGCCGCCACCCGGTGCGGCGCCTCGAAGAACACCAGGGTCCGCCGCTCGTCGGCCAGGGCGGCCAGCGCCCGCGCCCGCTCCCCGGGCCGCCGTGGCGGGAACCCCTCGAACGCGAACCGGTCCGTCGGCAGGCCGGACAGCGCGAGCGCGGTGAGCACGGCGCTCGGCCCGGGCGCCGCCGTGACCGGTAGCCCCGCCGCGAGGGCCGCCGCGACCAGCCGGAAGCCGGGGTCGGACACGGTCGGCATCCCGGCGTCGGAGACCACCAGCACCGTCCCGCCGGCCGCCACCACCGCGAGCAGCTCGTCCACCCGCGACGCCTCGTTGTGCTCGTGATGGCTCACCAGCCGCCCGCCGATGCTCACTCCGAGGCGTCGGGCCAGGTCACGGGTGCGGCGGGTGTCCTCGGCGGCGACCACGTCGGCCTGCTCGAGCAGCGTACGCAGCCGGGCGGAGGCGTCGGAGACGTCCCCGATCGGGGTCGCCGCCAGCACCACGCGGCCGGTCGTGGCAGGGCTCGTCGAGGTCACGACGATCAGCCTCCCACGCCCATCCGCGACCCCTACGATGACCGGGTGTCGTCCACCGGCCACGACGAGCCCGCCTTCTCGCCGACCGATCCGTCCGTGCCCGGCGCGGCGGTCTCCGCCGGTCCGAGCCGCGCATGGCCGTCCCGCGACGACGAGCCGACCGCGTGGCCCGACGCGGCCGACCCGCTCGACGGACCTGGCGGCCCCGCGGACGGCGCCCACGACCCCGGCGCGGACGATGCCGACGACCCCGACGTCGACGCCGCCGACCAGGCCGCCGCCGAACCCACCCTGCTGCGCCTGCAGCGTCGCCTGCTCGGCGACGCCACGCTCGCGCTGGACGCCACCCGTCGGGCGCGGGTGCTGGGCTGGGTGCTGCCGCTGTCGGTGACCCTCTTCGGCGGCGTGCTGCGGTTCTGGCGGCTGGCGACCCCGCACGTGCTCGTCTTCGACGAGACGTACTACGTCAAGCAGGCCTACTCGATGCTGGTCCGCGGCTACGAGGCGTCGTGGGGCAAGGACCCCAACCCGTCCTTCGAGGCGGGCGACACCAGCATGCTGGGCATCGACCCCGAGTACGTCGTCCACCCGCCGGTGGGCAAGTGGATGATCGCACTCGGCATCCAGGCCGGCGGCGGCGTCACCAGCTCGTTCGCCTGGCGGCTGTCGGTGGCGGTGTTCGGCACGCTGGCCATCCTCATGCTCGCCCGGATCGCCCGCCGGCTGTTCGCGTCGACGGCCCTGGGCACGCTGGCCGGCCTGTTCCTCGCGGTCGACGGCCAGGCGATCGTGCACTCGCGGATCTCGTTGCTCGACCCGTTCGTCATGTTCTTCGCGCTCGCCGCGTTCGGCGCCCTGGTGCTGGACCGCGAGCAGGCCAGACGACGGCTCGCCGCGCGCGCCGCGCCGCTGCTCGACGCCGGTGGCGCGCTCGACTGGGCGCCCGGGCTCGGGGTGCGCTGGTGGCGGATCGCCGCCGCCGTGCTGCTCGGCCTGACGATCGGCACCAAGTGGTCCGGCATCTACTTCCTCGCCGTGTTCGGCGTGATGAGCGTCGCGTGGGACCTGTCCGCGCGGCGTGCCGTCGGCGCCCGGCACTGGGTGCGCACCGGCGTGCTGCGCGACGGCGTGCCGGCGTTCCTGGTGCTGGTGCCGGGGGCGCTGCTCACCTACCTCGCGACGTGGACCTCCTGGTTCCTCTCGTCGAACGCCTGGGGACGGCAGTGGGCGGTCGAGAACCCCGGCAAGGGTCAGCTGTGGATGCCGCCGGCCCTGCGCTCGCTGTGGAAGTTCCACGAGGACATGTGGCACTTCCACAACACCCTCGAGGCGGCGCACCCCTACGCGGCGCACCCGCTCGGCTGGATCATCCAGTGGCGGCCGACGTCGTACTTCTACCCGACGGAGATCTCCTCTCTGACGGGGGCCCAGGCGCAGGCCGCCTGCGGCTCCGACCGCTGCTCCCAGGCGATCCTCGCGGTGGGCAACCCGATGATCTGGTGGGCCGGCGCGGCCGCGATGCTGGTCGCCGTCTACTGGTTGGTCCGGCACCGCGACTGGCGGGCCGGCGCCGTGCTCTCCGGCATCGCGGCGGGCTGGCTGCCGTGGTTCGGCTACGCCCACCGGACCATCTTCACGTTCTACTCGGTCGCGTTCGTGCCGTGGGTGGTGCTCACGCTGGTGTACGTGCTCGGGCTGCTGATCGGGCCACCGGGCGAGGTGCCCGAACCCTCACGGCGCCGCGCGGCCCGGTGGGTCGGAGCGTTCGCGGCGTTGGTGGTCGGGGTCGGGCTCTTCTTCTACCCGGTGTGGAGCGCCCAGGTGATCCCGTGGTGGCAGTGGCACATCCGGATGTGGTTCCAGACCTGGGTGTAGGTGGGTCAGGCGGGCCAGTCGATCTGCGACGAGCGGTACCAGGCCAGGCCGAGCGCGTCCCAGGGCGCCGCCTGCCCCGCGAGCCGCACCCGGAAGCCCTCCCAGTCCCGGCGGTCCGGCGCCGACCACGCCACCTCGGCGACGGCGGCCAGCCGGGGCAGCAGCATCGTCATCAGGTCGTCGAACGTGCGCAGGGTCTCGGTCCACACCGCGGCCTCGACGCCGATCACCGCGGCCGGGTCCACCCCGGGCAGGACGGTCGCCGGGTCCCAGTCGTAGGCGTCGCGCACGTCGACGTACCCCGCCCAGTCCTGGCCCAGAGGGAAGCCGGGGCCGTAGGCGAGGTCCAGGTAGGCGTGCGGCGCCGGCGAGGCCAGCAGCAGGGCGCCCGCCGCGACGGCCGCGACCACCGGCGCGGTGTCGGCACGCACGTCCCAGAGCTGCACGACGGTGCCGGGTTCCAGCGGGGCGGCGGCGATCTCCTGCCAGCCGACGACGCGCTTGCCGTGGGCGCGCACCACACGGGCGGCCGCACCCGTCAGCGCCGCGTAGTCGTCGCCGTCCAGGGTCAGCGCCTCGTCGCCGCCGATGTGCAGGTACTCCCCGGGGGTCATCGCCGCGAGGTCGCCGAGCACGTCCTCGAGGAAGACCGCGGTGGCCGGCAGCGCAGCCGTCAGCCGGCTGAAGCCCACCTCCACGCCGAGGTACTCCTCGACGGGCTCACCGCCCGGCACCAGCTCGCCGTACGCGTGCAGCGCCGCGTTGACGTGCCCGGGCACGTCGATCTCGGGCACCACGGTGACGCCGCGCGCGACGGCATGCGCCAGCAGGGCGGCCCAGTCGTCCGCTGTGTAGTGGCCGCCCGGGTCGCCGCCGACCGACGCGCCCGACGAGCGGACCACCAGCTCCGGGCGGGACGGCAGGTCGAGGCGCCACGCCTGGTCGTCGGTGAGGTGCAGGTGCAGCACGTTGAGCTTGTACGCCGCGAGGAGGTCGAGGATGCGCCGCAGGTCGTCGGGGGCCACCATGTGCCGGGCGACGTCCACGGACAGCCCGCGCCACGCGTAGCGCGGGGCGTCCTCGACGAGCACGGCGGGGATCGTCGGGAGGACCGTCTCGTCGTCGGTCAGCAGCTGACGCAGGGTGGCGACGGCGCGCTGCAGACCGACGCTGGTGCGGGCGACCAGGTGCACCGCGTCGGCGGTCGCGGAGAGCCGGTAGGCCTCGTCGCCCGCCGGCAGGCCGTCCGAGTCCGCCGCCGACAGCTGGATGACGACCGCGCCCGCAGCGGCGGGCTCGTCGGGCCGCGCCACCCGCACCGGTACCGCATGGCCCCGCCGGCGGCCCAGCAGGTCGGCGACACCCACCCCGACGGCGAGCAGCTCGTCGCCGGGGCCGACCACGACGGCCGTCTCCGGGCCGACGACGAACGGCCCGGCCTGATCCACCCGCAGCACCAGGGGCGCCGGCACCAGAGCGGACGCTCCGCCGGCCTGCACTGCGTTCACGCGGCTCCTTCGTCGACGCGGGCGGCGCGCTCGCGCCACCCCACCGGCACGCTACCGGCGGGCCGCCCCGCCGGCACGGCGCACACCGCGCGCCGCCGTCGCTGGAGGACGAGCACGCGCACCATCACGGCGTGGAACAGGTCGACCCCCCTGCCCGTCACGCCGCAGGTCCGACCCCAGTCACGGCCCCCTGACCTGTGGAAACGGCCCGCGGCGCCTCCCGCGCCGCGCTATCGTTCCACCCGGGTCGCTGCCCCATGCCGGGCCGCCCACAGCGCCGACGGGTATCAGGGGGCCTCCCGCCGCCACCTTGCTGGCACAGAACCGCTCGAGGGGTGGCGTGATGGACGAGCTGCGGGTGGACGTGACGGACGACGACGTCCATATGGCGCGGCGGCTGTGGCTGGCTGCCCGGGACGGCGGCGCCGCCGACGACCGGGTGCTGGCTCTGTTCGACGACCTGCGCGCGCTGATCAGCGCCCAGGCGCAGCAGATCGCCGAGGAGTTCCGCGCGGCCCATCGCGCCTGACGGCACGCCCCACAGCGGCGCCCGCCGCCGGAGCGATCGTCGGACAGCCATGCCGTCCGCCCACCCGGCCGCTCCCGGCTGCGACCGTCGGCCCGGGCGCTGCCGGCATGACGAAGGCCCCGACCCTGCAGGTGCGCAGGAGGCGGGGCCTCGTCACGGTGTGGAGCTAGGGGGACTCGAACCCCCGACCTTCTCATTGCGAACGAGACGCGCTACCAGCTGCGCCATAGCCCCGTGAAGCGGCCTACAGACTAGCACCCGCCCGCGGGCCGAACGAGCCCCGGCCGGGCTTCCCGGTCACTGCCCGGCGGCCCGCCGCCGGGCCAGCACGGCGTTGAGGTCGATGCTCCCCGACGTCTCGACGGGCGCCTCGGGAGTGCGCACCTCGTCGTCGAGGAGCACCTCGGGGGCCAGCGCCGTCGAGCCCTCCAGGTCGACCAGCGGTGCCGGTTCGCGCCGCGGCGCGGCGGGCTTCGTCACGTACGTCGGCACCGGAACCGGCATCGGCTGCCAGCCGTCCGCGTCGGCGCTCGCGAAGGCCGGTGCCGGCGTCCGGGCCCCGGCCGCGGAGCCCTTGGTCGTCTCGCGCTTGGCCACCACCGGGACGGCGCCGGTCGCGTGCCGCACCGAACGGCCCCGCTCCCCCTGGTCGGCGACGATCGCCTCGAACACCTCCGTGGTCGCGTCGGACGGGTGCACCGCCCGGCCCGTGACGATCGGCACCGGCAGCGAGTTGCGCACGGTGGACGTGGGCGCGGCGGCGGCGGCGGGCGATGCGGACGCCGCCCGTGCTGGCACCGCCGGCAGCGCGCCGCTGCGCGGGTCGGCCGCCGTACGTTCCTGCCGCTCGATGGTGGCGGCCAGCGCGGCGTCGGCCCGCCGGCCCGCGACGACGGCGTTGCGACCGAGCACCACGACCGCCGCGAGCGCCACGGCCGGCAGCACGCCCGCCAGCAGGCTGACGGCAGGAAGCAGCGCGGTGAGCGTGAACCCGAGCACGGTGATGGCGAGCAGGGCGCCGGCGAGCACCCCACGGCGACGGGCAGCGGCGGCCCGGCGGGCGGCAGCGGCCGTGCGGGCGGCCCGGGCCTGGGCGGCCCGGCGTGCGGCGTCGGCGGTGATCCGCTCCGGTGCGGAGTGCGGTCGGTCCACGATCCCTCCAGTCCGGGCCCCGGCGGTCACCAGGAGCCCTGTGCCCGGGGTGAGTAACCCCGTCGTGCCGGCGTGCCCGCCGGCCGGGCTCGTCGCCCGGACCGTGCGCAGCACCCGCCCCGCTCGCAGGTCGTCTCCATCCGGCAATCGGGAGGTCACGGCGACCACCCGGAGCGCCTCGGAGTACCGGTCGTCGACCCGTGACTCGAGCAGCTGCTGACGGTGCCGGACCTTCGTCGGCACCAGGTACGCCACCCACAGACCCACCAGCGCGAGCGCCACCGGGCCTGCAAGATCGTTCACGACCCGACGGTAGGGGTCCGTCCGGCACCTCCCCCGGACGCGCACGGCGTGTCGCCCCCCATGCGCGCCGCCCCCACGCCCCCAGCCGTCGATGGTGCACTTCCAAGCCGATGGTGCACGCGCAGGTGCACCATCGGCTCGGAAGCGCACCGCCGGCCGGGAGGTACGGCGCCGGCGGGGTGACCGGCGCCCTCAGGGCTCGGTGGGGTGGGAGCGGCGCCAGCGGGCCAGCAGGCCGTCGGGGACCTCCTCCGTGGTCACCGCGAACGTGCGGTGGTCCGTCCACTCCCCCTGGATGTGCAGGTAGCGCTCCCGCACCCCTTCGTCCCGCAGGCCCAGCTTCTCCACCACCCGCAGGGACGGCAGGTTCTCCGGCCGGATGTTCACCTCGATGCGGTGCAGGCCGAGCACGCCGAAGCAGTGGTCGGTGGCCATCGCCACCGCGGTCGGCGTGATGCCCCGGCCGGCGATGTGCTGCGAGACCCAGTAGCCGATCGCCGCCGAGCGCAGCGAGCCGTAGATGATGGTCGAGACGGTGAGCTGCCCGACCAGCTCGCCGGCGTACTCGATGCCGAACGGCAGCGCCGACCCGTCCCGCCCCTGCGCGGCCAGGGTCCGGACGAACTGGCCGAACGTGGGCCGCGGCCCGGCCAGCGCCACCGGGCTCGTCGCGTCCCAGGGTTCGAGCCACGCCGCGTTGGCGCCGCGCAGCGCGAGCCAGGCGTGCGCGTCCGAGCGGTGCAGCGGCCGCAGCCGCACGGAACCCTCGGTGAGCACCGCGGGCCACCCTGTCGCCATCAGCCCTCCAGCACCAGGCAGTGCACGACCTGGCCGGCCCGCACCGACGACTCGCGCTCGCCGACCACCGCGAGCGCGTCGGCATGGGCCAGGTCGGTGATGCCCGGGGCGGCGGGGTTGCCGAGCACGGTGGCGCGGTAGCCCTCGTCGGGCGTGCCTACCACCGCCGCCGGCACGAACTGCCGCACCCCCGGCGGCGACGACCAGCCGATGTCCACCGCCGCGGCCACCGACGGCCGGAACACCTCGACGTGCCCGGCCATCTGCCGCAGCGCCGGCCGGACGAAGACCTCGAAGCCCACCTGCGCCGCCACCGGGTGCCCCGGCAGGGCGAACACCGGCACGTCCCGGTCGCGGCCGAGCACCACGCCCACGGTGCCGAAGCCGTGCCGGGAGCCCGGGGTCATGGCGATGTGGTCGATGCGCACCTCCCCGATGCCGGACAGGACGTCCTTGACGGTGTCCTGCGCATGCTCGGACAGTCCGCCGGTGACGACGAGCAGGTCGGCGCGCACCAGCTGGTCGGCGAGCGTCTCGCGCAGCGTCGCGGGGTGGGGGGTGGCGACCCCCCCCCCGGACCGCCCCCCCCCCGCCGCCCCGCCCCCCGCCGCCCCCGCGGGGCCCGCCGCCTCGTAGACCACGGGGTTCCCGGTGGACGGCGCCGTCCGGCTGGTCGGCTCGACGAGCTCGTCGCCCACCGCGACGATCACCACCCGGGGCGTCGGGTGCACGGGCAGCCGTCCCAGGCCCATCGCTGCGGCGAGCGCCAGCTGCCGGGCGCCCAACCGGGTGCCGGCCCGCAGCACCAGGTCGCCGCCACGCACGTCCGCACCCGCGAGCCGCACCCACTGCCCGGCCACCGCCGGCCGCGCCAGGGCCACCCGCGCGGCGCCGCGGTCGGTCTCCTCCACCGGCACCACCGCGTCGGCGCCCCACGGCATCGGCGCGCCCGAAGCCACCCGGACCGCGTGCCCCGGGACCAGCCGCAGCCCGGGCACCGCGCCCGGGCCGACGTCGTGCGCCACCGGCAGGTGCAGCCCGCCGCGCTCGGTGTCCGCCGCGGCGACCGCGTACCCGTCACGGGCGGCCACCGCCACGGCCGGCACGTCACCGCGCGCGCTGACGTCCTCCGCCAGCACGGCACCCATCGCGTCATGCAGCACGACGTCGAGGCGGGACACCGGGCCGACGGCCGCCATCACGGCAGCCAGCTGGTCCTGGACGGATCTCATGGCCCGATTGTGCCTCGCCGGGCCGCCGACGCCCGGTCCCGGACCGCGCGCGTCCGTACGATCTGATGCCATGAGCGATGCAGGGCTGCAGGCCGCCCAGGACAAGATGCGCGGCGCGGGGGTCGCACCGGCAGCGATCGAGGTGTTCACGCACTACTACCGCCAGCTCGAGGAGGGGGCCACCGGCCTCATCCGCGAGGACTCCATCCGCCCGCTGCTCGATCCGCCGCGGCTCGAGGAGGTCGACGTCCCCGAGGAGGTGTGCCGCGAGGCCCTGGGCCACACCGCGGTGATCAAGCTCAACGGCGGCCTGGGCACGTCGATGGGCATGGATCGCGCCAAGTCCCTGCTCCCGGTGCGCGACGCACGCACGTTCCTCGACGTCATCGTCGAGCAGGTCCGCGCCGCGCGCGCCCGGTACGGCGTGCGCCTGCCGCTGGTGACGATGAACAGCTTCCGCACCCGCGTCGACACGCTCGCCGCCCTGTCGTCCTACCCGGACCTGCCGGTCGCGGGCCTGCCGCTGGACTTCCTGCAGAACTCCGAGCCCAAGCTGCGGGCCGACGACCTGACGCCGGTGACCTGGCCGGCCGACCCCGCCCTGGAGTGGTGCCCGCCCGGCCACGGCGACCTCTACACGGCGATCTGGGCCTCGGGCGTGCTCGACGCGCTGCTGGACGCCGGCTTCCGCTACGCCAGCACGTCCAACTCCGACAACCTGGGCGCCGCACCGGACGCGCGGATCGCCGGCTGGTTCGCCGCGTCCGGCGCCCCCTACGCCGCCGAGCTGTGCCGACGCACCGCCGCCGACCGCAAGGGCGGCCACCTGGCGGTCCGCTGCGCCGACGGCCGGCTCATCCTGCGCGACACCGCGCAGACCGCGCCGGAGGACATGGGCTACTTCACCGACACCGAGCAGCACCCGTACTTCCACACCAACAACCTGTGGTTCGACCTGCGGGCGCTGCGCGCGGAGCTGGCCGCCCGCCGCGGCGTGCTCGGCCTACCGCTGATCCGCAACGAGAAGACGGTCGACCCGGCCGACCCGACCTCCCCCCGGGTGGTGCAGATCGAGTCCGCGATGGGCGCAGCGATCGAGGTGTTCGAGGGGGCGACCGCGATCGTCGTGCCGCGGGCACGCTTCCTGCCGGTCAAGACGACGACGGACCTGCTGGTGCTCCGCTCCGACGCCTATGCCCTGGGCGCCGACGCCACGCCCCGGCTCGCGGTCGGGGAGGCCCCGCTGGTCGAGCTGGACCGCGCGTACTTCACGACGATCGGCGCCTTCGACCGGCGCTTCCCGGCCGGACCGCCATCCCTGCGCGGCGCGACGAGCCTGAGCGTGCACGGCGACTGGACGTTCGGCGCCGGCGTCGTCGTGCGGGGTGACGTGTCGCTGCCCGACGAGGGCGGTCCGCGCTCCGTGCCCGACGGCGCGATCCTCAGCGGCTGAACAGCCGGCGCGACACCGGACACCCCACACCTGACGCCGGAGCCAGGGCGCGGGCTGCGGGTCGCGTCACACCACCGGTGCGACGACTGCGACACTGTGCGCCATGAGCGGCGAACGCACGCACGTGCCCGTCCCGGCGGACGAGGACGACCTCGAGGAGCTCAAGGAGCGCTGGCGCCGTCGCATCCGGGAGGCCCGCGCACACCGGTCGGCCCGGCACCGCGAGGAGGACGCCCGCTCGCTCGCCGCCGTGGTCGGGGCGATCCCCCAGGTCGCGGCCGCGGGATGCGTCTCGCTCTACGCCGCGCGCCCCGGCGAGCCGGGCACCGGCCCGCTGCTCGACCTGCTCGCCGAGCGCGGCACCCGGGTGCTGCTCCCCGTGCTGGGCTCCGGCCTGCAGCGCGACTGGGCCGCGTACGCCGGCGCCGACGACCTGCGCGAGCGTGCCCCCGGCCGGCCCCTCGAGCCCAGCGGCCCGACGCTGGGTGCCGCGGCGATCAGCACGGCCGAGGTGGTGCTCATCCCGGCGCTCGCGGTCGACACCGCCGGCACCCGACTGGGCCAGGGTGGCGGCTGGTACGACCGAGCGCTGCGCGACGTCCCTCCCGGCGTGCCCGTGATCGCGGTCACGTACGCCGAGGAGGTGCACGACGCGGCGACCGAACCGCTGCCCCGCGCCCCGCACGACCGCACGGTGGACGCCGTGGCCACGCCGCGCGACGTGCGCTGGTTCAGGACTCCGGCCGCAGGGTGAGCGTGTCCCGGGCGTCAGCCGTGGTGGCCGCGGCCGTGAACGTCCAGGGGTAGGTGCCACCGCTCGCCCACGTGGGCAGCTGGTCGGCGTAGTGCGCGCTGGCCGGGTGACCGGACGTGCCGGTGAGGTTCACCCACGTCGAGGCGTCCAGGTCGCCGAGGTCGACGACCATCCGCATCGACGGCCCGCTGGTGACGGTGTAGGAGCCCGACGAGGTGTCCCACGCCGTCGCGTCCACCACGGCCGGGCCGCCGCCGACGCCGACCGGGGAGGGGTTGACCCGGTCACGGACGAGCGAGGGCACCGTCGGGCCGCCGAGCACCGGGTGCTGCAGAGCGGCGACGTGCAGCAGGCCCCAGCGCCAGTCGGTGGCCCGGCTGCTGATCTGCGCCGTCAGCTCGGTGCGGGCGGTGACCAGGGCCCGGGCGAGCACGTCGTCGCGCCCCTCCACGATGCCGGGCGTCGACCGGTCGTCCCACCATGGCGAGTCGGGCTCGTCGATGATGGTGCGCATCACCTCGACCCACCGGGAGTCGCCGGTGGGTCCGTGGCCGGCCGGCAGGTCGTCCGCGAACGTCAGATCGAGCACCTGGGTCCACACGGCGGCGAAATACGCAGCCGCGGCGGAGTCGGCCGACGCGACCCGGTCCCAGTCGCGCAACAGCTTCTGGCCCTCGGCGTCGAACCCGTTGTCGATGTCGACTCCGAGCAGCCGGGGCACCAGGATGTCCGCGGCCGCCCAGTGCTGGTCCAGCTGGACCGAGGCGGTGAACGCGGCGTCCACGGGCGTGCCGGAGGCGATCCGCTCGGTGAGCAGCGTGCGGATCCGTTGGGCGCGGTACCCGTAGTCCCAGTCGTCGGCGAGGAACGGACCTGAGCCCGCCGGCAGCACGGCCTGGTTCGCCGCGACGATGAACCCCTGCGCCGGGTCGAGCGCGCTCGGCATCTGGTCGGCGGGCACCCAGCCGCGCCAGTCGTACGCGCTGTCCCAGCCCGGCCGGGGCCACGACCCGTCGGACGGCACATCGCCTGCGACGTCGCCCCGCACCGGGATGCGGCCGGGCGCCTGGTAGCCGATGTGGCCGTCCGTGGTGGCGAACACGATGTTCTGCGACGGCACCTCGAAAGCCCGCGCGGCGGCTGCGACGTCGGACGCGTCGCTCGCCGTGTCCAGCGCGAGGATGGCGTCGGCGGTGCGGCCCGGGCGAAGCGCGGTCCATTCCAGCGCCACCTCGTACCCCGTGCTCACGGTGCCCACCGTGGCCGGCGCGATCGCCGGATGGACGTCGAGCACGTCGGAGACGATGGGGCCGTGCGTCGTGCTGCGCACCTGGAGCGTGACGTCCTCGCCGCCGTTGACCGCGATCGTCTCGGTGCGCACCGTGAGCGGCACCCGCACGCCGTCGACCATCTGCGTGTCCCCGACGATCCGCTCGACGAAGAAGTCGCTGACGTCCGCGCCGAGGTTCGTCAGGCCCCAGGCCAGGTCGGCGTTGTGGCCGATGATCACGCCCGGCATGCCGGCGAACGAGAACCCGGCGACGTCGTACGGGCAGCCGGCGGACACCGGGGCGCAGCGCAGGCCCACCTGCGACCAGATCCCGGGCGCCGACAGCGTCAGGTGCGGGTCGTTGGCGAGCATCGGCGACCCCGACGCCGTGTACTTGCCCGCCACGACCCATGAGTTGGAGCCCACCGCATCGGACGTCCCGATGAGCTGCGGCACCGCGGACAGGGCGTCCGCGGCCGCCGCGAGCGCGGACTGCAGCCCGGCGTCGCCGAGCGGCAGGGTGGCCGCCGTGGACGTCGTGGCGACACCGGCGGCGTCGGCGGCGGTGAGGATCGGCGCGTTGACGCCCTCCGGGTACGCCGGGAACAGCTGCTCGACGCGCGACACGTCGCGGATCGAGGAGTAGGCCAGGGCACGATCCAGCTCGTCGTCGTAGTTGGCCCGCAGGTCCCAGGCCATCGCCTTGAGCCAGGCCAGGGAGTCCACCGGGTCCCAGGCCTCGGGTTGGGTGACGTCGACGCGCAGGCCGAGCACCGTGTACTCCATCGCGATGTCGCCCGACGACCGCCCGTCCAGGTAGGCGTTGACGCCGTCGGCGTACGCCTGGAGGGCGTCGCGGGTGGTCTGCGCCAGCATCGGCCACTCCTGCTCGGCGACCCGCCGCCAGCCGAGCGTGCGGACCACCTTGTCGGCCGCCAGGGCGTCCGCGTCCGCGCCGACCAGCTCCGACAGCCGGCCGGCCGTCACGTGCCGGCGGTAGTCCATCTGGAAGAAGCGGTCCTGCGCGTCGACGTAGCCCTGGGTGAGGAACAGGTCGTGCGGCGTGCCGGCCGCGATGGTCGGGACACCCTGGGCGTTGCGCGTGACGGTGACCTCGCCCGTCAGGCCGGCGACGTCCACCGTGCCCGAGGTCTGCGGCAGCGGGCCGCGCAGCACGACGACGATGCCCCCGACGACGGCGATCGCGGCGACGACGATCACAGCGACGACGACGACGAGTGCTGTCCGGAGCGCGCGGGGACGGGCCACGGGGGCAGGGTATCCCGTGGGGTCGGGCCCGGCCGGGGGTAGCATCTGGCACTCGGGAATGCCGAGTGCCAGCAAGACGCTGAGAACGGTGGTTCCGCGAACAACCGGGAGACGAGCCAGTGCCCACCTACGCGTACACGTGCACCGAGTGCGGTCACGCCTTCGACGTGCACCAGTCCTTCAGCGACGACACGCTGACGGTGTGCCCGCAGTGTGACGGTCGGCTGCGCAAGGTGTTCGCCGCGGTCGGAGTCGTCTTCAAGGGGTCCGGGTTCTACCGGACCGACGCGCGTGCGGGTGCCAAGAGACGGTCCGGCGGCGGCGGTTCGGGGTCGGGGTCGGGGACGACGACGCCGGTGACTGCCGGGGCCTCGGGTTCGGGGTCCTCTGGCAGCGGCTCATCATCGGGTAGCGACTCGTCCGGCTCCGGCTCCTCAGCCGGCTCCTCGTCCGGCTCCGGCCCCTCGGGCAGCGGCTCGTCGTCCGGCTCCGGCTCCTCGTCCGGCTCCGGCTCCTCGGGCAGCGGCTCGTCGTCAGGCAGCGGCTCGTCGAGCGCTGCGCCCGCCAGGGCTGCCGCGTCCTGACCGACCGCTGCCGCGTCCCGACCGACCTCAGGCCCGGCCCGCCCACAGCCCGCCGTCCCGGCTGCGCCTGCACCGGCCCGCCACGACCCGCGTCCGTGGCCGTCGCTGGGCTCCTACCGTGCCCGGGTGCACCCAGGTCCTGAGGCTCGACGATCCCCCGCTCCTCCCCCACCGCTGCCCCGCGCGCGGGCGCCGCTGAGTCGCCGGCTGCGCATCGCGGCGTGGCGGGCCCGCCTCCTCGTCGCCGCGCTCGGGCTCGGCCTCGCCACCGCGATCACCGTCGAGGCGCTGGCGCCGCCGGCCCCACCGTCCGTCGGGGTGCTCGTCGCCGCCCACGACCTGGCCGCCGGCCGCACGCTGACCCCCGCGGACGTCGCCGTCGCCCAGGTGCCACCCGGCACCGCCGTCGCGGGATCGCAGGCCTCGGCCGACGCGCGCGCCGCGCTGGTCGGCGCGACGACGGCGGTCCCGGTGCCGGCAGGCCTGCCGCTGGTCGAGGGCGTGCTCGTCGGGGACCGGCTCGTCGGACCGCCCGGAACGGTCGTCACGGCGGTGCGACTGGCCGACGACGCCGTGGCCCGGCTCCTCGGTGCCGGTGACCGGGTGGACCTGCTGGCCGCGCCGGCGGACGGGGGTCCGGGACAGGTGGTCGCCCACGGTGCGCTGGTGCTGGCGTCGCCGGGTGCGGCCACTGCAGGCGGGCTGATCGACGTGGGGTCCGGCGACGAGCGCGCGACCCTGCTGGTGGCCGTGCGCGCCGAGGACGCCGCGCCGCTCGCCGGCGCGGTCACCGGGACGTCGCTCGTCGCGGTCGTCGTGCCGTGAGAGGGCGTCCCGCACGGCCGGGTGCAAGGATCGGCGCGATGTCGTCTCGAGCGAGAGGAACTGCGGTGACCGACCAGACTCCGCCTGCCCGCGCCTCAGGCATGGGCAAGGTGCTTCAGGGCTTCAAGGACTTCATCACCCGAGGCAACGTCGTCGACCTCGCGGTCGGCATCGCCATCGGCGCCGCGTTCGGCGCGGTCGTCAAGGCGCTGACCGACGGGATCATCTCGCCGCTGGTGGCCATGGTGCTCCGCGGCAAGGACCTCAAGAGCACCCTCGGCTGGAACTGGCTCGGCACGCCCTTCAGCCTGGGCCTCGTCCTCGACGCCCTGCTGACGTTCGTCATCACCGCCGCGGCGATCTACTTCCTCGTCGTCGTGCCGCTGAACCGGATGGCCGAGCGGCGCAAGCAGGGCGTGGAGGCCGAGCCCGCCGCGCCCGCGGAGGACGTGCTGCTGCTCCAGGAGATCCGCGACCTGCTGGCCCGCCAGTCGAGCCCGGCCATCGTCAACGACCTGGCCACCCCGGACGCCCCGCTCAGCACACCGGGGTCGGGGCTCAGCTCGCCGCCGCCGGACCCGCTGCCCCCGAGCATCCCGCCCGGCACCTGACGACGCACCGCGGTCCCGGAGCGGCGACCGCGCGACCGGCGCGGGCGACGTGTCGCGGGTCAGGCGGTCGCGCTCGCCTGCGACGCGCCGGCGGGGGCCATGTCGCCCGGGGCCCGGGGCGTCGTTCTCGCCGCGGGCGGCGTCTTCGCCGCGGGCGGCGTCTTCGCTGCGGGCGGCGCGCCCGGCGTCGAGGCTCGGCCCGGATGGGCCACGGTGCGACAGGACGCCGCGTCCTCGAGGAGCTCGAGCAGGTGGGACGCCAGCGGGGCGGCGCGGCCCTGGGCCCCGGTGACGACGGAGACGACCCATCGGGGAGCCTGGTCCTCGGGGAGGGCCACGCGGACCAGCCGAGCGGCCTGCGGCTTGTCGGCGACGTGCGCAGGTACCAGGGCGATGCCCAGGCCCCGGTCGACGAGGTCGAGCAGGGTGTGCACGTCGTTGACGGTGCAGCGGACGCGGCGGCGCACGCCGTACATCTCGCACGCGGAGTCGTTGAGCGGCCGCACCCCCCAGGAGGCGTGGAAGTCGATGAAGTCCTGGTCCGCCAGGTCGCGCCACTCCAGGTGCGGGCGCTCGGCCAGGGGGTGCTCGGGCGGGCACACCAGCACCAGGGGCTCGCTGCCCAGCACGCGCTGGGACAGCGAACCCAGGTGGTCGGTCGTCGCGACGAAGGCCACATCGAGCTCGCCCTCGCGCAGCAGGGCGAGCAGCTCGTGGGAGCCCGCCTGCGTGAAGCGGATCTCCACCTGCGGAAAGCGGCGGTGGAACCGCTCCAGCAGGGCGGGCACGTCGACGACACCAAGGCACTGCTCCGCGCCGATGTCGAGGGTCCCGGAGATCGCGTGCGTCGCTCGGACGACCGCGTCACGAGCGCCCGTCGCCTGCGCCAGCATGGTGCGGGCGAACGGCAGCAGGGCCAGGCCCGCCACGGTCGGCTCCACGCGGCGCGTCGTCCGGGTGAACAGCTCGGTCTCGAGCTCGACCTCGAGGCTGCGGATGGCTGCGGACAGTCCCGACTGCGACACCCCCGTCACCGCGGCGGCGCGCGTGAACTGCCGCTCGTCTGCCAGCGCGACGATGTACTCCATCTGTCGCAGGTCCATTAAGCACCTCGGATCATGAATCGCATTACTGACAGTTGTTGGACTTCTAGGTTAGTCCCTCCTAGGGTCGAGTGCACCGGTTCTCGTCGACCGGCCCACGAGCGAAGCGAGGACATCCCATGCAGCACCGCACCGTCGGCGGTCGACAGGTCAGCGCGATCGGGCTCGGCGCGATGCCGATGTCCATCGAGGGCCGCCCCGACGAGGCGCGCTCCGTGGCCACCATCCACGCCGCGCTCGACGCCGGCGTGACGCTGATCGACACCGCCGACGCCTACCACCGCGACGCCGGCGAGGTCGGGCACAGCGAGAAGCTGATCGCCCGCGCGTTGCGCACCTACGGCCCGGGCGCCGACGAGGTGCTCGTCGCGACGAAGGGCGGTCACCTGCGCCCCGGCGACGGCTCGTGGACGCAGAACGGCGACCCCGCCTACCTCAAGGCGGCGGCCAAGGCCTCCGCGCAGCGCCTCGGCGTCGACGCGATCGGCCTCTACCAGTTCCACCGGCCCGACCCGGCGGTGCCCTACGCCGACTCCGTCGGCGCGCTGGCCGAGCTGCTCGACGAGGGTGTGATCGTCATGGCCGGCGTCTCGAACGCGAACGTCGAGCAGATCGACCTGGCCATGGCGGTGCTCTGCGGACGTCTGGTGTCGGTGCAGAACCAGTTCTCCCCCCGGTTCCGGTCCAGCCAGGGTGAGCTCGAGCACTGCGCGCGGCTCGGCATCGCGTTCCTGCCGTGGAGCCCGCTGGGCGGCATCGCGAACGCGGCCCAGCTCGGCGCGCGCCACGCGGCCTTCGAGCAGGTCGCCCGCGTCCACGAGGTGAGCGGCCAGCAGGTGGCGCTGGCGTGGGAGCTCGCCCTGGCGCCCGTCGTCGTCCCCATCCCGGGCGCTTCCCGGCCCGAGAGCATCCAGGACTCGGTGCGCGCTGTCGACCTGGTCCTCACCCCCGACGAGGTCGAGCGGCTGTCCGCCGCCTAGTCCCGCCGCATCACCCGGTTGCGTCGCACCCCCGTCGCGTCGCACCTTCGTCGCGTCGCACCTTCGTCGCGTCGCACCTTCGTCGCGTCGCACCTTCGTCGCGTCGCACCTTCGTCCCGTCGCCCGACGGGACGCCCCTCGCCGAGGAGACCCGTCATGAAGACCTTCACCCTGCCCGGCACGGACATGGTCGTCCCCAACGTGGTGCTCGGCATGATGCGCATCGCGGACATGTCCGACGATGCCGTGCGCGAGCTCGTGCACACCGCCCGCGACGCGGGAATCACGTTCGTCGACCACGCCGACGTCTACGGGAACGAGCTGCACGGGTGCGAGCGCCGGTTCGCGGAGGCGGTGGGGCTGACCCCGTCCGAGCGCGAGGCGACGATCATCCAGACCAAGTGCGGAATCGTGCGCGAGGGGCCGTACTTCGACTTCTCCTCCGCGCACATCATCGAGTCGGTGAACGGCTCGCTGGCCGCCCTGGGAACCGACTACGTCGACATCCTGCTGCTGCACCGGCCCGACGCCCTGGTGGAGCCGGACGAGGTGGCGCGAGCCTTCGACGAGCTGTCCGCGGCGGGCAAGGTCCGGGCCTTCGGCGTCTCGAACCACACCCCGGGCCAGATCGAGCTGCTGCGCCGCCACGTCAGCCAGCCGCTCGTCGCCAACCAGCTCCAGCTCTCGATCACCCACGCGCCGATGGTCGCCCAGGGCGCCGCGGCGAACATGCAGGCGCTGGACCAGTCGGTGGTCCGCGACCAGGGCGTGCTGGACTACTGCCGGCTGCACGACATCACCGTCCAGGCGTGGTCGCCGTTCCAGGCCGGGTTCTTCACCGGCACGTTCCTCGACTCGCCCGAATACCCCGAGCTCAACGCCGTGATCTCGCGTCTGGCGGCGGCCTATCAGGTGCCGCCGATCGCGATCGCCACGGCCTGGATCACCCGGCATCCGGCCCGCATGCAGGTGGTGCTCGGCACCACCAACGCCGCGCGGGTCGCGGGCGCGGCCCTTGGCTCCGACCTGCCGCTGACCCGTGCCGAGTGGTACGAGCTGTTCCGCGCCGCGGGGTACGTCGCCCCCTAGCCCGGGTACGTCGGCCCCTGAGCCCTGGGTAGGGCGCCCCCTGAGCCCGGCGGTGCCCTACCAGTGCGGGGGCTTCTCGCGGGTCAGGCGCTCGTCGTTGGAGTCGTCGACCGCGGCGCCCCAGCCGACGTCCAGGTCGTCCGGGGCGCGCGCGGGCGGCGCTGCTGCGGGCGGCGCGACCGGGCTCGCGGAGGGCGGCGGGGCGGCGGGACCCGCGTCCGGCGCGTTCTCCGCGTCCGGCGGGTTCTGCGCGTCCGACGCGTTCTGCGCACCCCGCGCGTCGTGCTCGTCCTGCAGTCCTGGCGCGGGGAGCGACGAGCGCAGCACGCCGTCGTCGCCGCCGACCGTCCCGGCGGGTCGCACCGAGCGGCGGCGTGGCCGGCGCGGCGGCCGGTCGTCGTGCCCGTTCACCGCGCGATCATCGCACCCGGGCCCGCTGCCGGCGCGCGGGGTCAGGACAGTGCGCGGGTGATGGCGGCGCGGATCGTCGTGTCGACGCGGTGGTTGCGGCGGGTCAGCCCGAGCTCCTCGCGGAGCAGGTCGGCCAGCTCGTCCCGCGTGCGGTCCTGGCCGTCCGACTGCAGCCAGGCGACCATCTCGTCCAGCTGGTCGTCGGAGTAGGCGCCGATCGGCAGACCACGCCGCACGTCCGGACGGGCGCTCGCCGGCACGGCCAGGGAGAGCTGGACACCCGCCGTGCGCGGCCGGTTGACGGTCCGCTGCACGCCCGACGCCACCCGGACCGGTGCCGTCGGAGGCCGCGGGGACGACGACGGCGTGACCACGGGGATCGGCACCGACAGCATCGGCCAGGCACCCTCCCGCGCCGGCGCGCTCGGCGCCGAGGCGACGGGCGCGGAGGTCACCGGTGCCGAGCCGACGGGCGCCGGGTCGGCCGGACCGGGAGTCGGGTGCACCGACTCGCGCGACGCCGTCTCGACGGCGGGCATCGTCGGCCGTCCGCCCCGGCCGGCCTTCCGACCGCGGCGCAGCTTGCCGTGCGTGGCCGACGCCGCCGGTGGCAGCTCGTGGACGACGACCGGGTCGGGCGCGACGGTCACCGCGTCGAGCGGCGCCGACGTCTCGTCCTCCATCACCTGCAGGGCCGGCGCTACGTCCTCGACCTCCTGCGGGGCACGCGTCGGGTCCGGCTCCACCGCGTCGATGCCGTGGACGAGCCGCTGCTCCGGCTCGGTGGGCTCGGTGGGCTCGGTGGGCTCGGTGGGCTCGCTGGGGGTGGCGTCCGACGCCGGCGATGCCGCAACCTTCGGGGCCGCGGCCCTCGGCTGCGGAGCGGACCGGGTCGGCGGCGCGGGCACGGCCGGCCGCGCTGCCACGGGCCGCTTCGCGGACGTGGGCGGCGCGACATCGTCGTGCTCGTCGTCGGGCAGGGTCAGCCGGGGGGCGACCCGCGGCGAGGTCGGCAGCGCGGCGGGCGCCGTCGGCAGCGCGGCCTGCACCGCGCGGCGGATCCGGTCGACCTCCGCCTGGGGGTCGAGGAAGGCCGCCGCGGACCACACCCGCAGCACGCGCCAGCCCAGCCGCTCCAGCCGCTCGGGCACCAGCCGGTCGCGCACGCGCACGCTCGGCTCGTCGACGTACGCGGCGTCGTCGATGAGCACGGCGACGAGCAGCCGGTCGGGCGCGGCCGGGTGGCCGACAGCCAGCGGCACGTGCACGCCACCGGCCAGGCCGTAGTCGACCTCGACGACGAGCCCGTGCTGCCAGAGCCGCTCGGCCAGGTCGAGCACCAGACGGTCCGGCTCGCGGGGCACGTCCGCGACCACCGCGGCCGCAGCCGTCGCCGGCGCCGTCGCAGCCACCACGCCGGTGGCGGGAGCGACGCGCGATGCCGGGTCCGCGCCCGGCTCGTCGTCGCCCTCGGCCTGGTCCGAGGCGCGCACGGCCAACGGGTCGACGTCGCCCGCACCCCGGCGCTCGGCGAAGTCCAGCAGGTCGGCCAACAGCCGAGGCCCAGCGCCGCGCAGCCTGTGCGGGTCGAGGTCGTCGGCGCCGAAGCAGGTGACGACGGTGAGGCGGTGCCCTGTGGAGCCGAGCGCATCGAGCAGCAGCGCCTCGCCACCGGGGCCGCTGATGGCGCCGAACGAGTGCAGCACGCGCCGGTGCGGCGTCCGCCCGAGGCCCAGGCTGAGCAGCACGGCGTCCCGGCGAAGCCCGGCGATGTGCGGCAGGTCGACCACGACGAACGGGTCCGCCCGGCCGGAGTCGAAGAACGCGGCCAGCGCGGGGTTGTCCCGAGCCTCGCTGAGCACGACGTCGCGGATCACGTCGGCGTGCCGCGGGGTGACGGTGACCACGGCGAGCGACTCGTCGGGATGCGTGAGGGCGTGCTCGAGCACCAGCTCGACGACGCGGTCCACCGCTTCGCGCGGCGAGTCGACGATGCCGGACTCGACACCCGGCAGACCCGTGCCGTCCACGCGCTCCAGGCGCACCAGCGGCGCCGAGTCCGGCAGCGGCACGCTCTGCAGCGCGCCGGCGTAGCCGTGCCCGACGAGGAACGCGGTCAACCACGGGTCGCGCCGGCTGGCGTCGCCGCGCAGCGCGACGCGCGGCAGCACGGCCGACAGCTCACGCACGGCAGTGCCGGAGGCGCACCGCGGGTCCCCGATCACCACCACCTGACGACCACGGGCCAGCGCAGCCAGCGCGATCTCCACCGGCAGGTGCGCTGCGGCGTCCAGCACCACGAGGTCGACCGTCCGCGTGGGCGGCAGCACCTGCGGCACCAGCATCGGGCTCGCGGCCAGCACCGGGCGCAGCCGGCGGGCGACGTCCGGGTAGCGCACCACGGCGTCGCGCAGGGAGGCCAGCCGGTCCTCGACGAGCTCGCCGAACAACGCCTCGGCCTGCTCACGGTGCTGGCGGAGCGCGGTCGACATGGAGCGCACCGCTGCGCTGCGCGCGGGGGCGGCCAGGCTGGCGACGTGCGCGCGGTCCAGGTCCGCGTACCGGCTGGACAGCAGCTCCAGCGTGGCACCGTCGTAGCCGCCCAGCGCCGGGTCGGTGAGCAGGATCTGCTCGAAGACGGTGCTCCACCACGCGAGCTCGAGCTCGGCCCGGGCCAGCGTCGGGGTGGTGCGGCGGGCAGTCAGGTCGTCCACCAGCTCGCCCAGCCCGGCGGCGCGCAGCCGGCGCAGCATCGTGGTCCGGGCGGGCAGGGCGTCCAGCGCGGCGGAGTCGGCGCGCAGTCGGGTCAGCCTGTCGACGAGCGCGGGCAGCGGCATCCGGTCCAGCCGGCCACCGGCCGGGGTGCTGGCGAGCGCCTGGTCCAGCGCGTCCAGGTCGGCGCGGACGGCGGCGTGCTCGGCCTCCACGGCCTCCAGGCCGTCCGGCAGGCGTGGCCAGCCGCCACCGGGGCAATGGGTCTGCCACAGGTCGCGTCGGCGCTGCACGTCGATCAGCGCGGCGTGCAGGTCGCCGACCGGGCGACCGGGCCGCACCATGTCCCGCGCCTGCCGGCGCAGCCGGCGCCGCACCCCGTGGCCCATCTCGACGCCGTGGCGCTCGCGCCACTCCTTCGTCGCCGTCGCCGCCACCAGGTCGGCGGCGGTGCGCTCGAAGACCATCGGCTGGAACAGGTCGAGCGAGGCGCGGATCTCGTCGAGCATCCGCAGCTGCTCCGCCCAGGCCGCCAGGCTCTCCGGCGGGGTCAGCCCGGTCTCGCCCGCCACCTGGTTGGCCCGCTCGACGAGTGCCGGGAGGGTGGAGTCGAGCAGTCGCTCGAGGCGCCGCTGCAGCACGCGGGCGTCGGCGTCGGTGCGCACGTCCGCGCCGTACCAGCAGGTGTCCTGCGGGCGCACGGTGAACGCGCCGAGCTCGCCGGCGCGCTGCAGGTCGGCGGCCAGCTCGTCGCGGGCCGGCTCGTCGAGCACCCGGGCGACGTCGGGGGCCAGCCGGACCGTGGTGGCAGGGGCGGGCCGGGCGGAGGTCAGCCGCGCCAGGTGCTGCAGCGCGTCGTAGGCGGACACCCCCCACGGCTGGCGGCGCGCATGCAGTCCGCGCACGTAGCCGCGCAGCGCCTCCCGGTGCTCGACCAGCGAGCTGCGCAGCCCCTCCACGGCGGCCACGTCCACGGAGTCGGGTTCGAGGGTCATCGCCCCGAGCAGTCGGCGGGACACCGCCGATCGCCAGCCGGCGTCGGGCGCGATGTCCAGCAGCAGGTCCCCGACGCCCAGCTCGGTCAGCCGTTCGGTCAGGGCGATCGCGGCGCGGCGGTGGCCGGGCACGTAGAGCACCGTGCGGCCGTCCGCGGCAGCGTCGGCCACCATCGCCGCCAGCGTCCCGGTGACGTCGGTGCCCGCGGGCGCGTCGACGAACAGGTGCCGGCCCGCGGCGACGAGGTCGAGCACGCGCTGGGAGTCGGGGTCGAGGTCGCCCACGCCACGGTCGATCCGCGGGTCGCGGTCGCCGACCAGCGGCCCGGGCAACGGCTGCGCCAGCTCGGCCCGGGCGGACTCGACGCCGGCCAGCGCGGCCAGCACCTCGTGGCGCTCCACCGTGCCCGCGAGCGCGTCGAGGTCGTCCACCAGCACCTGGCCGGGGTGCACGAACGTGCCCACGACGACGCGGTCGGACATGACGAAGCCCTCGAGCACCGCCTCCCCGAGCGAGGTCAGCCGGCTCAGCGCCCCGCGCGGGTCGAAGCCTGCGGGGGTGAACGTGCCGCGGGCGACGGCTTCGGGGTCGAGCAGGGCGCCGCGGCCGCGCAGCGCGCGGGCCAGCACCGGGTTCACCTCGAGGGTGGGCTCGAGAAGCAGCTCGTAGTCCGCCTCGCCGGTGCCGCGGCCCCGCAGCGTGACAGGGCGGAGCAGCACGGGCGCGCGCACGATGCGCGGCCGCGGCGGCCGCAGGCTCGGCCCGTCGGCCTCGTCGTCGGCCTGCTCGTCGCCCGCCCCGCTGCTGCCGGTGGCCGACGAGGTGCCGGCCGGCCGACGGGTGACGTTCGCCAGGGCGGACACGTCGTCGCCCGCGACGTCCCGCTCCGTGCGCTCGATCCACGAGGCCACGCCGAGCGCCAGGGACGTCGGGGCGATGCCGTACTGCTGGGTGTAGACCGCGGCACGCGCCGCGACGGCCCGTGCCCGGCGGCGTGCGGTGGTCTGCGCGGCGCCCTCGCGCACCAGGCTGGACAGCCGCGTCGGGCGGCCCGCGAACAGCTGCGCCAGCCCGGACGGGTGCGCGGCGGACAGCTCCAGCGCGGCCTCACCCAGCTCCTCGATGTCGACCAGCGTCGAGCCACCCGCAGCCTCGACGAGGTCCGCGCGCCACGTCTGGACGGCGCCCTCGACCACCTCGGTGGCCGAGGGCGGCTCGACGAGGGCGACGGAGGCCGAGGACTGCGGACCGGTGGCGCCGACGGCCTGCGGCAGCGCGGTCGGCCCCGAACCGGTGGAACGGGCGGGAACGGTCACGCCTGGCACGGTAGCCCGGTGCCTGTGCACCCCGGCGGTGGCACGCCGAGGCCGCGCACACCGGGAATCGACGCGGCCGCGGCGCGGGCGTGACGGCGCCTCCAGCGGGGACGTGACGGCATCGCCGGCGCAGACCTGACGACCCCAGGCGGGCACGCGACGGCATCGCCGGCGTCCGTGCGCGAGGGGCGGGAAGGCCGCCGGCCCTCCCGCCCCCCGGACGCAGAGACGGTGCGTACCGCGCAGGGGGCAGGCGATACGCACCGTCAATCGTGAGTGTGGCCCCGCGGACGCCCCCTGGTCAAGTGTCCAGTACAGCGCACCCGCGGTGTCGTCCCGACGCTGGTCAGATGTCCGTTTCGAGGACCGTCGCGCCCCCGGCGGGCCGTCGCCGCGTGGTCACGCGGCCCGGGCCCACCGCGCCAGCTGACCGGCCGGCACCACCCGGCGCCGGGCCACCGCCACGGTGGTCAGCGCCACACCCGCGCACGCCCAGACGACGAGCTGCGCCACGGCGCCGCCGGCGGAGCCGCCGACCACCACCGCCTGCAGCGCGTCCAGGGCAGGGGCCAGCGGCGTGCCGCGGAACAGCGTGTCGAGCACCGGCGGCGCCGTCGAGACGAGCACCGCCGCCAGCCCGACGGCAGCGACCACCACCGAGACGAACCGGCCGACACCGTGCAGCAGCGCCACCAGGCCCTGGTTCACCGCGGCGGACGCCACCGCAGCCAGCGCCGCGATGCCGCCGAAGGTGAGCCAGCCGCCGACCGTCAGGTCGAGAGCGGGGGCCATCACCGCCGTGAGCGCCACGCCCTGCAGCACGCCGATCAGCGCACCCGGGGCGAACGCCGCCAGCGCAAGCCGCAGCGACGAGCGGGTGGAGCCGACCACCCGCGGTCCCGTCGCCCCGAGCACCAGGAAGGTCGCCAGCCCTCCCAGCCACAGCGCCACGACCAGCAGGAACGGCACGCTCGTCGAGCCGAGCACGGGCTGCGTCGAACCCTGCGCGACCACCGGCTCGGCGAGCACGCCCGCGAGGTTCGCGGCCTCGTCCTGCGTGTAGGAGGGCACCTGGTCCACCGCGGCGGACAGGCCGGTGGCGAGCGTGCCGGCGCCGTCGGAGAGCTGGGCCGCCCCCGACGAGAGCTGACCGGCGCCCGAGGCGAGCGAGGACGCGCCGTCGGCGGCACCCTGCGCACCGCCGGCGAGGGTGCCCGCACCGGACGAGAGCGTGCCGGCCCCTGATGCGGCCGTGGATGCACCGGCCGCCAGGCTCGCCGCGCCCGACGCCGCCGACTGCGCACCCGCCGCCAGCGACTGCGCGCCGGAAGCCGACTGCGCAAGGTAGCCCGCCAGGGTCGCCATCCCGGTCGCGGAGGCCTGCGCCTGCGCGACGAGGGTCGGCCCCTGCGCGGCCAGCGCCGCCGTGCCGTCCGAGAGTCCGACGGTCGGCGCCTGGATGCCGGCGTCCAGGGCGGCTGCGCCGGTGGCCAGGCCGGTGACGCTCGTCGTCAGCGCGCTCTGGACCGAGGCCAGGGCGGTGCACGCGGCCGCGTCGCCGGCGCCACCGGCGCAGGCCTGGGAGTACGCGTCGAGCTGGGTCAGCAGCGTCGGCAGGTTCGCCTCGAGCTGGGCGGCGCCGGTCGCCAGCTGGCCGGCACCGGTGGCGAGCGGCACCTGTCCGGCGGGCAGCGGGCCGTTCACACCGGCGTTCAGCTGGGCCAGGCCGTCGGCGAGCTGCTGGACGCCCGCCACCCCGGCCTGGGCGTCCGTGGCCGACGAACCGACCTGGGTCGCCAGGTCGTTCAGCCCGGCGGCCAGCGAGGTGGCCCCGGTGGCCACCCGGCCCACGCCGGTGGACAGCGACGACGCACCCGAGGCCACCTGACCCACGCCGGAGGCGAGTGACGACGCACCCGCGGCGAGCGACGACGCCCCCGAGGCCACCTGGCCCACGCCCGACGAGAGCGCGGTCGCGCCCGAGGCCAGCGAGGCCGCCCCGGCGCCGACCCCGCCGACGCCGTCGGCCAGCGACGTCGCCCCGGAGGCGGCGTCGGTCAACCCGGAGCGCAGTGTGTCGAACCCGACGAACACCGAGGTCAGCGAGCTCGTCGTCAGCTGGGTGGAGAGCAGCTGCACGGCCGTCGTCGTCACGGACGTCGCCACCACCGCGTCGAACGGACGCGAGCGCTCGCTGGTCGCGATGTCCACGGTGGCCTGCACCGCCGCAGCCGCGTCGGACCCGGCCGAGGTCGCCGCGGCCGAGAACGTGCTCGGGATGGTGACCACGGTCGCGTACCGGCCGTCCGCCAGGCCCGCGGCGGCGTCGGCGGCGTTGGTGATCTGCCAGCTGAGGGTCGTCGTGGTGCCGGAGCCCGACACGTCCGGGGCGCCGGCCCCGCCGGCGGCCGTCCCGGCGGCTGTGTCGCCCGAGAGGTTCACCGATCCGGTGACCAGCGCGGCGGCCAGCTGGCGCCCCAGCGGCACGGTCTGCCCGTTCACCTGCACCGGCTCGTCGAGGTTGACCACGCCGCCGGCGATCCGGTCGACGCGGGCCGCGGGCTGCCACAGCGCCCACACCAGCAGCCCGCCGACCAGCACGGGGATCAGCACCAGGCCCAGCACGGTCAGCCACGTGCCGCGGCCGGCGGACCGGGCACGCTGGGGGTGGAGGAGGTCGTCCAGGATGGTCGTCATCACGGCACCAGCACCTTCGCCTTGGCGTTCGGGGTCGTCAGCCGGAGCTGCACCACGGGGCCACCACCGGGCGGCGGACCGTCCAGCACCTCCGGGTCGATGCAGCTGACGATGAGGGTCAGGGGGCGACCGGCACGGGCCGCGGCGGCGCGGGCGGCGGCGATCTCGTCGCGCACCCCCGCGCGCAGCACCGGGTCGCCGACCGTGTCGAGGTCGTCGATGACGACGATCGGCGCGCCGGCCGCGAACGCCGCCCGCACCTCCCCCACCGGGTCGGTGCGGCGGGCCAGCGAGGCCATCGCGACGCGGGCGCGCACGTTCCGCGCGCGCACCGGCAGCACGAGCCCGTCCACCTTGAGCGTGCCGGTGTCGGCGTGCGCCCGTCCGGCCAGGGTGAGCAGCAGGGCGGTGCGCCCGCTGCGGTGCGGTCCCGCCACGACGAGCGTGCCGCCCCTCGGCACCCGCACGGACACGTCGCGGTACAGCGGGGTGCCGTCCGGCGCGTCCAGGCCGACGCCGAGGGCCGCCACCGCGTCGTCGCTCCCCGGCTCGGGCCAGTCGGCCAGCCGCAGCTCGGTGGCCAGGCCCTCGCCCTCGATGTCGAAGGCCGGCAGCGCCCGGTCCAGGCGCCGCGGCATGGCCCACGCGTGGCGGCCGAGCAGCTGGAGCACGGCGGGCACCAGGGTCATCCGGACGACGAACGCGTCGAACGCCACGCCGACCGCCAGGCCGAGGGCGATCGGCTTGATGGAGTTGTCGCCCTGCGGCACGAAGGCGGCGAACACCGCGAACATGATCGTCGCGGCGGCCGTCACCACCTTGGCCGAGGCGAGGAACCCGCTGCGGACCGCGGCCCGGGCGTCGCCACCGTGCACGTAGTCCTCGCGCATCCGGGAGACGAGGAACACCTCGTAGTCCATCGCCAGCCCGAACAGCACGCCCATCAGCACGATCGGCATGAAGCTGATCACCGGCACGGGCGTCTTGTCCACGTTGAGCAGCGCGGCGCCCCAGCCCTTCTCGAACACCATCGCGACGACGCCGAAGGCCGCAGCGACGGACAGCAGGTAGCCCAGCGCGGCGGTCACGGGCACCCACAGCGACCGGAACACCATGGTGAGCAGCACGAACGAGAGCCCGACCACGAAGATCGCGAACGGCAGCAGCGCGCTGCCGAGCCGTGCCGAGATGTCGATCTGCACCGCGGTGACCCCGGTGACGGACAGGTCCACGCCGTAGACCTGCTGGAAGTGGTCGTGGTTCGCCCGGATCTCGGCGACGAGGTCCTTCGTCTCCTGGGAGTCCGGACCGCCGGTGGGGATCACCTGGACGATGCCCACGGTGGCGTCGGAGTTCGGCGTGGACAGCGGCACCGACGCCACGCCCGGGAGCGCCGCGATCTCCGTGCCGAGGTCCGCCATGAGCGTCAGCGGGTCGGTGGACCCGACGATCGTGCCCGTGACGATCAACGGCCCGTTGTAGCCGTCGCCGAAGTGCTTGCCCACCAGGTCGTACGTCAGCCGCGAGCGCGAGCCCTCCGCCTGGCTGCCGGCGTCGGGCAGGGCCAGCCGCAGGTCGAGCGCGGGCAGCGCGATCGCGCCCAGTCCCAGCACGACGACGACGATGGTCAGCGCCGGCCACCGGGTGCTGGCGCGCACCCACGCGAGGAAGAACCGGTTGGGACGCACGGCCCCGCCGGCCAGCCCGACCTCGGCAGCGGCAGGCCCGGCAGAGGTGGCAGGCCCGGCAGAGGTGGCAGGCCCGGCAGAGGTGGCAGGCCCGGCAGAGGTGGCAGGCCCGGCGGCGGCGGCCGTCAGCGCGGCGGCACCCGCGCGCGCCCGCCGCGGTCGCAGCCGCTCACCGGCGAACCCGAGCAGCGCCGGCGTCAGCAGCAACGCGATGACCACCGCGACGCCGACCGCGGCCGCGGCCGCCACGCCCATCACGGTGAGGAAGGGGATGCGGACCACGGCCAGCCCCACCAGGGCGATCATCACGGTGAGCCCGGCGAACACCACGGCCGAACCGGACGTCGCCACGGCCCGCGCCGTCGACTCCCGCGGCTCCATCCCGGTCTCCAGCTGCGACCGATGCCGGGACACGATGAACAGCGTGTAGTCGATGCCCACCGCGAGTCCGAGCATGATCGCGAGCAGCGGCGCGGTGGACGAGATCACCGTGAAGCGCGTCGCGAGGTACACCCCGGCCAGCGAGGTGGCGACGCCGAGCAGCGCGGTGAGCAGCGGCATCCCGGCGGCGATGAAGGAGCCGAAGGTCAGGACGAGCACGACGAGCGCCACCAGCACCCCGAGACCCTCGGTGGCGCTGATGGTGGGGATCTGGTTGGAGAACAGGTCGCCACCCACCTGGGCGACCGAGCCGGCGGGCAGCGTCTGCCGCAGCGTCGTCTCGACGTCGACCAGGGCCTGCTTGTTCTCGTCGGTGACGCCCGAGCTCTGACCCTTGAGCTGGATCGAGACCAGGGCCGCGGTCCCGTCGCCGGACACCGCCCCGCTGACCTGGCCGCCGAACGGGTCGGTGACCGCGGTCACCTGACCCACCGCACCGAGCGCGGTGACGGCGTCCTCGATCGGCCCGCGGATGTCCGCGTCGCCCACCTGCCCGCCCGCGGGGGCGACCACGATCAGCCGCGCCGACGTGCCCGAGACCTGCGGGAACGTATGGGTCAGGTCGGCCAGCGCCTCGCCGGCCTCGGTGCCCGGGATGGAGAAGGTGTTGTCCGTGCCCTTCTGCAGCAGGGCCGCGCCGGCGCCGAGCAGCACGAGCACGGCCAGCGTGGCCAGCAGCACCCGGACCCGGGCGTCGAAGGCCCAGCGACCAAGACGGTAGAGACTCGACGACACGACGGCTCCTGGGGTCGGGGCAAGGCAGGAACGATACATCGTCGTATCCGATGCACCAATGTATTCGATGCACCAATGTATCCGATAGGCTCGGCATCGCCAACGCGGAAGGAGGCCCCGATGTCCGTGGCCAACGCACCGACGCGGCGCCGTGAGGCGACCCGCGAGCGGCTGCTCGACGCGGCCTTCGAGCTCTATGCCGAGCAGGGTGTGCACGCGACGTCCGTCGAGCAGGTCTGCGAGCGCGCAGGGTTCACCCGGGGCGCGTTCTACTCCAACTTCTCGACGAAGGAAGAGCTGTTCGCGGCGCTGATGGACCGCCAGTCCACCCGGTACCTGGACGCGCTGAACGACCGGATCGACGAGTTGGCACCCGTGCTGGCGTCGTCGTCCGGGCTGGACGACGAGGCGCTGACGGAGATCGTCCTGCAGTTCGCCGCCAGCCCGTTCCACGACCGGACGTGGGCGCTGATCAGCGTCGAGTTCCGGCTGCTGGCGCTGCGCGACCCGCGGCTCGCCCGGATCGTGCTCGACCGCGACGAGGCCTTCGAGGTCTCGCTCGTCGAGGTGGTGGACCAGGTGCTGCTCCGCGCGCGCCGCCGGTTCGTCATGGACGCGCAGGCCGCGATCCACATCCTCGCCACCGCCTACGCCGACGCCTGCCAGACCGCCATGCTCACCGGCGCGACGTCGAGCTCCGTCGACTTCGCCCGGCCCGCGCTCGCCCGGCTCGTGCTCGCCCTCACTGCGCCGCTGGACTGACCCGCGCCGCCCCCGCGCCCCGTCGATACCATGCGTCGGGCGTCGAGACGAGGTGTGGTGTGGCGGAGCAGGCGGTGGCCGGTTCGAGCCGGGGCACCCAGCGCCGCGCGTGGCTGATGTGGGCCGCCGGCCTCGGCGTGTACATCGTGGCCGTGGTGCACCGCTCCTCGTTCGGTGTCACCGGACTGGTCGCGGCCGACCGGTTCGGCGTCGACGCGACCACCCTCTCCCTGTTCGTCGTCGTGCAGGTGAGCGTGTACGCGGCGCTGCAGCTGCCCGGCGGCATCGCCCTGGACCGGTTCGGGCCCCGGGCCGTGCTGACGGTCGGCTCGGCGACGATGGCCACCGGTCAGCTCGTCATGGCGCTCGCGCCGGACGTGCGGGTCGCGCTGGCGGCACGCGTGCTGATCGGCAGCGGGGACGCGGCGATCTTCGTCTCGGCGGTCCGGCTGGCCGGCTCCTGGTTCGACCGCCGGCGGGTCCCGCTGCTCACGCAGCTGACCGGCATCGTCGGCCAGCTGGGCCAGGTGATCTCCGCGCTGCCGTTCGCCCTCGCCCTGCACGCCTTCGGCTGGACGCCCGCGTTCCTCGGGCTGGTGCTGCTCGGCGCGGGTGCCACGACCCTCGCCCTGACCGGCGTGCGCAACGCCCCGGCGGGGGTCGTCGCGACGCCGCGCGGCGGGGGTGTGCTGCGCGAGATGGGCCCGACCCTGCGCCACCCCGGCACGTGGCTCGGCTTCTTCACGCACATGCTCGGCGGCGCGGGCGTGACGGTGTTCGTGCTGATGTGGGGCGTCCCGTTCCTCGTCCAGGGACAGGGTCTGACGCCGGCGCAGGCCGGCGGCCTGCTCACGGTCAACGTGCTGGCCGGGATCGCCGCGGGGCCGGTGATCGGCGAGTTCACCGCCCGGCACCCGCTGCGCCGGTCCTGGGCCGTGCTGGCGGTGGCCGCCACCACCGCCACCGGCTGGCTGATCCTCCTGGTGCCGTCCACCCCGCAGCCCGTGGGCATGCTCGTGGTGGCGGTCGCGGCGATCTCGGTGGGCGGGCCGGCGTCCGTCATCGGGCTGGACTTCGCGGCCACCTCGCACCCGGTGCACCGGACCGGCGCGGCGCAGGCCGTGGCCAACTCCGGCGGATTCGTCGCAGCGGTGATCGTCATGCTGGCCGTCGGCGTGGTGCTCGACCACCGTGCGCCGGGCGGCTCCCCGACCCTGACCGACTACCGGGTGGCCCTCTCCCTGATCGGCGTCCCGTGGCTGGTCGCCCTGACCGGCGTGCTGCTCACCCGGGCGCGGACCCGGGCCGCGATGGCGGAGGACGGCGTGCTGGTCCCGCCGCTGGCGGAGGCGTGGGCACGCTGGCGTGCCGGGCTACGCGGCGGCGGACCCGCGGACCGCTAACCTGCGGGACGTGATCGCTCTGTGAACGCCCTCGAGCTCACCGCCTGGATCGCCCTCGGCACGGCGGTGGCGTGCTGGCTGACCTCGGTGCTCACCCGGGAGTACTCCTGGGTGGACCGGCTCTGGTCCGTGGTGCCGGTGGTGTACCTGTGGGTGTTCGCGGCGCACGCGGCCAGCCCGCGGGTCACCCTCATGGCGTGCCTGGTCACGGTGTGGGGCGTGCGGCTGACGCTGAACTTCGCCCGACGCGGCGGCTACGCCCCCGGCGGCGAGGACTACCGCTGGGCCGCGCTGCGCGCCCGGATGCCGGGGTGGGCCTTCCAGGCGTTCAACCTGGGGTTCATCGCCGCCTACCAGAACCTGCTGCTGTGGCTGATCACGCTGCCGGCCTGGACCGCCGCCCAGCACCCCGGCCCGCTCGGGCCGCTCGACGCGCTGGCCACCGCGGCGTTCCTCGTCCTGCTCGTCGGGGAGACCGTCGCGGACCAGCAGCGCTGGGACTACCACCGCGTCCGGGCCGCGGGCGGCGCCTCCGGTGTGCTCCGCACCGGGCTGTACCGCTGGTCACGGCACCCCAACTACTTCTGCGAGATCGGGCAGTGGTGGGTGGTGTTCGCCTTCGGGGCGATCGCCGCCGGCACGCCGGTGCTGCCCACGATCGCGGGCGCCGTGCTGCTCACCGCGCTGTTCATCGGCTCGACGGTGTTCACCGAGTCCCTGTCGGCCGGCCGCTACCCCGATCTCGACGACTACCGCCGGACCACCTCGGCGCTCGTCCCGTGGCCGCCCCGCACCGCGGCCCCGGCGGCAGCGGGGATCGTCGCGGCGGGCGCCGTGCCGGCGGAGGCCGTCCGGGAGTCCTGACCGGTCGACCACCGTTCAGCGCTCGACGACTGCTCGACGAGCGCTCGACGCGCGCTCAGCCGGCGCACGCCGCGCAGGTGCCGCGCAGCTCCAGCGTGTGCTCCACGTCGACGAAGCCCTGGCCGCGGCCGATCCCGTCCACGTACTCCTCGAGGTTGGGGCCCGCGACGTCGACCGTGCGCCCGCACACCCGGCACACCAGGTGGTGGTGGTGGGTGCGGGCGGCCAGCGGCGCGCAGCGCAGGTAGAGGGACTCCCCCTGCTCGGTGCGCAGCACGTCCACCTCGCCCGCCTGGGCCATCGAGCCCAGGGTCCGGTAGACCGTGGCCAGCCCGACGCCGGCGCCCCGCGCGAGGAGCTGCGCGTGCAGCTGCTGCGCGCTGCGGAACTCGTCGAGCTCGTCGAGCAGCTCCCGCAGCGCGGTGCGCTGCCGGGTGACCCGCTGCGTGGACATGCACCCCTCCGGCGATGGTTCGTTCTCAGTCACCGAGCGTACCTGAGAACGGAGTTGGCGGCCTTCCACATGAGAACTAGTCTCGTTATCGGTATCCCGTCGTCCTTCGGAGTCCTCCCCCATGAACCAGCGGCCCACCCGTCGTCTCGGGGCACTGCTCGCCGTCGTCGCCGTGCTGGCGACCGGCGCGTGCTCGTCGTCCAGCCCGCCGGACGACGGCCGGGTGCGCGTCGTCACCTCGACGAACGTCTGGGGCGACGTCGTCACGCAGGTCGGTGGCGACCTCGTCGACGTCACGTCGCTCATCGACAACCCGTCGGCCGACCCGCACTCCTACGAGACCAACGCGCAGGCGCAGCTCGCCCTGTCCCGGGCCGCGCTCGTCGTGCAGAACGGCGGCGGGTACGACGACTTCCTCGCCACGATGCTCTCGGCGCTGGGCACGCCGCCCCTGGTGGTGACGGCCGTGGACCAGTCCGACGCGTACGCCACGGCGGGCAACGAGCACGTCTGGTACGACCTGCCCACCGTCGGGGCGGTGGCCGACGCCGTGGCGAAGGAGCTGTCGA
>Ga0302263_10000084_pt1 | contig 39905 bp, 43 predicted proteins | sample II_Fen_N1_4_FD_194564 | JGI IMG/M metagenome (GOLD analysis project Ga0302263, IMG submission 194564) | Peat permafrost microbial communities from Stordalen Mire near Abisko, Sweden - II_Fen_N1_4 | ecosystem: Environmental > Terrestrial > Soil > Wetlands > Permafrost | place: Sweden: Abisko... | reverse complement strand
TCTCGCGGACGAGATCGGCCTCCTCGCCTACGTCCGGATCCGCAACGGCGTCACGCCCGACAACACGGACTCGCTCGAGCAGCTGCGCTGGGAGGATGCCGCGTATCCGGGTGAGGCCGTCCGGTTCCTGGCCGAGTCGGACGGCATCGCCGTTGGCACCGCCTCCACGGGCCGCATCTGGATGCACGAGCGCGGCTTCGAGCGCTGGTGGCTGGGGATCTGGGTGGAACCGGAAGCGCGGAGCCGCGGAGCCGGGTCTGCCCTCTACTCGGCTCTGAGCGAGGCCGCGAGGGCTGCCGGCAAGACCGGCTTCCAGACCGAGCTGTCCGAGGCCTACCCTGACGGCCGGCGCTTCCTCGCCAACCGCGGCTTCGTGGAGATCGAGCGCAACAAGATGGTCCGGCTCGACCTCGCGGGTCTGAAGCCGCCCGGGATCGCCGCGCCGCCCGGGATCTTGGTCACCACCATCGCCGAGCGTCCGGACCTGGTCGCGGGCGTGCACGCCGTTGCTCTGGAGGCCTTCCCGGACATCCCCTCGACCGACGAGTCGATCGACGTCGGGGCGTTGGAGGCATTCGTCGCTCGCGACGTCGAGCGGGTGGGGATCCCCAGGGAAGCGTTCTTCGTCGCACTGGACGAGGCATCCGGCGAGGTGGCCGGGTACGCCAGCCTCATCTACTCGGCGGGCAGCACGACCGTCGCCTACCACGACATGACCGCCGTCCGTCGGGCCTACCGAGGTCGCGGCATCGCGGGGGCCCTCAAGCGCGCAACCATCGCCTGGGCGATCGAGAACGACCTCGAGGCGCTGGACACGGGAAACGACGAGACCAACGCCCCGATGCGCGCCGTGAACGCGGCGCTCGGCTACCTGCCCCTCCCGGACTGGCTCGGTCTGCGGGGTCCGCTGGCGCCGACACCCTGACGCGGACCCAATCCTGGCCGCGACCTCCCGCTCAATCCGCGTGGGGAGATGCCACGGGGAACCCGTACCTGGCCTGCCCGCGATCGAAGGTTGCCAGCGCGGTCGCGTCCGATGCGGCTGCCGCCGCGACGATGATGGCGTCCGGGATCGGGCGTCCCGGCAGGGATCGGGCGCGGACCAGCATCTCCACCAACGTCTCCGCGCGCATGCCGAGGACCCTGACGTTCTCCCGCTGAACCAGTGCGACAAGACTGTCGATGATGTCGCGCTGCGGGACGTCGTACTGCGTTCGCAGCACGTGAGCACACTCCGCGAGGGCGATCGGCGAGACGCCGATCTCCTGGGACTCGCCGTCGATCAGTGCTGCCGCCGCGCGGGCCTGGCCGGGCGGCGAGCCCACCAGGTAGCGCACGAGGACCGAGGTATCAGACGCGATCACCGGATCGGCTCGTCCGGCACATCGGCCGCGAGCCGGTCCCGATCCGGCGTCGCCCAGGCGGCGGCCCGGAGCGCCTCCCAGGACTCGTCCGGCGGGACGCGGCCTGCCTTGCGGCCCAGGGACCCGGCGAGGGAGCGCCGGTGGCGTCCGGGCACCACCTCGATCACGATCCGCCCATCCTCCACTCGCTGGACCGTCTCGTCTCCCGCGTAGATCGCCAGCTCCTCGCGGATCGCCTTCTCGATCGTGATCTGACCGCGTTCACCTACTCGACTCGTCATGATAGGAACAATCATATCGATTCCTACTGGCATTGACAACGTCGACACCGGGTCCACAAACGGCCAGTTCAACTTCCAGCGCTCGATGTTCCCCAACCAGCCTATGGGCGGCATCGCGTTCGAGGCCCACGGGCGGGTTCTACGTGGTCGATACCGGCAACGACCGGGTGCAGCACTTCGACAAGGCGCGGAAGTGGCTGGCCAACATCGGCCAGTTCGGCAGCAAGGACGGCGAGTTCCTCGACCCGGTCGGCATCGCGCTCGGGCCGGACGGGCTGGTTCATGTCTCCGATGACGCCCGCAACGACGTCCAGGTCTTCACGCCCGCCGGCAAGCACCTCCGGACGATCGGCGAGCCCGGCGGTGACCGCGGCCAGCTGGCGAACTTCGGCGGCCCGCTGGTGATCGGTAAGGCGCTCTACGTCGCCGACTACGACAACCACCGGATCTCCGTGTTCACAACGGCTGGCAAGTTCGTCAGGACGATCGAGTCCGAGACGTTGTACACGCCTGAAGACCTCTTCGCCGACGCGAGGGGCCGCTTGTTCGTGGCCGATGATCAGGGCCGTTACGAGGTCATCGAGAAGGATGCCGTCGTCGCGTCGTGGGACGTCGGCCTCTCGAGCCAGACCAGCAACGCGACCGGCGTGGAGGTGTTGCCTGACGGGCGGATCCTGCTCTCCGAGCGCGACCTTGGCCGGGTGCAGATCGTCACGTACCCCTGACGGTCTGCGCCGATCGCATCACCGCGAGCGGGATCCGGGCTCCACGGGCCTCGATCCCGCCGACCATCCGGCCGACAAGGCATGACCCGGCATACTTCCCCCGTGACCACCATCGACCTCAACGGCATCCGGCTCCGGAACCGGCTCCTCACGTCCGCCAGCCTCCTGGGCTACGGCGCGAGCAAGAGCCGGCTGATCCTCTACGGCCTCTCCCCGATCGCCCAGTGGGTGCCCCTGGAGCGCTTCGGCGCCGTGACGACACGGACGGTCAGCCTCCAGCCACGCGAGGGCCACTTCACGCTCAAGGAGGACTGGGGGATGCGCGAGTTCCCCGAGATGCTCCGCCTCTACGGCCGCGCGCTGCACAGGGTCGACGGCGGCTGGCTCAACGCCTTCGGCTGGTCGAACATCGGGATTGAGCGCTACTTCGACGAGTACTTCGACCGGACGGCGAACCTCAACCGGATCGTGTCGGTGGGCGGGTTCTCCGCGGACGAGATCGAGCAGCTGATCGAGACGTGCAACGAGCGCGCGCAACCGGGCGAGATCGCCGCGGTGGAGCTCAACGCCTCGTGCCACAACGTCAACTTCCCGTTCTCGACGATCCTGGAGGAGTCCCTCCGGCGCGCCGTCCCGAAGAGCCGCCACCCCGTGATCCTCAAGGTCAGCCCGGACGAGGACTACCGCTGGCAGGCGAACCTCGCGGCGCGGTACGGGTGTGCGGCGATCACCGCGATCAACACGGTGAAGGGCCTCCGCCTTCGCCCCGACACGGGCGAGCCCTACCTCAAGAACCGCTACGGGGCAATCTCCGGGCGGGCGATCAAGCCCATCGGCCTGCGGGTGGTGGCGGAGCTGCGCGATGACGGCTTCCGCCTCCCGATCATCGCGAACGGCGGCATCCGCGACTTCGACGACTGCCGCGAGTACTTCTGGGCCGGGGCCGACGCGGTCTCGCTGGGGAGCGCGGTCTGGCTGCGGCCGATGCCGCTGTACGCGCTCGGGCCGGTGGAGGGGCTGCGGATCCGCCGGCTGATCGGTCGGGTGGCGCGGTTCACGCCCCCGGGCGCGGCGCCCCACTGGCAGCCGGGCGAGGCCCCGGTCGCCTTCCCCGCGGCGCCGACCGCCAGCGCCGCACCCGCCGCACCCGAGGCACCCGTCTCGTGAGCCTCCCGCGCGTCGCGGTCGTCACCACCGGCGGCACCATCGACTCCGTGGGGTCGGATCGCCTGGATCTCGCCGCGTACCTCGAGACCGGCGCGCGCCTGGAGCCGGGGGCGCTCCTGGCCGGGATCGCGGCCGAGCTGGCGACCGTCGCGGACGTCACCGAGGTCCCCTTCCGCCGGCTCCGCGCCCACGCCATGACGGACGACGACCTGGCAGAGCTGGTCGCGCTGGTGCGCGGGCTGACCGAGGGCGGCGGTGCGGACGGGGTCGTGATCACGCACGGGACCAACACGATGGAGGAGACGGCCTGGCTGCTCCATCTCGTCGTCGCCGGTGATGCGCCGATGATCGTCACAGGGGCGATGCGCCCCGCATCCGCGCTCTCCGCCGACGGGCCGCTCAACCTGGTGGACGCGGTCCGCGTCGCGGCGTCCCCGGCCGCGCGCCGCCTTGGCGTGCTGGTGGTGATGGACGACACGATTCACGGGGCCCGCGACGTGACCAAGGCCAACACGCTGCGCACGGACGCGTTCGACGACGGGATCACCGGGCCGCTCGGCCGGCTGGACGGCGATGGGCGCGTGGTCCTCGCCCACCGGCCCGCCCGGGGGATCGCGCTCCGGGGAGTCTTCGCCGGCGCGGACCTGCGGGCCCTGCCACGCGTTGACGTGGTCGTGAGCCACCAGGGCGCGGACGGTGCGCTGGTCGATGCAGCCGTGGCTGCGGGAGCCCGGGGGATCGTCAGCGCGGGGACGGGCGCCGGCTACCCGACCCCTGGCGAGGTCGCGGCGCTGGAACGTGCCTCGGCCGCAGGTGTCATCGTCTGCCAGGCCTCACGCGTCGGGTCCGGGCGCGTACCCCGGGTCCCGTCACTCGTGGCCCGCGGCTGGCTCGCCGCGGACGACCTCCAGCCCTGGAAGGCGCGGATCCTGCTCCGCCTCGCGCTCGCCGCCGGCATCACCGACGAAGACGCGCTCCAGGTGCTGTTCGACGAGGGCTGACCGCCGCGACCCGACGCGCGGTTCCCCGGCACGGGGCATCATGATCGCGTGACCACGCCGACGCCGACAGTCCCTTCTCTTCCCCCGGATCCCGTCCAGTACGACGCCGTCCGCAACGAGCACGCGCGCAAGCGCGGCCTCCCGCAGCCGTACATCGTCGGCGGCGACGACCCGGAGCTGCCGCAGACCCTCGTTCGTGAGCGACCATACGTGCGCCTCCTTGTCGGCATGATCGTCGTCATCGTCGCGCTCGGGTTCGTCCTGGGGATCGTGGCTGCACTCATCGGCATGCAGGTCTGACCGCCACGTCCAGGACGGCGGCCCCGTAACCTTGCCGGGGGCCAACCGGCATGGAGCCAGCGACTCAGCCGCCGCCGCGCACCAGGCGCCCGCGCCGGCTGATCGCGTGCGTTGCCAGGGCCGCAACGCCCATGGCGACCAGGGACCGCTCCCCGCGCGGCATCGGCCGGACCGCGGACAGGAACTGCTCGGCTCGAGCGCGGTCGACCTTCCGCAGCATCGCCTGCCCGCGGGGCGTGAGCCATACCGACCGGAGCCGGCCGTCGTCCTCCTCGCGCCGCCGCTCCACCAGGCGTCGCTTCACGAGCCCGTCAACGAGCCTCGAGGTGGCCGACGACGAGCGCCCGATCGCCTCGGCCAGGTCCGCGATCGTGGTCGTCGCGCCCTCCGCCAGCACGTAGAGCGCGGCGAGCTGCGTGAACCCGAGATTGAGCTCCCCCAGCTGGTAGGCGAACCCCACGACGAGCTCCCGCCACAGCGCCCGCCCCATGGCCACCCGCTCCGAGATCTGGCGGACGTTCTGGATTCGCGTCCCCGCGGCCACCACCGACGCGGAGAGGTCGGCTTCGAACGTGCGGGCGAGGACCCGGCTCGGGGCGCCGCGGCGCCGCGTCCGGACGAGCGCCTCGGGGAGCGCCGGACCGGCGGCCGGATCGGATGCCGGGGTCCGCCGGACGCGCACGGTACGCGGCGACGACGCCGGCGGTTCCGGGGCGGGCGGTTCGGGCGCGTTCACGGGCGGATCCTCACGGCGCGAGCGTAGGTCTGACCCGACATTCCTGCAAATGTGCATGGATATTGGCGGGGAATCGGGTCATCGGGACTACGCTCCGCACGATGAACCAGATCGCTTTCGTCTTCCCCGGCCAGGGCAGCCAGTTCGTCGGCATGGGCCGCGCCCTCGCCGAGACCTCGGCCGCCGCCGCCGCCGTCTTCGACACTGCCGACCAGGCGCTCGGCGAGCCCATCGCGCGCCTCGCGTGGGAGGGTCCGGAGGAGGAGCTGAACCGGACCGAGAACGCACAGCCGGCCCTCCTCGCCGCCTCGATCGCCTACCTCGAGGCCGTCCGCGAACGCTGGAACGCCCTCGCCGTGGACATCCCGGACCCGGCCTTCGCCGCCGGTCACTCGATGGGCCAGTACACCGCCCTCGTCGCCGCCGGCGCGCTGGACCTCGCCGACGCCGTCCGCCTCGTCCGCACCCGGGGAACGCTCATGCAGTCGTCGGGCGCCGGTCGCGAGGGCCGCATGGCCGCGATCATCGGCCTCGACGACGCCAGGCTGCCGGAGCTGGTCTCCCGGGCGTCCGAGCACGGCATCTTCGGCGTCGCGAACCGCAACTCGCCCGGGCAGGTGGTGGTCTCCGGCGAGCGCCCGGCCGTCGAGGCCGCGCTCGTCATCGCGAAGACCCTCGGCGCCAAGCGCGCCATCGAGCTCCCGGTCTCCGTCGCCGCCCACTCCCCGCTCATGGCCGAGGCCGCCGAGGGCATGCGCAACGTCCTGGCGGGCATCCGCTTCCGCGACCCGACACCGGCGCTCCTCGCGAACGCGGACGCCCACCTCATCACCACCGCGGACGCCTGCCGCGCGGAGCTCGTCGACCACCTGACCACCGGCGTCGACTGGGTGGGCGTGGTGCGTGCGATGCACGCCCGCGGCGTGACCACCTTCATCGAGGTTGGGCCTGGCCGCGTCCTCACCGGCCTGATCCGCCGCATCGAGTCCGACGCGGTGACGCTCGCGCTCGACGACCCTGCCGCCGGGGATCGTCTCTCGATCCCCTTCGCCGACACCGCCGCCGCAGACGGCGCCTGACCTCAAGCCGCAATTCCGACTCGCCCAACTCCCAACCGCAATCCCGAGCCGATCCCAGCCGCTCGCCAGAAGGAGCCCCGTGCGCCAGCCCGATTACACCCGCCGCGTCGTCGTCACCGGCCTCGGGGTCGTCAGCCCCGTGGGCAACGACAAGGCCACCGCCTGGAACAACCTGCTCAACGGCGTCTCGGGCCTTGGCGTGATCACGAGGTTCGATGCGAGCCGCTACGCCCAGCACGCGGCCGGCGAGGTCCACGGCTTCGATGCGTCGCTCTGGATGGACCACAAGACGCTCCGCCGCAGCGAGGCCGCCACCTGGTACGGCGTGTCCGCGGCCAAGCAGGCCATCGCGGATGCCGGCCTCGAGATCACTGACGCCAACCGCGAGGACATCGGGGTCATCTTCGGCACCGGTGCGGGCGGCCAGCAGCTCATGATCGACAACTGGCACGTCCTCCAGGACAAGGGTCCCGGCCGCGTCGCGCCCACGTTCATCGCGAACGGCCTCGTTGACGCCGCGTCGGGGATGATCGCGATCGAGACCGGCGCGATCGGCCACAACATGTGCATCGTCACGGCCTGCTCCACCGGGACCAACTGCGTGGGCGAGGGTGCCGAGCTCATCCGGCGCGGTGACGTCCATACCGTGGTCGCGGGCTCGACGGAGATGCCGCTGCTCGAGGTGGCGCACGCGGGCTTCGGCAACATGCGCGGGCTGGGCTCCCCCCGGCCGGGCGAGCCGATCACGGACACCAGCCGGCCGTTCGATCGCACGCGCGATGGCTTCGTCCTGGGCGAGGGCGCGGGCTCGCTGATCCTCGAGGACCTCGAGAACGCGATGGCCCGCGGCGCCCGGATCTACGCCGAGGTCGTGGGCTACGGCTGCACCGCGGACGGACACGATATGGTCCAGCCGATCGATGGCGGCGCCGGCTCCGCGCGGGCGATGAAGATCGCGCTCGAGCGCCGGGGGGTGCCGGCGGACGAGGTGGACCTGATCAACCCGCACGGCACGTCCACGCCGGTCGGCGACAGGCGCGAGGCCGAGGCGATCTGGACCGCCTTCGGCGACCGGACCGCGAGGAGCCGGGAGTCCCTCCTGGTGACCGCCACCAAGTCGATGACCGGGCACATGATGGGCGCCGCCGGTGCGTTCGAGGCCTTCGCGACGGTCATGACGATCGCCGAACAGACGGCCCCGCCGACCATCAACTTCCGCGAGCCCGACCCGGACGCCGACGTCTGGGTGACGCCCGAGGTCGTCGAGCGCCCGATCCGCTACGCGCTGTCGAACAGCATCGGCCTGGGCGGCCACAACGCCGCGATCATCTTCAAGCGATGGGACGGGCGCTGATCGGGCGCTACAATCCCGGCCTGTCCTTGTCATCCGCTCGTTGAGGCCCAGACCGTGCCCTCGTCCGACCTTGCGCGCCGAGCAGTCGTCACCGGTCTCGGGGCGGTCATGCCGATCGGCAACGACTTCGAGACCTACTGGAGCAACCTCCAGGCCGGCGTGACCGGCACGCGCCTCATCACCTCGTTCGATGCGAGCGCGTTCGAGGTCCGCATCGCGGCCGAGGTGCTGGGGTTCGACCCGGGCAAGTACATGGACCCCAAGATGGCCCGGCGGATGAGCCGGTTCATCCACCTCGCCATGGGCGCGGGCCAGGAGGCGATCCTCTCGTCCGGGCTGGACTTCGCGGCGATGACGGTCGAGGAGCGGGACCGCGTCGGCGTGGTCATCAACACGGGCGGCGGCGGGGTCGAGTCGATCATCGAGGGCACCCACGTCCACGACACCAAGGGACCGCGGTTCGTGTCCGCGTTCGCGGTGCCGGCGCTGTCGGCGTCGATGGCCGGCTGCATGCTGTCGATGGAGTACCACCTGACCGGCCCGGTCATGACCCAGGTGGCCGCATGTGCCACCTCGGTGATCGCGTTCCACGACGCGCTGCGGCTCATCGCCACGGGCGAGTGCGACGTGGTCCTGGCCGGCGGCTCGGAGGCGGCGATCGTCCCCATGGGCGTGGCCGCGCTGTCCAACATGACCGCGCTGTCCAAGCGCAACGACTCGCCGGAGACGGCGTCGCGGCCGTTCGACGCGACCCGCGACGGGTTCGTCCTGGGCGAGGGTGCGGGCGTCTGCGTGGTGGAGTCGGCCGAGCACGCGCTGGCCCGGGGCGCAACGCCGATCGCGGAGATCCTGGGCGGTGCGCTCACCGCGGACGCGTTCCACATCTCGGCGCCGGATCCCACCGGGCGCGGCCAGGCCCGCGCGATGGCCAACGCCCTGCGCAACTCCGGCGTGGCGCCGGACGAGATCGACTGGATCGTGGCCCACGGCACCTCGACGTCGCTCAACGACGTCACCGAGACGCGCGCGATCAAGGCGGCGTACGGGTCCACGGCCTCGACCCGGGCGATCTCCTCGCCCAAGTCGATGATCGGGCACCTGGTCGGCGCGGCCGGCATCGCGTCCGCGCTGGCGGCGCTCGGCGGGATCCGTGACGGGGTCATCTCCCCGACCGCCAACCTCCACACGCCGGACCCCGAGTGCGACCTGGACTACGTGCCGCTGGTTGCGCGCAAGGCAAAGGTGGACACCGTGGCGATCAACGGCTTCGGCTTCGGGGGCCAGAACGCGGTGACGATCTTCCGGCGCTTCGAGGTCTGACGGCGGGGCAGGTTCCGCTCAGCGGATCGAGGTGACAACGAACGTCGTGCGGCACTCGCCCGACGGAACCAAGATCGGCTCCCCGGGCATGTCCGGAGCGAGGTTCGCCCGGCAAGTCGCGGCAGCCGGGTGGTTGAACATCCCGGTGACGGCAACCACCTTGTCGAGCGGGAGCGGATCCGAGTGCCTGCCCTTTGGGTCCAGCACGAGCTGGACCGCGCCGGGGTACGGCCAGGCTGGAGGGGTCCGCGTCGCGGGCGGGACGATCAGGAGGTACTCGCCGGTGACGAAGAACCATGCCGGCTCGAGCGCGTCGCATGGTCCGGTGGCGCTGCAGTTGCAGTCCAGAATCCGGGCGGGCACCGTGATCGGTGCTCCACTGAAGCAGGTGAGCCGCTCGGCGACTGACAGCGCGGCGAGCGCGATCACGTCGCGAGGCTTGGCCGGACAGGTGACCATGCGGTGTCCCAGCCACGGCTCGCCGTCGCGGCTCGCGACCGCGACCCACCCGGTGTAAGCCCGCTCTGGTGGGCGGGATGACTCGATCAGCCCGTCGACCGAGAACGCGATCGGCACCACCTCGTACCAGTGGTAGCCGGAGCCGTGCCTCGGTCCGGAGACGACGTACAGGTCGGTCCCCTTCGGGAGCAGCGGGGTGTAGCGCCAGGATTCCGGACCGAGCGATGGCTTGGTCCGCATTCTCAGGCCTTCAGTCGCGGTGACGATCGCGAGCTGCCCGGGCCTGAACGTGACGGGTGGGGAGGCGGTGCTCGCGGTCGAAGTCGGTGAAGGCTTCGGCGACGGGGTCGGCGAGGCAGCCGGCGGGCTCACAACAGGCGTCGGCGCGGAGGTCGGCGTGGACGTGGAGGTCGGCATCCGCACCGACGGCATCGGCTCCGAGGGCATCGGCACGGAGGGTCCTGCCGTCACCGCCGATGGGCTCGCCGCGAGCGAGGTGGCGGGCGGCACGGACGAAGTCGCGGGCCCGGCCGGGGAGCAGGCCGCAAGCATCGAGACGAGGAGCAGCCCCATCAAGGATCGGCGTTCAGCCATCGCCGTTGCCTCCTCTCCGGGACGCCGCGGGTGAGACGCACCGCGGGGCGTCGCTGTGGCCCAGGCGCCGACGTCAGCCCCGGAGCCGGCGACCCTCGAACGCCTCCAGGCGCGCGATCGTCTCATCGGGGATGACCCGCGGCCGCTCCGTCGCGTAGTCATAGAGGACCAGCACGTCCCCGGCGGTGGCCACGAGCCGCGCCCTGCCGCGCGCCGAGTCCGCCGCCGTGATCCGGTGCTCGAGCGAGAACGACGTCCGCCCGACGCGGCTCACGCGCGACTCCACGGTCAGCACCTCGCCGAAGTACGAGGGAGACCGGAACGTCACACGCACGTCGGCCAGGATCAGGGACTCCTCGGCACCGTGGGTCACGAGGCCGAAAGGCTCGCCCGTCGCCGCCTCCCAGTACGCGATCCGCGCCGACTCGCAGAAGGTGAGGAACCGCGAGTTGTTGATGTGGCCCATCGCGTCCGTGTCGCCGAACCGCGTCTCCACCACGTAGCGGTGCGGAAACGGGCCGGGCAGGTCCCGCGGATCGACGGGGACGGAGATGCGGTGGTCGCCGGTCGGTTCGGTCACGAGGTCGAGTCTACGCGTCCGCCGCAGAAGCAGGCATGCTGGCGGCGGTGCCACGCGACACGGGAGCCACGACGGCGCCGCTGCGATGGCTACCGCGCCTCGACCACCAGGGACCCGGCCATCTCGCCGCCTGTCCCGGCCGCGGAGCCGTTGGTCATCACCATGTGCGTCCCGGGCGTGTCGAGCACGAACCGCAGGCTGGCTGCCTGGCCCGGCCTCGTGACGATGTCCATGTTCGCGACACCCTGGACCATCCAGTCCCGCACGACGTCGTCCCGGTTGACCAGCTCGATGATGGTCCACTCACCGGCGCCGACCGTGACGTCCGAGGGCGTGAACACGCCGTCCTTCACGGTCACGACGACGTGCGACAGTGACGCGCTGACCGCCCGGTCGGCCGCCAGGACGCCGCCGGCCAGCGTCAGGCCCACCAGGCCCACCATCAGCAGGAAGGCGCCGTCGCGCACCATGCCAAGCCGTCCGCTCCGGGGCTGCGAGACGTGGCCCGGGCGGACGTCCACCTTGCGCAGCCGCAGCGAGTTCGTCACCACGCTCACGGACGACAACGCCATCGCGCCCGCGGCGAGCGCCGGGTTGAGCGTGATGCCGAAGGCGGGGTACAGGACCCCCATTGCGATCGGGATCAGCAGCACGTTGTAGGCGAAGGCCCAGAACAGGTTCTGGCGGATGATCCGGATCGTCGACCTCGACAGCGCGATGGCCGAGCCCACCAGCCGCGGATCCCCGCCGACCAGCGTGATGTCTGACGCCTCGATGGCCACGTCCGCGCCCGTCCCGATGGCCACCCCCAGGTCCGCCCGGGCGAGCGCCGGGGCGTCGTTGATGCCGTCGCCGACCATCGCCACCCTGTGCCCGTCCGCCTGGAGCCGCTCGATCGTCGCGTCCTTGTCGCCCGGCAGCACCTCCGCGAACACGTGGTCCGCGGCGATGCCCACCCGGCGTGCGACGGCCTCGGCGGTGACACGCGCGTCGCCGGTGAGCAGCCAGACGTCCATGCCCGCGGCCCGGAGCTCCCGCACGGCCTCGGCAGACTCCGTCTTCACGGGGTCCGAGATGGCGAGGAGACCCGCCGCCGCACCGTCCAGGGCCACGAACACGACCGTGCCGCCCTCGGCCGCCTGGGCATCGGCCTCCGCCGCCAGGGAGCTCACGTCCACGCCGCGCTCCGTCATCAGCCGCCGTGAGCCCGCGACCACCTCCGTGCCGTCGATGCGCCCGACCACGCCCCGCCCGACGATCGCCTCGAACGCCTCGGCCTTCGCGAAGCCCAGCTCCGTCGTGCGTGCCCTGCGCACGATCGCCTCGCCCAGCGGGTGCTCCGAGCCCGTCTCCAGCGAGGCCGCCAGGTCCAGGACGCGCTCCTCGGTGAAGCCGTCCGCCGCGACCACGGAAACGACCGCGGGCTTGCCCAGCGTGAGCGTCCCGGTTTTGTCCATGACCACGGTGTCGATGCGCCCGGCCGCCTCCAGCGCCTCGCCGCCGCGGACGAGGATGCCGACCTCGGCGCCCTTGCCGGTGCCGACCATGATCGCCGTCGGCGTGGCGAGGCCCATGGCGCAGGGGCAGGCGATGATGACGACGCCGATGAACGCGGTCAGCGCGAGCGTGAACCGTGGCTCGGGCCCGAACACGAACCAGATCACGAAGGTCAGCGCTGCGGTCAGCAGGACCGCCGGGACGAAGATCTCGCTGATGCGGTCCGCCATGCGCTGGATCGGGGCTTTGGAGCCCTGCGCGCGCTGGACCAGCTCGACGATCCGGGCGAGCGCCGTGTCCCGGCCGACGCGCGTCGCGCGCATGACGAACGAGCCCGTCGTGTTGAGCGTGGCGCCGATGACCTCGTCGCCCGCCTGCTTGGTGGACGGGATCGGCTCACCGGTGAGCATCGACTCGTCGACCGCGGAGATGCCCTCGACGACGACGCCGTCGACCGGAACCTTGTCACCGGGGCGAACGCGGAGCAGGTCACCGGCGATGACGTCGGCGAGCGGGACGTCCTCGTCCACGCCGTTGCGGATGCGCCGGGCCGTGGTCGCCTGGAGCCCGACCAGGCGGCGGATGGCCCCGGTGGTGTCGCCCTTGGCACGAGCCTCGAGCCACTTCCCCAGCAGGATGAGACCCAGGATGATCGTCGCAGAATCGAAGTAGGTCTCCGGGTGGAGCCCGGCCGCGTGCACAACCTCCGGCCACATCGTCACGAACACGCTGTATCCCCAGGCCGCGCTGGTCCCGACGGCCACGAGCGTGTCCATCGTGGCCCCGCCGTGCCTGCCGGTCCGCCAGGCCGCGCGATAGAACCGGCCGCCCGCCCAGAACTGGATGAAGGTGGCAGGCCACAGGATCAGCTTGTTGATCTCCGTCATCGGGACCACGGTCTGGGGCAGGAACATCAGGACCATGAACACGACGGCCGCACCGATCGAGACCAGCGCCTGGAACAGCGTGTGGCGCTGCTCGCGCTCGCGCTCGGCGTCGTCGGCCGTGATCTCGTCCTCGAGGGAGATCGCGGCGGCACCCTCGACGGCGACGGCCTCGGCCTTGACCTCATAGCCGGCAGCCTCCACCGCCTTCACCAGCTCGTCGCGGCCCGCCATGCCCGGATCCACCAGGACCGTGGCGCGCTCCGTGGCGAGGTTGACGTTCGCCGTCTCCACGCCGGGCGTCTTCTTGAGGAACCGCTCGATGCGGTTGACGCATGACGCGCAGGTCATGCCCTCGATGGGGAGGACGATCTCGATGGGCTGGAGGTTGTCCGGAAGTCGGGTTGTCATACTCTAGGGGAGTATACCAGCGACCCGTCAGGGCGCATCTCGGTCAGCGGGGCGCCTCCAACGCGACGCCGCGCATCGCCCACTCGAACGCGGCGAAGGCGACCAGGGCGGATCCGAGCGTCACGACCAGCGCTGCGACGAACGTCCGTGGCTCGGAGCCTCCGGCCGCGGCGGCATCGCCGAGCCGGGCCGGGTCGAACGCGGCGACCCCGAGGCTGGCGACGCCCGCGATGATGACGCCGGCCCCGGCCAGGCCCGCGAGCCTCGTGGCCCAGCCGCCGTGCCCCATGCCCCAGGTCCGCCTGGGCATCCAGCCCTGGGCGCGGACGAGGACCGCGGTGACGAGCGATGCCCACGCGAGCGCGATCAGGATCGCGCCCAGGACGTCCGCAAGACGATGCCAGCCGGCCGTGATCGTGCTGACGCCCACCACGGCGACGATCACGGAGACCAGGATGACCACCGGCGTCCGCAACCGGCGAGGCACGACCAGGATGCAGGCGAACCCCAGGGAGGCGACCAGCGTGACGTGGCCGCTGGGAAAGCTGTTGCCCGTCGCGTAGGCGTCGTGTCCCAGCAGGTTGGGGCGTTGGAGCAGCGTCTCCAGCGCCTGCGCCGTGACGTTGGCCCCGGCGATGAGCACGAAGGTCGCCGTTGCCAGCCCGAACCCGCCGCGAGCGAGCCCCAGCAGCACGAGCCCCAGCGCCGCGATCACGCCGTACGCGAGGCTAACGGTCGCGAGCGTCTCCGAGGCGGCTCCCAGGGCCGCCGGCGTCGCCACGATGCGCCCATACAGGACGAGGTCCGCGATGCGCTGCCCCTCGACGGTCTGGGTCGTCCACGCCCAGATCGGCACGACGAGCACACCGGCCCCGAACCCGAGCAGCGCGAGCCGGCGGGCACTGTGCGAGGGGAGCACGACCGGGGTCCGCGCATCCCGCGGTCTCGAGCGGCGCAGGCGCATCCGGTAGCGACGCATCAGGGGACCCGTCTCCGCGGGGCACGCGTCGTGCCGGTCGACTGGGGCTCCCGGTCACGGTGCGCGCTCACCCGCCCATTCTGCGCCGTTGCGGGTGCGGTACCCGGGGGCCGTCCGTACAGGTGAGCCGGCCGGGCATTCAGGGCCCGCGTCAGCCCGTGGGCGGCACCCCCACCTGCCAGTCCAGCCAGGTGTCCGGCTCCACCCTCGGACGCGCGACCCAGGCCTCACCGCCGCGGAGCACGATCTCGGGCGGCAGCGGGTGGGACAGGAAGAACGGCATCGACTCCGTAGCACCGTACGCCCCGACCTCCAGGACCGCGACGAGATCCCCGGGATCCGGCAGCGCCATGACGGCCGACTGGGCGAAGACATCCAGCCCGGAGCAGAGGGGGCCGGCGATTGTCACCGGGACGCGCTGGGCGTTGGAGGCTGCGGCCGTGGACGCGGCGCCGGTGAGGACACGGACGCGGTGCTCCTGGCCCACGAGGACCGGGCGAAGCAGGTGGTGAATGCCGCCGTCCAGGATGACGACGTCGTGGCCACCCACGGACTTGCGATCGACGACGCGGGCGACGTAGGCGCCGGCCGCGCCGATGAGGAAGCGGCCGGGTTCGAGCAGGACGCGGGTCCCCCGTGCCGCAGGGTCCTCGGCCAGGCGCGCGGCCAGGGTTGCGAGCCGCGCACCGAGGGCATGCAGGTCGAGGGCGTCCTCGTGGTCCTCGTACGGGATGCCAAGGCCGCCGCCCGCATCGACCAGCTGCAGTCGGAATCCCGCCCCGGCCGCCAGCTCGCGCGCCGCGTCCACGGTTGCCTCGACGTGGGCGGCGAGCGAACCCGCATCCAGCACGTTCGACGCTCCGAAGGCGTGCAGGCCGATCGGCTCCAGCCACGGCGATGACGCGGCCTCGGCAGCCGCCATCCGCAGGTCCCCACCGTCCATCCCGAACTTGCCGGCACCGTCGTCGCCGACGAGACGGACCCGCTCGAGACGCCCCGCCTCGGACACCGCGGCCCGGAGCAGGATCGGCTGAGACCGGCCGAGTCCCTCCGCGATCCGGGCCAACCGGCGCAGCTCCCCGGGCGACTCCACCGTGACGACGCGCGCGCCCGCCTCGACGGCCGCGGCCAGCTCCTCGTCCCGCTTGCCGGGACCCGTGAACACCACCTGGTCCGGCGGGAACCCGGCCCGCAGGACGTGTCGCAGCTCGCCTCCCGAGGCCACGTCCGCTCCCAGCCCAAGCCCCCGGAGATGCCGGAGCACAGCCAGGTTCGGGTTGGCCTTCACGGCGTACGCGAGGTCGAAGGACGGCGGAAGGGCGGCACGGAGCGCGGCCACCTGCCGCGAGACGGCGTCGAGGTCGTACGCGTAGAAGGGTGTCCCGAAACGCTCGGCGAGCTCTGACGGTTCGTGCCCGCCGAGCCGGCCATCGCTCAGGACCTCGTTCATCGCAGCGCGTCCTCCAGGGCGACCCGCGCGTCCGTGCCGGTGTCGCGGTCCTTGACCAGCAGCGCGACCGAGACGGACAGGCCGTTGGCCGCGGCGAAGTCACCGCCGAGGGTACGCGACCCGGGCACCACCACGGCTCCCGCCGGGACGACGAGGGGGGCTGCCGCCGTGCCCGTGAGCACGCGGCCGCGCACCAGGTCGTACAGGCGCGAGGTCCCGGTGAGGACCACGCCCGCCCCGATCACCGCGCCCTCCCCCACCAGCACGCCCTCCAGCAGGGACGAACCGGCGCCGACGAACGCGCCGTCCTCCACGATCACCGGCCGCGCGCCCGCGGGCTCCAGGACCCCGCCGATCGACACCCCGGCCGAGAGGTGGACGCGCGCCCCGATCTGCGCGCAGGAGCCCACGAGCACGTGCGAGTCCACCATCGTCTCCTCGCCGATCCACGCGCCGGCGTTCACGAAGGACGGCGGCATGATCACGACCCCAGGGCCGAGGTACACCCCGGCCCGGACGCTGGTCCCACCCGGGACGACCCGCCACGGGCCGGCCAGCAGGTCCTTGACCGGGAGACCCACCCGGTCCCGGAAACGGAGCGCGCCACCCAGGTCCCAGGTAACCGTCTCGCGGTCCCCGAAGCAGGCAAGGATGGCCGCCTTGACCTCCGGGTCCGTCCGCCAGCCCCCGGGGGCCGTCGGGTCCGGGACGGCGGCGCGGCGGCGGCCGGCGTCGAGGTCGTCCAGGATCGAGGTGCCCACGGCCACCCCCGTCACGCGGCCACCTCGTCGGCAACGGCGGCCACCAGGCCGAGCCCCCGCAGGATCCCGGCCAGCCGCTCGCGCGGCCCATCAGCCAGCGGCAGCAGCGGGGCGCGCAGGTCGTCGCGCTCCAGCAGGCCCATCGCCAGCATCGCGGCCTTTGCCGGCACCGGGTTCGGGGCGCCCTGGAAGTTCGCCCGGAGCAGCGGCAGCCAGCGATCGTGGATGCGCCGCGCTGTCTCGAAGTCGCCGGCGTGCGCGGCGAGGCAGAGAGCCGACATCTCGCCCGGGATCTGGTTGCTCGCCACGGAGATCACGCCGTCGCCGCCCATCGCCAGGATGGCCAGGGTGGCCGCGTCGTCGCCCGAGAGCACGGCCACGTCCCGCGGGCGGTCCCGGCAGATCACCGCGATCTGCTCGATGTTGGCGCTCGCCTCCTTGACGGCGATCACGCGCGGGTGCTCGGCCAGGCGCAGGAACGTATCGGCCTCGACGTTGGCGCCGGTGCGGCCGGGCACGTTGTAGACGACGATCGGCAGCCCGCCCTCGTCCGCGATCGCGCGGAAGTGGGCCTCGAGCATCCGCTGGTCCGGCTTGTTGTAGTAGGGCGTGACGATGAGCGCGGCGTCGGCGCCCAGGGCGGCGGCACGGCGGGTGGCCTCGATCGAGGCGCGGGTGTCGTTGGACCCGGTGCCGGCGATGACCGGGACGCGGCTCCCTCGCTCGGCCGCGACGGCGACCGCGATCTCGATGCAGCGGTCGCGCTCCTCCTGGCTGAGCGTGGGCGACTCGCCGGTGGTGCCGACGGGAACGAGGCCGTCGATTCCGGACAGGACCTGCCCCATGACGAGACGGCGGTAGGCGGCCTCGTCCAGGGCGCCGTCGGCGGTGAACGGGGTGACGAGCGCGGTGAAGGCGCCACGGAGACGGGGGGTGGGGATCATCGGGGTGCTCCTTGACTGTCGGGGTTCGGGGGTCATGCGGGGATGGCGACTGGCGAGGCCGCGAGGAGGTCGTCCACGACGGCATCGAACGGGTGGAGCCCGGGGGCCCGGGGCTCACGGACGAGCCAGCGGGCCGCCGCGAGGGCGCCGTCGGCATAGGCGGTCCGGTCACGGGCGGTGAGCCGCAGCTCCACGGACTCGCCCGGGCCGTCGAAGGTCACGAGGTGGGTGCCCGGCGCGGCGCCCGCCCGGATCCCGGAGATCTCCAGCGCGGGTCGGCCGTCGCCGGTGGCTTCGGCGACGCCGGCGCCGTCGGAGCCCGTCGTGGTGTCCAGGGCGGCCGTGGTGTCAGGGCCGGCCCAGCGCGGGTCGGCCGCCACGATGCGTCGGGCGATGGCCCGGGCGGTGCCGGACGGTCGGTCGGCCTTGCCGCGCCGGTGCCACTCCACGATGGATGGCTCGAAGGCCCCGGCCCGCGCGTACCAGCCAGCCGCGGTCTCGGCGAGCCGGAGGAACAGGGCCGCGCCCAGAGAGAGGTTCGTGGACAGGACCGCCGCGGCGCCATAGTCGAGGAGCATCGCCCGGACCCGGGGCAGGTCGGCGTCCCAGCCCGTCGCCGCCAGGATGAAGGAGCGGTTGCCGGCGGCCAGCGCGTGCTCGACGTTGTGGGCCACCGCGGTCGACACTGATGCGTCGACCACGATGTCCGCGACCGGCGCCGGCGCGCGGCGCGACCCATCGGCGGCCGGCCTGCCGATGGCATCGCAGGCCCACCCGGCATCCGTGGCGGCCGTGACGATCGCGCCGCCCAGCCGGCCCGGTCCGTACAGGAGGAGGTGCATCTCGAACGTGTCCTTCCGCGTGGAGGAGCACGGGTTCGGAGGTCCGAGAATCACGAAGGCCGCGGCACCGTCTGTGGTGTCCGCGGCCCCTTCGGAGCCTCCGGTCCCGGAGGCTCCAAGGTTCGTCGCTCGCGCGCCGTCAGAGCCCCAGGGCCCGAGTCTTCCGACTGGGCCGCCACGGCTTCTTCTTGGCGTCGAAGGCGACGGAGAGGTGCGACATGATTGGCGGATTGTGCCGCATATCCGGCGAGCATGCAACCATTATTCCGCGGAGAGGATGGGAGGCTGCATGACGCCTCTGGTCGCCCGACCCACCCCGTCGCGGGTCCCCCAAGACCCGTCGAGCCTGCGACCATGGTCCCGTGCGTTGCTCGCGAGACTGCATCACGGTGGCGATGGCCGACGGGCCGTGGGGTCCGGTCCGGATCGCGGCGAGCGCGCGCGGCGTCGTGGCCGTCGAGCTGCTGAGCACACCGGAGGCATTCGAGGCGGGCCTGGCGCGACGCCGCCTCGGGTCGCCGGTGCCGCTGCTGCCGCCCGGGGCGCATCGCGAGACGTGCGGCGCGGCCGAGCTGTGCGCGCGATCGCGCGAGCTGGTGACGGCGGCGCTGTCGGGCGAGCCGGTGCCGCTGGAGTCGCTCCCGGTGGACCTGGCGGACCGGTCCGACTGGGACCGCCTGGTGCTGGGAGCGGTTCGGGCGATCCCGCGGGGCGAAACCGCCTCCTATGGCGAGGTGGCGCGACGGATCGGGCGGACGGGCGCGGCGCGGGCCGTGGGCGGGGCCGTCGGCCGCAACCCGATCGGGTTGCTGATCCCCTGCCACCGCGTGATCGCGGGCGACGGGTCGCTGGGCGGCTACGGCGTGGCGGCCTATGGCGGGCGCGAGGCGGCGCTGGCCGTCAAGCGGGGGCTGCTCGCCCTCGAGGGTGTCGCCTAGCAGACACCGATGCTGTGATTCAGGTCATCGACTGTGACCTCTGGCCCGTCTACAGTGTGCCCAACGTCACGAGAGGCGGACGAGCGACACGGGAGACGATCATGAAGGACGACGAGCTGGGCCAGGTCAGCTACCGCGTGACCCGCGAGGACGACGGCGCCAGGAGCCGCGACGACGACGTCGAGGGCCACATGCGCACCCGCGAGGAGCCTGAAGGCTACCGCGTCACCCGCGACGAGCCGGACGGCTACCGCGTCACCCGCGAGGACGACGCGAGCAGCCTCTTCCGCACCGGATCCAGCACCCAGGGCGAGTGACCGGTCGCGCCCCGGGCGCCGACCCGGATCGCGACCGCTGACCCGGCGATCCCTCGTCACCTTCTGAGACGGCCGGCCCCTCGCGGGCCGGCCGTCTCGATTCTGGGACCCCGCGAGCGGGGCGTCGGTCCGCCCGGCTAGCGCGCGTTGTCCGCGGTGGCGGCCAGGATCGACTTCGTCTCGAACGGCGTGAGGCCGGGATGGGCGCCCCGGATCCGTGCCGCGTACCCCGCGATGTGCGGCGCGGCGAAGCTGTTCCCCGTCACCACCATCCGCGTCCCGCCGCGCCAGGCCACGTCCACGTTCAGCCCGTACGCCCCGAACTCCACGGGCGGCTCCGGGTTGTAGAACCAGGTCGCGGCATCGGGCACGTCGTGTGCCGCCACCGAGACCACGGAAGCGAACAGGGAGGGGTAGCTGGCCACCGACACGTTGTTGGCCGCACAGACGAGCAGCACGTTCCGGAAGTAGGCGAGGTCCGCGAGCTCGTGGAAGGGCGCGAACCAGGCGTCGCTCCGCGACGACAGCGACAGGTTGACGACCGACGCGCCCGACGCCTCCACCGCCCACTGCAGGCCCGCGGCGAAGGCACCGCCGTTGCCCCGGTTGTCCGGGCCGAGCACGCGGATCGAGACCAGCTCCGCCTCCGGGACGAGCGCGTGGATGATCCCCGCGGACGCCGTCCCGTGGCCCACCACGTCGAGGGGGTCGGTCTCGACCACGCTCCAGTCCTCGCCCATCCGTTCGACGGCGACGCTCGTGACCAGCCTCCCACCGACTGCCGGGTGCGAGGCCTCGACGCCGGAATCAACGATGGCGATCCGCAGCCCGCGGCCGGTCCCGTCCCCGAACGCCCAGGACCGGTCCACGGCGCCCCACGGCCCGCGGCGCCCGAGGTGGTCCCGGTTCCCGGTCGCGAACGGCTCGCTCCAGGCGGGGAGGTCGTTCGTCACCGGCGGAAGGTCCTCGCGGCCGGGCGGGCGCCACGTCGGGCGAGGGCGTCGAGGATCTCGACCACGAGCGAGACCTGGTCCGGCGCGGCCAGGCGCGCCCGCGCGACCGCGTCGGCCAGGGCCCAGAGGCCGGCGCCATCGTCGCCGTCGAGGCCGACGGCGATCGCGGACACCGCCGCGTCGAGCGCAGCGCCGTCGGCGTCGGGGTCCTCCGCCAGCCGTGCCAGCGTCAGGCGCAGGAGCTCCGTGACATCCCGCTCCACGCGACCGGCGAGGACCACGGCGGCCGCCTGGCGGCCGAACGCGGAGGCCAGGTCCAGGTCCCGGAGCCCGAAGCCGGCCTGCCCACGCCCATCGAGGACCTCGAGCACGCCGATGCTCGCGTCACCGGCGAGGATCGGGACGGCGAGGATCGACCGCGGCACGTAGCCCGTGGTCTCGGCCGTGGCACGATCGAAACGCGGGTCGGCGCTCACGTCGCTGACGACCAGCGGCTGGCCGGTCGTGAACACGTACCCGGCGATGCCCTCGCTGCTGGGGAACGCGAGGCCGACGGCACCGGCCCCCGCCGGCCCGCCCGCGACCCGGATGACCAGCCGGTCCATGGCTGGATCGTGGAGGGCGATCGAGGCCGCGACCGCGTCGAACACGGCCACGGCGGCGTCCGCCACGGACTGGAGGACCGACTCCCCGCCCGCCGGCTCGAGTCGCCCCGCCGCCGCGGCGCGGGCCGCGACGGCCTCCAGCGCCTGCAGGATCGCCGCTTCCCGGGCCTCGCTCATCCTCGTGCCTCCGCGGTGAGTCGCCCCGGATCCGGGACGACCAGGGTGTCTCGCTCGAAGTGCAGCAGGCCCCGCGCGGCGAAGTCCGCCAGGATGCGGTTCACCGACTCCCGCGAGCCGCCGACCATGCCCGCGAGCTCTGACTGGGTGTACGGCCAGTCGAGCCGCACCTCGATCCCGCCGGCTGCCGCGCCGCCGGCGTCGCCTGTCGCGTTGACGCCGCCGGCCTCGCGCGCGGATACGGCCAGCTCGGCGATCCGTGCCGCCAGGCGTTCCGGGAGCTCCAGGTAGACCAGCGCCTCCACGTGCTCGGTCAGGCGCCGGAACCCACGCACGAGACCCGAGAGCATCGCCCGCCCGAAGCCCGGCTGCGTCTCCAGGAGCTCGTCGAAGCCCCCGCGATCCAGCACGAGCGCCTCGGTTGGCTCGAGCGCGACGACCGTCGCCGAGTGGGGCTCACCGTCGAGCAGCGCGAGCTCGCCGAAGAACTGGCCCGCGCCCAGCGTCGAGAGGATCATCGGCGACGAGCCGTCCGGCGAAGGCAGCACCACCTTGACCGAGCCGCTGGCGATCACGTGGAGCGCGCCACCCGGGTCGCCCTGGTGGAACACCGTCTCGTTGCGGCGGTAACGGCGAACCTGGACGTGCGCCAGGCAGGCGTCCACGGCCGGGGCGTCCAGCCGCGAGAACAGGATGCAGCGCCGCAGCGCGTCCCGTGCGAAGACGTTGTCGACCATGGCCTCCCCCTGCAACCGTTCCGCCCCGCGAAATCCTACGCGCACGGGCCGTACACTTTCCGCCACTCCTCGCGCCCCCGGGACCGGCTCCGGATGCCCCGGCGCTGACGAGGGTGCCGGTGACTGGGAGGGTCGGATGCGCCTGGGGGCTGTCCGCATGCGGACGGGGCACACGGCATGAGCGAGGCCGCGGTCACCGGGCCGAAGGTCTCGCCCACGGCGGTCTTCCGCAAGCGCGACTTCGTGCTCATGTGGATGGCCCAGCTCGTGTCCACGGCCGGGTCCTCGCTGACGGACCTCGCGGCTGGCATCTTCGTCTACGAGAAGACCGGCTCGGCGTTCCTGGTCGGCGTCACGCTGATGGCGACCGCGGTCCCCAGCATGGTCGTGGGCCTCATCGCCGGCGTGTTCGTGGATCGCTACGACCGCCGCAAGGTGATGATGGCGAGCAACCTCGGCCAGGCGGTGATCGTGGGCCTGATCCCGTTCCTGATCGGGGTCAACGTGTCGCTGCTGTTCGTCGCGATCCTCCTGAACGCAGGCGTCAAGCAGTTCTTCGACCCTGCCTACGAGAGCCTGATCCCCGAGATCGCGAGCGACGAGGAGCTGACGGCGGCCAACGCCTACCTCTCGATCGCCTCCTTCGGATCGACCGCGATCGGCTTCGCCGGTGCCGGCTTGCTGGCATCCGCGTTCAGCCTCGACTGGGCGTTCTGGATCGATTCGCTCACGTTCATCTTCTCGGCGGGCTGCATCTACCTGCTCCGCATCCGGGTGAAGGTCGAGGTGACGGAGGAGACGTCCGTGGGCGTCGTCATCTCGAACCTCAAGACCGGCGTGCGCACGATCGTCGAGGTCCCGATGCTCCGGTCCCTCTTCCTCCTGGGGGCACCCGTGTTCTTCGCGTTCGGCCTGTGGAACGTCCTGCTGCTGCCGATGGCCATCAAGGTGCTGGGCGCCACGGAGTTCCAGTACGGCATCCAGGAGGCCCTCACGTCGGTCGGGTTCGTCGCGGGCAGCCTGTTCATGGCCCGCTACGCCGACCGCCTGCAGACCGGCCTGTGGGTGTTCGTCGGCTGCATGGGCATGGGCATCGCCGGGATCCTCTACGGCCTGTCGCCCGTGATCGAGGTCGCGATCGTGTGGGTCATGGTCAGCGGGTTCTTCAACTCGCCGTCGGCGGTGGCCCGCCAGACGCTGCTGCAGCGCCACACGCCCCGCGAGATGCGCGGCCGCGTCTTCTCCGCCCTGTTCGTGATGCGCGACGTGATCTTCCTCGCCGGCATGGCATGTGCTGGTCTGGCCGACGTGCTGCCGGTGCGGGGGCTGCTCATCGCCTCCTCGCTGATCCTCGTGGTCGTGGCCCTGGCAGCCCTGGTGGCACCGGGCGTCGGCCGTCCCGCGGCCGAATGGCGCCGGGCGCTCTCGTCCCTGCGTGCGGCTCCGTCGGGGTCGGCCGGTGCGGCGGGCGAGGCGCGGCCCGCGACGATGGCCGACTTCGAGCTGCTGGTCGGACGGCTGGCGACGTTCACCCGACTGTCCGCCGCACAGCGGACAACGTTCATCCGCGACGCCCGCGTCAGGGAGGTGCCTGCCGACACGCGGGTGATCACCCACGGCGAGACGGCGTCGGCGGCCTACTTCGTCCTCGCGGGCGAGACCGCGGCCGGCATTCCTGAACCGGACGGCGGGTACCGGGGCCTGTCCACGATGGGCGCCGGGGACTTCTTCGGCGAGATCGCTGCGCTCACCGGCAGCCAGCGCACCGCGGACGTTGTGGCGACCCGGGAAAGCACGCTGCTCGAGGTGCCGGCGGAGGCACTGCGCGCCGTGATGGAGGTCCCGGAGGTCAGCAGGCTGATGCTCTCCACGCTCGCCGAGCGGCTGCTCCGGTCGGACCAGCCGGACCTGCCGCGACTGGCGACGATGGACCAGGCGGTGTTGCGAGACCTGCGGACGCCGGCGCTCCCCGTCGTGACGCCGGCGCTCCCCGTCGTGACGCCTCCGCCGGCGTCGGGCGGGGGTTGAGGGCAGGCGTCAAAGGTCGGCGGTGCACAGCGGTCAAGGCAGCGCACGGGAGCGCGCCGCGGGCGCGACGCGCGAGGTCAGGGTCGGCGAGCGGAGCGGTCAGGAGCGGGGAACTGGCCGCATCGGGTAGACACCGATGACGACCGGCGCCACCGGGTCCAGCGAGAGCTCGCACCCGACATCGCCCGCGCCCAGGAGCTCGCCCATCATCCGGCCTTCCGGGGGCGGCAGGCCGATGAACAGGGTCCGGTCACCGACGCGGATCGGGGAGACGTCGTCGTCGCCGCCGTAGATGCCGAAGCGGCGGCGCAACTCGTGCATGGGCACCCACGGGCGGCTCTTGATGAACCGGCGCAGCTGGGCCTGGGTGCACGTGGGCTGCGAATGGCCGGCGTCGGACTCCGACTCCCGCGGGCGGTCCCGAGCCGGCTCCGGTTCGGCGAAACGGACGGTCTCGGAGCCGCGGACGGATTCGGCGGCACGAACGGGTTGCACCGGCCGCGCCGGCTCTGGCGCGTGCACGGGCTCTGGCGCGTGCACGGGCGCGGGTGCGCGCACGGGCTCCGGCGCGGGGCGGGCCGGGGGCACGGTCGCCGTCACGATCGCCGCGGTCGGGTCGACGACGGGAGCCGCGACCTCGATCTCGGGCGGAGCGGCGACGCGGACGTCGGCCGTCGCCTGGGCATCATCCAGGGCAGGCACCCCCGGGCGACCGGGGCGCGCGGACGCGTGCTGGTGCGGATTCCGGCCGTGCCGGGCGCGCCTGCTCATCGGTCGGAGGATCGCGGGCGCTCGGCCCACGCGGGAAGGGTCGTCATGGTGGCTCTCGCGTCGGTCGCAGGGGGGCTCGACCGATCGCCGGATGATACCCCGCGGCGCTCGCGACCGCCGGGGCGGGGTTCCCGGCCTGGGACGACCGCAGCCGCCCGGCGCGAACCTCAGCCCGCGACGACCAGCAGGTCGCGCGGCAACTCGTTGAGCACGACCGGGCCGGCATCGCCGCAGACCACGATGTCCTCGATCCTGGCCCCGTACCGGCCCTCGAGGTAGATGCCCGGCTCAACGCTGAACGCCATGCCCGGCGCCAGCGGCTCCGTGCTGCCCGCCACCAGGTACGGCTCCTCGTGACCCTCCAGGCCGATGCCGTGCCCCGTCCGGTGGAAGAAGTCCGGCCCGAAGCCGGCGGCGGCGATGATCCCGCGCGCCACCGCGTCGATGCGCTCGCAGGGCACGCCGGGGCGGACGGCCGCCGTCGCCGCCGCCTGCGCCTCCTGGAGCACGTCGTACAGGCGCAGGAACCCCGCGTCCGGGCCTTTCGCGGCCTCGCCGCCCGTGACCCACACGGTACGCGTGATGTCGCTCCCGTAGCCGCCGAGCGTCCCCCCGATGTCGATCACGATCGGCCCTCCGGCCGCGATGACCCGCTCACCCGGCTCGTGGTGCGGCGACGCGCTGTTGGGGCCGGACGCCACGATCCAGAACTCCGCGTGCTCGTGACCCTCCGCCAGCAGCCGCTCCCCGATCTCGCGCGCGACGTCCGCCTCCGTGCGCCCCACCAGCGTTCCCGTCGCGATCGCCGCCACAACGCGGTCCGCCGCCCGTGCCGCGGCCCCGAGCAGCCCGATCTCGTCGGCGTCCTTGCGCATCCGCAGGGTCCGGAGCACGACCGATGCCAGCGAGAACCGGGCGCCCGGCAGCGCACGCTGGAGTCCCAGCACGAACGCGGCCCGGAGCCCGTCCGAGACGGCTACTGCCCGAACGTCCGCAGCCTCGCGCCCGAGCGCCTTCCCCAACGTGTCCGCGACCAGCACCATCGGGTCCTCGGTCTCCTCCCACGTGACGACCCTCACCGCGCCCGATGCCCCGGCCGGGCACGATCGCGCGGGCGTGGCCTCCAGGCGCGGCGCGATGAGCGTCATCGACGCATGCGCGGCGGCCGGGAGAACGAGCATCGTCAGGCGCTCCAGGGGCATCGCCTCGTACCCCGCGAGGTACCGCAGGTCGGCCCCAACCCCGACCAGGATCGCGTCCAGCCCCGCCGCGGCGGCCTCGCGCCGCGCCGCCGCCAGCCGCTCCGCGTACCGCATAGCCGGGATGCCCGGCCGCCTCGCGTCCAGCCCGCTCATGCCGGATCCTCCATGCGCGCGTCCAGGCTGCCGATCCAGGCGCCCAGCTCGCGATCGCCGTGCTCGAACAGCGCCCGGTAGGAGTACACCTTCGCCGCTCCCGCTGCCCGTGCGGCGTGCCGGGTCGCGGCGTCGTCATGCTGGCCAACCGCGATCGCAGGCACCCCGGCTGCGGTCGCGGCGCCGAGGCAGCCGATCCCGTCATAGGCGCGCGCGGTCGTGTCCACGATGCAGCCGGCCACGGACGGCAGGACCCCGTCGAGCGTTGTGGCGGACCGCACCGGCACCGGATCACCGCCCACCCGCCGCACGCCGTCGACGAGCCGCGTGGACCAGATCAGGTCATCGGCGAGGACCGCGATCCGCGGCCGGGCCGCGTGCGGAACCGGGGTCACCCGAGCGAGGCGACGAGGTGCCGGAAGACGTCCGCGGCGGACACGACGCCGATCGGCCGGCCACCGTCAATGATCGGGATGTGGCGGAACTCGCCCACCGCCATCTTGTGGATGGCCACGGCGAGCGTGTCCTCCCGCCGGAGGACCACGGGGTCGGGCGTCATGAAGTCCCGGACCCGGAACAGGCCGAGCCGCTTGTCGACCGCCTTCACCGCCGCATCGCGGTCCGTGAAGATCCCGACGAGGCGCCCGTCGTCAGAGACCAGCAGGCAGTCGGTGCCGCTTTCGTGCATCAGCCGGATGGCGGCGGCGACTGGCATCGTCGACTCGACGAGGGTCGGCGAGCCGATCCCCAGCGCCTCGAGATGGTCCCCGAGGATCGTGTCGTGGTAGTCAGCGAGGGCCTGGGGCGTGTCGGACAGCGACAGGTCGGCGCCGCATTCGACGCAGCTGTCCTCGCCCTCGAAGTTGTCGTACCGGCAGTTGGGGCAGAGCATGGCCTACTCCACGGTCCAGGTCTCGCCGGCCATCAGCGCCTTGCGCAGGTCGCCGGGGCCGGACTTCGCGATGGCCGCCTCGATCTGGGCATCGACGAGGTCCGAGTGGGTGGGACGGTCCACCTGGCGGAAGATGCCCACCGGGACGGGATACTCGGGCCAGAACATCCGCGACAGGATCAGCGCGAGGTACGGGTCCTCGGCGTGCTGATCGTGAACCAGCAGGTCAGCCTCCGTCACCCCGTCCTCCCCGATCGTCACCACCTCCGGGTGGAGGCCGTTGAGGCGGATGCCCTTGTCGCGATCCTTGCCGTAGATGAGCGGCTTCCCGTGCTCGAGCAGGAGCATCCGGTCGTCCCGGACGTCGCGCTCGGTGAAGTCGCGCCAGGCGCCGTCGTTGAAGATGTTGCAGTTCTGGAGGACCTCGATGAACGAGGCGCCGCGATGCCGGCCCGCCGCCTCGAGCGTCCGGGCCAGGTGCTCGGTGTGCGTGTCCACGGTCCGTGCGACGAAGGTCGATTCGGCTGCCAGGGCGAGCGTGAGCGGCATCATCGGCCGGTCGACGCTGCCCATCGGCGTCGACTTCGTCCTCTTGCCGAACTCCGACGTGGGCGAGGTCTGGCCCTTTGTCAGGCCGTAGATCCGGTTGTTGTGCATGATCATCGTGAAGTCCACGTTCCGGCGCATCGAGTGCAGGAAGTGGTTGCCCCCGATGGAGAGCGCGTCGCCGTCACCCGTGATCACCCAGACCATGAGGTCCGGGCGGGCGGTCTTGAGGCCCGTGGCGAGCGTCGGGGCCCGCCCGTGGATCGAGTGGAAGCCGTACGTGTTCATGTAGTACGGGAGCCGGCCGGAGCATCCGATGCCGGAGATGAACACGATGTTCTCGCGCGGCACCCCGAAGTCGGGCATCACCTTCTGGGTCTGGGCCAGGATCGAGTAGTCGCCGCAGCCCGGACACCACCGGACCTCCGCGTCGGCGACGAAGTCCTTGCGGGTGAGCTTGATCAGGCCGCCGTCGACCGGCGCCGGACCCGCTGTCATCTCGGTCATCGGGTCACCCCCCGCTCCGCCAGGAGCCGCTCGGCCTCGGCGACGATCTCGGCGATCCGGAACGGTTTGCCGCGGACCCGCCCGTAGCCCACGGCGTCCACCAGGTACGTGCCGCGGATGACGAACCAGAGCTGGCCGAGGTTGAGCTCCGGCACCAGCACCGTCCGGTAGCGCGTGAGGACCTCGCCCGTGTTCGCCGGGAACGGGTTGAGGTACCGGAGATGGGCGTGCGCGACCGACCTGCCGTCGGCCAGCATCAGCTCGGTCGCGCTTCGGATCGCGCCGTAGGTGGATCCCCAGCCGAGGATCAGCAGCTCCCCCTCGTCCACGCCGAACGTCTCGAGGGGCGGGATGTCCTTCGCGATGCCCGCGATCTTCGCGGCCCGCAGGACGGTCATCCGGTGATGGTTCTCGGCCTCGTAGTTCACGGTGCCCAGGCCGTCCAGCTTCTCCAGGCCGCCGATCCGGTGCTCGAGCCCCGGGGTGCCGGGGATCGCCCAGGGCCGCGACAGGGTCTCGGGATCCCGCCCGTAGGGGAGGAAGGTGCCCTCGCCCTTGACGGCGTTCGGCACGGAGATGTCCGGCAGGTCCGCGACGTCCGGGACCTTCCAGGGCTCGGCGCCGTTGCCCACGAACGCGTCCGAGAGGTACGCGACCGGGGTCATGTACTTGAGCGCGATGCGTGACGCCTCGATGGCCAGGGTGAAGCATTCGGCTGGCGTCGCCGGCGCGAGGACGGGCATCGGCGACTCGCCGTTGCGGCCGTAGAGGACCTGCAGCAGGTCCGCCTGCTCCACCTTCGTCGGGAGACCGGTGGAGGGACCGGCGCGCTGGACGTCGACGATGACCATCGGGAGCTCGGTCATGACGGCCAGGCCCATGGCCTCCGACTTGAGCGCGAGACCCGGGCCGGAAGTGCCGGTGAGGGCCAGGGCGCCGCCGTATGCCGCGCCGATCGTCGAGCCCATCGCGGCGATCTCGTCCTCGGCCTGGAAGGTCCGCACGCCGAACGACTTGTAGCCGGCAAGCTGCTGGAGGATGTCCGTGGCAGGCGTGATCGGGTACGAGCCGTAGAACAGGTCCCGCTTCGCGGCCTGCGCGGCGGCGAGGAAGCCCAGGGCGGTCGCCTCGTTGCCCGTGATGTTGCGGTACGTCCCCGGGGCCAGCTTCGCCTTCGGCACCCGGTACGTGGTGTGGAACATCTCCGTGGTCTCGCCGAAGGCATACCCAGCACTGAGCGCCCGTTTGTTCGCCTCCGCGATGACCGGCCGGCTGCCGAACTTCTGGTCGATCCACGTCGTGGTGGGGTCCATCGACCGCTCGTACAGCCAGAACATCAGGCCGAGGGCGAAGAAGTTCTTCGTCAGGTCGACCTGCTTGCTGGTCATGTCCAGGCCCTCGAGCGCCCGGGCGTTGAGGGTGCCGATCGGGACCTCGAAGACGCGATAGGCCTTGAGCGAATCGTCCGTCAGGGGGTTCGAGGCGTAGGCGGCCTTGGACAGGTTCGAGGGGGTGAAGGCGTCGGCGTTGACGATCACGGCGCCGCCCGCGGGCAGGTCCGGGAGGTTCGTCTTGAGCGCGGCCGGGTTCATGGCGACCAGAACGTCCGGCGCGTCACCCGGGGTATGGATGTCCGACGCGGAGAAGCTGATCTGGAACCCGGACACGCCGGGCAGCGATCCGGCGGGGGCGCGGATCTCGGCCGGGTAGTCCGGGAAGGTGCTGATGTCGTTGCCGAAGACGGCCGCTGTCCGGGTGAACTGGGTCCCCGTCAGCTGCATGCCGTCACCGGAGTCCCCGGCGAACCGGATGGTGACTCGATCGAGCAGCTGGCTCTCGCGCTCGATCCCTTCAGGTGTCGTCGTCATCCGCCTTCGGCCTGCTCCATCCGCTGATGCGGTCGGGGTGGGAGGTTGAGCAGCTCCTCAGGGAACGACTCCGCGAGGAACTTCAGGATGTCGATCTGCCGCACGACGCCCACGAGGAACCGCTGGTCGTCCACGACGGGGACGTTCCGGTAGAGGCTCGACTGCATCAGCTCGAGGGCGTCCAGGACCGTCTGGTCGAGCCGCAGGGTGTGGGGGTTCGTGGTCATGTAGGCGTCGACCGGCGCGTCGACATCAACGCCCTGTCCGACGTCCGGGCCCACCAGGCGGCCGAAGATGTCGCGCTCGGCGAGCACGCCGGCGAGACGTCCGTCGTCGTCCGTCACGAACACGGAATCACCGGTCCCGGTGCGCTGGATGGCCAGCAGGCACTCGGCGATCGTGGTGCCGCGCGGGACAGAGACCGGGAGACGGCGCCCAACGACCATGAGGGGTTGCGACACCAGGGATGGAACGCGCGCAACGACGGCGCGCTCAGTCAGGTCAGCCACCGGGAGAGTGTACGCGGACCGGCCCGATCCGCCTGCGGGAATTGCGCCTTGGTGCCGCCAGGTGCGGCTCCGAGCGGCCGGCGCAGGATGGCCTCCGGCGTGGCGCGCCGGCGTCACAGGGTCCGTGCTGGCGTCCCGGGCTGCGTGCCGCCGTCGGGTGAACGGCGCCGTGCGGGTTCCCCCGGGTCCAGACCTCCGATACCCTCGGAACGTGGACCGAGCCCGCGTCACCGGCATCGCCCTCGTCGTCGTGAGCGCCATCGCCTTCGGCTCCGGGGGGCTTTTCGCGCGGCCCGTCTATGCCGCCGGGGTGGACTGGCTCACGCTCATGGCGTGGCGGTTCGCGATCGCGGGGGCGCTCGCCTGGGTGGTCCTCCTCGCCCGACCCCGGTCGAGGCACGCGCTGCGGGCGCTCCCCCGCCGGACGCTGCTCGTCTCCATCGGGCTCGGAGCCTGGTACGTCACCAACACGGCCACCTACTACGCGGGGATCACCACCGTCCCACTGGGGCTGGCGGCGCTGATCGTCTACATCTACCCGCCGGTCGTCGCGGTCCTCGCGCTCCGGCTGGGGCGGCCTCTCGAGGGTCGCCGTGCCTGGTCGGCGCTCGGCATCGCGGTCCTGGGCGTCGCGCTGGCCGTGGGCGGGATCGACGCGGCGACCGCACCGCCGACCGAGGGGCTGCTGCTGATCATCGCGTCCCCCCTGCTCTACGCGGTGTGGATCATCCTGGCGGCCCGGCACTCGGGCGAGCGGAGCGACCGCACGGGCCAGGAGGCAGACGAGGGCGTGTCGACGTCGGTCATCGGGGCCGTCATGCTCAGCTCGACCGCCGCGGTGTACTGGTCCGCCAACCTGGCGATCGGCCACCCCGTGCTGCCGGCCGACATCCCCGGCGACGCGTGGCCGGGGATCATCGCCGTGGCCCTGATCGCCGGGTTCGTCTCGGTCCAGGCGTTCTACGCGGGGGCGCAGCGGGTTGGCGCCGCCCAGGCGTCGCTGATCTCCACGGTCGAGCCCCTCTGGACGATCGTGGCCGCGGCGCTGCTGTACAACGAGCACCTCCAGCCGATCCAGCTCGCCGGCGGGGCGCTGATCCTGGCGGGCGTGCTGCTGTCCCAGGCGCGCGGCGGACGGCGATCCGGTGCGGCGGGCGAACCCGCGACCGATGCCGGCGAGCCGCCGCTCCCGCAGCCCGTGGTCCGGCTGGGCGAGGAGTAGCGGTCCGGGGCGCCGGCACCTCGTCAGGCGAGCGCGGCCCGTGCAGCTGCCAGCTGGGACCGGGCCCCCGACATCACCATGCCGCTGTCGGAGCCGATGCCGATGAAGTCGTAGCCGCGCGCGCGATAGGCCGGGACCTCGGAGGCGTCCCGGAGCAGGATCCCCGCGCCCTTGCCGTGGGCCTTCGCCGCCACCGACACGCGGTCCAGGGCCGCCAGGAAGGCCGGGTCGTCGAACGCGCCCGGGATGCCCATCGAGTGCGACAGGTCCGCCGGCCCGACGAACAGGACGTCAACCCCATCGATGGCGGCCATCTCGTCCGCGGCCTCGACGGCGACCGGCGACTCCACCTGGAACACACCGAGGATCCGCTCGTTGAGCGCCTGGAGCTGCGGGTGAGGGACCGTCCCGTACCCGGCACCGCGGGTTCCGGCCGCCACGCCGCGGATCCCGGCCGGCGGATAGCGCATCCAGGAGACCGTGTCCGCGACGTCCTGGGGAGTCTCCAGTCGCGGGATCATCAGCCCGTCCGCTCCGAGGTCGAGCACCCGACCCACGCGCATCCGCTCCGCCGAGACGACGCGCACCACCGCCGCGGTGGGCGTCGCCTGGATCGCCAGCAGCTGGCCGAGGAGCTCCGCCTCGGTGCCCGGACCGTGCTCAAGATCCACGACGGTCCAGTCGTAGCCGGCCCGCGCGACGATCTCCGCGGAGACGGCCGAGGCGAGGTTGATGAACAGCCCGACCGTGGGTTCGCCGGCCAGCACGCGGCGCCGGAGGTCGGAGCGGGGCGGGACCTGGGCGGGAGCGGCTTGGTTCGTCATGCGCAGATGATGCCGGATGCCCGACCGCCGGAGTGGGCGACTCGGCGGCGGAAACGGCCGTCCGACGGCGCCGGTGCAGTGCGGCAACTCCACCTTAAGGCAGTGGGGTACCAGTACCTTCGGGCCATTCCGGTCAACCGGTCCGGGGGGCTACGTTCGGGGTCCACCACGCGAGGGCCCACACCTCGCCGGCACCAGACAAGGAACCCCGACCATGACGACGCTCAAGTGGTACGCACAGCGCGCGACGATGCTCCTCGGGACATTCGCTGCCTTCGTGGTCGTGATCAACGGCGCCAAGCGCTGGTAGCCGACGGCCGCTGACGTGGCCGCGCTCGAGACCTGAGCCGCCGGGACGAACCGGCGGCTCTTGGATTCCCGGGTGTCCGCGCCCCGAAGGGACTGCCGCCCGCGATGCGCGTGCAGACCGGATGTGACCCCCCTCAGCTTCGGCCGCGCTCCCGCCACATGTTGCGGAGCAGGAACGACACGTTCGCGGGTCGCTCCGCAAGGCGGCGCATGAAGTACGGATACCACTGCCCGCCGAACGGGATGTAGACCCGGACGCGCCAGCCGGCGCCAACCAGCTGCTCCTGCAGGTCCCGGCGGATGCCGTAGAGCATCTGGAACTCGAACGAGTCGCGGGCGATCCCCTCGGCCCTGGCCACCTCGATCGCCCTCCTGATGAGGCGGACGTCGTGCGTGGCCAGGGCGGGGTACCGGCCTGCCCGCATGAGGCGGAGCATGAGCCGCTCGTAGGCCTCGTCCACCTCGGCCTTGTCCTGGTACGCGACCGACGCCGGCTCCTTGTAGGCACCCTTGCACAGGCGGACGCGCCCGCCTGCCTCGATGATCGCCTCGACATCGGCATCGCTCCGGCGCAGCGCTGCCTGGACGACCAGCCCCACGTCCGCCCCGCCATCCGCCCAGCCCACGGGGCGCAGGTCCCGCCACAGCCCCAGCGTGGCGTCCGTATACGGGTGATCCTCCATGTCGATCCGGACGAAGGCGCCCGTCTCGACCGCCTTCGCCACGACGGCGGCGATGTTCTCGCGAGCGAGGCCCGGGTCGATCTTGAGCCCCATCTGGCTCGGCTTGAGCGAGACGTTGCGGTCCAGGGGGCCGGCGGCAAGCGCGTCCAGCACCGCGACGTAGCGGGATGCGGCGGCCCGGGCGTCCTCCTCGGCCGTCACGGACTCGCCCAGGACGTCCACCGTCGTGCCCATCCCGGCGTCGTGCAGCTGCTCGATCGCCGGCAGGACCTCCTCCAGCGTCTGCCCGGCCACGAACCGGCGAACCATCGGCCGCGTGACGGGCACCCGGGTGGCCAGCCGGCCGAGCGACTTGCGGTGGGAGAGCGCCAGGAGCGTGGAGCGCATCGCGCCCTCGGCGACGTCGCCGGCTGAGGATCGGCTGGGCATGGGGGCCTCGGTGGGTGGGTGGGTTGACCGGTTCAGGCGGCGTCCGCGCCGGGCGCGGGGCCGTAGGCGGCATCGAGCTCGGCGAGGAGGCGTCGCTCGTCGTGACCCGTGAGGAAGGTCCAGGCGAGGTAGCCGGCGATGACGATCGTCCAGGCCAGCGCGGCCGGGAGGAGCAGGTCGAGCAGGGTGGTATCGGCCACCGCGAGTCGCGCCTGGTCCAGGAATTCGCGCATGCCCTGCACACCCGCGAGCCACAGCAGGAATGCCCCCGCCGTGTACCCGAGCGTCATCACGGACATCATCCCGAGTGGCCGACCGAACGAGAACGCGGCAAGCTTCGTGTCGTTCGGCGAGTAGAAGTAGGCCGCCTCGAGACGGTGCGCGACGAGGACATCCCGGCCGAACCGCTCGTTGATCGCCCGTTCCAGGTACTCCGCGTGTCGCCGGGCGAAGACGGTATAGAAGAAGAGGTACCCGGTCTCAAGGAAGGCGAACGGGACCAGGAACGGGACCGCGATCACGGCCGCCGGGAAGATGCCGGCGCCGGCGATGACCAGGAGCGCAACGGCAACCAGGGTCCAGGTCCGGATCCGCTCGAAGAACCGCTCCGAGTATCCGAACAGCATCCCGCGCATCCGTGTGAGCTGGTCGGCGAGGAGGCGCAGCTCCTCTAGGTCGCGGGCCCCGCGGTCATGCGCCAGACGCTCGGCGGCGGGGTCGGTCGCCGCAGGTTCGTGCGCCACGGGGTGAGTGTTCATCGCGCCCGAGGATATCGCGGCCCACCCGGGGCGAAAGGGAGGCTAGGCCGCTTGTTGGGGGCCATGCGGTCCCCCGTCACCGGGCCGGGGCGCGTCGTCGACCGGTGGCCGCGGACCCGTGGGACCCGCCGGTAGCCGCGGACCCGCCGGTAGCCGCCGGTAGCCGCGGACCCGCTTCGGACTGTTCGCCCCGATCAGCCTCTGGCGAGTGCCGCCTCCAGCCGCTCCACCTTGTCAAGGAGCGCGTTCATCGCCCGGTCCTGCTCCAGCAGGTGGCGCTGGATCTCGCTCGCCTCGTGGAAGGTGGCGTCCGCGTCGTTGTAGGTCATCTCGGCCCGCTTGTCCTGGGCTTTCCCCAGGATGTTCTGGCCCACCATGATCACCGACAGCATCACCAGCTGGATGAAGGTCTGGCTGACCCACGAGATCACCGTCTGCAGGTTGCCCGAGCCAAGCGCCGCCGGCAGCGCAACCAGCGCCAGGACGGTGAACGCGTAGGCGCACCACATCGTCCCGACGACCGTCGTGAGGGTGAGGGCGATCCGGCCATTCAACCCGACATGCTCATCGGCCACCTTCGGCGGGCCGGCGGCCTTCCTCGATTCGATCCTCGGATGGGGATCGTGCAGGAAGTTGATGCGCATGGCTGCCTCCGCGACCTTCGCCCGGGGCACCGACACACCGGGCGCCACCGGGACGGGTGCAGGGTCTCACAGCCTGCGCGGAGGGGCGCGATCAGCGCGGCTGGCGCTCCGCGTTCGCGTACTTGGCCGGCGCGGCGCCGAGCTGCGCGTCGAGCTGGTCGCCCAGCTCCACCGTTCGCCGGAAGGCGGCCCAGACGGCCTCGGAGAGGACGGTGCGCAGGCGGCCGGACTCCAGCTCGTGGATCGCGGCCGCGCTGGTGCCCGCGGGCGAGGTGACCATGTTCCGCAGCACGGCCGGGTGGTCGCCGGACTGCTTGGCGAAGCGGGTGCTTCCCTCCAGCGTCTCGATGACGAGATCGTGCGCGATGTGCCGTGGGAACCCGAGGTGCACGGCGGCGTCGATCAGCGCCTCCATCACGAGGAAAACGTAGGCGGGACCGGTGCCCGAGACCGCGGTTGCCATCGCGACCCACTTCTCGTCCTCGACCTCCAGCTCGGCGCCGAGCGCACCGAGCAGGGTCTTCGCCTGGGCTCGCTGGTCCGCGGTCGTGGCGGGGGTGGCGTACCAGACGGTCATCCCGTTGCCGATCCGGGCCGGCGTGTTGGGCATCGCCCGGACCACCTGGTCGTGGCCGAGCGTGGCGACGAGCGCACGGGTCGTGGGCCCGGCGAGGACCGACAGGACGAGCTGGCCGGGGCGGAGCGCGGTGCTGATCTCACGGCCGACCTTGGCCAGCATCTGCGGCTTGACCGCGAGGATGATCACGTCCGCCCCGGTCACGGCCTCCGTGTTCGAGGCGACGACGCGGATCCCGTGGGTTGCCGCCAGGGCATCGCGGCGCTCGGCACGCGGGTGGCTCGCGACCACCTGGTCCGGGGTCACGAGGTTTCCGCGGAGGAGCCCGGCAACCATGGCCTCGGCCATGACCCCCGAGCCGACGGTGGCGATGGTGGCGTTCGCAAGGGGTGACATCAGGGGCCGAGGATAACACCGGGGTCCGGCGGCCCTCTGACCGGGCGACGGCCCAGGGGGAGCCCGGCGAGCCCGGTCAGGCAGCGACCGCGAACCCGAGGAGGAAGAAACGCCCCGTCAGGGTGAACCGGACCGCCTCGAATCCGGACCGGGCGAGCGCCGCCTCGAGGACCGCCGGCTCGTGCCAGGACCAGGCGATGCCGTCCGGTGGGCCGCCGGCAGGATCCGGATGAAGATCGATGAGCGCGAGGGTCCCGCCGGGCCGGAGTCTGGCGCGGAGGGACACGGCCGCCGTGTCCAGGCCGGCCCCGCGCACCCTCCCGACCAGGAACGAGGCGACGACCAGGTCCACGGGGTCCCCCGCCGGGACAACCCACGGGTCCGCAGCATGGAGGTGCGCCAGCAGCCCGTGCGCGACGAGCCGCTCCCGGGCCCGGCCGAGGGCGGCCCCGTCCGGGTCGGAGCAGTGGAGCTCCCCCCGTGCGGCGAGGAGAGGTGAGAAGAAGCCGACCCCGGCCGCGGGCTCCGCGATGCGGGCCACGGGTGCCAGGTCGTCGAGCCAGCGGGTGACCATGTCGAGCTCCGCGGCCCAGGCGGTGTCGTGAATGGCGCCGCGCTCGTAGGGGCCGCGGCGGAGGAACCAGTCGTCCGGGAACGCCGCGTGGGGCGCCCCGATGCGGGGGCCGGGCTGCGCCGGTGCGATGGCCGCGGGTCCCGCGGCTGATGGTGCGGGACCTGCCGATCCCGCGGAGGCGCGCTCAGCCAGCGCGGTCCGGAGCCGTCGGCGGAGGAACGCGTTCGATCCCGCCCGCCCGAGGCAGGTCCCGCACAGGAGGGCCCAGCCCTCGAGATCGCCCGGGTTGCGGACCGTCCACGGGTCGCCACACCAGAGGCAGTCGAAGGTCGCGTGGAAGGACATGACCGGCCTCGCTCGCGGTGCGGTCAGGCGGACCGGGTCCAGGTGTCGGGCGGCGCCATGCCATCGAAGGCGGCAGGGTCGATCAGCTCCGCCAGCACTTCGATCCCGTCGATGACACGTGGTCCCGGGTGGTCGAAGCACGCCGGACCGTCCACGACGAAGACCCGGCCGGCCGCCACGGCAGGCAGGGTCTCCCAGCCCGCCGGCCGCGGCGATCGGGCCCAGGCCTCGCTCGCGGCCTCCAGGTCGAGGCCGCGCAGGGCCAGGACCAGGACCTCGGGCTCCATCTCGCGCACGGCGTCCCAGGTCGTCGAGGCGGGCGCCTCACCCTCGTGACCCAGCAGCTCCCAGCCTCCCGCGAGGCGGACCTGCTCCGGGACCCAGCGGCCGACGGCGACCGGCGGCTCCAGCCCCTCGAGCACGATGACCCGCGGCGGCTCGAACCCGTGCTCGCGCCGGCCGAGGACGATCTTCTCGAGGGCGTGGAGGCGCTCGCGCAGGCCGAGGGCGACATCCATCGCGTCGTCCTCCTCCTCGGTCATCGCGCCCACGGCCTGGATGGCGTTCAGCACGCCTTCGATCGAGGTGGGGTCGAGCCGGATGATCTCCGCCTTGAGGCCCAGGCGCGCCACCGCCTCGCTCGCCTCGCGGTACCCGACCGACCACGGTCCCGGTGCCCCGCCCGCGATCACGAGGTCCGGCTCCGCGGCGACCAGGGCGACCTCATCCAGGACCAGGTGCGGCGCGGAGGCATCCGCGTCGTGGAGACCCGCCGTGGTCCGCGCGACGATGGGCAGTCCCCGCGCCTCGAACGGGAACGTGCAGGCATCGGTGACGCCGGCGAGCTCATCGCCGATCCCCAGCTCGAACACGATCTCGGTGGCTGCGGGGAGGAGGGAGACGATGCGCACGTCACCAGTCTACGGGCCGCGGGCGTCCGAGCCCGGAAACGAAGCGGCCCCGCAGGTCCTGCGGGGCCGGACATGGTCGACGCGCCGGGCTCGCGCCGGCAGCGGGACGGGATCAGGCGGGCTTGAGCGCCTCGAGGGCGACCCGGGCCGCGGCCTTGTCGTTGAACCAGAGCGCCTCGACGGGGGCGTAGCCGGCCCACTCGGCCGGGAGGCTCTCCTCCGGGAAGATGGCGTTGACCGGGCACTCGGGCTCACAGGCGCCGCAGTCGATGCATTCGTTGGGATCGATGTAGAGCTTCCGGTCGACCCCTTCTTCGAAGTGGATGCAATCCACCGGGCAGACGGACACGCATGCGGTGTCCATGACGTCGACGCAGGGCTCGGCGATGACGTACGTCATGTCTTGGGGTCTCCTGATCATCGGGTTTGTTCGCGAACCGGGGGCCCACGGTCGCCCGCGCGCCGTCCATGAGGTTACCAGAGCGCGAGCCTCGTGCGACCCATTCGGACGCGCTCATCCCTGCGTACAGGCGCCCTGCGTTGCGTGCGCGAGCGGCGTCGACCGAGAGCGATCGTCGGCGGCGGGGCGCCGGCCCACAGGTGTCCGGGCGCCCGTTCAGCTTCCGGCGGCTGGAGCGGGTGAGGCGGGCGACGCGGGCGATGACACCGGCGTGCCCCCGGGCGATGCGGTGGACGTTGCCAGGGGGCGTCCGTCCGCGCCGACGAAGCGGACCGGGACCACCATGCCCTTGGCCCAGTGGCCCGGGATGTGGCACCCCACGAACCACCCCCCCGCGGCGGCGGCGGCATCCGTTGGCACGGTCCAGGTCACGTCCATGCGTTCGCCGGAGCCCACGACGATGCGGAGCGCGTCGAAGCCGGGCGGAACCGGCACGACCGGTGTCGGGCCCGGGGGCGAATCCGCGAACGGCGCCTCGGCCGCCTCCCACGCCAGCTGTGTCTTCATGTCACCGAAGATCGCCTCGTGGACGACAAGCCCGCCGTTGATCACGTGGAGAACGACGGTCTCACCCGGGACCAGGTCCACGACGGAGGGAACGTAGGCGTAGTCGCGCGTGACGATGTTGACCTCGCGCGGAGCGGTGCCGGTGCCTGGGGTGATCGGCGGTGTGACCGCCGGGGTACCCGTGTCGCAGCCGGCAAGGAGCAGCACCAGGACGCCGGCGGCGGCGATCCCAACGCGACCAAACCCGGCGGGCGTTGCGGGGAGCGGAAGCTGCATGGCCCCATGATGCGGGAGATCCGCTCGGGACCACGCCGCACCCGGCCCGCGGCACGACA